>Ga0189283_10181_pt1 | contig 62090 bp, 68 predicted proteins | sample N26C4minimetaG_FD_130320 | JGI IMG/M metagenome (GOLD analysis project Ga0189283, IMG submission 130320) | Marine microbial communities from the Costa Rica Dome - N26 C4 mini metaG | ecosystem: Environmental > Aquatic > Marine > Oceanic > Photic zone | place: Costa Rica: the Eastern Pacific...
GAACAGAAGAGCCTCCAGACCGACCGCGTGATCCTCGTCCCCGGCCCCGACGAGGAACAGCGGGTCGTCCAGCGCATGTACGAGATGTTCGTGAACGAGGGGCGTCCCGAGCGCGAGATCGCAGAGGTCCTGAACGCCGACGGCCACCACACCGATCTCGACCGGCCGTGGACCCGGGCAACCGTCCATCAGGTGCTGACCAACGAGAAGTACATTGGGAACAACGTCTTCAACAAGGTGTCGTTCAAGCTGAAGCAGCGCCGTGTCGTGAACCCTCGGGATATGTGGATCCGATCGGAGGGCGCGTTCCCCGCTATCGTCGACAAGGCCCTTTTCCTGCGGGCTCGGGAGATCGTCGACGCCCGCAGCCGCCATTTCTCCGACGAGGAGCTGCTCGATGCTTTGCGCGCGATCCTGAAGCGGCAAGGCATGCTGTCGGGTCTGATCATCGACGAGGAGGATGATCTTCCGTCCTCCAGCGCCTATCGCAGCCGCTTCGGCAGTCTCCTGCGCGCCTACCGGCTGATCGGCTACGAGCCGGATCGTGACTACAGCTACATCGAGGTCAACCGCGCCTTGCGGCAGGCTCATCCGCAGCTCGTGGCCGAAATCATCGGCGGCGTCATCCAGCATGGCGGGTCGGCCGTTCAGGATCCGAGCACAGATCTGGTGCGCGTCAACGACGAGTTCACGGTATCCATCGTGCTCGCCCGCTGCACAGCGACGGCCGCCGGGTCGCTGCGCTGGCGCATCCGGCTCGACACCGGCCTCGTGCCGGACATCACCATTGCCGTGCGCATGGACGAGGTGAACGAGGCACCGTGCGACTACTACGTGCTGCCCAGCATCGACATGACATTCGGGAAACTGAAACTCGCCGAGCAGAACGGGCTCGCGCTCGATGCGTACCGCTTCGACACGCTGGATTTCTTCTACGCGCTCGCCTCGCGGGCCAGGATCGCGGAGGTGGCGTGATGCCCGACGACTTGGAACCGACCAGCCAGAAACAGGTGACCCTGATCCCGACCGACAGGGTTCGGGTCCTCAATCCCCGCGTCCGCAACCGTCGCACCTTCGAGGCGATGGTGGAGAACATCGCGCGCATCGGTCTGAAGCGCCCGATCACCGTGGCGCCGCGTGCCGGGACCGACCCGCAGGAATACGACCTCGTTTGCGGTCAGGGTCGCCTCGAGGCCTTCATCGAACTGAAGCAGGACCGCATCCCCGCCATCGTGATCGACGCTGACGAGAGCGATTGCCTCGTCATGAGCCTCGTCGAAAACTGCGCGCGGCGGCAACACAACCCCATCGACCTGATGCGTGAGATCGGCGCGCTGCGCCAGCGCGGCTACAACGACCGCCAGATTGGGGAGAAAATCGGGGTCTCGACCGAATATGTGAACATGATCGCGGGCCTGTTGGAGAAAGGCGAGGAACGCCTGGTCTCGGCCGTGGAGACCGGCGTTCTCCCGCTGAACCTCGCCATCCAGATCTCCAAGACAGACGCGAAGGGGGCGCAGAAGGCGCTGTTGGACGCCTACACCCAGAACAAGCTGCGGGGACGGAAGCTGGCGCTCGTGCGCCGCCTGATCCAGCAGCGCGAACTGCGCGGCCCGCAGCTCCACAGCAACCAACTCGGACGCAAGCCTCCGAAACGGGCGCTGACGAGCGAGGGCCTTGTCCGGGCGTATCAGCAGGAAGCCACGCGCCAGAAGCTTCTGATTAAGAAGGCCGAGCTCACCCAGAGCCGGCTGATGTTCGTGCGCGAGGCCTTCCGCAAGCTCTGCGCGGACGGCCATTTCATGACCCTGCTCAGGGCGGAGGGGCTTGAGACGATGCCCGCCGATCTCGCGCGGTCCATGACTGAGGGGGCACCCACATGAAACGCGACGCTCGCGACGCCCCGAAGAGCGTCACGCTCGGGTTCGAGGACGACTGCGTCACCCTCCCCATCGACGCGATCCTGCCGCTGCGCGCTCTTGGCAAGTCCGCGAAATCCAGCCGGAAGTACCGGCAGATCGTGGCCTCCATCGCCCAGATCGGGATCGTCGAGCCGCCCGTCGTCGTCCGAAATCCGGACAAGTCCGCGACCTGGTTGCTGCTGGACGGCCACCTGCGGATCGAGGCGCTGAAGGACGCGGGCAAAAGCGAGGTGGAATGTCTCGTTTCCACCGACGACGAGGCCTTCACCTACAATAGACAGGTCAGCCGCCTCGCCCCGATCCAGGAACACAAGATGATCCGCAAGGCGATCGAGCGCGGCGTCCCCGAAGAGAAGATCGCGCTCGCGCTCGATCTCAACATGAGCAGCATCCGGCGCAAAGCCCGCCTCCTCGATGGTATCTGCGAGGAAGCAGTCGCGATCCTGAAAGATAAGCCCTGCACCAATGCGGTGTTCGACTCGCTCCGAAAAATGAAAACCATGCGCCAGATCGAGGCGGCCGAGTTGCTGGTCAACGCGAACAACTATTCCGTCGCCTACGTGAACGCGATCCTCGCGGGTACGCCGCAGGCGCAGCTGGTCGAGTCCTCCAAGCCGAAGAAGGTCAAGGGCATCACGCCCGAGGCGATGGCGCGGATGGAACAGGAGCTGGCACGCCTGCAGGAGGGCATTGCCTCGATCCAGGACACCTACGGCCAGGACCATCTGCATCTAACTGTGATCAAGGGCTATGTCGGCAAGTTGCTCGGGAACGCTCGGATCGTGCGCTATCTGGCGCAGAACCATCCCGAGTTCCTCGGCGAGTTCCAGACCATAACCGAGATCACGCCAGCGGAGACCGCGGAAGCCGAGTAGCGGACCGCTGGCGTACGATGGGGACCCGGACCCGATAAGCGCGGGGACCGCGGGAGACGCCGGACTGTGGGCCGGATCGAGCGCGGTGGTGGGGATGGCGGCGAACCCGCTCGGAGCCCACCAGGCTGGCTCGAGTTTTCGCCGGCCGCGCGGCCGCGCATGCGGCTGCGTTCCATTCGGGGCGTGTCGGAGATAGGGTCACTCCGGCACGCCCATTTGACACTTCGCGAAACATGGTGAATCCGCGGCGTCCTGAGGTAGTGCGCTGCGGTTCTCTGCGAAAAGCGCACACCCTGGAAACGAAACGATCGCAAAAGCCTCGAAATTTATCGTTCCCGGATTTCATGCCGCTACTTCAATTGTGAATCGTAAGACTGTGTGAGGTCCTCGGAACCTTGGGGGCTTCCGCGCATCCCGGAGGGGATGGGCAAAACCCAATCTGCTCCGCCTTAGGTACTTGGATAATAATGGAAAATTTTTTTGCCAAACGCTGCCTCACGCTATCCTGCCAGCGGCCAAATCAATGGGATGACAAGCACAGTGACGGCTCCGATGAGAATGTTCATCGGCACACCGATCCTCATGAAGTCGAGGAACCGATAGCCGCCGGCACTGTAGACGAGCGTGTTGGTCTGGTACCCGATTGGCGTCGCGAAGCTCGCGCTGGCGCCGAACATGACCGCGACGACGAAGGGGCGCGGGTCGAGCCCAAGCTGCATGGCAACGCCCGCAGCGATCGGCGCCATGAGGACGGCGACGGCATTGTTGGTCACCAACTCCGTCAAAATCGAGGTCAGCGCATACACGAGCAGGAGTGCCAAGATCGGTCGTGCGGTCGCCAATAGCGGCGAGACGCTGTCGACGATCAGCGTGAGTGCCCCGGACTGCTCAAGAGCACTGCCCAAGGTCAGCATGGACACAATCAGCAAAAGCAGGCGGCCGTCGATGGCCCCGATCCCCTCGTCCGCATCGATGCATTTTGTCAGAAACACGATCGCGACCCCGACTAGGGCGAGCGTCAGGATCGGGGCGACGTTCAACGCCGCCAGAACGACCACTGCCGCCATGGTGGCGATTGCGATCGGTGCCCGCGACCGGCGAAAGGCCCGCGCCGCGACCGGCGACAGCATGATCAGGCGCTCATCGTCTACCAGTCGGGCGATGTCGTCGGGCGTGCCGTCCAGCAGCAGTGTGTCGCCCACCGCGAGGCGCATCATCGACAGACGCATGTCGAGCGCCGTGCCGCCTCGGTGCAGCGCCATCGGATAGACACCAAAGCGCCGTCGCCAGTGCAGCCGGCCAATCATGCGGTGAACAGCCCGAGTGTTTGGACCGACCAGAACCTCGACCACGGTGGTGCGCCGAGCCGTCGACGGCTCGGTGCCGGCGATCACCTTGCCCGCCACCGTGCCGTCCCGGAAGCCCATCAGCTCAGCTTCCCGCGTGGCCAGTACGACAATGTCGCCCGCTCGGAGATCGGTGTCGTCCAGCGCTTGGCGAAGGGAAACATCACTGCGGACGAGATCGACCACACGGCTACCCCCTGTTCGAAAGGCGGCGACCTTGCCGGGCGGCATGCCGATCAGTGGTGAATCGGCAGGGATGAACATTTCCACCAGCCATCTGCGCTGGTCCCGTTCCGGCAGACTGGACCCGACGGTCTGTCGAACGGGAAGAAGGCGCGGTGCCGCGACCGCCAGGAATCCGGCCCCGACCAGGGCGACGACGATCCCGAGCGGCGCGATCTCGAATATGCCGAACGGCGGCAGTCCCAGATCCCGCGCGACCCCGTCTACAAGCAGGTTCGTGGAGGTCCCGATGAGCGAACAGGTGCCGCCGAGGATGACCATGTAGGACAGCGGGATCAGCAGGTGCGATGCGGCGATCTTCATCTCACGCGCCAGCGTGATGACAACCGGGATCAGCACCATGACGACCGGGGTATTGTTCATGAATGCCGAGGCGACAGCAGCAGACGCGAAGAACAGGCCGACCGTCAATCTGGGATAGGCCGACGAATATCGCCCGAGGACGCCGCTGACGGACTCCAGAACGCCCGTCCGCACGAGGGCCGCGCTCAGGACGAACATCGCCCCGATGGTTGCCGGTGCCGGATTGGCGAGCGACGCGAGAACGTCATCGGGGCCGACCAATCCGATCGCAAGTGCCGCGACGGCGCCGCAGAATGCGACGATTTCGGGCGGTTGGATTTCCAATGCGAAAGCGATGAATACCGCCAGAAGCAGAAAGATCGCGGCATAGGGGGCAAGAACGATCAGATCGAGAAGCATGCTTTGGACTCACTCTATGCGCGCGATTATTCAGGATACTGCAATCTGCTGGCGGAGGGGGATTGCCCTGCTGATCTCACGAAAAGATAACCGATTGAACGATGAAGATGGCGCCCTTCACCAGACCAACGATGACACCTGAGACCAAGGCAATTCCCGCAAGGCCGACCAACGTCCCGGCAATTGCCGCAACCCCGTCCCGCTCCAGAACCGCCAAAGCCAGAATCGCGATGGCCAAGGCTGGAACGGTGTTTCCGAATGGGATCGGCAGGAAAAGGACCACTGCGAGCGCCAAGGCAAAGAGCCCGATGACTTGCTCGCCGCGTCTGTTCGTCAACCAGATCAACCGTGGGCCGACCAGACGTTCCACGCGCCGGATCGAGGGCAAGACTCGCTGAAGCATCTTCGCGAAGTCGACGCGCCGAAAGGATCGGCTTCGCATGACCTCGGGCAACCATGGCTGTTCACGCCCACGCATCAATTGCCATGACAGAAAAAGCAGGGGGGCGCCGAGCACTGCCGAGATGCCGGGGATCGCGATGGGCAGAGCGACTGGCACCGCAAAGATGAAGAGAAGCGCCCCGAAGGCACGGTTCCCGAAGCCTTCGATCAGGTCCCCAAGCGAAATGCGCTCGTCTGGTGTGGCCGGTGCATCTGCAATCTCCTGAAGGATGTCGGACAGGCGCCGCGGTTTGCGAGCGCCATCCGGATCGGGTGGGCTTTCGACCAAAGTTAAATCGGGGACCTTCGTTTGCGTGAGCATGATCTGTCTCATGGGATGAAAATGTCTGGGCGCCGCCAGGCGAATTGCGCCGGGAGCGTCGCTTCTCCCGGCGCGTGCTTCGCCTATCCTGCTTTCTGTAATGCGGGTCCGCTCATCTCGGCCGGACTGCGTGCGGCGAGCCATGCCAGCACCGGTCCCGAGACGAACAGCGATGATCCCGTCGCGATCACAACACCCGCGATCATCGGCAAGGCAAACCCGGCGACGGCCGGTCCACCCCAGATCGCCATCGGCAGCAGCGCCGCCAGCGTCGTGCCGGAGGTGAATATGCAGCGCGCCAGAACCTGGTTGAGGCTGCGGTCGATCACATCCGACAGCAGTTCATCGGCACCGCCGCCACGCAGGTGCTCGCGGATCCGATCATAGACCACCACCTTGTCGTTCACCGAATAGCCGATGAGCGTCAGCAGGGCGACAATCGTGGTCAGGTTCACCTCCCACCCGGTCACCGCGATGACGCCGAAGGTCTTGGTGATGTCGAGGAAGAGCACCGCAATGGCCCCGGCCGCGAAATGCCATTCGAACCGCACCCAGATATAGGCCAGCATCGCCAGCACTGCGAGAGACAGAGCAATCAGGCCTGTGGTGGCAAGCTCGCCGCTGATGGTCGGGCCGACGAGGTCGATCTGGTCGAAGACCGCGCCTGGAACGGCCTGCGCGGCGGCGGCTTCCACCGCAGCGACCGTGGCCTGGCCGGCCTCGCCCTGCACGCGGATCAGCGCCTCGTTCGGGTCGCCGAAGGCCTGCAGGCTGGCATCACCCGGCACACCGGCAGCAATCGCCGCGCGCAGCTCTGCCAGCGGCACCGGCGCATCCGAGCGCAGCACCATCTGCACGCCCCCGGTGAAGTCGATGCCGAGGTTCGGCCCCGGCACCACCAGCGCGCCCACCGCACCCAGCGACAGCGCGGCCGATACGGCCAGCGCCAGCCGCCCGCGACGCATGAACGAGAAGGCGCCGGGCGCGGGTACGCCGCCGATCAGTGGGGCGATGGCAAGCCGCGCGGGTTTGCGGCGACGCACCAGCGACTCCATCATCATCCGCATCAGCACCACGGCGGTGAACATCGAGATCAGGATGCCGAGGCTCATGGTGATGGCGAAGCCGCGGACAGCACCGGCGCCGAACAGGAACAGCAACACCATCGCCAGTAGCGTGGTGATGTTGGCATCGAGGATCGTGGACCAGGCCCGCCCGTAGCCCTGCGTCAGCGCCTTGATGGCGATGGCACCCTTCGCCGTTTCCTCTCGGATGCGGCTGAAGATCAGGATGTTGCTGTCCACAGCGATGCCAAGGCAAAGGATGATGCCCGCGATCCCCGGCAGCGTCAGGGTGGCGCCCAGAAGCCCAAGGGCCGTCAGCGTCAGCATGACGTTCAGCCCGAGGACAGCGCTGGCCAGCAGCCCCCAGCCGCCGTAGAGCCCCACCATCATCGCCACGACCAGCGCAAGACCCACGGCTCCGGTAATGAGCCCGGCCTTGATGGAATCTGCACCGAGAGCGGCGCCAACGCTGCGCTCCTCGATTACCTCCAGCGAGGCGGGCAACGCGCCCGATGTCAGCAGCACCGCCAGCGTCTGCGCCTCATCGACCGTGAAATCGCCGGTGATCTGGCCCTGTCCGCCAGGAATGGCGGTCTGGATCACCGGCGCAGTCAGCACCGCGCCATCGAGGACGATGGCAAAGCGCTGGCCGATATTGGCTCCGGTGATATCGCCAAAGACGACGGCCCCCTGCCGGTCGAAGGCGAAGGTGACCATCGGACGCCCGGTATCCGGGTCGAAAGCAGAGGCTGCCCGGTCCAGCCGGTCGCCCGAAAGCGCCACGCGATCCTCGACCGGGATCGCGCCGGAACCGTCGCGCATTTCCAGTATCGACACGCCGGGCCCGGGCCCGGGAGCGACCATCTGAAAGCTCATCTTCGCGGTCGAGCCCAGCAGTTCGCGCAGTTGCGCAGGGTTTTCTACTCCCGGCATCTGCACGAGGATACGGTCCTCGCCGACCCGGCTGATGACGGGCTCCGAGACACCGACCTGATCGACGCGGTGGCGGATCACCTCGAGGCTGCTGTCTGCGGCAGCGGCGGCGGCACGAGCGAGCCCAGCCTCGGTCAAGGTCAGTTGCAGGATGCCGTCGGACAGGTCCACGCTGAAATCGGATGGACTGCCCGGCTCTGAAGTTGCGGCCGCAGCGCTACGCATGGTCGCCAGCAAGGCGCCGTCCGATGGAGCCGACAGGGTCAGTCCCTCGGTGCGGATCGCCCTCGGGTCGAGGTTCCGGGCGCGCATTTCGGCTGCAAGGGTTTCGCGCAGTTCCTGCAGACGCGACTCGGCGAGATCGTCGCGGTCCACGGCGAGCAGCAGATGCGCGCCGCCCTGAAGGTCCAGGCCCAGAGAGACGGTCTGGCTGGTCGCCCAGTCCGGCAGCGTGCTGCGAACGGTTGAGGGGAGAAAGTTGGGGAGAGCCGTCGCAACTGCCAGAAGCAGCAGGACGACATAGGTCATCACGACCCATGCTGGTCGGCGCATGTTAAGTATCCATTCTTGCCTGAAAGTTCAGTCTGACGAAGGCGTGTCAGACCGCAGGCGGGCCCCGGACCGGGGGCAGGATACGGTTTGCGATAGGCAGAAGGGATTGGTGCGGCGCAGGCGATATCGTCGCAGCAGAGCGAGATGGCCAAGCGAGCACGACAGCGCCTGGCACCACCGCGTCCGGCGATGAGTTGTCGGGCAGCAGCGCGCGCAGCAGGTGCCTCTGCGCGGAGTGAATGCCAAGGGCCTGCTCGACCGTGCTCTGGGCAGCCGGCCCGGTATTCTTCGCTATGCCATCTGCATGACCCTGCGGCAGACCGAACAGCACAAGCGCCAGCACGACGAGAAGCCGCGACAGGATCGCCGCGGGCTTTCTCACATCGTGCGTCGATGCGTTGGTCATCCCTTGGCGGCCACCCCGCGCCAAGCGGCATCCGCCGACACCAGAGGCTCGGGAGTCGAGGTGCCGAAGCCGACCACGGTGAGGCCGATCAGCAAAGGCGGGATTGCCATGCGCCGGGCGATGCCGACACTGCCGCGCAACAGCGCCTCGCCGCCAAAGAACAGCCCGACCAGGCCACCTATGGGATAGAGATAGTCCACGGCAACCGCCCCTCGCAGGCAGTTGATCCGCCTTCCGCGCAGAATTGCGTATCGATGGGGTCGGCTACAAGATGACGTAGAAATTAAAGCTGGTTGCGAAGTCAGCCGATAGAAAAGAATCCTCGAGGAAACTCTTGCAGTCGCGCTATCTCGACACGAGATCTCCAGATTGGTGCCGAAGCGCGAATACCCGACGTTTGATCGGTAAAACGCATCCCGCTTGAATGGCTTGCAGAAAGGAGATGGTGGGTCACCGCCATGGGCTCATCATCGAACGGCGCACTGACCGCCGAGGGAAGCGGCAGTCCGCTCGACCTTGAGTACTTCGATTGCCGCCGGGCGATGATCGCCAGCTTCGTGGCACGGCATTTCACCTGGCCTGGAACGCTTCGTCTTCATGGCGCGGCCTTCGGATGGGACATCCTCCGGGCGCCTGTCAACGTCGCCCTGTCGCCGGTTCTCGTGCTGACCCGCATCGCCGCATATCTCTGTCGCCTCTTGGGCTGGCGAGGAACTGCAGACTGGCTGTCCCGTCGGCGGATCCTTTTGCGCACCTCTGTCGCGCGGCGGGTCGGGGTGCTCATCGTGACCGATCTTCTGGACCTGCCCCTCGACGAGGGGGCTGCGGCCCGTGATCCATCGGCCCTGGCGCGCGCCGTCCTGGCGGCACCGCAGTTGCGCGAGATGATCCGCACGCGGGGAAACGCCGCCGAGGCTGAAGCCCTTGGCCAGCGGATCGCAGATGCTCTGGGCGAGTACGCGGGTGCCCGATCCGCTGTCGCGGAGATGACCACGACGCTGTGCGTCCTTGTCGTCGGCGCCTTGGCGTTTCAGGCGCTGACGCCGGGCATGATCTCGATGGCGCCGGGCGTGGCGGACGCCATGGCCCGAAACAATGCCATCGCGACCTTCCCGCTCGGTCAGGCGCTCGGCGGGATGTGGTACGGCATGTTCGCGGCGGATGCTTCTCCGTGGCTGGTTGGAGCGACCGTCGCGGCGTTGGTGATGACCGGCTCGGTCGTCGCCGCCTTCGCGGGTGTGCTTGCCGACCCGGTGCAAAGCCGCCTCGGCATCCATGGCCGCCGCCTCGGTCGCCTGCTGGATACGGTGGAGGCAGAGGTCCTCGGGCGCGGTGACAGACCTTTCGTCGCGCGCGAGCATTTCTATGCCCGCCTACTTGATCTGTGGGACGCCGCCGCAAGCGCTTTCCGCATTTTCAGGAACTGACGGACGGCCAAGCGCGACCCGTACCGATCACGAAGTCGGCCAAAGGAGCTTGGTATAAGACGCACCGGCTTTCAGGGCCAGTGCGTCTTGTTCTCCGTGGAGCCTGATTCTTTTTGCGGCCTCCTTGAAAGCAGTATCCGCCACAACGATTTCGTCGGAGCGGACCGGGCCCCTCTGGCGATGGATATCCATCGCGATGTCGGACCGCATCGAGCGCGCTCGATGCCATGCCCGGGTCCGATCCGTATTGAACCCCGGCAGGTCGTCGGCGCCATCATTCGAAAAGGTGCGCGTCGTGGAACTCCTTCTTCTTCTCGTTATGGGCAAGCCGCTGTGGATGTGGCTGCTCTTTCTCGGTCTCGTGATCGGTCTACTCGCCTTCGACCTCGGCGTCCTGCACAAGGACGATCATGAGATCGGGGTTGCCGAAAGCCTGCGCATGTCGGCCATGTACATCGCGCTTGGCCTGTCCTTCTCGGGGTTCATCTGGTGGCAGATGGATGCCACCGCGACGGCTCAGTACCTGACGGCCTTCGTCGTCGAAAAGACGCTGGCGATGGACAACATCTTCGTCATCGCCTTGATCTTCGGCTTCTTCGCCATCCCGCGCGAATACCAGCACCGCGTGCTGTTCTGGGGCATTCTGGGCGTGATCGTGCTGCGCGGCATCATGATCGGGCTCGGCGCTACCATCGTCGACCAGTACCACTGGGTGCTCTACCTGTTCGCTGGCTTCCTCATCCTAACCGGCATCAAGATGCTGTTCGTGGCGGACAAGGAGCACAAGATCGAGGAGAACGCCCTGATCCGCTTCCTCAAGCGGCGGATGCATGTCACCGAGGAGGTCCACGGCCACGCCTTCTTCGTGAGGAAACCCCATCCCGAAACGGGGCGCCTCACCCGATACGCCACCCCGCTCTTCCTTGCCCTAATCATGATTGAGATCGCGGACCTGGTCTTTGCCGTCGACTCGGTGCCCGCAGTCTTCACGATCACAACCGATCCCTACATCGTCTACACGTCGAACATCTTCGCGATCCTCGGCCTGCGCGCGCTCTATTTCGCGCTGGCGGCGATCCTGCACCGCTTCGCCTATCTGAAATACGCGCTGTCGGTGCTGCTGGTGTTCATCGGGTCGAAAATCTTCGTGGCAGACCTTATGGGATGGGAGAAGTTTCCGCCGGAATGGTCGCTCGGGATCACCTTCGCGATCCTCGGCGCAGGCGTGGGCTATTCTCTCTGGAAGACAGGCACGCCAAGGCCCGCCCCGATCGTCCCCATGTCGGAATCCAAGACCGAGGCATGAGTGCGGCATCGCAGCTGGCCCGCAAACGCGTCAAGCGGGCCGGCCACCAACCATCCAGAATGTGGACCGCGCCTTGGACAGGCGCGGTCCTTCTGATCAACGGGCATGGGATCTGTTGCATGTGGAATTTGTCCGTTGGTGGCTGATGACGCGTCATCCGATCTGGAAATCACCTTCCTGGTCGCGATCCTGCTAGGAGCACTGGAAGGTTTCACCGAGTTTCTTCCGGTGTCCTCCACAGGGCACCTGATCCTGGCGGTCGATCTCCTGCGGCTTGATCTGCCGCCTGGCCGTGTCTTTGAAGTCGCCATCCAGAGCGGCGCAATCCTCGCCGTCCTGGTGCTGTTCTTCTCACGATTGCGGCTGGTCGCATCCCGCGCTCGACACGATCCCGCGTCGTGGGCCTTTCTCCGGAACATACTCCTGACCAGCATTCCAGCCGGTGTTATTGGCGTTGCCCTCCACGAGACGATCCTGTCCGTCCTGTTCGATCCGCGGGTCGTCGCGGTTGCTCTTGTCGCCGGGGGCGTTGTGATGCTCGTGGCCGAGCGCATTCAGACAAAGGTCCGGTTTCGTGAGGTCGAAGAGATTTCGCCGGGGGCTGCGCTTGCGATCGGCGGTGCGCAGTGCCTGGCTCTGATCCCGGGTATGTCGCGGTCAGCGGCGACGATCATCGGTGGCCTGCTCGTCGGAGTCGAACGTCGCACCGCGGCCGAATTCTCCTTCTTCGCCGCGCTGCCGGTGCTGTTCGGTGCCGCGGCAATCCAGATCGGCAAGAATGCCGACGAATTGGCCTTGCAGGATGGACTGGTACTGGGTCTCGGTACGCTCACGGCCTTTGTTTTCACGACCGTGGCCATCAAATTCATGCTGGCCATCGTCGCCCGCGTCGGGTTCCTGCCATTCGCGGTGTATCGCATCGCACTTGGCAGCGTTATCCTGACCCTGCTTGCCTAGGGTGCGTCACAACCAGCCGCGCTTTCGGCACCAGAGATAGGGCAATACGGCCGAAGACAGCATGGCGCCGAGCGCGGCCGGGTAGCCCCAGGTCCATGTCAGCTCGGGCATGGTCTCGAAGTTCATGCCGTAGATCGCGGCGATCAGGGTCGGCGGCAGAAGCACGACCGCGACGATCGAGAAGAACTTGACGATGGCGTTCTGTTCCACGCTGATGACTCCGAGCAGGGTGTCGAGGACGAACTGGATGTTCTGGGCGACGAATGTCGCGTGATCCGTCACCGAAATGATGTCGCGGCTCATGCTTCTCGCACGCTCACGAAATTCGGGGTCGTCGAATTCCGACTGGGTGAGCAGGTATCCGGTCATACGACCCAGCGAGACGAGGCTTTCACGGACTTTTGCGACCCGGCGGTGCAGCCGCTGGACTTCGGCCAGAACGGCCTCCAGTTCGGCGACCGTTCGGCGCTTTGAAGGTTGATCATCCGCGGGAAGGGAGGACAACGCCATGTCGTCGGCGGCATTCGCCGCACCTTCCAGCAACTCGGACGTGCGGTCCACCAGAGCCTCGATCAGACCTATCAAGGCGCTTGTGCCCGTGGGTTTGCTGTCTGCACGCTGAATCTCGGAAGCGCACAGGTCGAACGCACGGCTTTGTTCATATCGGACGGTGACGAGGGTGTCGTTCTTCAGGATGAAGGCCACGTTGCTGGTCTGAGGCAGCGGCGTCTCTCCATGCACGATGATCCGCGCCGCCATGAACGTGGCACCATCCTCGCGATAGAGTCTGCTGGACGGCTCGTTTTTCCTGATGTCCTCCTGGGTCGGGACGTCAATGCCGAGTGCGGATTCGACTTCGGCTTCTTCGTTCGCGGTTGGGGAAACAAGATCCAGCCATCTTGCTCTTCCATCAAGTTCAGTTTCAGTAATCAATCTGTGCTCCGAGCCCGTTGTTCACCAAGTATGGAACCGTGTTCGATGGCATGTGTATCCCTGTCATTGTGCCTTGCCCACTGTAGCCTCGGAATCAGAAGACATGATCCCGAACGGGGCAGATGCACCATTATCAGTGCCGCTTCCCGGGTCGCCCATCGGCATCGGTTTTTCTCTTTCCATGCTCCCGCATGCGTCCCGATCTCCAATCACGGTTTCAAATCCGTCTCCACGCCAGTGATTTCTTGGCCGACATGGATCTGTAGGGTGTCATTGTGAGGACCTTCCTCGTCCAAAGGAACTGACACCTGCGCCTTACGCGGCCCGTGGCCACCCGGGGCGCCAGAGTATACATGACCATCAAGGACAATAGCCGGAACATCCGGCGAGAGTTGGAGACCATGTACCTCGAGATTGCGATCGTCATACTTTTGACGCTGATCAACGGCCTTCTGGCGATGTCCGAACTGGCCATCGTCTCGGCCCGCCCCGCGCGGCTGAAGCTGCTGGCCGACAAGGGCAGCAAGGGGGCCGCGACGGCTATCCGGCTGGCCGAGGATCCCGGCCGCTTCCTGTCCAGCGTGCAGATCGGCATCACGCTGGTCGGTATCCTTGCGGGCGCCTTCTCCGGCGCGACGCTGGGTGCGCGCCTCGCCGCAAGCCTGATCGAAGCCGGCATGCCCTCCGCCTTCGCGCAGCCGGTCGGTGTGGGGTCGGTGGTGGTGGCGATCACCTATCTGTCGCTGATCGTGGGCGAACTGGTTCCCAAGCAGATCGCCCTGCGCGCGCCGGAACAGGTCGCCGCGCGGGTTGCCCCGATGATGCGGATCATTGCCCGCATCGCCGCCCCGTTGATCTGGGTGCTCGACCGGTCGGGCAAGCTGGTGCTGGCCCTGCTCGGGCAGTCCGGAAGCCAGACGCGCGGGGTCAGCGACGAGGAGGTTCGCCTGATTATTGCCGAGGCCGAAAGCTCGGGCGCCATGAACCGCGCCGAAAGCCAGATGATCGCGGGCGTGATGCGGGTCGCTGACCGGACGGCACGCGGCCTGATGACGGCCCGGCACGAGGTCGAGACGCTGGATGCCGACAGCGACAGGGCAGACCTCCTGCAGCGTCTGCACGACATCAGCCGGTCCCGCCTGCCGGTCTGGGAGGGAGAGGTGGACAACATCGTCGGGGTCCTGACCACCCGCGACATCCTTGCTCCCGCGCTGATGAACGAGCCGTTCGATCTGCGCGCGCTGCTGCGTGAGGCCCCGACCGTGCGGGACGGACAAAGCGCGCTGGAGGTGGTGGATCGCCTGCGGACGGCACCGGCGCACATGGTGCTGGTCTATGACGAGTACGGGCATTTCGAGGGGATCATCACGCCGATGGACGTGCTCGAAGCCATCGCGGGAGAGTTTCCTGAGAACGTGACGGACGAGCCCAAGGTCGTGACGCGGGCGGACGGCTCCTACCTGGTCGCAGGCTGGATGCCGGTGGACGAGTTCGCCGAACTGCTGTCGCTGGAGATCGATTTGGACCGCGATTATGAAACGGTCGCGGGTCTCGTTCTCGACGAGATCGGACATCTGCCGGAGGTCGGGCAGCGACTGGAGCTGCAGGGCTGGACCATCGAAGTAGTCGATCTGGACGGGCGGCGGATCGACAAGCTGCTGGTCGGCCGGTCAAGCTAGGCAATGAGACCGGCTGCGATACAGACTGCACACCTTCCTGCCGGAGCGCTCGGCTCGTTTGCAGAAAGGCTTCAAATTACGGGGACGCGAACTGCTTGATCCGGACATGATCAACGCGACCCTCAGCGTCACCGGCGCGCTGCTTGAAAATGTCGGCTTGTAGAGGAGCACGTGATGCCGGAATTGGAACGGGCAATGGAAAAGCTGATCTTTGCGAGCCGATGGATCCTCGCTCCTTTCTTCATCGGACTGCTGGTGGCGATGGTGGTGTTGCTCTTCAAGTTCCTGAAGGAGCTTCTTGATCTCGTCCTCAATATCTGGACGACCTCTGATTACGACGTCGTGATCTCGATCCTGACGCTGGTCGACACGGCGCTTATTGCCGTACTGCTGCTGATCATCGTCTTCAGCGGCTACGAAAGTTTCGTCTCCAGGATCAACACCAACGATCATGAAGACCGGCCGGCCTGGATGGGCAAGGTTGGGTTCTCAGACCTCAAGCTCAAGCTTATCGGCGCAATTGTCGCCATATCGGCGGTCGAGCTTTTGAAGGCGTTTCTCGTCAGCCAGAATTACACCGACAGCCAGCTCGCCTGGAAGGTCGGCATTCACTTCACCTTCGTGCTCTCCGGCGTGTTCTTCGCCGTCACCGACTACATCGCCGAAAGCAGCAAGCGAAAGTAGGCCCTTTGGCGGGAATGTCTCCGCACTGCGGTCTTTTGCGACCATGGTGCGTTGACCAATCGCAGCCGATGCTCTGTGCCAGGGTTCATCGACGGTGCTGACACGCGCGGATCTGCCCTCGCATCACGGCGTAGTCCGCCAGCATCTCCGCGATGGCGGACCCCTCCGGCAACAGGGCCAGCTCGTCGGCCGCCCGCGTCTGGAACTCCCGGCTGTAATCGACCGCGGGTGGACATGCACTGACGGCGCGCTCGTCAGAACTCACCGTCGCGCAGCCGCTCAGCAAGCTCATCGCGATCGCGAGGACGGCGCGCCGCAGCCTCCAGCATCCGGCGTTGGACATCATTGGCCTTCTCCGTTGTCTTGAGGCGTTCAGCGAGGCGTCCCGCTCGCTCGCCGGACCGCCGAAGCGCAAGCAGGAACAGGAGCACGGCGAGCGCGATGGCGCCGTGGCGCAGCGCCGCTTGCACCCGTGGGCTTGTGGTGAACCCGGTCAGAAGCGCGGCGATCACCGTTGCCCCCGCTTCCAGTCGTCGAGACGGGCGTAGATCGTGACCGCGATGCCGCCGAGAGCCACGGCGATGAACACCCAGCGGAGCGTGTCGAGATACGGCACGAGCGGCAGGATGGCGGTCTGCGTCTCCGTCAGGACGCTCTGCGCCACCTCGACACCCGCAGCACCCAGCGTCGCTACGCCGGCCGCCCCGCCGCCCTTCATGGTGCGGCTGTCGGCCAGCACTTCGCGCGCAGGCGGGGTTTCAGCCGTGAAGGCAGTCTCCCGGACCGGGAACCGCTCGCCCCATTGCCGCGCCGGACCGAGGTCGACATGGATGAAGCCCGAGCGCGGGTAGAAGCCGAAGCCGAGGAACCCGACCGCGCGCGCCGCCGCCTCGAACGCCACCGGGTCGTGGTTCGTCATGGCGATGTCGAAGGCGGCGCCATCGAGGTGCTTGGAGCGGGTCGCGCCGCCGACGGCGCGGTTGTGTTCCGGGCTGCGATAGGCCGAGCGGACGATCAGCGGCTTGCCCAGCCGGTCGCGGAGCGCCTGCAGCTTGTCGAGTGCGGGCTCGTTGATGAGCAGCTTGCCGGTGCCCCGGCAGGCGATCTCGGCGGGTGAGAAATTCGGCCAGCGCCAGGCGCTTTCCGGAACGTCGCGCCAATGGCGGTGGAAGGTCGTGGTCATGGGGTCCTCCGAAAACGAGTGTCCGGCCCCTCGCAGGGCTCGGTGCGTTCGCCGCTCGGGAAGGTCCACTGGACCTTCCCGTCTGCCTGTCAGGCAGACCACGGCTCACCCCGCCACGAGGGCGGGTCATTGCGGGCTGATGAATGGGGATGGGGCGCGGCTACGGGCCGCCACCGAAGATCTTCAGCTTGATGGCGATGCCCGCGAGCAGCGCCAGCATGACACCGGTTGTGATCATGCGGACAGCGGTCTGCATGGCGGTGCGGCGCACCAGCCGGATGCAGTCCACCAGGGAGCGCAGATCACGGATGTCGAGGGCCGCCTCGTCGCCGTCGAGCCCGACATCGGCGAGGGCGCGTTTCGCGCCTTCCTCGGCCGCCCGCGTCAGGATCGCCTCGAACTCGGCGTCGGGCATGCGCACGAAGCCCTCGGATCGGGGTGGTGTCATCGGATCCTCCTTCCGCCGCTCAGCCGATCTTGCAGCCCCAGAAGGACGTGTGATCGGCGGCGAAGTAGCCGTCCGCGACCCGGAAATACCCCTGCAGCTCGACGGTATCGCCTGCGGTGAGCGGCACCATGGTCTGCAGCCAGATCGCGGTGGCGAGCGAGACATGGGTGGCGGAGATTTCGCCGAGGGAGCCGCGGGTTTCGGTGGTGCCGTTCAGGACGAGCCGCCCTCGCATTCGGGCCGTGGCGCTGGCGTTGATCTTGTAGAGAAGCGTCGCGCCGAAGAGGTAGGTGCCGTCGACTGGCGCCACGAAGTGGTTGTTCGCGGCGTCGAATGCCCCCTGATCGTTGTAGTCGGTGTTGTTGAGGCCGATCTTCGTCCAGGTCCCCACGCCCACGTAGTTGTCGTAGTTGGTGTAAGCCTTGAACCGGGGCAGCCGGGGTTGGTCGACGATGCCGTTCGCGTTGTCGACGCTGAGCCCGTCGAAGAAGGTGCTGCCGTCGGCGGAGACCGCGAGGCGGAACCTGTCGGAGCCGAACAGCCCGACCAGCGCCTTCGTCACGAAGCCGGTCTGCAGCGTCAGACCGAGGTCGTCGCCAGCGGCCTCCTTGTTCATGCTGTAGAACAGATCGCCCGTGCCGCCCTCGGCCACGGTCTTCGCCGTCCAGAGCGCAGCGTTCAGCTTGGCCGAGAACGGGTTAGAGGCGTCCGCCGTCGTACCCAGCCCCAGCAGCGCAAGGTTCTGCAGCGCGGCCGGGGTGGTGCCGATCCAGCTCGCGCCGTCATAGACCAGCAGCAGGCCCTCGTCCTCGACCCACGCACGCCAGCCAGTCCGTGGCGGCAGGCGAAGCCAGGCGCCATCGGTCCAGAGCGCAACGTACAGGTCCCACCCCGCCCAGTCGCCGGTGGCGCCGGAGCCGACGATGTAGCGGTCGCCATCGGCAGGGTTCGCTGGTGGTGCTGCCAGGTCGCGGTCGAGCACCGAGAGCTGGACGAGCCCGTCGAGGATCCGCAGCGCCTCGTTGTGGGTGACATGCTTCTGCGCCTGCGCCGCGAGGATGTAGGGCAACAGGAGATGGGTCGTGGCGTCGGACATGGGATGGCCTTTAAAACGTGAGTGTGACGGTCTTGGATGCGCCCCGCCCGGTCAGGGCGGAGAGCTGGAAGATGCGGATGTCGAGCGTGTCGCCGGGGCCGAGCAGAGCGCCCGAGTCGGCGGTCTGCTGGGCGGCGGTGTAGACCGCGCTGGTCGTGGTCACGGGCAGCACCCGCTTCACGCCGGTGCCGTCGAGGATCTCGACCTCGTAGGCTTCGGCTTCCTCTGCGAGAGGCACCTCAACCGCACCCCAGCTGTCGGCGGAAAGCGCGCGGGATCGGCGCGTCCAGCGGATCGTCAGATCTCCGGGGCTGCGCGGCCTGCGCCACGGCTGCTCGACATGGGCTACCGAGAACGGCCGCAGGCCGGCGCCCGCAGGCGTGAAGGCCTGCGCCACATAGGTCTCGTCGCTGACCGGACGGCTCGCTGGACCGATGCGCCAGTTCCATGGGATGCCGAGATCGGCCTCGGCGATGGGCAGGGACGCCAGCGAAGCGTCCAGCACGACGACCCGCGCGCCTGCGGGAGCCGGATTGCCCATCCCAGCTTCGGTACCCCGCTGGCCGCGCAGGAGCCGGGTGAGACGATACCGGCCGGGCGCCAGAAGCTCCGCCGCGCCCGCCTGGACGATCTCCCAGACTCCGGGCGCACTTTCGATGGCGAGCGCGTTGGCGCCGCCGAACAGGGTCAGGTCGGTGACGCTCTCCATCGTGCCGGTCAGGAGATCGACCACCAGTGCGTTGCCGAAATCGAAGCGCGAGGTTGGGCCCGCGAAGAAGTCGGAGACCAGCGCCCCGATCCGGGCGCGACTGCCGAACGTGGTCAGCAACTCGAACCCGTCCGTCGACGGGCTGCGGAACACCGCCATCTCGCCCGGCCAGGGAACCGCGTGGGCGGCGACCAGCGGCCGATGCGCGGGCTGGTCCTCGGTCAGCTGCGGCAGGTCCATCAGCACCGCATTGGGCGGGCCGAACACCACGGCGCGCGTCAGCGACGCCGCTCGGGGATCGCCGGGCGGCAGGTCGTAGGTCGCCCGGTCCTGGCGGACCGCCTCGATGCCGCGCGCCTCGGCGTCGGCGATTGAGACGAGCCGCAAGTCGACCAGTCGCCCGTCATGCGCGAGCCTGATCGCGTCGGCCGGATCGAGCGCGAGCCGCGAGGGCGGCAGACGGAACGCCGCCGTCTCACGCCCGACCCACGCCTCCATCAGCGCGCGGCGGCAGCGCCGCTCGGCCTCCTCGGGCGGGACCGCCATCGGGAAGGACTCTGAGGCGATGCGCGTCGTGTCTACTGTGATGCGCCGGGCCTCGACGAGGGCGGCGTCGTAATCCTCGTCGGCACGGGCGACCTGCCACTTCAGGGCCTGCGGCAATTCGGTCTCCTGGCCGCGTGTCAGTTCCAGCCCGTCGCCCTCGCGGGCGGCCACCAGATCGTCGGGCGCGAGGGTGGCGACGGAGGCCCGGCCGCGCATGACGAACCGGATCACGCCCTCGGTCTCCACGGCGTCGAAGCCGAAATGCCGCGACAGCGAGGTGATCGAGGCGCGCGGGCTTTCCAGCGCGGTGATGGCGTAGCCCTCGACCGCGCCCCAGAGCCCGGTGACGTCAATCCGGGACTCGGGCAGCCCGGCGCGCAGACAGAGGTGCCGGACCAGTGCGGCCAGCGACACCGCCCCGAGCCGCCCGGTCAGCCAGTGGCCGAGCCGCCAGTTCGCGCCGTCCGTCCAGACATCGGTCAGCGCCGGGAAGAACGGATAGGGCCGCGCGTCCCAGGTCCAGGCGGCGCATTCCGGCACATGCACCATCCGGCCGCCATAAACCGAGGACACCGGGTTATTCGCTGGGGCGCCCCACCAGAGATACGTCGCCTCCAGGTAGGAGCGCTGGATCGCGTCGTCCCGCCAGCCCCGCGAGAAATGCGGCGTGAAGCTCTCCGACGACTTCGGATCGAAGAAGACGTTGGGCTGGTTGGTGCCCCGGTCGATGGCGGGACAGCCGAGCTCGGTGAACCAGATCGGCTTCGACTGCGGCGCCCACGCCGTCGGTGTGCCGCTCTCCACGCCGCCCGGGCGGTCGTAATGCGCGTTCGACCACCAGGCGCGCAGATCCTTGTAGCGGAAGACCCATGGCTTGGCCGCCGCGCCGTCTGTAATCGCGGTCCGGACCTGCGCGGTGCGATCCGCCGCGCTGGCATAGAACCAGTCGAAGCCTTCGCCGCCCGCGATGTTCGCCTGCAGGTAGGCCCGGTCATAGATTGCGGGCCAGCCCTCGGCCGCGTCGAGATGCTCAAACCCGTCGCGCCAGTCGGAGAGCGGCATGTAGTTGTCGATGCCGACGAAATCGATCTCCGGATCTGCCCAGAGCGGGTCGAGGTGGAAGAACACGTCCCCCGAGCCGTCGCCCGGCTGGTGTCCAAAGTATTCCGACCAGTCCGCAGCATAGCCGATCTTCGTCCCGGCCCCGAGGATCGAGCGCACATCGGCAAGCAGATCCCGATAGGCCTGCACCGCCGGATAGGTGCTGGCGCCCGAGCGGATGGTGGTCAGCCCCGGCATCTCGGTCCCGATCAGGAAGGCGTCCACCCCGCCCGCCGCCGCGCAGAGATGGGCGTAGTGCAGCACCATGCGGCGCAGACCCCAGTCGCCGGGCGTGCCGGTCCAGCTGACGCTCTCGCCCGTGACGCTGAAGCTCGTGGGCGTGGCCGCGCCGAACAGCGCCGCCACCTGCGTGGCGGCCGTGGCGGTCTTGTTCACGGTCCCAGCGAACCCCGCAGCCGGAGAACAGGTGATCCGGCCGCGCCAGGGGAAGGCAGGCTGACCGGTCACAGCGGCATTGTCGGAATAGGGGTTCGGCAGCGTGTTGCCGGGCGGCACGTCCATCAGGATGAAGGGATAGAAGGTGACGCGCAGACCGCGCGCCTTCATCTCCTGGATCGCCTGCACCACCGCGAAGTCGGACGGCGTGCCGCCATAGACGGGGCGGTCCTCGTCGTCGCGGCTGACGAGGAAGGCGCTGGCGCGGCTGACGCCATTGACCGACCAGCTGGCGGGCGTGGTCGACTTGGCCGACACCTCGACGCCCGGCCGCACCTTGCACGATCCCGCGCGCAGGTCGTCGCCAAACCACGCGACGACGAGGCTGACGCTCTCGACCGCCGGGGCCATGGCCTGCAGCCGGTCCAGCGCCTCCACCATGTCGGCGGAGTCTGCCAGCGCGTTCAGGTTCTCGGGCACCGTCGCGCCGCCATCGGCCTTTCGGATGGCCTGCGTGGCATAGGTGAACTCACCGGAGGCCGGGATCATGGTGACGGCGCGGGTCAGCCCCTCGGCGGTATCGGGATCGGCCAGCGGACGGAGGACCTCGAAGGAGAGCTGCGGCAGGCGGTTGCCATAGGTCGAGAGCGCCAGCTCCTCGAAGACTACATAGGCCGTGCCGCGATAGGCAGGCGTGCTGGCCGCACCCATCTTCGCGGCGATGAACGGATCGGCGGTCTGCGCCTCGTCCCCCGGATACCAGCGCCAGGTGACGCCGGAGAGGTCCATCGGCTTGCCGTCGGCCCAGATGCGCCCGATGCCGGTGATCGGGCCTTCGCAGAGCGCGACGGCGAAGGAGGCGTAGTAGAGATACTCGGTCGTCTTGACCTTGCCGCCCCCGCCGCCCTTGCCGCCGCCCTGCGTGGTGGTCTTCGTCTCCTCGCGGAAATCGGTCGCCCAGATGATGTTGCCGCCCATCCGCATGCGCCCATAGAGCCGCGGGATCACCGCGCCTTCGGTGGCCGAGGTGATGCGAAGGGTGTCGAGCCGCGCGCCCTCGATGCGCTGCGTGGGCGCCAGCGACGAGATGATCCAGCTGTCGACGACCGAGCCGATGCTGGAGCCGATGAACCCGCCGATGGTCGCGGCGCTGACGCCGAGGATCGCGCCGCCGATCGAACCGCCAATGGCGGCGCCAGCGGCACCGAGGACGAGCGTTGCCATGGTCGGGTCTCAGCGTTGGGGGAACAGGAAGGCGAAGGCGATGCGCCGCCGCCAGGCGTGGGTGAGCGGTTCCTCGATCACGCCGAGCCGCTCATAGGCGTGGAGGAAGCTGTCGGGCGCAGTCAGGATCCCGACATGCTTGGCGATGGCGCGGGGCTGCATGCGGAAGAGGACCAGCGCGCCGGGACCGGCCTCGGCGGGCGACACCTCGATCATCATGCGCCGCGCGCCTTCGGCCAGAACCTCTCGCGGGCCGGTCTCGCCCCAGTCGCGGCTGTAGGCCGGGATCGGGAACGGTTCGGGCCCGACGACCTCGCGCCAGATCCCGCGCGCAAGACCGAGGCAGTCGCAGCCGAGGCCGCGCAGGCTCGCCTGGTCGTGGTAGGGCGTGCCAAGCCATGACCGCGCGACGGCGATGACGCGCGCCGGATCGGTCGATGCCGGAGGTTGCGTCACAGCACGCCTCCCTCGTGCCCGCCATCCTTGGTGGCGTAGCGCAGCACCGCGTCCTGCCCGGGAATGTGCGGGAAGCCGCGGAAGTTGGCGGTATTGGCGAACTTCGCGCCGCAGGTCTCCATGCGCTTGTCGCAGCCCGCGCGGATGGTGAAGGCATCGCCCTCGGAGATCTCGCGCACCGGTGCCTCGAGCAGGGTCAGCACGGCGATGCCGTCCGTGAGGTCATGGCCCAACACCTCGGTCCGCCGTCCTGCATTGGCGCCACTCGTCCATTCGAGCGTGCCGAAGGTGAACCAGCCGGACATGAAGCCGCCCAAGCCCGAGGCGGTGAGGGCACGGTCGCGCAGGAGATCGATGACGGCGCCGGTTCCCTTGAACGCAGGAGCCTCCAGATCGACGCCGCAGCGCGCGTCGCCGAGCTCGGCGTCGCAGGTCGCCTGAAAAGTCCGCCCGACCGTCTGGCCAAGGACATGGGCGAGCGAGCGGACCTCGGCGACGAAGGCCAGCCGCCCGCGCCGGATCTGGCCGATGGCGCCCCGCCGCATCAGCACACGCTGGCCCGTGTCGGCCCAGTTCACCCGCCAGACCTCGACCTCCGCATTGTCCCAGCGGCCGTCGAAGATGTCGGTCTCGGTGATCCGGTCCGAGGTCAGCACGCCCTCGGCGTCCTGCGCATCGACGGACAGGTCCGAGCCCGAACGGACGTCGGACGCCGTGAGCCCACTCTCGGGCTCGAAGGCGGTGCCGTCGAAGGCGAGCGTCCGGTCGTGATCGGTGAAGCCGAAGGTGACACCATCGGCGCGCGTGATGCGCCAGCACCACGCAAGCGTGGTCGTGCCCGCGTCGAGATGGGCCTGCAGGGCGGGCGAGAGGGTCTTCATCGGCGTAGTTCCAGAAGCGGAATGGAGGTGATCGAGCCGAGCCGCTCGAGGTCGAGCGTCACGTCGAGCACGTCGGTGTCGAAGCGAACCGGCACGTCGAACTCGAAGCCCGCGGTGATCGCGACGCCAGCGCCCGGCGCGGCGCTGAAGGTGACGACGCCGGTCGTGGTGTCGACCGACCAGCCCGAGGGCTGCTCGACGCCCGCCAGCGCGATGCGCACGGTTCCGGTTACCGGCTTCGTGATGGCGCGCGTCCAGGATTGCGCGCCCGAAGCGTAGCGCTTGACCAGCTGGAAGGCGGCGGTCGTTCCATCGCCAGTGCCGATCTCCTGGTCGGACGGCGACGCAGTGCCCGAAGGCAGGCAGGACCTGTGGTCGCCCCAGTCCTTGAAGCGAAAGCCGTGGAGCCGCCCGTTGCGCGCCTCGAAGAAGGCGACAACCGCCGCCAGATCGTCCGCGCGCCGGATGCCGTAGGCCACATCATAGCGGCGGCGCGAGTTCGCCCAGCTGGCGTTGCGCTCCTCATCTCCGGAGGCGAGCTCGACGATCTGGGTGCGCCGCTCCGGCCCGCCCCGGGCGCCCCGGCTGATGTTGTCGGGAAAGCGGACCTCGTGAAACGCCATCACATGCCTCTCCGCCCGAGCGACACCGCGTGGGCGATGTCGGCGTTCGCCCGGCGGAACGTCCACTGGACGTTCCGCTTTTCGGCCTCACCCTGCGTCCGCGACTGCCGGAAGCTTTTGTCGTCGGGCCATTTCTTGATGACCAGGCAAGGCATGGTCACATCCCCCTGCGCCCGAGCGAGACCGCACGGGCGATGTCCGCAGCCACCTGTGTCCTTGATTGCCGGAAGCTTTCGGCGTCGCGGGCCATGATGGTGACGTTGACGCCGCCGCCCGCGCCGTAGCTCTGTGCCTCCCGCCGCGACAGCACCCGCTCGCCGCGCTGCAGGATCGCAGGCACTTCGTCGTGGCGTAGCCCCGCCATGCCGCCGCCATGCATTCGCGGGGCGGCGGCGAAGGCCATGGCCGGGACCATGCGCGAGGGCCCCGCGGACCCCACCATCCCGCCCGCATGCAGGACGTTGGCGAAGATCCCGCCCGCCCCGGAGAACACGCCGGAGAGCGCATTTGCGATCGGCCCGAGGATGAAACGCCGCGCCGCGAGCTGGGCGAGATCGGCCAGCAGCGAGGTGACCAGATCGCGGAAGTTCAACTTGCCGGTCTTCACGAACTGGCCCACCGCGTTCTCGGCCGACTGGAAGGCGCCGACGAGGCTCTGGCCGATGTCGCCACCGATCTCGCGGGCCTTGCTGGCGTAGTCGGACAGCGCCGCCGTGACCGCCTGCCAGCCCGTGACAGCAGCCTCGGTCGCGGGCTCGGCCGCAGCGGCGGCAGCTCCGGCCGCCGCACCGGCGCCCGTCGCGGCGCGTCCGGCATCGCCGAGCGACGTCTCCAGCCGCTCGGCAGCACCCGTGGCCTCGGCCAGCGCATCGGCCCCGTCCTCGTCGGTTCCCCGCACGGCATCCCTTAGCGCCTGCCAGCTTGCGAGGGGCGCGCGGGCGCCTTCCGCCAGATCGCGGGCCGCGCCACGGTAGAGGTTCGCGGACTCGAGCGCCCTGTTCGCCGCCTCGGTCAGGCCGAGATCGGGCGCGGTCAGCGGGTTGTCCTCGAAGGCCCGGTCGAACGCCGTCTGCGCTGCCGTGGTTGCGGCTGTCGCCGCCCCTTCGAAGCGGTTCTCGATCTCGCCGAGGTCGAGATCCGGCACCAGCGAGATGCGGCGCTCCGACCCGAGCGCTTCGAGCCCTTGGTTGATCCCGCCGATGAAGCCGTTGATGCGCGAGACCACGCCGTTCAGCATCGCCTCGACGCCGTCGACCAGGCTGTTGGCCGCCTGGAACGCCAGGTCGCCGATGGCGGCGGGCAGCAGTCCCCAGATCGCCTTGATCGCCTCGTAGGCGCCCTCGAAGGTGTTCGCGGCGGTGTTGCCGAAAGCCACGACGCTCTCGATGGCGCTCTGCATCCCCGAGGCGGCGTCGGCCTTCAGGTCGAAGAACATCGCCGTGGCGGCTGCACCTGCCGCAGCGGCGCCCATCCTGATCCGCTCCCAGACCTCGACGGCGAGGTCCTTCAGGAGCGACATCGCCTCGCCGAAGCCGCCCGCACCGGAGACGAGGCGGGTGAACTGGTAGATCAGCTCGCCCGCTCCGACGATCAGGGCCCCGATGCCGGTACGGATCAGCGCTCCGCGCAGGACGACGAGCGCCGTGGCGAGGCCACGGACAGAGAGCGCGGCGGCGGCCATGCCGGCGACCCAGCGGCCCGCGAGAAACGCGGCGAAGGTCGCGGCGTAGGTGGTCAGGCGGCCGATGTTGTCGAAGAGACCGCGGATTGCGATGCCGAGCGGCCCGGTGCGGCTGGCGACCGCTGCCATGGCGTCAGCGACGGCTTCCAGCGCAGGCGCCGCGGCGACCGCGAGCTGGTTCGACAACCCGCGCCAGATCAGCCCAAGCCGGGAGATCGCGTCGTTCGTCCGCTCGATCTGATCGGCGTCCTGTTCGGAGACGACCACTCCGAACGCGAGAACGTCCTCGGTCGCCTGGCGCAGCGTCGCGGTGTCGATCCGCGACATGGCGATGGAGCCTTCCTCGCCGAAGAGCTGCCCCGCCACGGCGGCGCGTTCTGCGGCGGGCACGAAGCTCTCGATGGCCGCGTTGATCGCACCGACGCGCTGGTCGAGCGGCAGGGCGATCAGGTCGCTGGCGGAAAGGCCCAGCCGGTCCAGCGCGTCGGCGGCAGGACCGCTCCCGGCGGCCGCCTGGCTGAGACGGCGCGTCAGATCCTTCGTCGCCTGCTCGATGCCGGACATGGAAACGCCCGCCATCTCCCCCGCGCGCTCCAGCGTCTGGATCGAGGAGACCGTGGTTCCCAGCGACTGCGCGAGCTTGGCCTGCGCATCCACCGTCTGCAGGCCGGACCGGATCATTGCCACACCAGCGGCGGCTGCAGCTGCCACGGCGGCGGCGGCAGCCACGCGAACCCGGCGCGAGAAGGCCGCCAGCCGGGTGTTCGCCGCTTCCATCTCCCGGCTCAGCCGTCCGAAGCCCCGCGACCCGGCCTCGCCGACGCCCTCCAGTTCGGCGCGCACCTGCCGTCCGCCCACGGCCGCGAGGCGGACGCTCACCCGTTTTTCCGCCATCGGTCAGAGTCCTTGCTTTCGCCCCAAGGGCGTCTTACGTTTATGCCATCGATCAAGTGAGGGTATGACCATGGCCGAGACCGCGACCCTGTCCTCGAAGTTCCAGATCTCGATCCCCAAGGCGATCCGGGCCGCGCAGCATTGGGAGGCCGGGCTGACCTTCGCCTTTATTCCGAAGGGCACGGGCGTCCTGCTGGTGCCGGTGCCCAAGCGGGAGGAGCTCAAGGGACTCGCGCGCGGAGCGTCCGCCACCGATTATCGCCACCGGACGGACCGGTTCTGATGATCCTCGTCAATACGTCGGCGTGGATCGAGTGGCTCATCGGCTCGCCGACCGGCGAGAAACTGTCTGAACATCTGCCCGAACAGGCCGAGTGGCTCGTCCCGACCATGGTCCAGCTCGAGCTGGCGAAATGGCTCACCCGCGAGGTCGGCGAGTACAAAGCCGATCAGGTCATCGCCTTCACGCAGGTCTGCACTGTCGTCCCGCTTGACACGGAGATCGCGCTCGCGGCGGCGGAGGCGTGCCGGGAGCACAAGCTTGCGACCGCCGACGCCATCATTTTCGCAACCGCCCGCGCGAAGGGCGCGACACTCCTGACCTGTGATGGGCATTTCGAGGGACTGCCCGGCATCACCCTGATCGAGAAGATCAAGCCCTGACCCCCGGGGCGCCATTTGCCGTCAGCTCCTCGTTCAGTTTCCGCACCATCACCGCCTCGATCACGGGCAGCAGTTCGGCCATGGCGAGCGGCGGCACACCGAGCGCGTCACCGAGCGCCAGCGCCGCCGACATGTCCCAGCCGATCACCGCGCCGGGCAAGACGCGCAACTGCCCGCCGAGGCGGCCGACGAGATCCCAGACCTGCCAACCCTCCGGAGTTTTCGGACGGTTCAGCCGCGCCGGGCAGTCCGGGCAGGCTTGCTCGCGGCCCTCATAGGGTGCGCAGGCTTGGCAGTATCGCTCGCCCCCGCCGAAGGACCATTCGGCGAGAGCGCGGAGGCGTTTTTTTCCTGTTCCAGCAGCAGACCCTTCGAGACGTAGGTCAGCTGGAAAGCCTCGAAGATCGGCCAGACGTCGAGCAGCGCGTCGATGGCCTCGGGGCTCGGTTCGATGGGATTGCCCTCCGCATCACCGATGCCCTCCCAGGCGAGCACGGCCCGTCGCGCCAGTGCTTTCGCGAAAGCGACGGCGCGCTCCTCGTCGGAGGCCTCCTCGGGCACCGCCTCGACGGCGGGATCGCTGCGCGTCGCCACCATCAGCGCGGTGGTCAGCGGGCGGAGCTGCACCCGGACACCGGGAGCGAGGTCATGCCAGCGGGGCGCGTTGGTCAGGTCGAGCGTCAGCATCCTCAATACACCTCTATGTCGTTGATCAGGGTTGCGGTGCACATCCGGCCGACGACGCTGTCGCGCGCCGCCTGCCAGTCGAATGTCGCCTGCACGCCCTGCGGCCCGGAGATCTCGATCCGCGGGCGCGGCAGGTAGACGGCGTGCACGGTGAATGTGAAGCTTTCGCCCGAGGGCACGACGTAGGCGAATTCCATCTCGCAGGCCTCGCCATTGATCGCCTGCGTCACCAGCGTCTGGTCGGCGAAGCGCACCTCGATCCGGCCGGTCAGCGCCGCGATGGACGGGTCCGCCCCATCGATGCGGCCGTCGTTCCGGATGGTCTCGATCCGGTCGAGGTTGTTGGCGTAGGTGATCTCGGCCGAAACCACATTGCCGAGGGCGCTGCCATTCCGCGTGATCGCCCCGTTGAAATGCCCGAAGCGCTTCAGCTCCAGCGCGGCCGGTGTCCCCGCGCTCGTCGTGGTCCCGACCGTCTCGCCCTGCGCGACCAGCCGTGCGGTTGCCGTCAGCAGCCCCGAGCGCTGCATCTGCCAGGTGATCTGGTCGAGCACGCAGCCCGAGTACATCGCGTATCGCGGCACCTCCGGCATGCCGGTCTCGATCGACATCGAGGGCAGCGTCCAGGACCCTGACTGGAACTCGTGGGTGTACGGGGCCTCCGCGCCCGTGGTCGTCGGCGCGCCGAAGGCGGCCTTCAGCCAGAAGCCGAAAGCTTCGGCGTCGAGCGGCACGACGACGTCGCCATCGGCCGTCACCGCGTCCTTGATCGGCGCCAGCGGGTCGCGGCCGTAGCCGAGCAGTTCCGAGTTCAGCAGCGGCTGTTCTGCCCCCAGCGACGTGCTGGCGAAGGGCATGCGCGTGAAGCCGCTGGCAGGCGGCGTTCCATAGGTCGTCTCGAACGCAAGCGCCATCAGCGCCCGCGCCCCCTGGGCTCGTGCCATCGTGTTCTCCTCGGATTGTCGGGGTCAGGCCAGTTGGTCGGCCGTGGAATAGTGCAGCACCACCGGGATCACGGCGGCCTTCAGGCTGGCCGCGCCCTCGACCGGCAGATCGACAGGCCGCGGGGCTTCCGCCTCGACCCAATCGCAGAGGTCACCCAGCGTGCGGTCGGCGGCGAGCGCCGTGCCGATGCTGGCGATCAGCGCGTCGAAGGCGGCGTTACGATCGGAACCCTGCACGACCGCCTCGATCTCGGCGCTGTGCTGGTAATGGTAGCGCAGCGGTGACAGCGTGACATCTGGCTCGCCCGGTTCGCCATCCCGCAGGATCAGCATGCCATCGGCCGGCACGCGCTCGGGCAGCACCTCGCCGCGCAGGACGGAAGCGGGCAGTGCCGAGAGCCGCGCGTGTAGCGCGGCGAGGATGGTTTCGCGGGGGGTCACGTGACAACTCGCGTCGTAGATAGCATTGACTGGGTCATGTTCATTGCCAACCTTCAGACGCTGGGCGCAGTTCACTAAGCGCCGGAGTCGTCACAGCTTGCTGGGCTCTGTCGTCCGGTGTCTGATTGCACTGTGCTGGGAAGGCCCAAGGGGCCGTCGGGATGCGGGAGAAGCTGAAAACCGGAAGCCAAAGGCTCCGTTAACGTTGCCTTCGCAAAGAAGAAATGTTCTTTTCCTCTGCAACCACGCTTCAGCAAGATGCAGAAGTTCTATCGCGCCCCGGCGCCGCGACAGAAAGGACAGTATTGGATGATCGAGATTGCGTTACCCCTGATCGGCGGCCTTGTTCTCCTCGTTCTCGGCGGCGAGCTTCTCGTGCGCGGCGCCGTGCAGGTCGCGACCCGGTTCGGTGTCTCGCCGCTGGTCATAGGCCTCACCCTCGTTGGCTTCGGAACCTCCACCCCGGAGCTCGTGACGTCGGTGCAGGCCGCGTTGAGCGGGTCACCCGGCATTGCCTACGGCAACATCGTCGGATCGAACATCGCGAACATCCTGCTCATTCTCGGCGCATCGGCTGTGCTGGCCCCCATAATTGTCTCGTCCGTCGCGCTGAAGCGGGACAGCGCCGTCATGGTCGCCGTTGCCGTCGTTTTCGCGGCGACGGCCGCTCTCATGCCTTTGGGTGTCCTCATCGGTGCAATTTTCGTCGCGGCGCTCGCAGTCTACGTGTTCATGGCCTTTCGGCAGGAGCGGCAATCTGCGTCTGGTGACCACGGCGCCGTCTACGACAAAACAATTGCTGCGCAGGAAGTGGACGCCGCCCTCGTTCCCGTGGAGAAGCCGGAGCGATCGGTCATTGTCTCGTTGCTTGTCGCGCTCGGCGGATTGGGCCTCGTGGTGCTCGGGGGCTATTTTCTGGTCGACGGCGCAGTCACGCTTGCGAGGTCTCTAGGCATCTCCGAAACAGTGATCGGCCTGACAATCGTGGCGGTCGGTACGTCCATGCCGGAATTGGTCACGTCGATCATGGCATCGATCCGCAAACAGGCCGATGTCGCTTTCGGCAATATCGTCGGCTCGAACATCTATAACATCCTTGGGATCGGCGGCATTACGGCCATGATCGCACCGACCGAGGTTCCTTTCCAGATTGTCCGCTTCGACAATCTGGTGATGATCGCGGCTTCCATACTGCTTGTCGTCTTTGCCTATACCGGCAGGCGTATCAGCCGAGTAGAGGGCGGACTGATGATGTTGCTCTATGTCGGCTACGTCGCGTGGCTCTGGCCGTAGGCCGCGGAACCACAAGCACGGTTCGACCGGGCCATCCGGCAGCCACGGTTGCTCACCGCCACCCAAGAGCCTACTTCGACTGCAGCAAACCTGAGGAGATAAGCCCATGCAATGCCCAATCGATGGCTCTGAACTGGTGATGACGGATCGGCAGGGCGTCGAGATCGATTATTGCCCGAAGTGCCGCGGCGTCTGGCTGGATCGCGGCGAGTTGGACAAGATCATTGAAAAGACAGCGCCGGCTGCACCGCAGCGTCCTGCTCAATCGGATCGCGGTGGTGAGTCAAGTTCCCGGTACGAGCCACGGCGCGACGACCGGAGTGATCACTACGACGAGCGCCCGAGAAAGAAGAAATCGATCCTTGGCGAACTGTTCGATTTCTGATCAATCTAGCGGCGGCGTCGCTTTTTCCACTCACGGCGCTGGGTTTGCAGCATGGCGTCCGGGCTCGCCTCAGCATGTTATGTGCGCGCCTCCACCCAGTTCGCCACGATTAGCCCCGGCACGCTGTCCAATGCCCGATCTGCATCCCGGGCAAGGTCCAACCGCTTCGGCAACTTGACCTGCGGCACCAGCAGGAAGATCGGCGCGGTGACCTTGCCGCGCCCGGTCTTCGAGCGCGACACCACCGCTTGGCCCCTGGTATTGAGCCGCCCCTCTGCCACCAGCAGGCTGGGCCCGCGGCGACGGTAGGCGAAGCGGAGCCGCAGCCCCCGGCGGCGCTCCCATTCGCCGGGGGTGATCCTGCCGCCGCGCAGGCCGCGGCCGGCGGCTGGCGTCGGGATCGCAAGCCAGAACCCGTCCTTGGAGCGGATCAGCGGAGCGGTGTCATGCGCGCCCACGATGACCGGCGCCTTGGACCAGACCAGCGCCGCGGCGTTCAGGCTTTCGCTCGCCTTCGGGTAGGTCTGGCTCCGGATCGAGTTCGCGAGCCGTCGCCCGAGCCCGGCGCCTGTGATCTGGCCGCGCCAGTCGGTCTTCAGCCCGGTCCCGGCTTCGCGCATGGCTGCCGTGACGGCCTTCTCGCCGGCCTTCACCTCTGCCGCCATGGCGGCGACGAGGTCCGGCGTGATGTCGAGTTTCAGCTTCATGCCGGGCGCAGGTCTACGGTCCAGACCAGCCGCTCGCGGTCGCGGGCGGGCTCGCCCTGGATGAGGAAGGGCTCGCCGTCGATCTCGATGCGGTCGCCGGGACGGGGCTGGGGCACCTCGGCGAGGCGCAGGTCCAGCCGGGTGGTCTCCGACCAGATGCGCGCCTCGCCGAAGCCGGTGACGTCGTCCGGCCGGCGCAGGATCGCACGGACCAGCGATGGCGCGCCGCCCTCGGCGGTGTAGACCACGTCGCGCGCGAGATGCGCGTCGGCGAAGAGCGCGTCGAGGGCGGCGGAGAGGGCAGTCATCAGGTCCGCCGCGCCGAGCGCAGCACCTGCGGCCGGGTGCAGATCGGAAGCGGGTTGCTCTCGATCTCGAGCCGCACCCACTCGTCGCGATCCCGGTCGGGGATCGTGCGGGCATAGAGCGGCTGGCCCAGCGTGTTGACCGTCTCGAAGGTGTCGGCAGGGGCGTAGTAGATCTCGAAGAGCCCCTCGATGCCCTCGGGATAGAGGAATGCCTTGTCGGTCGGCACGGTGAAGCCGACACCGCCCCGATAGCGGCGGAAGGTGATGCCGCCGAAGCTGACCTCGTCGGCCACGCGACCGCGCAGGTCGGCGGCGGCGGCGGTGTTGAGGTAGGTCTCGCGCACCTCCTTGTGGGCGACGAGATCGGCGAAGAAAGCCGAGCCGCATTCGGCGCGAACCTGCACCGCCCCGGCTGAAAGCCCGCCCATCGAGTCCTCGACGCTCTCGATCAGCGCCTGGCAGCGCTTCCGCAGCGCCCCCGAGGCCGGGCTCGCGTTGTCGAGGTCGAAGTCGATCTCGGCGGCCGGCGAGATGCCGAACTCGGTGAAGTAGTTCACGACCGTCGCGTGGTCCTTGGGGTCCTTCACCAGCCCCTGTATGCCGTTTAGCAGGTGGTACTCGAAGGTCGTCTCGGCGTCTTGGCGGAGCTTCCTGAGCCGGTACGCGACCTCCGTCTGCACCTGCTGGGTGGCGCTCTCGGAGCCGAAGTCGCGGACGGACTGGATCTCGGAGGCCCAAAGCACGTCCTGCTTCTTGAACTGGCGGCAGACGAAGGCGCGCATCTCGCGCCGGTCGGGAACCTGCTGCTCGTAGGCCGAACCGCGCTCGGAGAACGGGATCAGCGACAGCGTGCCGTCGCGGCTCTCGATCACGACGGTGCGGGAGCGCACGCCACGCGAGCTGAAGAGGGCCGAGCCCGAGAGCAGCGCGGGCTTGTAGGGGATGTTCTCGAGCGCACGGGTGAGCTCGACGATGGTGAAGGCATCGCCTTCGAAGATGTCCATGGTGGCCATGAGGATGCCTCCTGCAGGGATTGGGTCAGCGGACGAGGATGCCCGCGGCGAGGAGCGCGGCGTGCGCAGCCGCGATCTCGGCCTCGCTGGGCGTGCCGGCGAAGACGAGATCGTGGCGATTGACGATGGCAGGCCCGCGAACGACCGCGACGGCCGGCGCATCGCCACCGGACGCATCCGCCGTGCCCCAGAGCACGGCGACGGCGGTCTCGGTGCCGTCGACGGCGGCCGGGTCGTGGGCGGCGTACTTACCCGAGGCGGTGATCTTGCCGAGCACCGTGCCGGGCTCGAGCGTACCCGCCGCGACGGTGATCGTCTCGCGGGTGTAGTCGCGGAAGGCTTCCCAGACGAGGAAGCCGCCGGGGTGCGTGCCTTCGGTGAGCGTGGTCATGGTGTCATCCTTTCAGCTTGAAGGTGCGGGCGACGATCTCGCCCCAAGGGCGCGCGGCCGAGGTGCGGCCGGGCTGCGGGTGATGGGGCGCGATCTCGGGCTCGGCCTCGGCCTTGGCGGCGAGGAGCGCGGTGCGCACCGCGTCGAGGCTCGCGTCCTCTTCGAGGAAGCGGCCGGCCATCTGCGGCTGGCCCGCAAGGCGGCAGAGGTCGATCACGGCCCTTGCATGCCCGATGGCCTCTGCGCGGATCGTGGCGGGGTCCGGCGGCGCGCCGCTCGGCGGTGGCGTCTCGGCCGGAGGCTGAGCGGTGTCGGCGGTGGCGGCCTGCTCGTCTTCGGCATCAGAAAGCTGATCGCCTTCCGCGGCCTCGTCGGTGTCTTCGTCCGCTTCGATCTCGATGTCGTCGGCCGCGTCGTCGGAGTCCTGATCCGTCTCGACAGCCTCGACCAGCACCGGCGGCGCGTTGCGGAAGCGCGCGATGTCGAAGTTCGCAGCGATCCGGACAGGCTCGATCAGCCGGTCGGCGAAGCCCTGCGCCACCGCGTCCGACGCGTCGAACCAGGTCTCGGCGGCCATCAGCGCGGAGACCTCCTCCGGCGTCCGGCCGGATTTCGCGGCATAGCCCGAGACGAGGCTGCCCTTCACCTTGTCGAGCGCCTCGGCCATGGCACGCATGTCCTCGGCCGTGCCCATCACGAGGCCGGCCGGGTCGTGGATCATAAGGAAGGCGTTCTCGGGCATGACGATCTCGTCGCCCGCCATCGCGATGTAGGAAGCGGCCGAGGCTGCTATACCGTCGATCCAGACCGTGACCGGGCCCTCGTGCCGCTTCAGCGCGTTGTGGATCGCGACCGCGTCGAATACCGATCCGCCTGGACTGTTGAGCCGCAGATCGACGGGCGTGCTCTCGGGCAGCGCGCCCAGTTCCATAAGGAAGCCCTTGGCCGAGACGCCGTAGGCGCCGATCTCGTCATAGACCGCCACTTCCGCACCCGTCCCCCGGGCGCGGATCGCATACCAGCTTGCCATGTCGTCACTCCTGTTCAGTGGCCGGATTGGTCGCCGCCGCGCCGTCGTCCGTGTCGTTGCCGCGACCGTGGCCGGGCTCGGCCCGGGTCGCCGGTGTCGCGCGGGCGCCCTGCGTCTCGCCGGGGCTCGTGCGGTAGCGCAGACCGAGCCCCGTCGCGCGCGCAGCGTCGGCGGCGTTCTCGCGGTCCACTTCCTCGATGTCGTAGCCCGTGGCCTCGACCACCTTGCGTCGCGAGGTGATGCCCGCCTCCATCGCCAGCACCTGCGCCTGGATGTCTTTCAGCGGATCGACCCAGTCCCAGCGTGGCGGGATCCATTGCACCGGCCGCACCGTCGCGGGATCGGCATCGAGCGCGCCCGAGAGCACCGCCGTCTCCAGCCAGCGCCGCCAGACCGCGCGGCAGAGCTGGTGCACGATCACGCCATGCTGCAGCTGGCCGATGCGGCGGCGGAACTCGACAAGCTCCGCCCTGAGGCTCGAGTAGTTCGCCTGCCGGACATCGCCGGTCACGAGGTGATAGGGCAACCCCAGCGAGGCCGAGACCGCCAGCAGCGTGCGGTACTGGAACGCCTCGTAGCCGCCGCCGACATCCGCCGGGGACGAGAACTTCACGTCCTCGCCCGGCAGCAGCACCTGCATCGTGCCAGGCTCGAGGCTCGCAATGGCGGCCCCGTCGAGATCCGCTTGCGTTTCGCCCATCATGGGCTCTTCCGGCGCGGTCTTGGTGATGAACCCTGCGAACATCGCCGCGGTCTTCTTCCGGTCGAGTTCGGCGTCGTCGTACTGGTCAAGCAGGAACAGCCGCACCATGGCCGGCGCGATATGCGGCAGTCCCCGGATCTGGCCCGCATCGATCGGCCGGTAGATGTGCAGCACGTCGACCGCCGGCACGCGCACAGTCTCTGGGATCACCGCCCCCTGGTCGGTGCTGTCACCCGGATGCCGGCGGCGGAAGTGGTAGGCCACGCGTCGCCCGATCGCATCGAACTCGATCCCGCAGCGGATGCGGTTGCCGTTGGCCGCCGTCTCCATCTTCTCGAAGGGCAGCATCTCGGACTGGAGAAGCTGCAGCTGCAGCGGCACCAGCAGCCCGTCCTCGGCCCGGCGCGGGCGCAGCCGGACGAAGCATTCGCCCGCGACGAACATCTCGCGCGCGACCATGGCCTGCAGGCCGTAGAAGTCGGTCAGACCGTCGGCGTCGGCCTCGTCGGTCCAGGCGAGCCAGAGCCGCTGGACCCGGTCGCGGAGATCCCCGTCCCCGATCAACGAGGACGGCTTGATCCCGTCGCCGACGAGGTTCGCGGCGAAGGCCTCGCAGGCATTGGCGGCATAGCCGTTGGTCACCACCAGTTCGCGGGACCGCGCCAGCAGCCGCGGGCCGCCCGAGGCGACCAGCGCGTTGATGTTCTCGAGCGGCGGGTTCCAGCCGCGCAGCCTGCGCTTCGCCATGGCGCCCTCGAGGCGGGCGCGCACGGCGGTGGGGCCGCCGTTGGTACGGCGACCGAACATACCGAAGAGGCGCATACGTTCAGAGTCCCTTCGCGGTCGTCACGCGGACATGCCGGACGATCCGACGCCCCTCGGCCGCGGCGATCTCGCGATCCAGCGCCTCGATGGCTCGGTCGATCTCGGCGACGCTGCGATAGTCGACCGTCTTGCCGTCGTAGCTGACCCGCGCCACCCCCGAGGACCGCTGCGCGGTCAGCGCGTCGCGGCGGGCGCGGAGCTCTGCGGCCGTGGCCATCAAGTCACCTCATGTAGCTCGAGCGCACCGTGCGCCGGCGCGGCACCGTTCTTGTTGGGACGGACGGCGCGGTTGCCGTGCCGTCCGTTGGCCCGCCCTGCTTCGCCACCCCGAGCTGGGCCTCCAGATCGGCCCATCGCGCCTCAGGCCAGCGATCGGCACCGGCGATCCAGGCCGCCGCGCGGGCATAGACCCGTGTGTCCAGCGCCTCGTTGCGCTCGCGCAGCTTCTGCCATTCCAGCCGGGCGAAGCCGCGTTTCGTCCGCACGGTCACCAGCTGCTCGGCGGTCAGCTGCTTCAGCCATTCGCCGTCCGCCCAGTCCGGCAGGTGGATCGTGCCGGGCGGGCACAGCGCGCCCGCCGCCTGTTCTTCCCTCGTCGGCCGGTCCTGCCGCAGGAAGCGATAGGTCTCGGCCTTGAAGGTCGATGTGGCCACGGTCCAGAGCCGGGCGCCGCGCCGGAGCCGCTTGCCCGCGACGGTCGCGTCGACATAGGTCGGCCCGGTCACCGGACTCGTTCGCGCGAACCCCTCGACGCCCTTCACCGGCGCCACCTGCGCAAAGCCCGCCTGGCGCGACCAGGCATAGACCGCGCTGGTCTCATAGCCCGTGTCGATGGCGAGCCGGGCGAGCGCCATTGGCTGCCCCGAGGCGTGCTCCCACGCCCGACCTAGCAGGTCGGTCAGCTGCTGCCAGCACGCCGGATCGCCGGGGCCGCCCTCGAGTACGAGGTGATCGACGAGCCAGCTTTCGAGGCCCCGGCCCCAGGCCCAGACATCGACCTCGATCCTGTCCTTCTGAACGTCGGCGCCCGCGGTCAGGAACAGCCCCCGCTCCGGGACCGTGCCCGGGGACCACGCTTCACGCCGGTCCGCCAGCCGCTGCCAGTCGGGCGCCTCGCCGGTCTCCATCCACGTCTCGCCTAGAATGGTGTTCCGGAACGCCCGCATCGCCTCGTCGCTGCCCCGTGCCGCCTCGTGCGCCCGCGCGATCCGCTGCCAGCTGAGCCAACCCACCGGCGAGTAAAGCGCCGACAAGTGGTAGCCGACCGTCGCCGGATCGGCGGCCGTGGCTGTCGCACGCCACTCGCCGCGCTCGAGCATCCTGGTCTTGTGATGCTCGGCGATGGGCCGTTCGCAGCCCTCGCAGTGATACTCGGCCATCTCGGGCCGCCCCTTCTCCCAGCGCAGCCGCTCGAAGCGCAGCCATTGCATCGCGGCGCAATGCGGGCACGGCACGAAGAACCGGCGCTGGTCGGAGGCCTCGAACTCCCGCTCGATCCGGGAGAGCCCCCGGATCGTAGGCGTCGAGACCAGGAAGACCTTGCGCCGATGGGCGAAGGTCAACGACCGGGCCTCGGCCAGCGTGACCGGGTCGCCTTCCTCGTCGGCCGAGGCCGGATAGGCGTCGACCTCGTCGAGGAAGATGTACCGCGCCGGAGTGGACCGCAGTCCGACCGCCGAGTTCGCGCCCGTCATGATCAGGATGCCGCCGGAAAACTCCTTCGACAGCATCGTGTTGCCCGCATCCCGCGAGCGGGCGGGCTTCACCCGCTCCCGCAGGTCCGGGCTCTCGTCGATCAGCGGATCGATCCGCTGGCGCGAGTTGCGCTTGGCCAGTTCCACGGTCGGCTGGACCGCGAGCATCGGCCCCGGCGCCTGGTGGATCACGAAGCCGATCCAGTTGTTGCCGGCCTCGGTCGCGCCAACCTGCGCGGCCTTCATGAACACGATGCGCTGGGTCGGATCGCCGGGCGAGAGCCGGTCCATGATCTCGCGCATGTAGGGCGTGCGCGCGGTCCGGTACTGCCCCGGCTCGGCCGAGGCCCGCGAGGCGAGTTTACGGTGGCGGTCGGCCCAGCTCGAGACGGTCATGTCAGGATCAGGACGCAGACCCCGCGACCAGGCGCGGATCAGCGCGGCGGCGCCGTCGAACCCGAAGAGGTCGTCATCCAAGCCCGGGTCGGATCTCTGCGAGGCTGTCGAGCTGGGCGCGGACATGGGCCTCCAGAACCTTCTGCATCAGCGCCGCCTCCACCTCGCACCCGTCCCCAAGCGCCGCGGTGAGTTCAGAGGCCATGAGCGCGGCAACCCGCGCCGGCCAGGTCACCCACGCGTCGCGCTCGTCGCGCGCGAGCCGAAACATCAGCGTCTCCGCCCGCGCACGGTCGACCAGCTCCCCCTTCAGCTTCTGGAGCCGGATGCGTCGCTCCTGCGCCTTCAGCACCTCGTTCGCGGTCTTGGCCTGAAGGAAGGTCGTGCCGCCGCCGACGGCCGGCGCGGAAAGCCCCTGTTCGCGGAGGGTGTCGCCCACGGCAGCCACGGCGGCCTCGGGCACGGGTCTCAGCTTGGGCGCCGGCGCCTTTCGGGTCTTCGACGGGTCCGTCGTCTCGGCCCGCCGCTCGTCTGAAGCGGCGGCGTCGATGCTGCCATCCTCGTACAGGATGAGCCGGCCGGCGGTCTTCGCCTTCTGGATCGCGCCGCGCGACAGCCCGACATGGGCGGCGTACTGGCGCTCGCTCATGCCCTGCATCGTCGACCCCGATTATCGTTCAAAGTCATGTGCTTATCGAGTTGATAAGCCGGGCCAGCGGAGCGAACGTCCATCCTACAAGGACGATGCAACTCACCCGGAGCCACCACGATGACAACCCGCCTGAACCCGAACACAACCCCGCGCTTTGAGGCCCGCGCCGAGAAGGCGCGCCGGAACAAGGAAGCCGCGCTGAACGCCTTCATCGGCAAGAAAGCCGAGATCGACGCGATGCTCGCGCGCCTGCACGCGCTCAGCGACGGCCATTTCAACTGCCACCCCGACGAGGTGGGCTGGGCCATGGTCGGCACCCTCGAACACTACGCAAGCCTCCTGAAGCGCATTACCGACAGCGCCTTCGGCGAAGGCGAGCACGCCCGCTGACCTCCGGCACTGCCGGAACTCCCGCCGCGCCCCCTGCGCGGTGAGCCCGAACCGTGGCCCCAGTGGGGCCGCGTAAGTCGGGCGAACGGGTCGTAGAAGGCGCCGCATGACGCGGGCCTCGAACACGGAGACCCCGTATGACCAAGCTTTCCGATACCCAACTCGTGATCCTCAGCGCCGCCGCGCAGCGCGAGGATCGCAACGTCCTGCCGCTCCCCGGCTCGCTCCGCGGCGGCGCGGCCGCCAAGGTGGTCGGCGCGCTGCTCTCCCGCGGGCTGATCGCCGAGACGGCGACCGACAGCCAGACCAAGGCGGACGCGGCGCTCAACCGCATCTGGCGCAACGACGAGGACGGCCGCGCCATCCTCCTGCACATCACCAACGCGGGCCTCGCCGCCATCGGCGTCGAGCCGGACGGTGGCGACAACGCGCCCACGGGCGCTGACGCAGCGTCGAGCGCGGAGGCCTCGCAGGACGCTCCCGCCGAGACCGACCCCGCGCCCAAGGCGCGCACGCCGCGCACAGGCACCAAGCAGGCGAAGCTGATCGAGATGCTCCGCACCGAGGGCGGCGCGACCATCGACGAGATGGTCGCGGCCTTGGACTGGAGACCGCATACGGTGAGGGGTGCGCTTGCCGGCGCGCTAAAGAAAAAGCTCGGTCTGACCGTCACCTCGGAGAAAGTCGAAGGAAGAGGGCGCTGCTACCGCATCGAGGACGCCGTCTGATGCCGCGGTACAGGGTCAAGATCACCCGTGCCGTCACCGAAAGCACCTGCGTGACCGTCGAGGCACTGTCCCCGGAGGCGGCGCAAGCCGTCGCCTTCGTGGCGCTGGCCGACATGGAGGACGCCTTCTGGACCCTTGATGAGGGTTCGTGGAATGCAGGCCCCGCCTACATCACGGCAGTCGAGCCCGCCGATGTGTGATGCCCGGCGCTATCGCCAACGCTCGAACAGTCGTCGCAGCAGGTAACCCCGCGCCAACGACACGCCGACAAAGGCAAGGCCGATGGTCAGATGCTCCGCGAGTCCAGTCTCGATCCCGAACCACGGGAACACGACGATCTGCGTCGCGATGGCCAAAACGTAGCCGACGACAACGTTTGCCGCGGCCTCGACCATCGACATGATCCGGCTCTGCTTCATCGCAGGCTTTCCAGAAACGCCGTCACGAACTCCGCCGCGAGCGACGGAACGATCGCATTGCCGTAGCCCCGCAGCAGCCCCATGCGACCGGGTAGCCCATCAGCCAGCGGGAATGTTCCGGGCTCAACGGGCCGCCAGCGGTCATCGCGGCAGAGGAGCCAGTCCGGATCTCGCCAGACGCCGTCCGTCGCATTGGCCCCGGCAGGGTCGGCGCCATCGACCAGTCCACCAGCTTCACCGTCCTGCGGCTCGCATCGGTGTTGCCGGCCGCGTTGTATCGCTTCGTGGCGGGCGAGCCCGCCATCGCCGTCGGCCAACCCGCCAGCCAGACCTGTCGGCCGAGCAGCGCATTGATCGGCACCGACCGGCATTCCGATCCGTCCTTGTGATCCCTCGCCGAGGCCGTCGCCCAACCCGCGAGTGACTGCGTCCAAGGCGACGGCGCCGAAGAACAGGCGCTGGCGGATGTGCGGCGCGCCGATGCCCGCAGCCGGCAGATCGGCCGCCGCGACGGCGTAAGATGCCGCTTCCAGGTCAGCCGCCAGAGCGTCGAACCACGCCCAGCCAGCCGGGCCCTCAACTGCCGCGCGAGACTTTCTGCCAACCGGTCCGAGCACTGCCGCGCTCGCGACCTGCTCGCCGAAGACGAGCTCCGGGCGGCAGGCTGCGACGAGCCGCAGGAAGGCCGGGGCGAGGTGGCGGTCATCGTCCTGTCCCTTCCGCTGCCCGGCCTGACTGAAGGGCTGGCAGGGCGGCGAACCGGTCCAGACGGACAGATCCTCCGCTACGCCCGCGAGTCGCAGCGCATATGGCCAGCCGCCGATGCCGGCGAAGAAATGACATTGCGCGAAGCCGCGCAGCTCGGTGGGCTCCACCTCGAGGATGGACCTTTCGTCCACTTGGCCCGCGGGCAGAAGCCTGGCCGCGATCAGTTCCCGCAGCCAGGCGCAGATCGCGGGATCGGCATCGTTGTAGTAGACGGCCATCAGGCGGCTGCATCGGCCTTGTCGCCCAGCCGCTCGGCCTTCACCTCGGCGAAAATCCGGCCATCGCCGTCGAGGATCGCCTCGCGCCCGGTGTCGGCCTGCCAGCGTTCGACGGCGACATCGACGTAAGCCGGGCTGATCTCCATCGCGAAGACGCGGCGGCCATTCGCTTCGCCCGCCATGATCTGCGATCCGGAGCCGCAGAATGGCTCATAGCAGAGGCCGCCACGGGCGACGTGCTGGCGCATCGGAATGCCGAAGGCATCGAGCGGTTTCGGCGTCGGGTGGTCGGGCCGGTCATCCCTGGCGAAGGACGGCATCTCCCAGGTCGAGGGCAGCGTCTGCTCGGCGACCTTCGGCGGACGGTTCGGGCGGCGCCAGCCCATGAAGCAGGGTTCATGCTTCCAGAGGTAGTGGGACCGGGTGAGGACGCCCCGGTCCTTCACCCAGATAATTTGTTGGTGGACGAAGGCCCCGGCCTTCTCCCAGCAGGCCTCAAGCATCGCCTGGCGGCGGGAGGCGTGCCAGCAATACCAGGCGGCGTCCTCGGTGATCGCCTCGGCGACCGCGGCGGCGATGAACCCGTCGTAGAGGTCCGCGCCCTGGCTGCTGTCGTCCCAGGTGACGCCGTAGGACTGCGACCAGTCCTTGTTCCGGGTCGGGTGGTTCGAGCCATCGTAATCGACGAGATACGGTGGGTCGGTGGCGAACAGGATCGCCCGCTCGCCGTTCATCAGGCGGCGCACGTCGGCCGCGCTGGTGCTGTCGCCGCAGAGCAGGCGATGGTCACCGAGGATCCACAGGTCGCCCGTCCGTGACGCCGGATTGCGCGGCGGTTCGGGGATGGTCACCGGCGGCACGGAGCCCCCGGCGCCACCTTCTTCACCGTCGTCTTCCGCGACGTAGGCCAGCAGCTTGTCGAGTTCGCCGTCCGAGAAGCCGACCAGCGACAGGTCGTAGTCGTCAGCGAGCAGGTCCTGTAGCTCGGCCGACAGCAGCGCTTCGTCCCAGCTTGAGAGTTCCGTGAGCTTGTTGTCCGCGATGCGGTATGCCCGGCGCTGCGCTTCGGTCAGGTGGCCCAGAACGATCACCGGCGCTTCAGTCAGACCTAGCTGCGTGGCGGCCAGCACGCGGCCATGGCCCGCGATCAACTCGCCGTCCTCGCCGACGAGGCAGGGCACGGTCCAGCCGAACTCGGCCATGCTGGCGGCGATTTTTGCGACCTGGTCGGGCCCGTGCACCTTCGCGTTCTTCGCGTAGGGTTGGAGGCGCGCAAGCGGCCACATCTCGATCCGCTCGGGGGCGAAGGCGAGGTTCATGCAGGTTCCTGTCGATGATAGGTCGGCATCCGCCGGGCTGGACTCCGGCGCGATGGGGTCCGCCGCCTTCCGGCTGGACTCCGGCATCCGCGGGGTATCCACCCCGCGCGGCCGGTCAGATGCTTGAATTCACGAGGCTTTCGTCGCGTCGCGGGTGGACGCTAGACTCCGGTGGCTTCCCAAAAATCTGGCCCTGTCGCTGGCGAAATGCCGAGCCAAGCCCGCCAGCATACGTTTCGGCCCGGAAAGGAACCAGAAAACAACGGCTTGGAGGCCTGGACCCCGGCTGGACCCCGGAAGCCAGCCCCGGTGTCCACCTCGGGATCAGCGCCGGTCCGTCCGAGCGCACGACCCCGAGTATATCGCCATGGATAGCGTCAGAAGGGCGATCCGTCTCGCCGTTCGGTGTCTCGCCGAAAAGTGTCTCACGCGCCCGTCGTGCCTTGACAGGCTCGGTGCGACGCGTGCGCCACCACGAACTCCATCGACCGCTTCTGCGGCACGCGCCTCCCGTTCAACCGCCAGACGATCACGGCTATCCCGTACTGCCAGCGACGGTTCGCGGTGGCACGGCTGATGCCCAGCTCCCAGCAGATCGGTTTCCACGGTTTCCGGTTCGCCCGGAGCCAGAGCAGGCGCGCATCGGCGGGATCGAGCCAGCGCAGCCAGAGCAGAGCATCCTCGGCCTGCGTGATGTCGCGCGGGCCGGGTTTGGGCCTGCGGGTTCGGGGCTCCTGGCCGACCTTGTCGGCGAAGCTGTGGAAGTACTCGGGCCAGGCGTTGAAGTAGCCCTGCGGCTTCACCTCGGGCAGCGACCGGAACACGTCGGCCGCGCTCTCAAGGCGGTCCTCGACCATGGTGGGCGCCCACTCAGCCATTCGCGGCCTCCCGGTCGTCCGCCCGAGGCCCATACAGCTTCTCGCCAAGCTGACGGACCAGCTCGCGTTCCGGCCAGGTCAGCCGGTCGTCGTCGACGGAGACGGCGAGCACACCCTCGTCATGCCAGCCATCTCGCTTCACCTGGTCGGGATCCCGGCGCGTGCCGCCGTAGCCTTTCGGGTACCACCTCATCCCAGGCCCCCGTTCGTCTCGATCACCCAGTGCAGGATGGCGATGGCGTCGGCCTCGTTGTCGTCGGCTGGTGAAAACCCGCGGGCTTTCGCGGCGGCGATCATCGCCTCCTTTGGCGCGTTGCCCTTGCCGGTAGCGTGGCGTTTGATCGTGCCGACCGGAACGCCCTGGTAGGGAACGCCGCGCAGTTCGGCCCACGAGGTCAGGGTTGCCATCAGCCCCCCGTAAATGTGGGCGGCGTCGGTGCCGGCGTGGCGGCGGACTTCTTCGAACCAGATCGCGGCGATGGGGCCGGACAGCCGGTCGAGTTCGGTCAGCCAGTTGGTGAAGCGCAGGTAGCGCATGCCGCCGCCGTCGAAGCGTCCGGGACGAAAGCTGACGGTGCCGCTGGTGATCAGTCCGTCATGGCTGCGAAGCGCCCAGCCGGTCGTGGTGCCGAGATCGAGGGCGAGGATGCAGGACCGGATGATCGCGCCCGGTTCGGGGCGGACATCCTGCGCGAGGATCGGTGTGTTCATCGTGAAGGCTCACAAGCTGTGGGCCTTCGGCTTCGGTCACCGCAAGATGTAGCATTCGGCGGCCCTCGGCCAAAGCGAAAACGACGAGGAACGCGGCGGCGGGCGGTGATCGACGTTCGATCCTCCCCGGTCCCAACCTCGGAACGCGTGGTCCCAACCTTCGAGGGGGTTGGGACAGCCCTTTATCGTTTCACTCCAATCACTTGAACAGATGTGGTCCCAACCTCGGTGTCCCCAACGGGGGTCCTTCTCTTTTCGTATAGAAAAACATGTTCCCGACCTTTTCCGTTCTCCCACATGAATGTGTAGCAAAAGGTTGGGACCACAGGGTGAGGTTGGGGACACCTTTGTTTTTGAACAGCTTTTCGTGTCCCCAACCCCCTCGGGAGGTTGGGACAAGGTTGGGACCAACGGGAGGTTGGGACAGGGCGCCATGAAGAGAGGCCGTGCGTGGGCTACAGGAGTTGCCCACGTGATTTTTGGGGAGATGCGCGGGGACGCGCTATTGCCCGTCTTGATGATACTTGCGGCATAGGGCCTCGATAACTCGAAGCTCCTCGGCTATCAGATGACACGCTTCTTCGAAGTGCGCCATGAAACTTTCGTGTTTCTCAAGGGCTTCGGACGCTAGACGAGATGCATCTGCCGGCGCTGCATGAGCGCCCGTCTTGTTCCTTATCTCGACGCATTCTCGAAGCGCAGAGAACCGCTGCTCGCCATCGTCAGGTTCGGCGTGGTGCCAAAGTAACTCTGCGAGCTTGATAGAACCGAACTGGTTTTCGAAGGCTACACCTACGGATCGCAAGATGCCTGCAAGAAATCTTTTCTCGAGACCTTCTACGACAAGCTGGCTCAAATCGCGGAACGACCCTGCCCATTCGTCGCGGCTTGTCGTGACAGGTGGTCCTATCTGCACGAGCAGCTGAGGATCACGGAGCGTCCACCATGGCACATTCGAGTGATCCCATGCACGGAGCATCTCCGCCAAGCCGCCAATAGGATCAGGGTCGCTCGACCATTGGCCCAGAAAGTCTGCTTGATAAGCCCGCTTCGATATCTCGGCTTTCGGCTCGACGTTATGTGCCTTCCAATGTAGCAGCTCTGCGGTTGGCAGGCCTCTCAAGTCGCAAATGTAGGCGTGAACCTGGCCGGCGGAGTTGATATCAAAGCTTCGAAGTTCCCAGCCGCCACGACAGCGGATCGTACGGCCCTCGATCCGATATTTGTCCCGATCCGTTTTATACTTGAGCAAAACATCAGGCCTAAAAAATGCTGGCGAAAGCTCGAAAGGGAGTTCGTTCGCATGTGCCTCGAAGTAGTTGGTTGTAGCTTCTGGGGCTGTCGAGATTTGCGCTATGCGTTTGTTGCGGAAATCATGCGCCACGAATGTTTGGTGTTCGGTTTCCGGCATCCTCCGGCTCGAAAGTCGCGCCCACAGTTTCTCTCGCGTCAGATCTGACTTGTGGAAGCGGATGCCTCTTGTGTAAGAGCCATTTCCTGGCTCGACGTTCTGCCGCCACGCCTTGCTCTCGTCTTTAGCAGTCCGCTCATCACGGTCCTGCGACCAGCCGTTGAAGCCTCCGGGCCTCGTCAACGTAAAGTCGAACATCTGCACAAGGACTAAGTCGTCCAAGAGAAGGTATGCTTCGAGTTCTTCTCTGACGATTGTCACCAGAGAAATCTCGTCCCGAAACGCGTTACCGTATGTAATCGAAATCACATCGACATAGTCGCCGTGCTCATCAAGCCTGCAGAAGGACCTCCTTTCAGCAACCTCATGCAGGTCGAGTGCATGGACTAGAGACAGGAGAATCTCGTATTTAAATCGCCCGCTCCACCTGTCGGAAAACTCACGCGCGAAAACAAATCGCTGCACATCATCAATTCCAGTCCCAACCGATAAATGACCACCGCCTTCAAGCCAGACGCCCCCATCTGAATCCCAGTTAATTATGGTTTCTGGCGCATAGGCATTGCCGCTCCACTCGAGAAAGTCTCCTGGATCGGCGCCGGCCAACTGTTCGTTTGCAACCCCGACTGAGTGAATAAATGTCCGGACACCTACGGCGTAGAGAATTATTTCATCATCGGCTGCTTGTCCGTCGACCACGGCAAGCTGGCCCGAGCACTCAAGCCATGCATCGAAGTCGGTAGAATCTTCAGGAGCTGAATTGAGTCCAGCGAGTTTCTTTGCAAGGGCATTGTGGAACGGCGATGTCATACCGGCAGCATTGGCTGCCCAACGCTGGACTTCAAGAGGGCAAGACGACTTCGCCCTCGGCAGCCTGCCGAAGAGCGCCGCCACAAAATCTATTTGCGCAGGGATTGGATGCCCTCAAGAAGCGAAGCTCTGTGGACCCCCCCTACGATACCGCCACTCCCGCGGCGCCTCGCGCCCGCCCTCGTCGCGACGCCGGTACCGCTCCCAGCCGTTCGCCTTGAGGTAGGCCGAGACACGCATCTGGTCGCCGCGGGTCCAGCGTGCAGGTTCGAGCCCGATCGCCCCCTCGAGGATCTCGCCGACCGACACGTCCCGCAGCGGCTCCGGCCGCGGCACACTTTCGGTTCTCGAGTTGCCGTAGTCGGGGAAGCCGTCCGAAACGGTGCGGATCTCGTGCGTCAGCCAGTGCTCGATCAGGTCGTCCCAGGCGTCGGACTGGTAGCGGCGGTCCTGTTCCTCGCGGGCTTCGGCCAGCAGCGCCGGGTCGTCGATCCACCAGATCGCGCCGGCGCGGAAGCGGTGGACGGCCTCGGCCCAGAGCTGGTGGCGGTCGCGGGCGAGCGCCGCGATGTCGATGGCGCCGCAGCGGAGCGGCCAGAAGCGGCGGTTGCCGGTCTCGTCGCGCAGGTAGGTGTCCGGATTTACGGTTCCGGCGAACACGCACTGGCGCGGGACCTCGACGGTGTAGCGGCCATAGGGCGGGCGGAAGCGGTCGGTGGTTCGCGTCAGGAAGGCCTTGATGCGCGAGACCTCGGCGCGGCCGATGGCGTCGAGTTCGGCGATCTCCACGATCCACACGCCCTGCATGTGTAGCGCCGCGTCCTTGGACCCGAGCTCGGGCAGCTCGTCGGTGAACCATTCCTCGCCGGCCAGCACCTTGATCGCGGTGGACTTGCGGGCGCCCTGCGGCCCCTCGAGGATCAGCATGTGGTCGGCCTTTACGCCGGGCCGATAGATGCGGGCGACGGCCGAGATCAGCCAGAGCGCGCCGATGGTGTGATGGAACGCGGTGGGTTCGGCGCCGAGATAGGCGCTCGTCCAGGTCTCGATCCGGGGCGTGCCGTCCCAGGTCAAGGTGTCGAGCCAGTCGCGGACGGGATGGATGCGCAGCTCGCGGGCTACGGCGCCGACGGCGCGGCTCACGACCACCGGCGCCACGTTGATGCCGCGCAGCTGCAACCATTCGGCGGTGCGAATGTCGTCAGCGTCCTCCCAGGGGCGCGGGAGGGAGGCGGTTCCGGCGTCCCACGGCAGCGGCTGACGCACCACGATCTCCTGCCCGAACTCGTCAAAGGCGAGAACGCCGGCGAAGGCGGGATCGGAGGTCAGCGCGACGATGACGTTGGCCTCGTTGCGCTCGGGCGCGCCCGCAAGATCGAGCCGCAGGCGCCTGAACCAGGCGGGCTTCGGGATCGGCGCGTGCGGGTCGCCGGTGGCGTTCACGCGGCGGCGGAGCTCGGCCAGCTGCTGCGTCAGGACCGACATGCCGATGCCGGTCGCGGACTTGATCCGCGCGATGACCTGCCGTTCTGGCAGAGGATCGAGCTTTGCAAGCGCGATGCGCCCGAGCAGCGTGGACAGGGCTTCGAACTCGGGCGGATTGGTCAGCGCCTCGGCCGCGGCGATCAGCGTTGCCGGATCGTCGGCGGAGGCGACCACGGACGTGGCCGTCTCCGGCTCGACCGGATCCGTGGCCTGCGGCTCCACTGTAGTGTCCGCGTCGCGCGCGTAATCCTCGGCGCGGGCGCCGCGCAGCAGATCGTCGTTGAAGTCGTCGCCATGGAGCGGCGCGACGATCTCGTTCGGGATGTCGGCCCGGTTCAGGCGGTCCGACAACGTCGCGGCCGCCTGGCGGCCTGCGTCCCCAGCATCGGCGTAGATAGTGACGCGCCGGGTGCCCTCGGGCCACTGGAACCGCGCCAGACCGTCGGCCGACAGTGCCGCCCAGACCGGTGTGCCGAAGAGCGCGTGGGCGGCGAGCGCCGTCTCGATCCCCTCGGCGATGCCGATGTGCCCATCCTCGGACATCGGGAACAGTCGGACCACGGCATCCTTAACGCTGCCGAGCATCTTCTTGCCTGGGGGCGCCTTGGCGCTGCCGTCGTCGAGCAGGAAGGTGCGGTGGATGCCCGGCGCGCGCTCCCCGTCGGGCAGCCGCAGGATCGCGATCAGACCGGGCCAGCCGCGGCAACTGTCGAAGTCGGGGAGATCGGGGTGGAACAGAAGGTCGGGCGATCCGGGATCCGACAGCCCGCGAGCGCGCAGGTAGGTCTCGCCCGGCGTGCCGGCGATCGGCACGGCCCCATCGACCAGACGCGCGATCTCGGCAGAATGGTCGGGGCGAGCGCGCATGGACGACGTCGGCGCGGACCGAGGCGCCGGATGGTCTATCCCCGCCAACCGCGCCGCCTCGTCGAAGAGCGCGCCGTCGCAGAGTCCGGTCGCCTGTGCGATCAGGTCGATGGGACCGGCCCGCTCGCCGGTGGCGTAGTCGAAGCCCCAGCCGGCATAGGGTCCGTCGAGATGGATGGTGCAGGAGCCCTCCTTGCGCGGCGGGCGCCCGGAGAGGTCTGCGCAGCGCAAGGAACGACGGTCCCGCGCAAGCCGGGCCTCGGGGAAGAGCCCCGGCAGCCAGTCGGCCGCTGTGCATGCCAGCCGCTCCTTTACCGCCGCGAGATCATGCCGGGTCTTCGGGACCGCGATGTCGTTGAGATCGATCATCGCACCACTCAGGCCAAAAGGACGAGACCGCGCTCGGCCCGGGTGATCGCGGTGTAGAGCCAGCGGCGCCGGTCGATCTCGCTGCGGCCCAGCCCGTCGTCCCAGACGATCACGTTCTCCCACTGAGAGCCCTGCGCCTTGTGCGCGGTGATCGCCCAGCCGAAGGTCGCCTCGGTCAGCAGGCGCTTCTCCTTGTAGTCGCGGTCATGGCGCTTGTCGTCATAGGCGACATGGTCCTCGAAATGCCCCTTGTAGATGCGCAGCCGGCCCGGACGCCCGTCCTCATAGGGCTCGCCGATGTGGCGCCCGTCCTCGTCATGGACGACGGCGGAGAAGTAGAGACTGCCCTCGTCGACGATGTCCTCCAGCGTCACGAACATCCCGTTGATCAGCCCCAGATCGTTCTGGTTCTTCAGGCAGATGATCTTCTCAGCCGGTCCGGTGGGTAGCCAGGCCCCGCCGAGGCCAGCGGCCGCGCGCATGGCATTGTTGATCTGCAGCCGCGTGGCGTTCAGCCCGCAGATCAGCTGGCCGCCACGGAGCGCTTGCTCGGGCGTGATGTCGCCCTTGCGGAGCTTCGCGACATGGTCGTCGTAGACGCCGAAGCCGATGGGCCGACCCTCCCGCGCCATGGTGGCGAGGCGGATGATCGCGCTCTCGGCCGCCTGGCGGTGAATCTCGGTCAGCATCACGTCCGGCTCGTCGCGGGTGAAGGCGCCTTCGCCCCGGATCGGCGGCAGCTGGCCGGGATCGCCGAGCACGAGGATCGGCTTGCCGAAGCTCATCAGATCGCGCGCCATCTCCTCGCCTACCATCGACACCTCGTCGAGCACGATGAGCCGCGCGTCGGCCGCGTCGCTCTGCGGGTTCAGGGCGAAGCGCGGGTGCTTCATCGCCGAGAGCCCCTGGCGCATCGCCTCGATCGCGGCGTCGGCCGTGGTGCGCGCGAACCCGGTGAGACGGAGCGCGTCGCGTTCGGCCATCGCGATCTTGCGGTCAGCCTCCTCGATTTCCTCCTCGGTCGACTCGATCACCGAGTAGATCAGGCTGTGGATGGTGCGCGCCGGCGTGCCCTTCCGGGTCAGCACCAGCGCGGCCTTGCCGGTGAAGGTGGCGGTGACAACGCCCGGCACGCAGCGGCCGTCCTTCGCGCTGCGGTGGGGCGAGAGGCCGAGTTCCTCGAGTGCAAACTTCAGCACGGTGGTCTTGCCCGACCCGGCATAGCCGAAGAGGCGGAACACCTGCTGCTGCTCGGTTCGGGTCTCGAACCAGTCCCTGATCTCGCGGATCGCGGCGGCCTGCGTGGCGGATGGGGTGAACTCGGTCATGGCTGGGGCATCTCCACTGCGTAATCCTTGACAATCCCACCGCGGGTCGGATCGCCCACCTCGCATGGACGGACGAAGACCCGGCGCCCGTCGGCGAGCTGCCGCCAGTGACCGCGACGAATGTGCCAGCGCGGGCTGACGTGACTGCCACCCTGCGGCGGTGTCGCTGCCTGAAGGCGCGCCGGATCGATGGCGACCTGGCGCCAGACCCATCCGCGCACGCCCTCGCGGGCCAGGCGGGACCGTTTTGCGAGCGACACCTTGCGATCGCGGATTTCAGGGGACGCGCCGAGGATGGTCAGTGCGCGCCAGACGATGCCGGCAGCGACTTCGCCGTGACCGCGGACCGTCTCGTCGTGTCGCTCTGAGGGATTGCCCTCGATCTCCGCCTTGCCGTCCGGATGCATCCAGATCCGCACCAGGCAATCCGTCCAGCCGCGCGGCGCCCGCTTGCGCATGAGGAACGTGGCCTCGACGATGTCGCCGTCGGCGCGGGCGCAGACGATCAGGCCCGAGGGAGACGCGCGCTGCTCGCGAACCTCGAAGATCACGGAGGGATGCGGCAGCCGAAGCGGACCGGTAAAAACCCGGGTCATCGCGCGGTCGACGATATCGCCATCGAAGGCGGCCTGATCGTCGAAGAAATAGATCGGCGCGAACTCCGCCGCTCCGAGCAGGTCGGAGCACCAGAACCGGTCGCGATGCGCGCGCACGATCCGCTTGAGCTCATAGGCGTCGGGGATCATCGCCGGGGCTCCGCCCGTTCGCGGCTGAAACGCTCCCCGTTCGGCGGGGAACCGCGCCACTGGCGCCTTTCCTTCTCCGCCTCACCGTTTCCGGGACGCCGCTCTCCCCAGCACCGACCCGCCCAAGCGCAGGGCGGGTGCCACTTGCCGGCCGCCATGCCGCCGCGGCAGAGGACTGCGGTGGGTTCTGCGGCGGCGCGCGGCAGCCATTCCCTCGCCTCGGAGGCTCGCACCACGGCGACGGCGCGGTCCGACATTTCCTGCGCGAGATGCGCGTCGAACGGCACGAGCTCGGCGTGCAGCTCCATCGTGTCGCGGTTCAGCGCGGTGAAGAGCGCCGGGACCGGCAGATCCATGTAGGCCTGATAGAGCGCGATCTGGGCGGCGTAGACGGGGCGCGCGAGGCTGACGCCGCGCTTGACCACGTCCTTCCAGCTGGCCGCGCCGAGCGCCTTGTTCTCCCAAAGTGCGGGATAGTCCATCGCGACGGGTCCCGAGACGATGCAGCCGTCGATATGGCCCTTGAAGCGACCGCCGAGAGCCTCAAACCCGAACTGGCGACCGTCCGGGCGTTCGGTGCGCAGGTCGAAGCCGGCGATGCGGAACCAGCCCGCGACGATGTCCTCGGCCCTATGGCCCGCCTCGAAGATGCGCAGCGTGCGCGGCGCGAACTCCTGGCCCTCGTCCTTCGGCACCGCGAGGAAGTCGTACTGGATCTGGCGCAGGCAGTCCCGCCCGAGACCCGAGGAGCTGACATAGGTGCGCGGACGCTCGGCGCGGTTGCGCGCGGACAGCGCCGTGTCGATGGCGGCAGACACGGCTTCGGCAATAGGCGGGCGCGGCGCGGCGGCGCCGTAGAGGAAGCCCGATTTATGGTTCAGGTCGATCATCGCTCGCGCTCCCAGAAGCCGCCGGCCTGCGCGATGCAGGTCAGCTTGTGGAACTGCGCGTCCGTCAGCCGGGCACTCTCGCCGAACCGCGCGAGCTTCTCGCGGAGGCTGTCGCAGAACTCGATCTCGAAATCGGTGACGGCGTTCTCGGTGGCCGCCTCGAGCAGAGGTTTCCAGCTGCAGGACGCGGTGTCGTCGTTCAGGTCGATCATCACCGCGCTCCTAAAATGGGATCGGGTCGTCGAGGGCCGTGCCGGTGCGCTCCTTGCGCGCGGCCTGGTCCTGCATGCTGTCGATGTAGCCGGTGACCGCCGCCTCGATGAGGCGGTCGATGTCCTCGGCGCTGCGGTGGAAGAAGGGCTCCATGAGCCCGAGGTCGGTGAGCGCTTCGGCGAAGAGCGTCCGCGCATCGCGGATCGCACGGGCCTCGCGCGCGGTCTTGTCGATCATGCCGTTGTTCCTTTGGGCGATGGCGCTGCCCACGTCCTGACAGCGGCGCGAGCAGAAGCGGTGGTAGGGGTGGCGATCCCAGCGGAAGCCGTGGCAGTAGCCGAAGCCGCGCGCCTCGCGGGCGCAGACGGCGCAGAGCGCTACCCGAGCAAGAAGGTCCCGATCGGGTCCTCGGGCGGCCAGCCCGCCCTCTGGAGCTTTTCGGACTGGAGCACGATCCAGCGGGAGATCGCGTTGCTGGCCATGGCTTCGAGGTCGCCGAGGCCGAGGCTTGCGATGGGGGCGTGCAGTTTTCCTCGGGCCTCGAGCCATCGTCCGATCTCCAGCGCCGCCTCGCGCGTCACGTGCGCCTGCCATTCATCCGGGGTCATCGGCCCGGCCGGATCGCGCCGGGCCTCGGGCAGAGGCGAAGGCCGGTTTGACCTCCGCCGCCGTGCTGCCGACCGCGCCTCACCCATTGAGCCAGGCGGGCATGCCGGTCGCCGGCGCTCCGCCCGGCGCGGACGGCGGGGACGCGGGCGACTGCTGGGCGGGCGGTTGCTGCGGGGGCTGCTGCGGAGCCGGCGCCTGCGCGCCCCAGGCCGGGGCCGCGGACGGCGCTTGCGGCTGCGCACCCCATGCCGGCGTGGGCGCCTGCCAGCCCGGCGCCGGCGCGCTCGCGGCCTTGCGCGGCGGGGCATTGACGGGCTCCGGGGGCACGGTTTCGCCGCGCATGATCGCGGCATGCTGCGGCTCGTCGGGCAGAACGACGTTCGCGATCCGGTTCTGGTCGCGGTATTGCGGGTTCGAGGCGGGTTCCACCATGATCCGCGCGGCGAAGACGATGCCGTCGAGATGCTTGAGACCAGGCAGCACCCGCTTGGCCTTGGCGTCGGGGCTTTCGTCCCTGGGATCGAGCCCGAGAGCGCTGTCGACCATCGCCCGAAAGGTGGATTTCGAGATCTTCCAGCCGATCGACTGGCCCTTCTCGTCGACCTTGCCGCCCGCCACGGTGAAGCTCTGCCAGAACTTTCGCCGGACATGGGGCCCCTCGAGGATGGTGAACTCGCAGTCCATCATCTTCGCATCGCTCGACTGCGAGGCCTTCAGGAGCTTCGCGTCCATCGGGGTGGCGCCGTCGACGCCGCCGGGGCGCACGGTCAGACGGACCTTGGCGAAGGTGCCGTCGGGGATCAGCTCGCCGATGGGGGCCATCTGCGGCTGGGCGTCGTTGAGATCGTAGCTCATGGGTCTGTCCTTTGCGTCTGGATCAGGAGGGGGTGGCGGTGTGGGCGGGCGCGCGACCGTCGATCTTGGCGATCAGCGCGCCGAGATCGGGCGGCTCGGTCACATCGAGGCGGCCGGAGCGGTCCTTGGCGGGAAGGCCCCAAGGGTTGCCGGAGCGGCAGACGAGGCGACGCTCGGCGGAGGTCTCGTCCAAGGTCCAGTCGCCCTTGGCGTCGCGGCCGAAGAGCTGCATCGAGACCACCTGGTCGACGATGCCCGGCAATTCGCGCCCGGCCTTCGTGCCCTCCATCTGCGGTTGCCATGTCGTCGCGCCGAACTCGTCGGTGACCTTCTCGAGCACGCCGACGAAGATCACGGTCTTGCCGCGGGCGTGCTGGAGATGCTTCAGCGCTTGGATCACCTCGCGGCCGAGCAGTCCGTAGGCGCCGCGGACATCCGGCTTGCCGGTCCGCTCTGAGAAGGCCTCGGGCTGCTGGCGGGCATAGGCCATGGCCTGCCGCGTCAGGTCGGTGATCGAGTCGACGAAGACGATCCGCTTCCGGGCGAGGAAGTCCTCGATGCCGGTGCCAAGATACTGCTGCTGCAGCCAGGCGTGATACTCGGCGCCGTACCAGGACTTCGGATGCTGGGCCGGGTCGTGCCCGCCGATCAGCACGGCGATGTCGCGGAAATCGGTGAAGCTGCGCACCGGGATCGAGTCCCCGCGCCAGTCCTGCACCGATTTCATGCCGGCCTCGAGATCGAGGCAGACCGTTTCCTCGGCGGGCAGGGATTTCAGGAGCGTCGTCTTGCCGACGCCGGGCGGGCCGAAGATGGCGAGGGACGTCTTGTTCTCGGCGGTCGAGAGCCGTTCGTCGGCGGTGATGATGCGGAAGGCCATGGGGTTCTCCGGGAGTTGCGTTCAGGGTGCGCGGCGGCGGGGGTGACCGGGTGCCGAAGGGGAACCTGCCCGGCGTTGCCGTGCGGGCGTCCCGCCGCCGCGCGTCACCGGTCTCGAGCCTCGAGCCGGAAGACGGGTTTGCCGGTGGTCTCGCTGCGCGCGTCCGCGAAGCCCTCGCGCATCGCCGCGGGCCAGGCGCCGAAGCGCCGCTCGGGCACGCGGTAGGCGATCTCGAGATACTCGGTCGGATCGTCGCCGGCGGCGCGGATGCGCTCGGCCATGGCGGCAAGCCGGTCCTGATCCCAGGAGACCTTCTTCGGCAGGTCCGCGACGATCACGACGCCCTCGTCCTCGACCCGAACGGTGCCGCTGGTCTTGCCCTGCGCGGCCCGCTCGGCCGCGACGGCGGCCTCGAAGCGCTGCGCGATCCCGGCCGCGAGCCGGTCCCGCAGCCGCTTCACGCGGGCGGTCTCGGCGAGCGCCGTCGTCTGCAGATCCAGCAGCATCTCAGGCGGCAGCGCCGCGATGTCGCCGAGGGCGAGACCTTCGAGGTCGTCGAAACGGGGGGTGTTGTCCGGGTGCGGCATGGCGGGGTCTCCGTTGGAAGGGAATGGCAAAGCCATCACGCGGCGCGCTCTTCGAGGAGCAGCGCCGAGAGCGAGGCGTTGGCGGCTCTGGGTCTGGGTCGCGCGACGGCGATGTAGGCGAAGTGGTCGGGGCCCACGCGCTCCTGCACGAGGTGGACGAGGCCCTTCTCGAAGGCGCCCAGCGCGGCCTGACCGAGGTCGGCGAGCTGGCGGCGCTCGGGCTCCGGCAGGGTCGAGATCACCGGCGTGACGTCGATCCCGAGAAAGCCGCGGTGATACTCGATCCGGGCGCCAGCCTCGGCCTGTGCGATCCAGGCGTAGAGCTCGACATCGGTGAGCTTCGGCGTCGCCACGCGGGCGCCGATCGGGGTTGCGGCGACCATCAGCATACCCGTGCGGCCCGCGCGGGGTCCGCGGTCAGCCGACGGGGCGAATGACCGACGCGCGCGACCGCCTCGCTGATTTTCAGGGCAAGCTGCAGCTGGCTCTGCTCGAAGGCTTCGATGTCGGCGAGCCGGTAGAGCACGCGACCGCCGAGCTTGAGGAAGGCCGGCCCCTGGCCGTTGTAGCGCCAGCGTTCCAGCGTCCGGTGGGAGATCCCCCAGCGCCGGGCCAGCTCCTTCTGGTTCAGGCAATGCCTCTGCAGCATCGGTGTCTCCTCTCGTGTCGTCGTTGAGGAGACAGTGCGCAATTACGGTGTGGGATGTCGTGGGGACTGGCGGGGGATGCGGAGGGGGATCAGTCGGTCCTTGCAGGACTGGCTCTTGGCCGTTGGCGGGGCGCCGTCATCCCCCACCATCCCTCACCCATCCCCCTCCCGATCCCACAGGGACCGGGCGGACGGTGATCGCTCAGTCGAGATTCAGACGGTATCCGCCGCGCCGGTCGGAGCGGATCAGATGCCGCCAGTCCTTCTGCGACTTGAAGACGTCGGCCATGCGGAGGCTCTTCGAGCCGGCGCGCGACAGAATCGCCTTGCCGTTCTGCCAGGGCGCGCCGGCCTGCGCTGCCTCGTGCAGCGCGCGCACGACCTCCGCCTGGATCGGGCCCAGCTTGAACCGGCAGCCGTTGCAGCGAACCTCGAGATAGTCGGCCGAGTGGATGAAGGTGGCTTCCTCCATCGGCTGTCCGCCGGGCGAGAACCCGGTCTCGACCTCGAAACGGTCGCGTTCATCCCGCCTTAGAAGGAGGTCGCCGATCATGACGAGGACGGGCTTCGTATCGCCCCACGTCTCCGCGTAGTCGGCCTTCGGCGTTCGAAAGCTCTCGAGATGGACCTCGCCGCACCGGAAGAGCTGGAACACATCGCGGGCGTGGAGATCGAGCAGACCGCTGTAGTAGCTCTGCTCCCACGGCACCCTGTAGGTCTCGCCTCTCACGTCCTCCTCGATGTCGCCGAACTCGATCGGCACGCTGAACACGCGCACCGACAGGCGGAGCTTGTCGTTCTCAGCGAGGTAGATCAGGTCCGCTTCAGTGATCTGCCACCGCTCGAGGATCTCGGGGAGCGTGAAGTACAATTTGTCGATGTGCATTCACTGCCCTCCAAGCCGATTCCCGTGTAAGATGTTTACCTTCTGTTCTTATTCGCTTGACCGGCTTCGATCAATCCGATTTTATCCTATTTCATCCACAGATGGGTGGGGATGACATGACCGAGCACCACACGCTTTCCGACCGCCTCAGGGCCCGGGCCAACCAGCTCGGCATCAGCCCCGCCCACGTCGCCGAGATGGCCGGCGTGAACCGTTCCTTCGTCTACGACATCCTCCGCGGACGCTCGACGCGCCCCGGCATCGACAAGCTGGCAGAGGTCGCGCGCGTCCTGAAGGTGGATCGCGACTGGCTGATCCACGGGATCGGCGATGTCGAGGGCGTACCGCCCTTCATCGAGAACCCGGACGAGACCTTCGTCTCCATCGCCCACGCCAGCCCGCGACCTTCGATGGGCGGCGGGGCCGTTGTGGAGGACCATGGCGACACCGCCGGCCGCGCCTACCACTTCCGGCGCTCCTGGATCCGCAACAGCCTGAAGGCCAGCCCGTCGCAGTTGCGTATCATGCATGTCGAGGGCGACAGCATGGCCCCGACGCTGCTCGACGGCGACACGGTTCTCGTGGACATGACGCGCCGCGCCCCGAACCCGCCGGGCATCTTCGTGCTCGACGACGGCATGGGGCTCGTGGCGAAGCGGCTCGAGCATATTGCCAACAGCGATCCGCCCGCCGTGCGCATCATATCCGACAACAGGCTCTACAGCCCATACGAACGGAGCGCCGAAGAAATCCACATCGTCGGTCGTATCCGCTGGTTCGCGCGCGAGATTTGACGCGATCATAGCGCTGTAAGTCTGCGACCGTTCCATAAGGCCTACTTCACCACTCGTAGTCGGGTTGTGGCTCCCGGAAGCGGATGAAGCGCTCGCAGGTCTTCTACGCTTGAGCGGAGCGCTTGTGCGAGATCGGACACGCCGTAGCCGAGTTCCTCGAGATGCAGCCTTACAATCTCCGGAAGGACGGTGGGAATTTCGACCTTGAGATCGAGCTCGGGCGGCTCCGTTCTGCGGTAGCCCATCGAGCTCATCTGCCGCCAGAGATACTGGCTCTGGTTGTCGGTAATCGCGCCAATCTCTTTTGCCCGATAGAGAAGCGCTGCCATGGACACGCGCCAAACCGGCTTCAATGCGGCGAGCCGCTGGATCGTAAGGCGCCGGCCAGAAAGGTGGGGACGAACATCGCGCGCCGGCATGAGTAGCGCCGACGCGAACTCGTTCGCCTCGTCTTCCATTTCCGGCGACGGTACCTGATGCATGACAACATGCCCAAGCTCGTGCGCGAGGCTGAACCGCTGCCGATCAGCCGGCATGTTGCGGTTGAGGAAGATGCACGGTGGCATGTCCGGTATCTGAACCGTGAAGCCATCCACCTTGAGCGCGGCGAAGTCGCAATGGACGACGATGCAGCCTGCTCGTTCCACCCATGCGACAAGTTCACGGATCGGTCCCGAAGGTACGAGCCAGGTGCGCCTGATGAGATCCGCGATACGTTCGGGGTCGCCACCGTATTCGTCGACATCCAGACGCGGAAGGGACAACTCCGGCTCCAGCTCGGCTGCATCGAGCAGTCTTCGGATATGCAGAATCCTGATGTTGAGTTCGGCTTCCAGGCGCTCGATCGCCTTCTGTCCAACGCTCGCCCGTTTCCGGTATTGCACGCTCATCGGCAGGCCAATGACCCGGTCGTTCTGGAAGAAGAAATCGATAGGGAAACCCAAGGCTTCGCTGACGCTCTTCAACACGTCTTCGGTCGGACCGATCAGCCCGTTTTCAAGTTTCGAGAGATTTGCCTGTGACACCCCTGAGCGTGCGGAAAGCTCTGTCTGACTCCATCCCCGCGCCTGCCGCGCAATCCGCAGCAGGTCCTGATTGAAATCGGCGGGCATCAGTCTTGACGCTTCTTGCGGTCGTCCGCGGCGCCCTTGATCTTGACGATGGACGCAGCGGGTCGCTCGGGTTTCGGCTCGGGCAACGGCAACGGAACCGCGGCCTCGTCCGCATCCAAAAGGCTGTATTCCCACGCGATCTGATCGCCGTTGCGGGCGACCACGCAGATGTCTTCGATCTGCGTTTCAAGACGATTCAGTTTGTAGACGACCTCGACGCGCTGGACCTCCGGCAAGCCGAACAGGTCTTCGTCATGATCGTGAAAAGCGAGCGCCAGTTGTGTAGCGACATTCGACGAGCGGCCCGTCTCATCTGCTTTCTTGAACCGAAACAGCACTGTGTCCTGCACGAGGAACTTCATCGTTTCGTGGCCGTCGATCACATGGACGGCATCAGCGCCAAGAAGGGCATTGTTCGCGCGTTCGATGATCTGCTCCCAGACGAAATTCGCGCGGCTGCGTTTGTAACGCCAGACACCGTTGCGATCGCTGGCCAGCCAGTCCTCCCACGCCCCTCGGATCGCGGAGACGATTTGCTCGCTGATTTCGTCCAGAACGGGACGCACGGTGGCTTCGCTAGGAATCGGCATGCTCGGGCCTCGCTTGTTTTGATGGAGGATAGCCGGGCAGATTTACAGAAACAACCCCAAAATATTCACGTCATCATTCACGCCAAGTGGCGATGGCTCCCTGAGTGCCGCAGCGACCCGCACACCCAGTTACCATCGACTGCGCGGGCTTACGCAGAAACCCCTTAAGCTATTGATTCCGATTGTTTTCGGAGGGTGCGCGGGTAGCGTTTCCCCCATGCAAAACGCGCCGACATATCCGCGGCTAGGATCGAACCCGCTGCCGCCCAACCAGATGACCCCCGCAGAACGCCGCGCCGAACTGTGCGGCCTGCTGGCGCTCGGGCTGATCCGGCTGCTGCTGCGCGAGCGGGGCGAACCTTCTGACGAGACTGGAGAAATTCGCCTACACTCTCCGGCCGACCGATGCCGTCATGCAACTCCAACTCACCGGAGAACCGCATGACGACCCACGATCCAATTCCCGCGCGCCTGGCCGCGCTGAAGACCGCGACGACGCCGGAGCTGAAGGCGCAATGGCGCGACCTGTTCGACAGCGACCCGCCGCCGTTCAACCGCCGCTACCTCGAGAGCCGGCTGGCCTACCGCATCCAGGAACTGGCCTACGGTGGGCTGAAGCCCGAGACGATCCGGCGGCTTGAGCGGCTGGGCGAGGAACTCGATGGCGGCGATCGCAAGAAGAGCCGGATCCGCGCGGACGCCATGCCCATCGCCGGCACGCGGCTGATCCGCGAGTGGCAGGGCGTCGAACATGTCGTCACCGTCGCCGCCGACGGCTTTGAATGGCAGGGGCGGCCCTACAAGTCGCTGTCGGCCATTGCCCGCGCCATCACCGGCACGCGCTGGAACGGGTGGGTGTTCTTTGGGCTGAAGAACCGGAGGGCGCGGACATGACGAAGGCCCCATCGAAACCAGGAATGATCCGGAAACAGCGCTGCGCGATCTACACGCGCAAGTCGTCCGAGGAAGGACTGGAGCAGGAGTTCAACTCGCTCCACGCCCAGCGCGAGGCCTGCGAAGCATTCATCGCCAGCCAGCGCTCTGAGGGCTGGGTGCTCGTTCGCGATCAGTATGACGATGGCGGCGTCTCCGGCGGCACGCTGGAACGGCCCGGCCTGAAGCGGCTGCTGGAGGACATCGAGGACGGTCTGGTCGACGTGGTCGTCGTCTACAAGATCGACCGTCTCAGCCGCTCGCTGGCCGATTTCGCCAAGCTGGTCGAGGTGTTCGACCGGAACGGTGTGACGTTCGTCTCAGTCACGCAGTCGTTCAATACCACCACCTCCATGGGGCGGCTGACGCTGAACATCCTGCTGTCCTTCGCCCAGTTCGAGCGCGAGGTCACAGCCGAGCGCATCCGCGACAAGGTCGCGGCCTCGCGGCGCAAAGGCATGTGGATGGGCGGGGTCCCGCCCTACGGCTACCGCGTCGAGAACCGGAAGCTGGTGGTAGACGAAGAAACCGCCGCGCAAGTGCGCTGGATCTTCGCACGCTTCCTCGAGATCGGGTCCTGCACCGAACTGGCGCGGGAGGTCGGCGCGCGCGGCATCTGCACGCCGCGCGGCAACCGGATCGACAAGAAATACATCTACCGGATGCTCAGCAACCGCGCCTACATCGGCGAGGCGGTCCACAAGGGCGACAGCTACCCCGGCGAGCACGATGCCATCATCGACCACGAGACGTGGGACCGTGTGCATGCGATCCTGCAGGAAAGCCCCCGGAAGCGCGCCGCCCGCACACGCGCCGACACGCCCGCGCTGCTGAAGGGGCTGCTGTTCGGCCCCGATGGCGCCGCGTTCTCGCCGACCCACACTCGCAAGGGCGGACGGCTGTACCGCTACTACGTCAGCCAGACGGTGCTGAAGCATGGAGCCGGATCGTGTCCCGTCGGCCGCGTGCCTGCGGGCGAGATCGAGGCCGCGGTCATCGACCAGCTACGCGCCGTACTCCGTCAGCCGGAGATCGTGGCGGGGACGTGGAAGGCCGCCCGCGCCCATGCCGCTGACATTACTGAGGCCGAGGCTCGCGTAGCCCTGCAGCAGATCGACCCGCTGTGGGAGGAACTCTTCCCCGCCGAGCAGGCGCGCATCGTGGCGCTGATGGTTGAGCGCGTGGACATCGGCACGGACGGGTTGAACGTCCGGCTGCGCGTTGATGGCCTCAGCGGACTCGCGCGCGAAATGCTGGCTGGCAGTATCGGAGAGGCCGCATGAGCCGTGGGTCGCCGATCCCCGAGACTGTGACGCTCCACGTCCCGTTCCGCGTTGTGAAGCGCGGTGGACGGAAGGAGAGTAAGCGTCCGGTCAGGCCGCGTGGTTTGACCAGTTCCACGGCAAGAGATCATCGACGTGGGTGATCTTGTAGTCTGAGATGCAGGCCAGCGTATCGGCGAGCCATCCCTGCGGGTCGATGC
>Ga0189283_10185_pt1 | contig 59480 bp, 60 predicted proteins | sample N26C4minimetaG_FD_130320 | JGI IMG/M metagenome (GOLD analysis project Ga0189283, IMG submission 130320) | Marine microbial communities from the Costa Rica Dome - N26 C4 mini metaG | ecosystem: Environmental > Aquatic > Marine > Oceanic > Photic zone | place: Costa Rica: the Eastern Pacific...
TATATCCTTGTCGCCGCGGGCGCCGAGCGGTCAGGACAGGGCCGCCAGCCCCAGATAAGCCAGCAGCGTGCCGCCAAGGGCCAGACCCATGGGGAAGTCGCGGCGCGCCCAGCTTTCCCAGCCGGGGGCCAGCCGCCGGACGGCGGGTAGCGCGCGGGCGGTGCGGTGCGTCACCAGCGCGGCAAGCGTGATCGCCGTCAGCAGGTAGAAGGCCAGCGACAGGTCGCGCAGCATGAAGAACGGGGCGGCGGCCGCGGCGAATTTCGCGTCGCCCGCGCCCATGCCGCCGACGACGGTGATGGCGAAGCCCACGACCAGCACCACGATCAGGTGCACCCAGTTCCAGGCCCACACGTCGAACGGCAGGGCGATGGGGCCGATCAGCAGATACACGGCCGTCAGCGCGGCGACGGCCAGGTTGCGGATCTTCATATGGGCCATGTCGCTCCAGGCGACCCACAGGCAGATCGGCGTCACGAAGGGCAGGAACCACCAGGCCGCCTCGGCGGGCAGGGCCGGCATCAGTTCGTCACGCTGGCATCGAGCGCACGCAGCGACCGGACAGCAGCCTCGAAATACTGCGGATGCGTATCGATGGCTTCCTGCAACAGGCCCTTGCCGGTCGCGACATCGCCCTGCTTGATCGCCGTCAGGGCCAGGGTGTGCAGAAGCTGCGCCTGTTCGGTCTGGTTCATGGGCACGACGGGCAGGTCGTATTTCCGCTGCGCCCCCCGCGCCAGGACCAGGTTGTTCTTGGCGGTGAACAGGTCCTTGTCGTAACGCAGCGCCTCGGTGAACAGCCGTTCGGCGCCGGCGGCATCCCCGCGGGTCAGCTTGGAATAGCCCCAGTTGTTCAGCACCCCCGACGGGGTGGTCGTCAGGCCGACGGCGGTTTCGTAGAAGCTGTCGGCGCGGGACCATTCCTTGTTGCTGTCGGCGATCATCGCCTCGAGCCGGTAGCGCTTGTATGTCTCGTGCGTGGGCGGCACCGCGTCCAGCGTGGCCTCGGCACGCTTCCAGTTGCCCGCACGGATCAGCGCGTCGGCGTAATCCACCCGGTCGTCCTGGGTGGCGGCGGGATCGGCGGCGATGGCGGCCCAGACCGGCACCGCCTCGGACACGCGCCTGGCCCGGATCAGCGACGCGCCCAGACCGCGGCGCAGGTCCAGCCGGTCCGGCTGTTCGGCGCTGGTGCGCTGGAAATAGGCCACCGCCTCGTTCGGGTCGGCGACGCTGAGCATGACGTCGTTCAGGTTGGATTCGTCGATGACGTTGACCGACTTGATCGCGCGCTCGACCTCGGCCTTTGACGGGTCGCGTGCGCAGGCCGACAGGGCCAGCGCACTGCCGAGGCAGAGCGTGATAACGGTGATGTGGCGCATGGGTCTGCGTCCTTGTCCTGCTCGTCGGCCCGCTTCAGGGTGTCTGCAGGATCCGGTATTCGCCGCCCCCGCGCCGCACCAAGGCGAAGTCTGATTGCGGGGCAGGATACTCTCGGGCGTCCAATTTTGCGAGCGCCAGCGCCAGATTGTTGCGAACTAGGTCGCTTCGGCCACTATCCAGCGCGAAGGCGCGGCGGAAAACCTCGCTCGCCTCGCCGATCTCGCCGCGCTCCATCAGCACGACGCCCAGGTTGTTCCAGGCCGGCACGAAGGCGGGATCCTCCTTCACCGCCTGCCGCAGCAGCCGCTCGGCCTGGCCGAGGCGACCCAGCTTCAGGTTCGCCGATCCGAGCGCCGATAGCACATCGGTGCCGGCGCCGTGCTGCGCCGCGCCGCGCAGATATGCCTTGAGCGCCAGTTCGTATTCGCCCGCCGCCATCAGACGGTGCCCCACGATCAGCCCGTCGGGATACTCGGCGTCCGAGCGCAGCCCGGCGGGCGCGAAGGGACCGCCCCCGGACAGCCGCCGCCCGTCCGCCGGCGCGCAGGCGGCCAGAAGGATCAGCAGCGGCAGGATCGGGCCGGGGATCGGCGGCATTACCTCACATTTTGAATTTGCCGAGGGTTTCGACGATGTTGTAGATCGACGGCCCCAGAAGGATGATCAGCAGCGGCGGCACCGTCAGCATCATTGTGGCGAGGGTCATCTTGGTGGGCAAGGTGTTCGCCTTCTCCTCGGCCCGCATCACGCGCTTGTCGCGCATTTCGGCGGCATAGACACGCAGCGCCTCGGCGATCGACGTGCCGAAGGTGGCCGACTGGATCAGCACGGTCACGAAGCTGGACACGTCGGTCACGCCGGAGCGCTCGGACATGTCGCGCAGCACGGTGATCTTGTCCTTGCCGGCCTTGATCTCTTGCGAAACGATGTCGAACTCGTCAGCCAGGGCCGGGTAGCCTGCCCGGATCTCGCGCGCGACGCGCAGGATCGACTGATCCAGCGACTGCCCCGCCTCGACGCAGACCAGCATCATGTCCAGCGCGTCGGGAAAGCCGTTGGTGATCTCTTCCTTGCGCTGCTGCTGGCGCTTCGTCACCCAGTATTTCGGGGCCATGTAGCCCAGCAAGCCGGGGCCCAGGATGGTGAAGATCATCGTCCGGGTCGATGTCGTCCCCGCATTCATCAGCAGCGCATAGGCGCCGCCCAGCACCAGCAGCCCCATCCCGAGGACGAACTGCGCGAAGTGATAGACGCTGACGGCATGCTTGCCGCGATAGCCCGCCTGCATCAGCTTCAGCCGGATCGCCGAATAATCGGCCTCGTTCTGCGGCTCGAGAAACTCGGAATAGCGGGCCAGCTTGTCGGCCTTGCCGTTCAGGCGCAGCCCCGCGGCGGGCGATCCGCCCTTGCCAGCGCGATCGGCCTTCAGCTTGTCCAGCGGATCGGCCGAACCGCGCAGCAGGACCGGCAGCGTCACCAGCACCATCATCCCGCCCAGGGCGCCCACGGCGATCAGCGGGCCGGCAGGGCCGAGAAGCGCGACAAGCCAGGCGTTCAGCGCGTCCATCGTTCCCCCCTCAGACCTTGATGTTCACGAGCATCTTCATGACGAAGATGTTGGCGACCAGAAACGCGGCGACCACCAGCGCGGCGGGGATGAAATACGCCGTCTCCTTGACGTCGGTGTAATAGTCCGGCGACAGCACGTTGATCCCGACCAGCGCCACGATGGGGAAGCCCGACAGGAACATGCCGGACCATTTCGCCTCGGCGGTGATGGCCTTGACCCGCCGGAACAGCTTGAACCGGGCGCGGATCACCTTGGCCAGCCCGTCCAGGATCTCGGCCAGGTTGCCGCCGGATTGCTGCTGGATCGTCACCGCCACCGCCAGAAAGCGCAGATCCTGAAGGTCCAGGCGTTCGGCCATCGCCTTCAGCGCCTCGCCCACGTCCCGGCCATAGGCGGCTTCGTCCGCGATCACGCCCATCTCGGTCCCGAGCGGGTCCGGCACCTCTTTGGCCACGATGTTGATCGCCGACGAAAACGGGTGCCCCACGCGCAGCGACCGCACCATCAGCTCGACCGCGTCGGGAAGCTGTTCCTCGATCAGGTCCAGCCGCTTTTTCGCCTTGCCGTTGATCCAGACATAGACGCCGCCGATGCCCATCGTCGCCGCGACGCCGACCCGCACCGCCAGCGATGCCTGCGTCGCCACGGTCAGGCCGACATAGGCGATCGTGCCCAGGACGATCATCACCAGGATCAGTTGCACCGGCGTGAAGGCGATGTTGGCCTTCTGCGCCTTCGAGGCCAGCAGCGCGTAGATCGGCACGCTCTGCGACTTCATGTGCTGGCTCATCTCCTTGCGGAGCTGCTCCAGCACCTGTTCGCGGCCCTTGCCCTTTTCCAGCATCTGGAGCCGGCGATTGACGCGGTTGTTCAGGCTGATCGACTTGCCGAAGACCGTCAGATACAACCCCTCGACCAGGACGAGGACGGCCACGAAGATCAGGCCGTAGATGATGGGTTCGGTCCCGATGACCATGATCAGCGCCCCGGATTGACAGGTTCGAACAGCTCCGCGGGCAGGGGGCAGCCCCACATGCGGAAACGGTCGGCGAAATGCGACCGAACGCCGGTCGCGGTGAAATGGCCCAGGATCTTGTTGTCGGGCGTCAGGCCGGTCCGCTCGAAGCGGAAGACTTCCTGCATCGAGATCACGTCGCCCTCCATGCCGGTCACCTCGGTGATCGAGGTCATGCGGCGGCTGCCGTCCTGCAGGCGGCTGGCCTGCACGATCAGGTTGACGGCGCTGGCGATCTGGCTGCGCACGGCCTTTATCGGCATCTCGATCCCGGCCATGGCGATCATGTTCTCCAACCGGCTGACGCCGTCGCGGGCGCTGTTGGCGTGAATCGTGGTCATCGATCCGTCATGGCCGGTATTCATCGCCTGAAGCATGTCGATCACCTCTTCGCCGCGCGTCTCGCCGACGATGATCCGGTCGGGTCGCATCCGCAGCGCGTTGCGCAGGCAGTCGCGCTGGCTGACCGCGCCGCGCCCCTCGACATTGGCGGGACGGCTTTCCATGCGCCCGACATGGGTCTGCTGCAACTGAAGCTCGGCCGTGTCCTCGATCGTCAGGATCCGCTCGGCATCGTCGATGAAGCTGGACAGCGCGTTCAGCGTGGTGGTCTTGCCCGACCCGGTGCCGCCCGACACGATGATGTTCAGCCGGGTCGAGACGGCGGCTTCCAGATACACCGCCATTTCCTCGGAGAAGGCGCCGAAGCTGACCAGGTCGTCGACGCTGAGCTTCTCTTTCTTGAACTTCCGGATCGAGACGAGGCTGCCATCGACCGCGATGGGCGGCACCATGGCGTTGAACCGCGACCCGTCGGACAGGCGCGCATCGACGTAAGGATTCGATTCGTCCACGCGCCGGCCCACGGCCGAGACGATCTTGTCGATGATCCGCAGCAGGTGCCGTTCGTCCTTGAAGGTGATGTCGGTCAGTTCCAGCTTTCCCGACTTCTCGACGAAGATCTGCGACGGCCCGTTCACCAGGATGTCGTTGATCTCGTCGTCCTTCAGAAGCGGCTCCAGCGGGCCAAGGCCGGTGACCTCGTCATACAGATCCTGGTTCAGGGCCTGCCGCTCGTCGCGGTTCAGCACCACGCCCATCTCGTCCAGCGACTCGGTGGCGATCTCGGTGATCTCGGCGCGCAGATCCGCCTCGGTCGCGGTTTCGAGGGCGGCGAGGTTGAGATTGTCGAGAAGGCGCTTGTGCAGCTCGACCTTGATCTCGGCCAGGCGTTCGCGGCGCTTGCGGTCCTTGTCGATGGGGGCGGTCGGGGCCGGCACGTTCCGCCGGCGCTGCGACAGGGGCGCATGCGGCGGGCCGGGTTCGGCGGCGGGCTGCGCCGAGGGCGCCGGGGCGGCGGCCGGCGGCGCCTTGGCCTTTTCGGCGCGGTTGGTGCGGGCAAGCTTCTGCGTCACCGGATCGGCGGCAGCGGCCGGCGGCGCGATCTTCTTGTAACGAGAGAACATCGGATCCTTCCCTGCGGGATTAACGGGTCGCCGCCGCCGCACCGGCATTGAGTTGATGCGCGGTCTGCGCCAGTTTCCTGATCTCGCGCCGAAGCGGGTTGCGTCCGGCCGATGCGGCCAGGGGCATTCCGTGGTCGCCGCTGTGACGGACGGCCTTGCCGCCATCGGGCAGCATCACCTCGACCGAGATGTCCAGACTGTCGGCCAGCCGCTTGATCCGGCCCTTGCCCGACATGTCGGTGAAGCCGGGCGCGCGGTTCAGGATGTAGCGCAGCTTCTCGACCGGCAGGTCCTCGGCCTTCAGCGCCTTGATCAGGCGCAGGGCGTTCTGGGCGGAGCGCATGTCGAGTTCCAGCAGCGCGAAGTAGACATGCGCCGCCGACAGAACCGTCTCGGTCCATTGCACCACGGTCGACGGCATGTCGATCACGACGTAGTCGAAGTTGCGGCGGGCGGTTTCGATCAGCCGCTCCACATCCTCGGGTGTCAGCAGGTCCAGCGGCAGCATCTCGGCCGGCGCCGTCAGGACATGCAGCTTTTCGTCGTAGGTCATCAGAGCCTGCAGGAAGCTTTCGCTGTCCATCGATTCCGTGTCCGAGAGCAGTTCGAACACGGCGTCGCGGCGCTGCAGGTCCAGATAGGTCGCGGCCGACCCGTATTGCAGATCCAGGTCGATCAGGCAGACGCGCGGCGCGTCCGTCTTCGCGATCGTCGCCAGTTCCCATGCCAGATTGACCGCGAAGGTCGTCGCCCCGACGCCGCCCGACAGGCCGTGCACCGGAAGCAGCACCCCGTCGCGGTCGCTGCCGGAGGCCTTCAGCCGCGATTGCATCGCGTCCGGGAGATCGGCGGGAACGGGATCGGGGGCGCGCAGGCGCTCGATGGCCTCGCGCAGCGCCCCTTCGGGCAGGGGGTAGGGGACGAATTCGCTGGCGCCCAGCTTCAGCAGCTGGTGCAGGACCATCGGGCTGACCTCTTCGGCGATCACCACCACCTTGACGGACCGGGCGATGGCGGCGCGGATCAGCGTGGCGATCTCGGCCACGTTGTCCTCGTCCTCCTCGTCCATGGCGAGGGCCACGAATTCCAGCGCGCCGGCATCGGGTTGTTCCAGGAACAGCGCCGCGTCGGAATAGGACAGGTCGCCCCAACCGGCGCCCAGCTCGGTCTCCATGTCCTCGATCAGCAGGTCGAAGTTCTGGATGTCCCGGCAGATCGTGCAGGCCCGGATCGGATCCGGCTCCATCTTCACGGCTGCGTTGCTGCTCATGGCCTGTCGTCCTCGTTGCCGGGCGGGACGCGAATCGTGCGGCCGGTCGCCCTGTCCGATGCAACTTGGCGGCCAAGTTTGGCGACATTGGGGCCGAAAGTTCGTAATTATCCGCCCATCTCGGACATTCCGGCGGCGCCGGCGCCCCGCGGAATCAGGGCGTGCCGGTCGATGCGGCGCCGCCCGAACCCGCGCCCCCGCCCGTCGCGCTGCCGGTCTGCGCCGTCACCGAGATCTGCGTGGCGCTTTGCACGTATTCGCGAAAGACCACCTGCGCATACTTGCCGTTCAGGACGGTGGGATGCCCGGCGACGAATCCCGTCACCTCGGTCACGGTGCGCCGGTTCCGCCGCTCGCGGCCCTGGGTGACGATCAGGGGTTGCGTTTCCCCGAAGGAGACGACCGCCTCGAGCCGCGACCGGCTGATCCCCTGGGATACCAGGAAAGCGACCACCGCCCGGGCCCGCCGCAGGCCGAGCGCGCGGTTATAGGCGGCGCTGCCCACCAGATCGGTATGGCCGTAGACACGGAACCGCACCTCGGGGAACTGGCGGATCCAGCCGGCCTGCCGCGCCAGCGTGGCCCGGGCCGCCGCATCCAGCCGGGCGCTGTCGAAGGCGAAGTTGACCATCGGATCGACCTCGGACGAGAAGCGCCGGTTGAGGTCGAGCACGTAGCCGCGTTCGCCGCTCTGCACCGCCAGGTTGTTGGCCGTGGCCGCACCGAAGCCGCCGCCATCCAGTTCGGCGCCGGCGGTCGGGCTCAGCCGGGGCTGGCCGGCGGGGGCGCAGGCGGCAAGGGCGGCGGCGCCGAGCGTGGCGATCAGGGGCAGGGGGCGCATCGGTCTCACTCCATCACGTAGCCGTAGGAGCCGCTGAAATCCTGCTTGGCGACCTCGCCGGCCGCGCCGCGGGTCGGGCGCCGGGCGTTGCCGCCGGTCACCTTGCCGTTCAGGAACAGGTCGCCTTCGGTCGGCGGCACGATCCGGTCGGTGGGAAGCGCCAGCGCCTCGCCCCGCGTCGGCGTGACCAGATGCGGGGTGACGATGATCACCAGTTCGCTCTGCTGGCGTTCGTAGCTGGCGCTGCGGAACAGCGCGCCCAGCACCGGCACATCGCCCAGCCAGGGCACCTGGCCGGCCAGATCCTGAAAATCGTCCGACAGCAGCCCGGCGATGGCGAAGCTTTCGCCGTCGCGCATCTCGACCGTGGTCGAGGTCTCGCGCCGCCGGAACGCGTTGACCGACACGCCGCCGTTCTGGAACGTCACCGAACTGTCCAGCCCCGAGACCGAGGCCTGGAGCTCGAGGTTGATCAGGTCCTTGTCGACGACGCGCGGGGTAAAGGCCAGTTCGACGCCGAAGGGCTTGTACTGGATCGTGACGCCGCCGTCATTGTCGATCACCGGGATCGGGTATTCGCCGCCCGCAAGGAACTGGGCCTGCTGGCCGGACAAGGCCGTCAGATTGGGTTCGGCCAGCGTGCGGACGACGCCCTTGGCCTCCAGCGCCTCGAGCAGGACCGCGAACTCCAGGCTTCCGGCGCTGATGCCGAGCGACACCGCGCCCTGGCGGGCATTGCCCGAGGTCGGGAAGCCGCCGGACAGGGCCGTGCCCCTTGCGCCCGGGCTGGCCAGGGCGCCGGTTCCGCCGGCGGTCGTCAGATCGCCGATCGCGCCGCCGAAGGCCACGGAGGACGACAAGGACTTGCGCACCGAACGCTGCATCTCGGCGAAGCGGACCTTGAGCATGACCTGCTGCGTTCCGCCCACCGTCATCAGGTTCGACACCCGTTCCGGCGCGTAGCGCTGCGCCAGGTCCAGCGCCCGGTCGAGCGCGGTGATCGACGACACCGTGCCCGACAGCACGATGCCGTCATTGGCGGTGCGCACCTCAATCGGCTCGCCGGGCAGGATCTGGCGCAGGCGCTCCTTGAATTCGGCGATGTCGGGGGTGACCTGCACCTCGACATTGGTGATCAGCCGGCCCTCGGCATTCAGCAATGTCAGCGTCGTGCGGCCCGGCGCCTTGCCCAGCACATAGATCGTGCGGTCCGACAGGGTCGAGATGTCGGCGATCGAGGGGTTGGCGATGGACAGTTCCGCGAAGGACCGGTCGCTTTCCACGACCACGGCGCGGTTCATGGGCACCTGAAGCGAGCTTGAGGTGGCGCCGCGCATCACCTTGAGCGTCTCGGCCCCGGCCACGGACGCCCCGGCGACGGTCAGGCCAAGGCCCAAGACCGCAGCCTTCAGAAAACCGTCGATATGCATGTGATCCTGCCTCTCTGAATCACGGGAAAGGCCGGTCTGGCGCCAGCTTATCCCGCGCAGCATGAAAGGAACGGGGCGGTGACGCAAGCTGCGGAAACGCGCGCGCCCGGCCTGTGGGCCGGGCGCAACACTGCCTTTGCGGGTGGCGCGGCTCAGTTGGTGCAGGGAATCGCGATCTCGACCGCCTCGCCGCCGCGCCGCGTCTTGATGGTGCAGACCTGTTCGCGCTCGACCTGCACGACCTCCTGTTCCTCGATGCCGAGAAGTTCGCGCTGGCCGATCTCGACCGCTTCAGCGACGCCCTGATCCTCGGCGCCGACCAGGGACAGCGACAGCCGCCCGGTATTCTGCGCCTGGGCCAGTCCGGCAACCTGCCGCGGCGTGGCCTCGACCGTGACGGTGCGCGCAACCGTGGGCGACGACCGGTCCTCGTCCGCCGACTGGTCGATGGCCACCAGCCTCACGCCCGCCTCGATCAGCTTGGTCACCTCCTGGCGCCCCTGGGCGTTGGGCATGTCTCCGCTCCAGTAGACATCGACCCGGTCGCCCGGCCGCAGGAAGCCAGACACGCCCGAGGTCACATCGACCCGGATGGCGAAGGCGCGCATCCCCGCCGACAGGCGCGACGAGACGCCGGCATCCTCGCCCGGCTCGGTCACCTTGCCGGCCAGCACCGCTTCGTCCTTTTCCATGGTGCGCAGGACGGCGCGGGGCTGGCGCCCCTCATCGGGGAACAGCACGGCCAGATCGGTAAAGGCGCCTTCTGGGATCGCATCCTGCGGCCAACGCACCGCCCGCACGTCCTGCGGCGTCAGGCGCTCGCCGTAGCGAACAGGGCGCGTCACGACCAGAACGTCCTGCGTGGGCACGATCTGCGCCCGCGTGGCGCGCTCGACCTCAAGCTGGGCCTGGCTGGCCGACACGAAATCGCGGGCCATGTAGACGGCGAAGCCCGCCAGCCCGACGCCCAGAAGTAGGACCAGTGCAAAGACGGCGCGCATGTCCGTTACCTTTCGTTAGGGGGCGCCGGGGGCCGTCGGACGGCGCGGCGCCGGTTGTCGTGTCCGGCCGCCCGGACTGCCCCGCCTACCAGGGGGCGGCGGCGCTGCGGTCGCCGACGCCGGTTCCGATGGCCTGGCCGAGCGTGCCGGTGGACGATGCCACTGCGGCGGCGACGGCCAGCGCAAGCGCGATGGCGCCGGCGGCCAGCAGCACCCATTCCACGGTCACGGCACCGTTTTCGCCGGCGCTGAATCTGCGGAAGTGGCGGTTCATGGCGGCCTCCTGCCGGGGTCATGGGCGAAGCCGCGCGAAGCGGCTTCGCCCCGGCGCCCTTACGGGAAGGTCGTGGTGACAGTGGTGCCGGACAGCTGCGACGAGATCGCGCTGGTCACGGTTGCGGTGCCCGAACTGACCGAGGTCAGGACGGCGATGCCCAGGCCGACCACGGCGGCGGTCAGCACCACCCAGTCGACGGTCACGGCGCCGTCTTCGTCGCGGGCAAAGGATTTCACGAGGTCGAACAGTTTCATCAGGGGTCCTCCAAAAGGCTCTGCGCGTGGGCCGGGGCGGGGCTGCGTATCGGTGGGATGCACCTTGCCCGTGGCCCGGATGGTCCGAAATCTGCCGCCGGATCTGGGCGAGGATGAGGCGCCGGAGGTCCAATCCTGGGGTAATTCATGTCAGATACTGGGGCGGCGCCTTCGGCATGGGCGGCGCGCAGCCGGTGGCCGGGCCGCCCGAGGGGCGGCCTGGCATGGTCACGATCGGCGAGCGCCGATCAGGGGAAGGTGCTGGTGATCGTGGTGCCCGAGAGCTGCGTCGAAATCGCGCTGGTCACCGTCGCCGTGCCGGTCCGGACCGAGGTCAGGACGGCGATGCCCAGGCCGACCACGGCGGCGGTCAGCACCACCCAGTCGACGGTCACGGCGCCGTCTTCGTCGCGGACAAAGGATTTCACGAGCTGACAAATCTTCATCGGGGTTTTCCTTTTTTCAAACGAATTTGCCTTCTACACACGCGGCAGGCCGGGCGATCCGATCCTGCATCGCGCCCGGTCAGGTTGCCGGGGCAATGCGGCGGGATTGGGGCCGGTTCGCGGCGGGAGTGGCGAATTCACCGGGTCGCCGCCGTTTGGCCCCGATAGCTGGCGCAAATGCGCATCAAGACGCGGGAAAGGCGGGCGCCCGCGGCCCCGGGCGCTGGATCGGGCGCGCGCGGGGCGGCACAGTTAGGGTCCGGAACGACCAAAGGCGGCCAGATCGCGGGATGCGGTTCTCTTTTTCCATAGCAGCGCTGGCGCTGTGTCTGGCGGCGACGCCGGCGCGCCCCGAAGCGCCGCCGCCCTTTCCCGAGTTCACCTTCAAGCGGGTGAAGCCGCCGGCGCCGGGCACGACGCGCCGGATCACCGTGCAGATCGAGACGCCGCCCGCCGCCCCTGCCGCCGTTGCGCCGCCCGCCGACGATGCCGCCGCGCCTGCCGGGGACAGGGCCGCGGCTGCGCCGAGCGGCTTCGACTGGTTCTGGGCCCAGGTCCCGCCGGAGGAAGAGGGCGCCCAGGGCGCCGCCCGGATGGCGCGCGCGCTGGCGGTGCTGGGCCGCGGACCGGCAGGGGCGGCCGTGCCGGGGCCGCGCCTCGACACGCTGCGCCGCATCGCCGACCGCCATGGGACCGAGATCCTGAAGGCCACGATCGGAACCCGGGTCTCGCCCGCCTTCGTCCTGGCGGTGATCGCGGTCGAATCGGGCGGCCGGGCCGACGCGATCAGCCGCGCGGGGGCCGAGGGGCTGATGCAGCTGATGCCCGGAACGGCGCAGCGGTTCGGGGTGCGCGACGCCTTCTCGGCCCCCCAGAACATCCGCGGGGGCGTGGGATATCTGGACTGGCTGCTGGACGCGTTCGGCGGCGACGCGGTGCTGGCGCTAGCCGGCTACAATGCCGGCGAGAACGCGGTCCGGAAATATGCCGGGGTGCCGCCCTATGCCGAGACGCGGGCCTATGTGCCCAAGGTGCTTGCCGCGTGGAACGTCGCGCGCGGGCTGTGCCTGACGCCGCCCGAACTCGTGTCGGACGGCTGTGTCTTCGTCACCGGGCGGATCGCGACGAATGGCTGAGGCGAAGCCGCTGGTGCTGGACGTGGACGGCACGCTGCTGCGCACCGATCTTCTGTACGAATCCTTCTGGGCCGGGCTGGGCCGCGCACCGATCGCGACGCTCAGGGCCTGCCTGCGCCACCTGCGGCAGCCCGCGCGGCTGAAGCGCGCCCTGGCCCGGATCGGCCGGCCGCGGCTGGATCTGATGCCCGTCGAACCCGAGATTGCCGATCTCGCGCGCGAGGGGCGGGCCAACGGGCGCGAGGTGGTGCTGGCCTCGGCCTCGGACCGGGAACTGGTGGGGGATCTGGCGGCGCTGCACTGCCTGTCGCCGCGCATCTTCGCCTCGGATGGCGAACGCAACCTGAAGGGCCCTGCCAAGGCCCGGGCGCTGGTGGCCGCCTTCGGCGAGGGCGGGTTCGATTATGCGGGCAATCACCGCGCCGACCGCCCCGTCTGGAGCCGCGCCGAGAATGCGCTGATCGTGGGCGACGGCGCGGGTCTGGCGCCGGGACTGGCGCGTCAGGGGCGGTCGGTGCAGATCTACGGGCAGCCATGGCGGCGGCGCGACCTGCTGCGGGCGATGCGCCCGCATCAATGGGTCAAGAACGTGCTGATGCTCCTCCCCGCCATCGGGGCGCACGATTTCACATTCGCCACCTTCGCGCTGGTGCTGTGGGGGATGGCGGCCTTCTCGGCCCTGGCCTCGGCCATCTACATCGTGAACGACCTGCTCGACCTCGAAGCCGACCGCCTGCACCCGACCAAGCGGCACCGGCCCTTTGCCAGCGGCGCGGTGCCCATCCCGGCGGGCATGGCCGCGGCGGCGGGCCTCGTCCTGGTGGCGCTGGCGACCGGCGCGGCGCTCGGACCCGCCTTCCTGGCGGTGCTGCTGGTCTATGCGGTGCTGTCGCTGGCCTATTCGCTGCGGCTGAAGCGCATGCGCTGGCTGGACATCCTGGTGCTGGCGGTCCTCTACACGCTGCGGGTCGTCGCCGGGGCCGAGGCGTCGGACGTGCATGTTTCGGCGCATATGCTAGCCTTCATCCTGCCCGTCTTCGTCACGCTCGGCTGCGTGAAGCGCCTGACGGAACTGGCCTATGCCGAAGGGGGCGCAAGGCTGCCGGGGCGCGGCTATGGCTGGCGCGACCGGGGCGCGATCCTGAACCTGGCCGTGGGGGCGATGGTCGCGGCGCTGGCGGTCTATGCGCTCTATGTCGCCAGCCCGCAGGCGCAGGCGCTCTATCCCACGCGCTGGCTGCTGTGGCTGGTGCTGGTGCCGCTGGCGCTGTGGCTGCTGCGGATGGTTCTGCTCGGATACAAGGGGCAGCAGGATTTCGATCCCATCGTCTTTGCCATGCGCGACAGGCTGGGGATCGGGCTGCTGCTGCTGGCCTTGTCGCTGATGTTCTGGGCGGCGGGTCTGTGGGCCCAGTGGCTGGGATAGGCGCGGGGCTCAGATCTTCATCCGCTTGAAGACCCGTTCGGGCACGGCCCGGATGATCAGCATGATCCAGCGCCAGAAACCGGGAACATACAGGACGTCGCGCCGCCGGGCCGCCGCTGCCAGGATCGCCCGGGCCACCGCATCGGGCGGCGCCACCAGAAACAGCCCCGGCAGGCCCCAGGTCATCTGCGTGTCGACGAAGCCCGGCTTTACGGTGATCACATGCACCCCGTCCCGCGCCAGACGGTTGCGCAGACCGGAGAGATAGGCGTGAAACGCCGCCTTGGCCGCGCCGTAGACGTAGTTGCCGACGCGGCCCCGGTCGCCCGCGACCGATCCCACCCCCACGACGGTGCCGGCGCCCCTGTCGGCCAGCAGCGGGGCGATCCGCTGCAGAAGGCGCGCGGGCCCCAGATAGCCGTCGGCGGTGACGCCGTCGATCAGCGACGGGTCGGCGTCGATGCTGGCCTGGGGCGGCATCGACCCGGCGAAGATCGCGACGTTCAGCCGCCCCGAGGCCGCCGACAGCGCCGCATGGGCGCGATCGGCCGCATCGGGTGCGCGCAGGTCCAGCGACAGCGGTCGCGCGCTGGCCGCGCCCCTGATCCGGCAATCGGCGGCGAGGATCGCCAGGTCGGCCTCGTCCCGGCCCGCCAGGATCAGGCCGGCACCCCGCGCGGACAGGCGGCGGGCCAGGGCGCGGGCCATGGCGGAAGAGGCGCCGACGATCAGCCATGTCTCGGTCATGGGCGATCCCTCAGGCGCAGGCGGCGCACCAGATCGGTGGCCAGCCGCCGGTCGGGGTCGCAGTCATCCGCCACGGCCGCCCATTCCGCCAGGTCCGGATACATCCGGCTCATCCCGTCGGCACCGGCCGCGCCGTCCTTGGCCAGATAGATGCGGCCGCCGGCATCCAGCGTCATGGCCTCGAACAGCGGCAGCAGGCGGTCGGCGGCGCTGCCGGCGGGCAGGTCCAGTGCCAGCGTCCACCCCTCCATCGGGAACGAGAGGAAGCCCGCATGCCCGCCGCCCATCCGTTTCAGAACGGCGAGCGGGGCCAGCCCGTCGGCCGCGACCCGTTCCAGCATCGCCCGCAGCGCCGCCGCCGCATCCGGCGGGACGACGCACTGGAACTGATGAAAGCCGTGTTTTCCGTAGAGCCGGTTCCAGTCGCCGACCCGGTCGAGCGGAAAGAAGAAGCGGTCGAACGGCAGGTCGCGGCTTCGCCCCCCCGCGGGCACCTGTCGCAGGTAGAGCGCGTTGAACGCGCGGACCGCCCTGCGCGACAGCAGGCCCGGCGGCACGGCGCGCCCCAGTCGCAGCGCCGGGCGCGACGGCCGCAGGACATCGCCGCCGCTGTGACGGGCCTCTTCGAGGATGCCGCGGCCGAGCGCGGCGCCGCTGGCCGTCGCATCGATCCAGGCGACGCAATAGGGGGCGTCCGACCCGGCCAGGGCGGCAACGGTGTCGGCCCAGCCAGTCAGCCGCCGTTCGTCCACCCGCATGGCGCTGCCGGGGATTCGCGCCAGGCGCAGGCGCAGGCTGCGGATCGCGCCCGTCTGCCCCAGCCCGCCGGCCGTGGCGCGGAACAGGGGCGTGCCGGCGGCCACCCGGCGTTCCGCCCCATCCGGCGCGATCAGGACGATCTCGGTCACATGCTGGCCGAAGGTCCCGTCGCGGTGGTGGTTCTTGCCGTGCACGTCGTTGGCCAGGCAGCCGCCCAGGGTGGCATGGCCCGTGCCCGGCATGACCGGCGGCAGCCATCCCCGCGGCGCCATGACCCGTGCCAGATCGCCGATCGTGACCCCGGCCTCGGCCTCGACCGTGCCGGTATCGGGATCGAAGTCCAGCAGCCGGTCCAGCCGGGTGGTCAGCACCGCGCGGCCGCCGTCGTTGAGGCAGGCGTCGCCATATGACCGCAGATTGCCCAGGGCGGGGCAGGGGGACCGCGCCATGATCTCGGACAGGTCGGGCTGGCGTTCGGGCCGCGCGAGCTCGCCGCTCGCCCGGCGCGCCCGGCCCCACCCGGAATATTCAGCGGTCTTCCAGCGCATCGCGTCCCCTCGCCGGGCGTCCCTCGGCCACCGGCAGCAGCAGTGCCCCCAGGGCGACGGCATAGCCCAGGGTCGCCACGCGGAACACCGCCGTTGCCGACAGGGCGATATCGGGTGCGATGCCCTGCACGGTCAAGAGCGCGACCATGGCGGCCTCGGCGCCGCCCAGCCCGCCCGGAGCGCCCGTCGCGCCGCCGGCAAGGCTGGACAACACGAAGATGGCGATGGCGGGGCCGAGCGGGATCTCGGCGCCCATCCAGACCAGAAGCAGGTAGAGCGCCAGACCCTCGGCGAACCAGCCGGCCAGGCCAAGGGCGGCGGCGGCACCGAGCGTTCCCGGCGCGCGAAGCCGGCCGAGCGCGTGCAGCGACCGGCGCATCCGGACCAGGAGGCGCGGCCCCAGCCCCGCACGACGCAGCAGATGGCCGAGCAGTCCCGCGGCGGCGTCTGGCCGCGCGGCGGCCAGGGCCAGGATCAGGGCCAGCGCGGCCGCCCCCGCCGCCCCCGCCGGAGCGGCCCCGGGCAGCACGGCAAGCCCCGCCGCAAGCAGCAGCCCCATCGCCCCCAGATCGGCGGCGCGGTCGGCCAGGGCGAGCGGCGCCAGCCGTTCGACGCGGCGGCCCGTCTCGCGCCCGATCCAGCGGATGCGCACCAGTTCGCCCGCCCGCGCCGGCGTGACGCTGAGCGCGAAGCCGGCGAGAAAATGCAGAAGGCTGCGCCCGGGCGCGAGCGGCAGATCCAGCCGCCGCACGAACAGGTGCCAGCGCAGCCCGCGCAGCAGCAGGTTCAGCGACGACAGGGCCAGCAGCGCCGCCACCTGCCAGCGTTCAAGCCGGCTCACCTGCCCGATCAGGGCCTGCCAGCCGCCCGGCGGCACCGCCAGCGCCAGGCCGAGCGCGGCTGCGGCCATCAGCGCCCCGGCGATCAGCGGCCCGCGCCCGGCGCGGCGCGGGGCGGGGGCGGTCGGTCCTGCAGAAGGCGGGGCGGGGCGGGCGATCATGCCCCGCCGTTACCGCGCGATTGGGGCAGGATGATGACCGGAGGGAAGGCCGCACCCGCCCCGCGGGAATCAGACGATGGTGGCTTGGGTCGCGGCGCGGATGTCGGCCTCGGTCACACCCTCGGCGGTTTCCACGATCTTCAGCCCGCCCTCGACCACGTCGAGCACGCCCAGATTGGTGATGATGCGGTCGACCACGCCCTGACCGGTCAGCGGCAGGGTGCATTCCTTCAGAAGCTTGCTTTCCCCGGCCTTGTTCTGGTGATCCATCACCACGATCACCCGGCCGACACCGGCGACCAGATCCATGGCGCCGCCCATGCCCTTGACCAGCTTGCCCGGGATCATCCAGTTCGCCAGATCGCCGTTTTCGGCCACTTCCATCGCGCCCAGGATCGCCGCCGCGATCTTGCCGCCGCGGATCATGCCGAACGAGGTGGCGCTGTCGAAATACGCGGTCTTGGGGATCTCGGTGATGGTCTGCTTGCCGGCATTGATCAGATCGGGATCTACGGCATCCTCGGTCGGGAAAGGGCCCATCCCCAGCATGCCGTTCTCGGATTGCAGCGTCACCTCGACCCCTTCGGGAATGTAGTTCGCCACCAGCGTCGGGATGCCGATGCCGAGATTGACGTACATCCCGTCCTCGAGCTCCTGCGCGGCGCGGGCAGCCATCTGATTGCGGTCCCAGGGCATGGTTATCCTTTCTCTTTGAATATCTGACCGGGCACATCCAGTGTCACGACGGTGCCGGCGGCGCCCCCGGCCACGTCGATGCTGCCGCCCAGCCCGTCGATCAGCCCCATGACGATACGTCCGCCCAAGCTGTTTATGTCCGGCCAGGTCACGCCGTCGGGGATGCCGATGCCGTCATCGCCGACCGTGACGCGGATGCCGCCATCGCCATGTTCGGTCACCCGCAATTCCACGACGCCGCGCCTGCGGCCGCGAAACGCGTGCTGAAAGGCGTTGGTCAGGACCTCGGATGTCAGCAGCCCGATGCGGGTGGAGGGATCGACCGGCGCCATGATGGAGGCGGCCGAGATGTTCATGCGCAACCCGGCGCGGCCGTCGATATGCGAGATCGCGCTGGCCACGCGCGTCAGATAGGCGCCCAGATCCACCCCGTCGCGGTTCAGCCCGCGATCGGGATCCGTCATCTCTTCGTACAGCAATTGCAGGCTTTCGACCCGGCGGGCCAGATTATCGTATTCGGCCGTGGCCGTGCTTTCGCGCGACTGGACGCGGATCAGGGCGACGATCATCGCCAGGTGGTTCTTGACCCGGTGCTGGATCTCGCGCAGCGCCCGGTCGCCGGAGCCGGCCCGCGCCTGCTGCGCCTCTTTCGGCGACAGCCGCTTCTGGATGCCCAGGAAATGGGTGATGGCGCCGCTATCGTCGCGCACCGGGGAAACGAGCAGCCGGTTGGTGAACGGCTCGCCCGAGGCGGTCTTGTTCAGGATGTCGACCGTCACCTCGTCGCCGCGGGCGACCGCCCCGCGCAGAAGCCGCCTGTCGTCGGGATCGGTGTTGGCGGTCTGCAGGAACCGGCAGTTCCGGCCGATCACCGCGGCCCGGGAATAGCCCGTCATCCGCTCGAACGCGTCGTTGACGTAGACGATGGGATTGTCGTCGAGCGCCGGGTTCGTCAGGACCATCGACACGGTCGAGCGCGAGAAGGTGGCGAGCGCCTCCTCCTCGGATAAGCCGCTTTGGGTCGACGCATCGGAACTGTCCATGCCGCCGGCCTTCCGGGATCAGGCAGCCCGCACGGTGCGCTGTTCGATACGCTTTTCGTGCTGACCCTGGATCAGCCGGTGCACGTAGATGCCCGGCAGGTGAATGCCGTCGGGATCCAGGCTGCCGCGCGGCACGATCTCTTCCACCTCGGCGATGCAGACCTTGCCGCACATCGCGGCCGGCGGGTTGAAGTTGCGGGCGGTCTTGCGGAAGACCAGGTTTCCGGTGTCGTCGGCCTTCCACGCCTTGACGATCGAGATATCGGCCACGATGCCCCGTTCCAGGATGTAGGTCTGGCCGTCGAACTCCTTGTGCTCCTTGCCCTCGGCGATGACGGTGCCGACCCCGGTCTTGGTGTAGAAGCCCGGAATGCCGCTCCCGCCGGCGCGCATGCGTTCGGCCAGGGTGCCCTGGGGGTTGAATTCCAGCTCCAGCTCGCCCGACAGATACTGGCGCATGAATTCGGCATTCTCGCCGACATAGGACGAGATCATCTTCTTCACCTGACGGGACTGAAGCAGCAGGCCCAGACCGAAATCGTCGACCCCGGCATTGTTCGACGCCACGGTCAGGTCCTTGGTGCCCGCTTCGCGGATCGCGGCGATCAGCAATTCGGGGATCCCGCACAGGCCGAAGCCGCCGGCGGCGATGAACATCCCGTCGAACAGCAGCCCGTCCAGCGCCGCGCCTGCCGAATCGTAGACCTTCTTCATCGCATTCTCCCGCTTTGTGGCATCCAGATCGTAATAGCCCCCGGCAGACCGGTGTCAATCAGCGCGCCGGGAGGGGCGGGGGCCGCCGCGTCAGCCGGCGTCGTCGGTGCCGGTCTTGCCGCGGGTCTTGGCGGCGCCGGTCGCGGTCTTGCCGGCGGCTTTGGGCTTTGCCGTCTTGGGCTTGGCGCCCTTCGCCTTGGTCGCGGCTTTGCCGGTTGCCGCGGCCTTGCCCTTCGCCGCCGTCTTGCGGGTCGCCGGCTTCTTGCCGCTCTTGGCGGACTTCTCGGCGATCAGTTGCACCGCCTGATCCATGGTCAGATCCTGCGGCTCGACATCCTTGGGCAGGGTCGCGTTCACCTTGTCCCACTTCACATAGGGGCCGTAGCGGCCCGACATCACCTGAACGGCGCCGCCGTTCTCGGGATGCTCGCCCAGTTCCTTCAGCGGCGCGGCGGCGGTGCGCCCGCGCCCGCGGCTGGCTTTCTTCGCCAGTTCCTCGACAGCGCGGTTCATGCCGATGGTGAACACGTCGTCGACTTCGGCCAGGTTCGCGTAGACGCGGCCGTGCTTCACATAGGGGCCATAGCGGCCGATCCCGGCCTCGACCGGTTCGCCGTCCTCGGGATGGGGCCCGACCTGGCGCGGGAGGCTGAGAAGCAGCAGCGCCTTTTCGAGATCGATCTCGTCCACGGCCCAGCCCTTGGGCAGGCTGGCGCGGGGCGGCTTGGGCTGCTCGTCCGTCGCCTCGCCCCGCTGGACATAGGGGCCGAACCGGCCCTTGCGCAGGGTGATCGCGTCGCCGCGATCCTCGCCCAGATACTTGCCGTCGGGACCGATCGCGCCGGCCTCTTCCATGCCGGGCGGGCCGAAGGGGCGGGTATACTTGCAGTCGGGATAGCGCGAACAGCCGATGAAGGCGCCGCCCGAACGCGCGGTGCGCATGCTCAGCCGGCCCTCGCCGCAATGCGGGCACAGGCGCGGATCCGTCCCGTCGGCGGTCGGCGGGAACAGATGCGGTTCGAGCACCTCGTTGATCTTTTCCAGAACGTCGGTGATGCGCAATTCGCTCGTCTCGGCGATGGCGGCCGAGAAGTCCCGCCAGAAGCGGCGCAGCACCTCTTTCCAGTCGCGTTCGCCGGCCGAGATGTCGTCGAGCTCCTCCTCCAGATCGGCGGTGAAGTCGTAGCCGACATACCGGCGGAAATAGTTCGACAGGAAAGCGGTCACCAGCCGCCCCTTGTCCTCGGGGATCAGGCGGTTCTGTTCCTTGCGGACGTATTCGCGGTCCTGGATCGTGGTGACGATGCTGGCATAGGTCGAGGGCCGGCCGATGCCCAGCTCCTCCATCCGCTTGACCAGCGTCGCCTCGGTGTAACGGGGGGGCGGCTGCGTGAAATGCTGCTCGGGCGTGACGCCGCGCTTCTCGGCCGGTTCGCCCCGGGCGATCTGCGGCAGACGCTTGTCGCCGTCGTCGGTGACGCTGTCGTCGCGCCCTTCCTCGTAGACCCGGATGAAGCCGTCGAAGGTGACGACCTGGCCCGTCGCCCGCAGCACGACCTGCGCGTCGCGGTCGCCCACATCCACGGTGGTCCGTTCCAGGCGCGCCGCCTCCATCTGGCTGGCGAGCGTCCGCTTCCAGATCAGGTCGTACAGCTTGCGCTGATCGGCATCGGTGATCTTCAGCGCCGCCGCGTCGCGCGCCATATCGGTCGGCCGGATGCATTCATGCGCTTCCTGCGCATTCTTGGCCTTGTTCTTGTACATGCGGGGCGATTTCGGCAGATACGCGTCGCCGTAGCGGTCGCGGATCGCATCGCGCGCGGCCATCACCGCCTCGGGCGCCATGTCGATGCCGTCGGTCCGCATATAGGTGATGTGCCCGGCCTCATACAGGCGCTGTGCGGCGCTCATCGTCTGCCGGGCGCCCATGCCGAATTTGCGGCTGGCTTCCTGTTGCAGGGTCGAGGTCATGAAGGGCGCCGAGGGGTTGCGGTTGGCCGGCTTAGCCTCGACCGACAGGACGGTCAGCTCGCGGCTCTCGATGGCCTGCACGGCCATCTCGGCGGCGGTGGCGTCCTTGAGCGAGAACTTGTCCAGCTTCTGCCCGGCCAGCACCGTCAGCCGCGCCTCGTATTCCTGCCCGCGCGGGGTCGAGAGCAGGGCCTTGACCGTCCAGTATTCCTGCGGCCGGAAGGCCTCGATCTCCATCTCGCGTTCGACGATCAGGCGCAGGCAGACCGATTGCACCCGGCCGGCCGACTTCGCGCCGGGCAGCTTGCGCCACAGAACCGGGCTGAGGTTGAACCCGACCAGGTAATCCAGCGCCCGGCGGGCGAGATAGGCCTGCACCAGCGGCGCATCGACCTGTCGCGGCGCCTTCATCGCCTCGGTCACGGCGGATTTGGTGATCGCGTTGAACACGACCCGGCTGACGGAGGTGTCCTTCTTGATCGCCTTGCGGCTGCGCAGCGTCTCTTCCAGGTGCCACGAGATCGCCTCGCCCTCGCGGTCGGGGTCGGTGGCCAGGATCAGGGCGTTGTCGTCCTTGAGCGCATCGGCGATCGCCTTGACGTGCTTTCGGCTGTCGCTCGACACTTCCCAGGTCATGTCGAAGTCATGATCGGGATCGACCGAACCGTCCTTGGGCGGCAGGTCGCGGACATGGCCGTAGCTGGCGAGCACCGTGTAATCGGATCCCAGATACTTGTTGATCGTCTTGGCCTTGGCGGGAGATTCGACGACGACGACCGGCATGGAAATCCTTTCGACTCGGCAGGGGGCGGGCGGCGCTAGATGTGGGGGCCGGCCCGGTCTTGTCAATGCGCGGCCGGGTTTGCCCGGCCGTGGCGAGGGCCGAAACCGGGATCCGCATCCCGCCGCGACGGCCGTGTCCGGCCGAGCCTCGGCGGGCGGACCGGCAGCCCCCGAAGCCCCGAAGGCGTGCGGCGCGCCCGCGCAGACCCGCCGATCCTTCGGCCGCCGCGGCGCCCCCGATCCGCGGCGCGGATGTTCCTGCGGGAACGTGCGGGGCCGGGTGCCGAGGCGCGGGTGGGAAGGGCGTCAGGCCGACCGGCCGGGGCGGCGCCGGCGGTTTCCGCCGCGACCGCCGACGGAGGGCGACGAGGCGCGGCGCGCCGGCGGATGCGCAGGCCTCGCCTTCACTCCACCCGGTGCAGCAGCCCCCCGGCATTGCGGGCGATGCGGCCGTCGAGTTCCATCGTCACCAGATGCGGCGCGATCTCGGCGGCGGGCAGGGCGAGGTCGCGGATGAGCTGATCTTCGGCGACCGGCGCGGCGCCCAGACAGCCGAGGATCCGGTTCTCGACCGTGGTTGCCGACGGGGGGGCGGCCACGGGCGCCGCCGGGGCCCGCGCGGCGGCAGACGGCGTGCCATCGTCATCGTCGGGGCGGGTATCCGGGCCGGGCGGGGTGGGGCCGGCGTCCGGCGCGCCCAGAACCTCGGTCACATCGGCCGCTCCGCGGATCAGGGTCGCGCCGTCGCGGATCAGGAGATTGCTGCCGCCGGACCGCGCGTCGAACGGGTGGCCGGGCACGGCCAGAACCTCGCGCCCCAGATCCAGCGCGTCGCGCGCCGTGATCAGGCTGCCCGATCGGGCGGCCGCCTCGACCACCACGACCCCACGGGCCAGCCCGGCGATCAGCCGGTTGCGGCGGGGGAAGTGGCGCGCCTGCGGTTGCAGCCCCATCGGCTGTTCGGACAGGCGCAGGCCCTTCTCCAGCAATTCCTGCGCCAGCACGGCGTTCTCGGGCGGGTAGACCACATCGACGCCGCCCGCCATGACGGCGACGGTTCCGCTGGCCAGCGCCCCCAGATGGGCGGCCGCGTCGATGCCGCGCGCCAGCCCCGATACCACGACGAAGCCGGCTTCGCCCAACTCGGCCGCCAGGCGCCGCGCCATGCGGGTGCCGAGGGACGAGGCGTTGCGCGCACCCACGAGCGCCAGGGCCGGGCGGTGCAGCAGAGCGGTGTTGCCCATGGCCCAGAGGATCGGCGGCGGATCGGCCAGATCGGCCAGCGCGTGGGGGTAATCCGGCATGCCGCGGGCCAGCATCCGCGCCCCGGCCAGCCGGGCGGCGCGCATCTCGGCCGCGGCGACATCGACGGGGCAGGGGGCGTAGTCCGACACGCCCGCGGCGCGCGCCACCTGCGGAAGTTCCGCCAGCGCCGCGGCAGCCGAGCCGAATTCCGCCGTCAGCCGGTAAAAAGTCGCCGGTCCCACCCGTCGCGAGCGCAAGAGGCGAAGCCAGTCCAGCTTCTCTTCCTCGGAGTGGGGTGGGGTGAGGGGGGGTGGGGAAGGGATCAATTCCACAGCCGTTCTGGCCTCGTCCTCTTGCAGGACCAGAATTCGCCAAAGTTCTTAAGCCTTCGTTACCGGCCGCGAAAAATTCTCCCGCATCCCCGATCGCGCGTCCTGACGGCGGGCGGCGCTAGCCCGCCGCGCTGCCGCCGATCGTCAGGCCGCCGATCATCAGGGTGGGCTGGCCGACCCCCACGGGCACCCATTGGCCGGCCTTGCCGCAATTGCCGATCCCGGGATCCAGCGCCATGTCGTCGCCCACCGCCCGGATCTGCTGCAACGCGGTGGCGCCGTCGCCGATCAGCGTCGCGCCCCTGACCGGCCGGCCGACCTTGCCGTTCTTCACGCGGTAGGCCTCGGTGCAGGAGAAGACGAACTTGCCGCTGGTGATGTCGACCTGGCCGCCGCCGAACCCGACGGCGTATATGCCGTCCTTCAGATCGGCCAGGATCTCGGCCGGCCGCGCATCGCCGCCCAGCATGTAGGTGTTGGTCATGCGCGGCATCGGCGGGTGGGCAAAGCTCTGCCGCCGCCCGTTGCCCGTGGGCGCGACTCCCATCAGCCGCGCATTCTGCCGGTCCTGCATGTAGCCGACCAGGATCCCGTCCTCGATCAGCACGTTCCGGGCCCCCGGCGTGCCCTCGTCGTCGACGGTGATCGAGCCGCGGCGGTCGGGCAGGGTGCCGTCGTCGAGCACCGTCACCCCGGGCGCGGCGACGCGCTGCCCCATCAGCCCGGCGAAGGCCGAGGATTTCTTGCGGTTGAAATCGCCCTCCAGGCCATGGCCCACCGCCTCGTGCAGCAGGATGCCGGGCCAGCCGGGGCCGAGGACGACATCCATGACCCCCGCCGGGGCGGGGTCGGCCTCGAGGTTGACCAGCGCGATGCGCAGCGCCTCGCGCGTGACGCCCTGCCAATGGGCGCGGCTCATCAGGGCGTCGAGCCCCGCACGCCCGCCGCCGCCCATGCCGCCCGCCTCGCGCCGGCCGTCCTGTTCGACGATGACCGAGACGTTGAGCCGGGTCATCGGGCGCACGTCGCGCACCGACTGCCCTTCGGGGCGCAGGATCTCGACCTCCTGCAGACCGGCGGCCAGCGTGGCCGAGACCTGGACCACGCGGGGGTCGAGATCACGGGCGAAGGCGTCGATCTCGCGCAGCAGGTCCAGCTTGGCGGCAAAGGCGGCGCCGCTGACCGGATCGGCATCGGTATAAAGCCGCCGGTTGGTCGCCGCGGGCGGGTCGGCCAGGGTGCCGCCGCCCGCGCCCACGGCCAGCCGCGCCGTCGCCACCGCGCGGCGCAGCGCGGCCTCGTCGATCTGGGTCGAATGGGCATAGCCCGCCGTCACGCCGCGGACCGCGCGCAGGCCGAATCCCTCGGACGCGTCGTAGCTGGCGGTGCGCAGGCGGCCGTCGTCGAACGACATCACCTCGGACCGGGACCGTTCGAGAAACAGCTCGCCGTCATCGGCCCCGGCCACGGCGTCGCGCAGCAGCCGCAGCGCCAGGTTCCTGTCCAGGAGGGTTTCGAACGGGCGGAAGGGGGCTTCGGACATGGATTTTCCTTGCTGGGCGCGGCGCGGCATGCGTCTTCGGGCGCGTAAGCGGCCGAATGCCGCAACGCTTTGGCTTGTTCCGTCCGGTCTAATATGGTTTCAGAGCAGGCGGACACAACGGGACTCCGCCGGACGGCCCAGACGGGGCGGCCGGCCGCATTCCCGACCCGGGCGGCTTCGCCGTCGCCAGCCGAACAGGAACAGGGGCACATGCGTTTGAAAACCTTCCTTCAGGGCCTCGCGGCCGGAACATTCGCGATGACGGCCGCGGGCAGCCTGGCCGCGCAGACGGCCGGAGGTGACGGTCTCGACGTGCCGATCATCGGCGTGCCGACGCCGGGCGGGATCGGCTTTCAGCCGGCGGCGACCGACCTGGCGCGGGACATCCATGCGCTGGACGGGCTGATCCTGGTGATCATCACCGCCATCACGCTGTTCGTGACGGCACTGCTGGCCTGGGTCATGATCCGCTACAACCGGCGGCGCAACGCCAACCCGCAGACCTTCACGCACAACACGCCGGTCGAGATCACCTGGACGGTCGTGCCGATCGTGATCCTGCTGTTCATCGGCGCCTTCTCGCTGCCGGTCCTGTTCGACCAGCAGGAGATCCCCGAGGCCGACGTGACGATCAAGGTCACCGGCTACCAGTGGTACTGGGGCTACGAATACCCCGACGAGGGCATCGCCTTCGACGCCTTCATGATCGGGCAGGGCGCCAATGTGGTCGACGACGACATCCGCGCGCAGCTTCAGGAGGCCGGCTATACCGAGGACGAGTTCCGCCTGGCCACCGACAACGCCGTCGTCGTTCCGGTCAACAAGACGATCGTGATGCAGGTCACCGCGGGCGACGTGATCCATTCCTGGACGATCCCCGCCTTCGGGGTGAAGCAGGACGGCGTGCCCGGCCGCCTGGCCGAGCTGTGGTTCAAGCCCGAGGTCGAGGGCGTGTATTTCGGTCAATGCTCGGAACTGTGCGGCAAGGACCACGCCTACATGCCCATCACGGTCAAGGTGGTCAGCCAGCAGGCCTATGAGGCATGGCTGAAGAACGCGGCCGAGCAGTTCTCGGATGCCGGCGACGCCACCGGTGCCGCGCAGCCGGTCCGCACCGCCGCCGCGGACGGGGCCGCAGAACAGGCCGCAGAACAGTCGGGCGGCGCGCCCGTCCGGCTGGCCTCGGCCGAGTGAGTGACTACGGGCGCGACGCCCTGTGTGCCGTGCCCCTGACGATCGCGGGGTCCCCGGGGCCCCTATGATCCGGCGGGCGCAGGCCCGCCGCGTTTCGCAACCAAGCCGCCTGTGGAAGACGCCATGACCGACGCCACCTATCAGCAGCCCTCGCGCGAGGCCGGATTCGGCGATTACATCGCGCTGCTCAAGCCGCGGGTCATGTCGCTGGTCGTCTTCACCGCCCTGGTGGGCCTGCTGGTGGCGCCGGTTTCGGTGCATCCGGTCGTGGGCTTCGCGGCGATCCTGTTCATCGCGATCGGCGGCGGCGCGGCCGGTGCCCTGAACATGTGGTGGGATGCGGATATCGACGCGGTGATGCGCCGCACCGCCCGCCGCCCCATCCCCGCCGGCCGGATCGAGCCGGGCGAGGCGCTCGGCTTCGGGCTGGCGCTGTCGGTTTTCTCGGTGGTGATGCTGGGGCTGGCGACGAACCTGCTGGCCGGCGCGCTGCTGGCATTCACCATCTTCTTCTATGTCGTGATCTATTCCATGTGGCTGAAGCGGTCGACGCCGCAGAACATCGTGATCGGCGGTGCCGCCGGGGCCTTTCCCCCGATGATCGGCTGGGCCGCCGCCACCGGTTCTGTCTCGGTCGAGGCGGTGCTGATGGTCGCCCTGATCTTCATGTGGACGCCGCCGCATTTCTGGGCGCTGGCCCTGTTCATGAAGTCCGACTACCACGATGCGCAGGTGCCGATGCTGACCGTCACCCACGGGCGCGCGGCCACCCGCCGGCATGTCCTGATCTACACCCTGCTGCTGGCCCCGGTGGCGATGGCGCTGGCCTTCACCTCGATCGGGGGGCCGGTCTATCTTGTGGCCGCGGCCGTGATGAACGGCTGGTTCCTCTGGGGCGCCTGGCGCATCTGGCGCCGGGACGAGGGTGTGGCGCAGGCCGACAATTACCGGGTCGAGAAGGATGTGTTCCGCTTCTCGCTTCTCTATCTCTTCGTCCATTTCGGCGCATTGCTGGCCGATGCCGCGCTGCGCGCAACGGGGGTGATCTGATGGCTTTCCGCACGACGCACGAACTGCACCATCGGCGCATGTCGCGCAATCTGGGGCTGGGGCTGGTCCTTGTCGCCCTGGTGGCGCTGGTCTTCGGCCTGACCATGGTCAAGGTCCAGGAACTGGCCCAGGACGATGCGTTCCGATCTGGCGCGGTGGCGCAGTCGAAAGGATCGATGTGGTGAGGTGGTTCTCGCGCCTCGACCCCAACCAGCGCACGGCGGCGATCGCCGTGGCGGTGGTGGTGGGCATGGGCTCGCTGGCCTGGGCGTCGGTGCCGCTTTACAACCTGTTCTGCGCCGTCACCGGCTTTGGCGGGACGACCGGGGTCGCGACCGCGGGGTCGGACAAGGTGCTCGACCGGACGATCACGGTCCGTTTCGACGCCAATACCGCGCCCGACATGCCGTGGGAGTTCAAGCCCGAGCAGCGCGAGGTCACCGTGAAGATCGGCGAGACCGGCATCGCCTATTACGAGGCCTACAACCCGACGGACCGGCCCGTTGCGGGGCAGGCGACCTTTAACGTCGCGCCCTACAATGCCGGCGGCTATTTCACCAAGATCCAGTGCTTCTGCTTCACCGAGCAGGTTCTCCAGCCGAAGGAACGCGTGCGGATGCCCGTGACCTTCTTCGTAGATCCGGCAATCGTCGACGACCGCGAGGCGAAATACGTCAAGCACATCACGCTGTCTTACACCTTCTACGAGATCGACCTGCCGCAAGAGCAGGCGCAACTTGCGACACCCGCCTCGGCGGGTACCCACACGAACTGATCGAGGAGCCCAACGAGGGACCGCTGAACATGGCGCACGAAAAGAACCACGATTATCACATCCTCCAGCCGTCGATCTGGCCGTTCCTGGGCTCGATCGGCGCCTTCATCATGCTTTACGGCGCGGTGCTCTGGTTCAACGACGAAGGCTTCTGGCTCTTCCTCGTCGGCCTGGCGCTGGTGCTTTACGTCATGTTCGCCTGGTGGTCCGAGGTCATCTCGGAATCGCGTCAGGGCGACCATACGCCGGTGGTGAATATCGGCCTGCGCTACGGCTTCATCCTGTTCATCATGTCCGAGGTGATGTTCTTCTCGGCCTGGTTCTGGAGCTTCTTCAAGCACGCCCTCTATCCGGGCGGAGAACTGACGCCGGCGGAATACCAGGTCTGGCCGCCCGCCAATATCGAGACGTTCGATCCCTGGCACCTGCCGCTGATCAACACGCTGATCCTGCTGTGCTCGGGGGCCGCCGTCACCTGGGCGCACCACGCCCTGGTCCACGAGAACAACCGCAAGGACACGTTCTGGGGGCTGGTCATCGCCGTTGCGCTCGGCGCGATCTTCACCGCCTTCCAGTTCTACGAATACAGCAACGCCGCCTTCAGCTTCGCCGGCAACATCTACGGCGCCAACTTCTTCATGGCGACCGGCTTTCACGGCGCGCATGTGATCATCGGCACGCTGTTCCTGTTCGTCTGCCTGCTGCGGGTCCGGGCCGGGCACTTCACCCCGCAAAAGCATGTGGGCTTCGAGGCGGCCGCCTGGTACTGGCACTTCGTCGACGTGGTCTGGCTGTTCCTGTTCGCCGCGGTCTATATCTGGGGCGGCTGACCCTTTCCTTCCGGGGCCGTGGCGCCCCGGGCGCGGGATCAATCGGGGGCGCGGGGGAAACCTCGCGCCCGTTTCGTCGGAGAGAACATGCGTCGCAAGCTGATCGGTGCGCTGGTGCTGGGCATCGCCGGGTGCGCGGTGCTGCTGGCCCTCGGGGTGTGGCAGGTCGAGCGCCTGAACTGGAAACGCGGCATCCTGTCCGAGATCGCGAGCCGGATCGACGCCCCGGTCGCGGACCTGCCGGCCGCTCTGGACCCGCAGGCGGACCGCTACCGGCCCGTCGCCGTGTCGGGCCGCTTCACCGGGCAGGAGGTGCGGGTGCTGACCTCGCTGCCCGGGATCGGGGCGGGGTATCGCATCATCGGCGCCTTCGTCACCGAAGACGGGCGGCGGATCATGGTGGATCGGGGGGGCGTGCCTCAGGTCGAGGGCGACGTGCCGCGCCCGGCGCTGGAGGCGCAGGTCACCGGCAACCTGCACTGGCCGCGCGAGGCCGACGGATTCACTCCCGATCCCGAGCTTGAGCGCAACATCTGGTTCGCGCGCGACGTGCCGCGGATGGCCGAGGTCCTGGACACCGAGCCGGTGCTGATCGTCGCGCGCAGCGAAACCGGCCAGGGCGTCGTGCCGCTGCCCGTCTCGGTCGAGGGGATCCCCAACAACCACCTACAATATGCCGTCACCTGGTTCACCCTGGCGGCGATCTGGGCGGGGATGACAGTGCTTCTGGTCTGGCGTATCACGCGCCAGACGAAGGAAAGGGTCTGAATGCGGTACGTGTCGACGCGGGGCGCGGCCCCGGTGCTGGGCTTCGAAGAGGCGATGCTGGCCGGGCTGGCGCGGGACGGGGGGCTTTACGTGCCGGAAACCGTGCCGCAGATGCCGCGGGACGAGATCGCGGCCCTTGCGGGACTGTCCTACGAAGATGCCGCGTTCCGGGTGATCCGCCCCTTCATGGACGATGACGTATCCGATGCCGATCTGGCGCAGGCCATCGCCGCCGCCTATGCCGGATTCGGCCATGCGGCCCGGGCGCCGCTGGTGCAGCTTGCGCCGGGGCATTTCCTGCTGGAGCTGTTCCACGGGCCGACGTTGGCCTTCAAGGACTTCGCGATGCAGCTCATCGGCCAGCTTTTCCAGCAGGCCATGGCGCGACGGGGCCAGCGGATCACCATCGTCGGCGCCACGTCGGGCGATACCGGCAGCGCGGCGATCGAGGCGTTCCGCGGTCTGCAGAATGTGGACGTCTTCATCCTGTTTCCCAGGGGCCGGGTCAGCGAGGTGCAGCGGCGCCAGATGACCACCCCGGCCGAGGCCAATGTTCACGCCGTCGCGCTCGACGGCGATTTCGACGATTGCCAGGCGGCGGTGAAGGCGATGTTCAACGACTTCGCGTTCCGCGACGAGGTCGGGCTGACGGCCGTGAACTCGATCAACTGGGCGCGGGTCCTGGCGCAGGTGGTGTATTTCTTCACCTCGGCCGCCTCCCTCGGCGCGCCGGACCGGACGGTGGACTTTACCGTGCCCACCGGGAATTTCGGCGATATCTATGCCGGATCGATCGCCCGGCGGATGGGCCTGCCCGTCGGCCGGCTGGTCGTGGCGACGAACCAGAACGACATTCTGCATCGCACCCTGGAGGGGGGACAGCACCGCAAAGAAGGGGTGCGCCCGTCGATCAGCCCGTCGATGGACATTCAGGTCAGCTCGAACTTCGAACGGGCGCTGTTCGACGCCTATGGCCGCGATGCCGGCGCGGTGGCGCAACTGATGGAAGAGCTGTCGTCGCGGGGCGGCTTCGCCGTCAGCCAGGGCGCGCTCGAGGCCCTGCGCGAGACCTTTGCCTCGGGCCGCGCGAGCGAGGAGGAGACGCGCGCCACCATCCGCCGGATGCATCGTGAGACGGGCGAGGTGCTGTGCCCGCACACCGCCGTCGCCGTCAAGGTCGCGCAAGAGCACCTGGACCCGGCCCGCCCGATGATCACGCTGGCGACCGCGCATCCCGCCAAGTTCCCCGATGCCGTCGAGGCGGCGACGGGGCTGCGCCCGGCCCTTCCAAATCGGATGGCCGATCTGTATGAGAAGCCGGAACGGGTGAGCGAGGTCGCCAACGACCTTTCCCGTATCCAGTCCTTGATCCGGGAGCGTCGCCAGTCTTGACCGTTCGCATTCACACGCTGTCCAACGGCCTGCGCATCGTCACCGAGCCGATGCCGGGCCTGAATTCCGCCTCGGTCGGCATCTGGGTTACCGCCGGCGGACGGCATGAACGGCTTGAGCAGAACGGCATCGCGCACTTCCTCGAACACATGGCGTTCAAGGGCACCCAGTCGCGCAGCGCCCTGCAGATCGCCGAGGCGATCGAGGATGTGGGCGGCTACATCAACGCCTATACCAGCCGCGAGATGACGGCCTATTACGCGCGGGTTCTGGAAAACGACGTGCCGCTGGCGCTGGACGTGATCTCGGACATCGTCCTGAACCCGGTCTTCGACGATGCCGAGATCGAAGTGGAGCGCGGCGTCATCCTGCAAGAGATCGGGCAGGTCCTGGATACGCCCGACGACATCGTCTTCGACTGGCTGCAAGAGGCCGCCTTTCCCGATCAGCCCCTGGGCCGCACGATCCTGGGGCCGTCGGAACGTGTCAGCAGCTTTACCCGGACCGATCTCGCCGGGTTCATCCAGGAACGTTATGCGCCGGGCGAGATGATCCTGGCCGCCGCCGGTTCCGTCGATCACGACCGCATCGTCCGCGATGCCGAGCGCCTGTTCGGCCATCTCAAGCCGCGGCCCACCCTTGCCGCCGATCCGGCCGTGTTTCAAGGCGGCGAAACCCGCCGTGCGCGCAAGCTGGAACAGGCCCATTTCGCCCTGGCGCTCGAAGGGCCGGGCTATCGCGATGCGGCGATCTACACGGCCCAGATCTACGCCACCGCCCTCGGCGGGGGCATGTCGTCGCGACTGTTCCAGGAACTGCGGGAACGCCGGGGCCTGTGCTACACCATCTTCGCCCAGACCGGCGCCTATGCCGATAGCGGCCTGATGACCGTCTATGCCGGCACCGCCGCCGAGCAGATCGAGGAACTGGCCACCCTGACCATGGACGAGATGCGCCGCTTCGCCGAGGATCTGTCGCCGGCCGAGGTCGCCCGCGCCCGCGCGCAGATGAAGGCCGGGCTGCTGATGGGTCTGGAAAGCCCCTCCAGCCGGGCCGAACGCAATGCCCGGCTTCTGTCCATCTGGGGAAGGGTGCCGGAACTGGACGAGACGGTGGCCCGCATCGATGCGGTCACGACCGGCGACGTCAAGAGCTTCGCCGCCGAGGCCGCGGCGGGGGGACGGGCCGCGCTCGCGCTTTACGGTCCTGTGGACCAGGCGCCCAGCCTCGATGCCCTGACCGAAAGGCTTGCCGCCTGATGTTGCTCACGCGGCGGCGCGTTCGGATCGAGACCGAGCGCCTGACGCTGCGTCCCCCGCAGCAGGCCGATTTCCGGCCATGGTCCGAATTGCGCCGGCAAAGCGCGGCCTTCCTGCAACCGTGGGAACCCACCTGGGCGTCGGATCACCTGACGCGCAAGAGCTTTACCAACCGGGTCTACTGGTCGCGCCGGTCGATCGCGTCGGAAACGGCCTTGCCGCTGTTCCTGATCCGGCGCGACGACGAGACGCTGATCGGCGCGATCACGCTGGACAATATCCGGCGCGGTCCCGCACAGGCGGGCACGACCGGCTATTGGATCGGCGAGGCCTTCGCCCGGCGGGGCTATATGACCGAGGCGTTGCAGGCGCTGGTGCATTACGCCTTCACCTCGATGGATCTCAGTCGGATCGAAAGTGCCTGCCTGCCCGAGAACGCCGCCTCCCGCGGGGTGCTCGAACGCTGCGGCTACAAGTACGAGGGCGTGGCGCAAAGCTATCTCCAGATAAACGGGCGCTGGCGCAACCATGTGCTGTACGCCAATCTGCGGGCGGACCGGCGCGGGCGGACGGTGGCCGGATAGGCGCCGCTCACACAAGCGTGAGCCGATGCAGGATGACGCTGCGTTACGCTGGCGGCGGGGTGCGGAGGAAAGCGGCACCCGGAGGGGAGCTGTCATGCGCCTTGCCGTCCTTTCATTGGCGACGACCCTGTCCGTCGTGCTCGCTGCACCCGTTGCGGCCCAGGATCGCCGGCCGAGCCACTGCCTGGCCATCGCCGGCAGCGCGCCCGGCGTGGAATACCTGCAGCCTGCGGCCTTCGACGAACCGGTCGCGCCCGACACCGTCCGTATCAGCTATGTCGACCATTCAATGTTCCTGATCCAGACCGAGGGCGGGCTGGCCGCATTGACGGACTACAATGGCGGGTTGGACGACGACGATCCGGTTCCTGACGTGGCCACGATGAACCACGCCCATTCCAGCCACTGGACGGCCATGCCGGATCCGCGCATCCCCAACGTGCTCAAGGGCTGGGGCGACGGCCGGACGCCGAACCTGCACGCGCTGGATCTGGGCGAGATGTTCGTGCGCAACGTGCCCACCGACATCCGTGCGCCCTTCACCGGAGGGGTCGAGCGGTTCGGCAATTCCATCTTCGTGTTCGAGGTGGCGGGCCTGTGCATCGGCCATCTGGGTCATCTGCACCAAGAGCCGGATGACGAGCAATACGCCCTTCTGGGGCGTCTCGACGTGGTCATGGCCGCGGTCGACGGGGGGCTGACGCTGGACCTGGCGACGATGAGCCGGGTCCTGCGGCGGTTGCGGTCCTCGGTCGTGCTGCCGATGCACTGGTTCGGCAGCGCCAATCTGGAGCGGTTCCTCGACGGCATGCGCGGCGAGTTCGCGATCGAACGGCGCAGCGGGTCCAGCCTCACGATCGGGCTCAGGGAACTGCCGTCGCGGCCGACCATCGTCGTGTTGCAGCCGGGTGCGTTGCGCGGCGGCTGATCCGCCTTGCGCGGGGGCGGCGGGAATGTATTCATTCGCGCATGCTGACCGACATGACCGATGCGCTGGCCGAGGCGCTGGCCGCCGATCTGCCGCAGGGCGCCCTGCGGCGGACCCAGGCCCATCACCTGGAAGAACCGCGCGGCAAGTGGCGCGGCCGGCCCGGATGGGTCGCCTCGCCGGGCGATGCGGACGAAGCCGCGCGCATCCTGCGCTTCGCCGCCGACCGCCGGGTGCCGCTGCTGCCCTATGGCGGCGGGACGGGGCTGGTGGGGGGGCAGGTCGCGCCGGACGGGCCGCTGCCCCTTCTCGTGTCGATGGACCGGATGACGGCGATCCGCGCCGTACACCCCGAAGAAAACGTCCTTGTCGCCGAGGCCGGCGCCGTGCTGGCCGATGTGCAGGCCGCCGCCTCCGAAGCGGGCCGCCTGTTTCCGCTGTCGCTGGCCTCCGAGGGATCGGCGCGGATCGGCGGGTTGTTGGGCACCAATGCCGGCGGCATCAACGTGCTGCGCTACGGCACGGCGCGCGAATTGTGCCTGGGGCTTGAGGCGGTGCTGCCCGATGGCAGCATCTGGAACGGGCTGCGCCGGCTGCGCAAGGACAATACCGGATACGACCTGCGCGATCTGCTGATCGGGGCCGAGGGCACGCTCGGCCTGATCACCGCGGCCAGCCTGCGGCTGTTCCCGCGGCCCGCGCGGGTCAATGCCGCCCTGTTCGTCGTGCCCGATCCCGCGGCCGCCGTGGCGCTGCTGGCCATGGCGCAGCAGCGTGCGGGCGGCGGCCTGTCGGCCTATGAGCTGATTTCGGGGATCGGGCTGCATTTCCTGACCGAAGCCGATGTGCCGGTGCGGCAGCCCTTTGCCGAACCGCCCGACTGGATGGTCCTGATCGAGCTGGGCCTGCCCGAGGCGTTGAACCCCGACGACGTGCTGACCGATCTGTTCGAGGCCGCGCTCGGAGCGGGCCTGGTCGAAGACGGGCTGATCGCGCAGTCCGAGGGGCAGCGGGCGGAGTTCTGGGCCATGCGCGAGCGCATCCCCGAGGCGAACCGCCGGATCGGGGCCATCGCATCGAACGACATCGCGCTGCCCGTCTCGGAGTTGTCGGATTTCATCGCCCGGTCGGGCGCGGCCCTGGCCGCTCTGGGCGACATGCGCATCAACTGCTTCGGCCATCTCGGCGACGGCAACCTGCATTACAACATCTTTCCGGCCCGGGGACGACGGGCGGCCGACTATCCCGGGATGGGCGACCGGGCGCGGCGGGTGGTCGACGATCTGGTGGCGCAGATGGGCGGATCGTTCAGTGCGGAACACGGGATCGGGCGCCTGAAGGTCGAGACGCTGGAACGTTACGGGGATCCGGCGAAACTGGCGGCGATGCACGCGATCAAGAGGGCGCTGGACCCGTTGGGTATCATGAATCCCGGCGCGGTCCTGCGGGCCCAGGATTAGGGGCGGTCGCAGGCGGGGTCAGGTGCCCTCGAACGCGCACAGGACGTGCACGTCCATCCCCAGATCCTCGAGCATCTTGCGGCCGCCCAGCTCCGGCAGATCGACGATGAAGGCGCAGCCGACGATGCTGGCTTCCAGCCGTTCGAGCAGCCTGATCCCGGCGCCGGCCGTGCCGCCCGTGGCCAGCAGGTCATCGACAAGGAGGGCGGTTTCCCCCGGCTGCAGCGCGTCGTCATGGATCTCGACGATGGCCTCGCCGTATTCCAGCTTGTAGTCTTGGCTGATCGTGGTGCCGGGCAGCTTGCCCTTCTTGCGGATCGGCACGAAGCCGCAGCCGAGCTGATGCGCGATGGCGCCGCCCAGGATGAAGCCCCGCGCCTCGAGCCCCACGACCTTGTCGATGCGCTGACCGGCATAGGGGTGCAGCATCTGGTCCACGCACATGCGAAATCCGCGCGGATCGGCAAACAGCGTGGTCACGTCGCGGAACATGATCCCTTCATGGGGAAAGTCCACGATGGTGCGGATATAGTCCTTGACGGTCTTGCGGTCGGCCAATGCGGCGCCCCCTGGCTGGCGAACGCCGTCCTCATGGCCGAAACGGGCCGCGACCGCAAGCCGGCGGTCAGAATTCCCGGAACAGCCGGTAGAAACGGTTGGACAGCCACTTCACATGCGGCTTCTTCCAGTCCATCCGCTCGTTCACCAACATGCATTTCGCGCAGTGCAGCATCATTTTTTCGTTCCCTTCCGCTGGCGGGCCTTTCATAACGACGACGGAATGCCACGCATTTGTATATGTAATGTATATACAATTGATGTGCGGTGCGGCAAGGGGCAGGTAGGGCCGTGGCGAAGAAGGACGGCAAGCACGGCAAGAAGGGCAACAAGGACAGCCAGCTTGTCCTGCGCCTGGACAAGTCGGAGCGCGACGCCTTCGTCGATCTGTGCAAGGATCTGGATACCAGCGCCGCGCGCGAAATCCGCGCCTTCATCCGCGATTTTCTGGAGCGGCACCGCAGCAAGGATTAGCGTCCGGGTCGTGCCGGGGTCAGTCCGTCAGCCGCTTCGTGTAGAAGACCCGGGCCTGCCCCCTGGGATAGTCGTCGATCCGCCCGAAGCTGGTATAGCCCTGGCGTTCGTAGAAGCCCGGCGCCTGAAAGGTGAAGGTGTCGAGCCAGACGCCGGTCATGCCGCGCGCCCGCGCCTCGTCCTCGAGCCGGGCGAGCAGGGCGCCGCCCACGCCGCGGCGGCGCGCGTCCTCGTCCACGGCCAGCAGTTCGACATATACCCAGTCGACTCCGCAGCGCGCCTGCAATCCGCCCAGGTAACGCCCGTCCTCATGCGCCTCGATCAGCAGATGTTCCGACCGGAACGGATGGCCGGCCGCCTCGGCCTGCCGGTTCAGCAGCGCCACGATCCGGTCGCGCCCGCCGCCCTCGGGCGCGGTGCCGGCGGTGACCTCGATCTTCACCGGTTCAGCACCCGGCCGGCCACGGCGTCGAGCTTGGCCAGAAGTGCGGGGTCGCGTTTCTCGGGCGCGGTCAGAAGCGCGTAATCCAGCGCCCGGTCGCAGCCATGGGGGCAGGGGGCGCGGTCGGGCCCGAGCCGGGGCGCGGCGTCGCGGATCAGGGCGCGCGCCTTGTCGGCATTCCCCGTCAGCGTCCTGATGATGTCGTTGATGTCGACCGCGCCGTGATCGTCGTGCCAGCTGTCGTAGTCGGTGATCATGGCCACGCTGGCATAGCAGATCTCGGCCTCGCGGGCGAGTTTGGCTTCGGGCATGTTGGTCATGCCGATCACATCCGCCCCCCAGATCTGCCGGTACATGCGGCTTTCCGCGACGGTCGAGAATTGCGGCCCCTCCATCGCCAGATAGGTGCCGCCCATATGCACCTTGATGCCCGCGCTCTCTGCCGCGTCGCGGCAGGTCGCCGACAGCCGGGCGCAGGTGGGATGGGCGACGCTGACATGGGCCACGCAGCCGGGGCCGAAGAAGCTCTTCTCGCGCTGGACGGTCCGGTCGATGAACTGATCGACGATGACGAAATCGCCCGGCGCCATCTCCTCGCGGAAGGACCCGCAGGCCGACACGCTGATGATCTCGGTGACGCCGAGCCGTTTCAGCGCGTCGATATTGGCCCGGTAGGGGACGGAACCGGGCGTGTGCACATGACCGCGGCCGTGACGGGGCAGAAAGGCCATCTTCACCCCGCCGAGCCGCCCGGTCAGGATATGGTCGGACGGCTTGCCGAAGGGGCTGTCGATCTCTTGCCAGAGCGTGTCCTCCAGCCCGGCCACCTCGTAGACGCCCGAGCCGCCGATCACCCCGACCATCCGTTCCATGCGCATCTCCCCTCGATCTCGCGCGGACGGTAGGGCAGGGCGCGCGCGAAGGAAAGGCGCCCCAGCCATGCGCCCGGAACATGGCAGCGTGTCATATTGACCGGTTCGCATTGCCGGCCGGATCTGGTAACGGACGGCGTTCCACGAACAGATAGGACCGACCGAATGGCCAGAGCTTCGCTGGCGGGCCGCGCCCCGTCTTTTTCGCTGACCGGGATGTTGCCGGGGTTGACGCCGCGGCAGGCGCGGATCGATATCCTGTCGGGGCTGACGGTGGCGCTGGCGCTGGTGCCCGAGGCGGTGGCCTTCGCCTTCGTCGCGGGCGTGCATCCGCTCGTGGGGCTGTATGCCGCCTTCATCGTCGGCCTCATCACCGCGCTGATCGGCGGCAGGCCGGGCATGATCTCGGGCGCCACGGGGGCGCTGGCCGTGGTCATGGTCAGCCTGGTGGCGCAGCACGGGGTCGAATACCTGTTCGCGACCGTGGTGCTGATGGGGCTGATACAGATCGCGGCGGGCATCTTCCGGCTGGGCAAGTTCATCCGGCTGGTGCCGCATCCGGTGATGCTGGGCTTCGTCAACGGGCTGGCCATCGTGATCTTTCTGGCGCAGCTCGGCCAGTTCAAGGTGCCGGGCGGCGAGGTGGCGGGCCACGGGATCGGCGGCGGCGAATGGCTGACCGGCCTGCCGCTGGTGATGATGCTGGCGCTGGTGGCGCTGACCATGGCGATCATCTGGCTGCTGCCGCGCCTGACCACCGCCATTCCCGCGCCGCTGGCGGGGATCGGCATCGTGGCGATCCTGGTCATCGCGCTCGGGCTGGACGTGCCGCGCGTCGGCGACCTGGCCTCGATCGAGGGGGGGCTGCCGTCGCTTCACATCCCCGTCGTGCCCCTGACATGGGAGACGTTGCAGATCATCCTGCCCTATTCGCTGATCCTGGCGGCGATCGGCCTGATCGAAAGCCTGCTGACGCTGAACCTGGTGGGCGAGATCACCGGCCGGAAGGGCGGCGCCAGCCAGGAATGCGTGGCCCAGGGCGTTGCCAATACCGTGACGGGGTTCTTCGGCGGGATGGGCGGCTGCGCGATGATCGGTCAGTCGATGATCAACGTGAAATCGGGCGGCCGCACCCGCATCTCGGGCGTGGCGGCGGCGCTGTTCCTTCTGCTGTTCATCGTGGTGGCCAGCCCCCTGATCGAGCAGATCCCCCTGGCCGCGCTGGTGGGCGTGATGTTCATGGTGGTGATCGGGACGTTTGCGTGGAATTCGTTCAAGGTCCTGCGCAAGGTGCCGCCGACCGATGCCTTCGTCATCATCCTCGTGACCGGCGTGACGGTCGCCTACGATCTGGCGACGGCGGTGGTCGTGGGGGTCATCGTCTCGGCGCTGGCCTATGCCTGGAACAACGCCACCCGGATCCGGGCCGAGATCGCGACCGATCCCGCGGGGGCGAAGATCTACAAGGTGCAGGGGCCGCTGTTCTTCGGCTCGGCCGAAGGGTTCGGCGAGCTGTTCGATATCGACGGGGACCCCGAGACGGTGATCGTCGATTTCGCCGGCAGCCGCGTGGTGGATCAGTCCGCCCTGACCGCGATCGAGGCGCTGGCGGCGAAGTACGAGGCCGCGGGCAAGCGGGTGCAGCTTCGCCATCTGAGCCGCGACTGCCATCAGCTGCTGACCAAGGCGGGGCAGTTGATGATCGACAGCGACGACGACCCCGATTACGGCATCGCGGTGGATTACGGGGTGCGGACGGGCGTTCTGGGCGCCGGGCACTGACCTGGCCGGGCGCGCGCGGCCCCGCCGCCGCGCCCGGCGCCGCCCTCAGATCGCCCGGAGATCAGATCGCCCAGAGAAGCGCGGCATAGCTCACGGCGCCCGCCAGGAAGGCGCCGAAATTGCTTTCCCGTTCCTCGGGCAGTTCCTCTTTCAGCACGTTCAGGATCACCCCCCCGGCCAGGAAGGCGAACAGCGCTCCGATCCACAGATCGGGCAGCGCCACTGCCAGCCCCAACAGCCAGCCGCCGATCACGCCGCCGGCGATGATCCAGCGCCCGACGCGGTCGTAGCGCGCCTGATGATCCTCGCGCAGGCCGAAATCGCTGGTGACGAAGTGAACCGCCATCGCCACCCCGTAGATCAGAAGCGGGGTGAGGCCGGTCTCTTCCCGGTGCAGAAGCAGATAGCCGATGATCAGGTTGTAGACCGCGAAGGACGCGATGTGGATCCAGAAGACCCCCGCGCCGCGCCCGGCGCCGTGGCCGGCATCGGCGGCGCCGCTCCGGCGCGCGGTCTTCACCGCCCGTTCCAGCCCGTAGAAGATGACGAGCCCGGCGAAGGAGACGGTGTAGACCAGCGCCTCGGCCATCGATTCCGAGGCGCGCAACTCATCGGCGAATGTGGCGCGGTGGGCGGCGAGTTCCGGCAGGACGTGCAGGAAGACATAGGCCACGGCCACGCCGCCCGCGGCGGACAGCCAGGCGCTGCGCGGCGCGTTGCTGAGAAACTTCAACCGGCCGATGCCCAGATGGACCGCGGCGAAGACGATGACGAAGGCAAGGGTAATCAGGACCATGCGCCCCTAACGGCGCAGGGTGCCGGCGCGTTCCCGGCGCGCCTCAATCCCCTTCGCCGGGCCGGGGAAGGCGGAATAGTTCGGTGATGCGGGAATAGTCCTGATAGCCGAGGCGCGTCAGCGGCTGATAGGTGCGCAGATCGAATACGCCGTCGACAAGGCAATCGTCGCGCATATGCACCCCCGTCACCCGGCCGAACACGACGAAATTCGCCGCGCCCTCGATCTGGACGATCTGGGTCATGCGGCATTCCAGACTGGCGGGCGCCCCGGCCACGCGCGAACAGGGGATCGTTTCGCATTCGGAGCGGGCGATACCGGCCTCGTCGAACTCGTCCACCTCTTTCGGCCACGGCCCCGAGGTCAGGTTCATGACCTCGCGCATCGCGTATTCCACCACGTTCACGCAGAAGACCCCGGTTTCCCGGATGTTCGCGACGCTGTCCTTGGTGCCGTCGCGGTCGGGCTTGGCGCTGGTCGAGGCGAACATCACCTGCGGCGGGGTATAGGCGACGGCGTTGAAGAACGAATAGGGCGCCAGGTTTTCGGAACCGTCCGCGCCTCGGCTGGAGATCCAGCCGATGGGCCGGGGGGTGACGATGGCGTTGAACGGGTTGCGCGGCAGGCCGTGGCCGTCCTCGGGGCGGTAGAACATCGGGCACTCCTCATCGGTTTGCCGCTGACCTAACCCCGTGCTAGGCGCGTTTCCAGCGGGAATGGCGGCACGGGGGGCGCGCGGGCTTGATGGGGGCAGGGGCTTGATCCGCCTCGAGGAGGAGGCGCCCGGCGATTGGTGGGAGGTCGAGGCGCTGTACGACCTCTGCTTCGCGCCCGGGCGCGAAGCCCTCTCGTCCTATCGGCTGCGTGAAGGGGTGCCCCCGGTGGCGGCCCTGTGCCTGGTGGCCCGCGATAGCGACGGCACCCTCGCCTCGGCCATCCGGCACTGGCCCGTCCTGGTCGGCGAGGCTCCGTCGCTGCTGCTGGGCCCGGTGGCAGTGCACCCGACCCGGCAGGGCGAGGGGCTGGGCGCGCTTCTGATCCGCGAAAGCCTGATCCTGGCCCGGCAGGAAGGGTGGGAGCGGGTGATGCTGGTGGGCGATGCGCCCTATTACGCGCGGTTCGGTTTTGCGCGCCTGCAAGGGGTGACGATGCCGCCCCCGACCAATCCCGACCGCGTGCTCGGCCATGCCTTGCGCCCCGGCGCCTGGGACGGCGTCACGGGCGAGGTCCGCCGATGGGCGGATGCGGACTTGCCGAAACCGGCCGCGCCGCCCATCTCTTCGTCATGAACGAGTTGCCCACTGCCGCCGCCAACGGCGCCGCCGCCCGAACTGCCCAGCCCCTCGACCCCGAAAGCCGCGCCCGGCTAGAGGAACTCGCCCGTCGCTTCCACGCCGCCGACGGTATGGGGATGCAGGTCCTCAACCTGGTCGGCGGCCGCGCCGAAAGCTTGCTGGACCGGTTGCCCGCACCGGTGCGCGGACGGCTGGAAGAGGCGACGGCGAAGGCGCTGCGCGTCGCCTCCGAGGCGGCGCACCGCTCGCGCGGCCGCGTGGGCGACGGGTCCGACTGGCTGAACACGGCGGTCACCACCGCGATGGGGGCCGCCGGCGGGGCGGGCGGGCTGCCCACCGCCATGGCCGAACTGCCGGTCACCACCACGGTGCTGCTGCGCGCGATCCAGGGGATCGCCGCCGAACACGGCTTCGACCCCGCCGAGCCGCAGGTGCGGCTGCAATGCCTTCAGGTCTTCGGCGCGGCCGGGCCGCTGGCACGGGACGACGGGACCGACATGGCCTTTCTCTCGGCGCGGGTCACCCTGACCGGCGCCACGCTGCACGGCCTGATCTCGCGTCTGGCGCCGCGGCTGGCCACCGTTCTGGGCCAGAAACTGGCCGCCCAGACCGTGCCGGTGATCGGCGCCGTGGCCGGGGCGGCCACGAATTACGCCTTCACCACCTATTACCAGGAAATGGCGCGGGTCTATTTCGGCCTTCGCGGCCTGGCGCGCGATACCGGCCTGGACCCCGACACACTTTTGGCGGAATTCCGTCTGATCGTGCAGCCACCGCGCGCGGTGCGCTAGGGCAGCAGCTTCCGCTGCGATCATCTGCAAGATTCCTGCGGAAATCTGCGTGGGCAGGGAACGATTCGTGCCATGCTGCGTCATGTTCGCATCGGGGGCGACACCCGGAACGGAGGACAGGATGAAGCAGTGGCCTGCAATCTTGGCGTGCGGTGCGGCGGCGGCGCTGTGGACCGGTGCGGCGGCGGCAGAGACCCCCCTCGGCGGCGGTGGCTGGGACGGCGCCTATTTCGGCGGCCAGCTCGGCACCGGCAACCTCACCGATGGCGGAACGGGCGGCACGGGCGGCCTGTTCGTGGGCATCCAGCGCGATCGCGGCACCTGGATCCTCGGTGCGCAGGCCGATGCGGTTGCCGCCGATCTTGCCGCTCCGGGGGGCGACCGGCTGGACCGGCTGATCCGGCTTCAGGCGAAGGCGGGGGTCGATCACGGCCGGGTGCTGATCTACGGCACGGCAGGGCTTGCCTATGGCTGGGGCGAGACGGCATCGGGCGATGCCGGCGCGGCGGGCTGGACCGTCGGGCTGGGCGCCGATTACCGACTGAACGACCGGACCGCCCTGGGCGGCCGCGCCGTCTATCAGGATCTGGGGCGTTTCGACGGCGGCGGCGGCGACCTGCGCGCCACGACGCTGGAGGCCGTGGTCAGTTTTCGCTTCTGATCCGCGGCAAGAGGTCGTCGAGCACCCGGGCCACGGTCATCACGTCTTCCCGCGTGCAGTCGAAGCTGCCGACCTGCATCCGGATGACCAGACGCCCGCGATGAGCGGTCTGCGTCAGATAGACCCGCCCGTCATCGTTGATCCTGCGCAGCAGATCGGCCGTTGCCGCATCGCCGTCCCGATGCGCGAAGGTGAACAGCGACAGGCGCGGCCGGGTCACGATCTCGATCTCGGCGCGGCCGGCCAGCGCGGCGCATAATTGCTCGGACCATGCCACATGATCGCGGATCCGGCGGCGCAACCCCTCGAGCCCGTAGGCCCGCAGCACGAACCACAGCTTGAGCGCGCGAAACCGGCGGCCGAGCGGTATGGTCCAGTCGTTGAAGTCGGTCACGCCGTCATGGTCGGGGGTGAGCAGGTATTCGGGCTTCAGCGACAGGGTGCGGATCTGCGGGGCCGGATCGGCCAGGAACTGCACCGCGCAGTCGAATTGCGCCCCCAGCCACTTGTGCGGGTTGAAGACGATGCTGTCGGCGCCCTCGATGCCCGACCAGAGGGCGCGGAATTCGGGGCAGATCATCGCCGTCCCCGCCCAGGCCGCATCCACATGGACGGGCAGATCGTGGCCCCGGGCCACGGCGACGGCATCGGCCACGGGGTCGACGGCGCCCACCGAGGTGCCGCCGACGCACAGTACCACGCCCGCCGGAAGCAGGCCCGCCTCGCGGTCGCGGCGGATGGCGCGATCGAGATCGTCGGGGCGCAGCGCGTCCTGCGCATCGGTGGAAACCTTCACCAGGTTGTCCTGGCCGATCCCGGCGATCCGCGTCGCCTTGTCGACCGAGGAATGGGTCTGATCGCTGGCATAGATCCGCAGCCGGGGCAGGCCGGACAGCCCGTGCGCGTTACCGCCCCAGGCGAGGGCGCGTTCGCGCATCGTCAGAACCGCCGACAGGGTCGCGGTGGTGGCGCTGTCGTGAATCGTGCCGGTGAACCGCTCGGACAGGCCCAATGCCCCGCGCAGCCAGACGATCATCTTCTGTTCGATCTCGGTCGCGGCGGGGGCGGTCTGCCACAGCATTCCCTGGGCGGCGATGGCATTGGCCAGTTGTTCGGCCAGCATCGAGGCCGGGGCGGCATTCGCCGGGAAATACGCGAAGAAACGCGGATGCTGCCAATGGGTCATCGCCTCGGGCACAAGCCGGGCGAAGTCGTCGAAGATGCGCTCGACCGGCTCGGGCGCCTCGGGGGCCGAGGCCGGCAGCCGCGCGGCCGTGGCGCCGGGTTCGGTTTGTGCCCTGACCGGCCGGTCCCGCAGGCCGGCATGATAGGCCCGTGTCCAGTCCGCCGCGCGCTTCGACCAGTGGTGAAGGTCGTCGTGATCCATGGGCGCATATGGGCGGGGGGCGGGCGAAAAGGCAAGCGGCGGCGCCTGTGGGCGCCGCCGCGATCGGAACATCCGCGATGGGGTCGCCTCAGCGGCTTTCGACATCCGTGTAGTCGCGCATCGTCGCGCCCTGATAGAGCTGCCGCGGGCGCCCGATCTTCAGTTGCGGATCAGAGATCTGTTCCTTCCATTGCGAGATCCAGCCCACCGTCCGGGCCACGGCGAAGATCGGCGTGAACATCGAGGTGGGGAAGCCCATCGCATCGAGGATGATGCCGGAATAGAAGTCGACATTGGGGTAGAGCTTCTTTTCCTGGAAATAGGGGTCTTCCAGGGCGATCCGCTCAAGCTCCTTCGCGGTCTGGAGCGTGGGGTTGTTCTCGATCCCCATCAGTTCCAGCACCTCGTCGGCCGATTGCTTCATCACCTTCGCGCGCGGATCGAAATTCTTGTAGACCCGGTGCCCGAAGCCCATCAGGCGGAACGGATCGTTCTTGTCCTTCGCCCGTTCGATGAATTCGGGAATGCGGTTCGGGGTGCCGATTTCGCGCAGCATCTCCAGGCAGGCCTGGTTCGCCCCGCCATGGGCCGGCCCCCACAGGCAGGCGATGCCGGCGGCGATGCAGGCGAACGGATTGGCCCCCGAGGAGGACGCCAGCCGCACAGTCGATGTCGACGCGTTCTGTTCGTGATCGGCGTGCAGGGTGAAGATCCGGTCCATCGCGCGGCTCAGGATCGGGTCGACGATGTATTCCTCGGCCGGCACGCTGAAGCACATGCGCAGGAAGTTCGACGCATAATCCAGATCGTTGCGCGGATACACGAAGGGCTGGCCGATGGAATACTTGTAGGCCATCGCCGCGATCGTGGGCATCTTGGCGATCAGCCGGATCGACGCGACCTCGCGCTGCCAGGGATCGCTGATATCGGTGCTGTCGTGGTAGAAGGCCGACATCGCGCCGACCACGCCCACCATCACCGCCATCGGATGCGCATCGCGGCGGAAGCCGCGGAAGAAGTTGTGCATCTGCTCGTGCAGCATCGTGTGGTTCGTGACGCGCGCCTCGAAATCCTCAAGCTGCTCGGCCGTCGGCAGGTCGCCGTAAAGCAGCAGGTAGCACACTTCGAGGAAATGCGACTTCTCGGCCAGTTGGTCGATGGGATAGCCGCGATGCAGCAACTCGCCCTTGTCGCCGTCGATGAACGTGATGGTTGAATCGCAGCTCGCGGTCGAGGTGAAGCCGGGATCGTAGGTGAAAACCCCGCCCTGCGCATAGAGCTTGCGGATGTCGATGACATCCGGCCCGGCAGTCGGCGAGAGGATCGGCAGTTCAACCTGCTTGCCCTCGAAGGACAGTGTCGCAGTCTTCTGGCTATCGGCCATAGGCAATCCTTCCTCTTGGTTGTCCGGAGCCTGTCCGGGACCTCCATTCCGGCAGGGGCACCGGTGGCGCCCCAGCAATCAAGCCGCAGCGTCGGTCAGCCGGGCGATCGTTTCGTCCCGGCCGAGGACGAGCATCATGTCGAAGACACTGGGAGACACGGTTCGCCCCGCCAGGGCGGCACGCATCGGTTGCGCGACCTTTCCCAGGCCAACTCCGTTCGCTTCGGCGACACGGGCCGCGACCGCCTCCAGCGCGTCACGGCTCCAGCTAGCACTTTGCAGGTGCGGCGTCAATTCGCCCAGTATACCACGGGATACCGGGTCGAGGGCCTTGGCCGCCCTGGCATCGGGTTCGACCGGGCGATCCGTCAGGATGAAATGCGCTTTTTCAATGAGTTCCGGGAATGTCTTCGCGCGATCCTTGAGGCTGAACATCGCCGTTTTCAGCTGGGCGCGCCGGCCCTCCGGCAGCGCGGCGGCGCCCGTCGCCTCCAGAAACCGCTCCAGTTCCGCCACGAGTGCAGCATCGTCGGCCGCGGCGATGTGCTGGCCCGAAAGATGCCCCAGCTTCTTGAAGTCGAGCCGCGCCGGCGCCCGGCCGATCCCGGACAGGTCGAACCATTCCAGCGCCTGCGCATCGGTAAAGAACTCGTCGTCGCCATGGCTCCAGCCGAGTCGCGCCAGATAGTTGCGCATCGCGGCGGCCGGATAGCCCATGTCGCGGTATTCCTCGACGCCGAGCGCGCCGTGCCGTTTCGACAGCTTCTTGCCGTCCTCGCCGTGGATCAGCGGGATATGTGCGAAGACCGGAACGTCCCAGCCCATGCCGTCGTAGACCAGCCGTTGCCGGGCCGCGTTGTTCAGGTGGTCGTCGCCCCGGATCACATGGGTCACGCCCATGTCATGGTCGTCCACCACCACCGCCAGCATGTAGGTGGGCGTTCCGTCCGAGCGCAGCAGGATCATGTCGTCGAGCTGGTCGTTGCGAACCGTGACCCGGCCCTGCACCGCGTCTTCGGTCACCGTCACGCCGTCGCGCGGGGCCCTGACGCGGATCGCGTATGGCGCATCGGGATGCGTGGCGGGATCGGCGTCGCGCCAGGGGCTGCGGAACAGGGTGGACCGGCCCTCGGCCCGGGCCGCTTCGCGCGCGGCGTCGATCTCGGCGGGGGTTGCGAAGCACTTGTAGGCGACGCCGCGGGCCAGCATCTCGCGCGCGACCTCGGCATGGCGGTCGGCGCGGGAGGCCTGACTGACCACATCGCCGTCCCAGTCCAGACCCAGCCAGGTCAGGCCCGTCAGAATGGCCTGTGTCGCTTCGGGCGTCGACCGGGCGCGATCGGTATCCTCGATCCGCAACAGGAACCGTCCGCCGCGGCCGCGCGCATACAGCCAGTTGAACAGCGCCGTCCGGGCGCCGCCGATATGCAGAAACCCGGTCGGAGAGGGAGCGAAGCGGGTGACGACCTCGGGCATGAGACGCGTTAACCTTCTGGAAACCTGTAGGGAGATAGCGTCGCGAAGGTCTAGCCAATCGCCGGAAGGAGGACAAGGGTGCGCACCCGGGCCCCGTGGCCCTGTCTCGACGCGCAGCGGGGGGCGCTGTTTCCCTGGGTGCCGGTGTTTCTGGGGGCTGGCATCGCCCTGTATCTCGCGCTGCCATGGGAGCCGCCCACCGGGTTCCTGACCGCGATCGCGGCGCTCCTGTTGGCGGTGACTCTGTGGTTGCGGCGCCAGCCCGGGCGCTATCCTGTCCTGCTGGCGGCTCTGCTGGTCCTTGCGGGCCTGCTGCTTGGGGCGGGGCGCGCGCATCTGGTGGCGGCGCCCGTTCTGGAACAGCGCTATTACGGCGCGGTCGAGGGGCGGATCCTGCGCATCGACCGGTCGGCCAGCGATGCGCCGCGGCTGACGCTGGACCGGGTGGTGCTGGAACGCCCGCCGGACCGGACCCCCCGCCGGATCAGGGTGTCGCTGCATGGGCAGCAGGGATGGATCCGGCCCGAACCCGGCATGACCGTGGTTCTGACCGGATCGCTTGCGCCGCCCCCCGGCCCGGCCGAGCCGGGGGGCTACGATTTCCGCCGCCGCGCCTGGTTCGACGGGCTGGGCGCCCTTGGCTATACCCGCAACCCGGTGCTGACCCTGGCCCCGTCGGATGGCGGGGTCTGGCTGCACCGGATGCGAATGCGGCTGGCCGCGGCGGTGCGCGACGGTGTCGGCGGACGGGCCGGCGCCTTTGCCGCGGCGATCACCGCCGGGGATCGGTCGGCCATCGACCGGGCGGTGATGGAGGATCTGCGGGCGGCCAACCTGGCGCATCTGCTGGCCATATCCGGGTTGCATATGGGGCTGCTGACCGGCTTCGTCTTCGCCGTCCTGCGGCTGGCGCTGGTCCTGCCGCCGGGGCTGGCGCTCAACCGCCCCGTGAAGGCATGGGCGGCGGTGGGCGCACTGATCGCCGGAGCGGTCTATCTGGCGCTGTCGGGCGGGAATGTCGCCACGCAGCGGGCCTTTGTCATGGTGACGGTGGTGCTGGGGGCGGTGCTGGTCGGGCGCCGGGCGCTGACCCTGCGGGCGGTGGCGGTGGCGGCGCTGATCGTCCTGCTGCTGCGGCCCGAAAGCGTCGTGGAACCCGGTTTCCAGATGTCCTTTGCCGCCACGCTGGCCCTGGTGGTGGTCTTCCGGGTCCTGCGGGACCGGATGCGCGGTGTGGCGCGCCCGCTGCGCCCGGTGCTGGCGCTGGTGGTCTCGTCGGCCGTGGCGGGCGCGGCCACGGCCCCCTTTGCCGCGGCGCATTTCAATCAGCTGTCGCAATACGGGTTGGTCGCGAACCTGCTGACCGTGCCGCTGATGGGGGCGGTCATCGTGCCGGCGGCTGTCCTGGCGTTGATCCTGGCGCCGCTCGGGCTCGACTGGATCGGATTCGCGCTGATGGGGCCGCCCATCGACTGGATCCTGGCCGTGGCGCAGCGGATCGCGGCCCTCGACGGGGCGGTGCGGCCGGTCGTGGCGCCGCAGCCGGCGGTTCTGCCCCTGCTGACAGGCGGGGCGCTATGGCTGGCCCTGTGGCAGGGAAGGGGGCGGCTGGCGGGGCTGGCGCCGATGGTCGCCGCGCTGGCGCTTTGGTCGCAGGCCGAGCGCCCGAGCTTGCTGATCTCGGAATCCGGCGGATTGGTGGGGCTGATGACGCCCGAGGGCCGGTCGCTCTCCAGAGAGCGGGGCGAAGGGTTCGTCGCCGCGCGCTGGCTGGAGAATGACGGGGATCCGGCCGATCAGCTTCAGGCCGCGGCGCGGCCGGCCTTCGCCGGGCCGAGGGGGCAGCGCAGTTTCACCCTGTCCGGCAGTCCCGCCCTGCATCTGACCGGGCGCGGCGCGGCCGCGGCTGCCGCACAGGCATGCCGCCCGGGCCGCATCGTCGTCCTTGCCGGGCGGTACGAGGGTCCGCGGAACTGCCTGATGCTCGACAGGGTCGCCCTGGCTGCCGGTGGTGGTGTGGCGTTGCCGGCAGGTGCCGCCGATCCGTCAGCCGAATTGCGCCGCGCTCTGCAGCCGGGCGGCGGCCTGCGGCTGTGGGAAAGGCCGCCGCCGATGCCACCCGACGATGGCACGGATCAGTAGGTGCGGATCAGGCCGACGAGACGCCCTTGCACCTTGACCTGATCGTCGCGGAAGACCCGCGTCTCGTAGGCCGGGTTGGCGGCTTCCAGCGCGACCGAGCCACCGACCCGCCGGAACCGCTTCAGCGTGGCTTCGTGATCCTCGACCAGCGCGACGATGATGTCGCCGTTATCGGCGCCCGCCGTTTCGCGGATGATCACCACGTCGCCGTCGTTGATCCCGGCCTCGATCATCGAATCCCCGCGCACCTCGAGCGCATAATGGTTGCCGCGTCCCGACAGCATCGTCTGCGGCACCGCGATGTGATGGGAAACCTCGCTGATCGCCTCGATCGGCACGCCGGCCGCGATCCGGCCCATGACCGGCAGTTCGCTGATGCCGGCCGCGACCGGCGGCGCGGGCTCCGGCTGCGGTTGGGCGGCGCGGTCGCCGTCGATCACCCGCGGGGTGAAGCCCGGCCGCTCGACCGCTTCGGGCATCTTCAGTATCTCGATGGCCCGGGCGCGATGGGCGAGGCGGCGGATGAAGCCCCGTTCCTCCAGCGCCGTGATCAGCCGGTGAATCCCGGATTTCGAACGAAGATCCAGCGCCTCCTTCATCTCGTCGAATGACGGCGGCACCCGGTCGCGTTGCAGGCGCTTGTGAATGAAGGTCAGCAATTCCAGCTGCTTGCGCGTCAGCATCTTCTTGTCCCGCTCGGATTCATGGGGCGCCAGGCAGGGCGCGGTTGCCTGCCCGTTCTAGCCCCGTTCCCTTTTTGTGTCAATCCGGGGCCGGCCGGGTCACAGCGGCAGATATTCGACACTCTCACCGGCCTGGCGGGCGGGGTCGTGCGGCGGGCGGACGATCAGCGCCTGCGCCTCGGCAAGGACGCTCAGAAGCGAGCTGTCCTGGCGGGGCAGGCCGCGCAGCCCGTCGGGCCCGGCCAAGGCGCGCACGTAGTGTTCCCGCGGCCCGTTGGCCTCCAACGGCTCGGCCAGCCGGCCGGTGGCGCGCGGGGCGGGGACGGCGCCGAGGCCCAGCATCGCCCGCACCGCCGGGACCAGGAACACGTGCCCGCAGACCAGCGACGAGACCGGATTGCCCGGCAGCCCGATCATGGCCGTCCCGTCCAGACGTCCGGCCATCAGCGGCTTGCCGGGCCGCATGGCGACCTTGTAGAACGCGCGGTCCATGCCCCGTTCGGCGGCAACCCGGGCGACCAGATCGTGATCGCCCACCGATGCGCCGCCCACCGTCACCACCAGATCGGTGCCGCGGGCGAGGTCGAAGACCGCCGACAGGGCGCGGGTCGTGTCGCGGGCGATGGGCAGAAGCCGCGCCTTGCCGCCGGCGGCCTCGATCATCGCCTTCAGCCCGAAGGTGTTCGAGGCCACGATCTGGTCGGGCCCCGGATCCTCGCCCGGCATGACCAATTCGTCGCCGGTGGCGATCAAGGCGATATCGGGTCGCCGCCGCACGCTGACGCGCGGCAGGTTCATCGCGGCGAGCAGCGCCAGATCCGCCGCCCCGAGCGGCCGCCGCGGGTCGAAGCTCTGCCCCGCGCGGAAATCGATGCCCGCCGGGCGGATATAGGGGGCGGGGTCCAGCCGGTCGCCCAGAACGATCTGGTCGCCGTCGCGCGCGACGTCCTCCTGGATCACGACGCGCGTCGCCCCCTCGGGAACCGGGGCGCCGGTGAAGATGCGCACCGCCTCGCCCGGGCGCAGGGGATGGGGGTGGCGCATGCCCGCCGCGGCTTCGCCCGCCACGCGGAACCGCGCCCCCGGCCTCGCCGCTGCCGCATCCACGGCATAGCCGTCCATGGCCGAGGCGGCAAAGGGCGGCTGGTCGCGCCGCGCCGTGACCGCGCCGGCCAGAACCCGGCCCGCCGCCCGGGCCAGCGGCACCTCTTCGGTTCCGGTCGTGGCGAGCAGCGCGAAGACCTTGTCCAGCGCCTCGGCGACCGAGATCACGCCGGCGCCTCGTAGCGGCCCGACTTGCCGCCATCCTTCAGCCGCAGCCGGATGCCGCCGATTTCCATCGATTTCTCGGCCGCCTTGACCATGTCGTAGATCGTCAGGCAGGCGGTCGAGACGGCGGTCAGCGCCTCCATCTCGACCCCGGTCTGGCCGGTGGTCCGCACCGTCGCCACGACGCGAATGCCGGGCAGGGCGGTGTCGGGTTCGAGCTCCAGCGAGACCTTGGTGACCGGCAGCGGGTGGCATAGCGGGATCAGGCCGGCGGTGCGCTTGGCGCCCATGATCCCCGCCAGCCGGGCCACGCCCAGCACGTCGCCCTTCTTGGCGCGGCCCTCGACGATCAGCGCCAGCGTCTCGGGCAGCATCCTGACATGCCCCTCGGCCACGGCCAGGCGCGCCGTCACGTCCTTGTCGGAGACATCGACCATATGCGCATGTCCCTGCGCGTCGAAATGGGTGAGTTCGGGCATCAGGCAGGCACCGGGTCGGCAAGAAGGGAACGGGTGGCGGCGCCGACATCGGCCTGGCGCATCAGGCTTTCGCCGATCAGGAAGCAGCGCGCGCCGCAGCGGGCCATGTCGGCCAGGTCGGACGGCGCGGACAGGCCGGATTCGGCGATGGCCATCCGGTCGCCCGGAATGCGGGGCGCCAGGCGGCGGGTCGTGCCCAGATCGGTTCGGAAACTGTGCAGATCGCGGTTGTTGATGCCGATCAGGTCGGAACCGAGCGCGAGGGCGCGGTCCAGTTCGGCCTCGTCATGCACCTCGATCAGCGCGTCCATGCCCCAGTGCCGCGCCGCGTCCTCGAGCTCGGCGGCCCGGGCGTCGTCGACGCTGGCCATGATGATCAGGATGCAATCGGCATGCAGCGCCCGCGCCTCGGCCACCTGATAGGGATCGTAGAGGAAATCCTTCCGCAGCGCCGGCAGATCGGTGGCGCCGCGCGCGGCCGTCAGATAGCTGTCGGCGCCCTGGAAACTGGGCGTGTCGGTCAGCACGCTCAGACAGGCCGCGCCCCCGTCGCGATAGGCGCGGGCGAGGGCGGGAGGGTCGAAATCCGCGCGGATCAGGCCCTTGGACGGGCTGGCCTTCTTGATCTCGGCGATCAGCCCGTAACCGTCCGATGCCGCATTCCGCAGCGCGGCGGCAAAGCCGCGCGGCGGCGGGGCGGCTCGCGCATCGGCCTCGATCGCGGCCAGCGGGCGGGCCAGCTTGCGCGCGGCCACGTCCTCAAGCTTGTAGGCCTTGATGCGGTCCAGCACGGTCGTCATCGGTCGCTCCTGTCCATCGGCCGCGAGGGGCCCTTTGCCGCGGCCCCGGTCGGGGCCGTCCCGCCTCATTCCGCCAGCGTCACCAGCGCGTGGCGCTTCTTGCCCGCCGACAGCTTCAGCGGCTGCGCCAGCCGCGCGGCGTCGATCATCAGCCCGGCATCGGTCAGGGGGGCATCGTCCAGCCGCGCGCCGTTATCGGCGATCAGGCGCTTGGCTTCCTTGCCGGTCCGGGCCAGCCCCGACCGCACGATCAACTGGATCACCGAGATACCTCCGGCAACCTCGTCGGGCGACAGCGCCAGCGTCGGCAGATCCGAGCCCAGGCCGCCCTTCTCGAACACGTCCCGCGCCGTGGCCTCGGCCGCCCGGGCCGCTTCGGCGCCGTGGCACAGGGCCGTGACCTCGTTGGCCAGCACGATCTTGGCCTGGTTGATCTCGGCCCCGCCGAGCCGGCCCAGACGTTCGCATTCCTCGACCGGCAACTCGGTATAGAGCTTCGCGAACCGGCCGACATCGGCATCGGTCGTGTTGCGCCAGAACTGCCAGAACTCGTAGGGGCTGAGCATGTCGGCGTTCAGCCAGATGGCGCCGCCCTGGCTCTTGCCCATCTTGCGCCCGTCCGACGTGGTCAGAAGCGGGGTCGTCAGACCGAAGATCTGGTGATCCAGAACCCGCCGGGTCAGGTCGATCCCGTTGACGATGTTGCCCCACTGATCCGACCCGCCCATCTGCAGCAGGCAGCCATAGCGGCGGTTCAGCTCCAGAAAGTCGTAGGCCTGCAGGATCATGTAGTTGAATTCGAGGAAGGACAGCGATTGCTCGCGGTCCAGCCGCGATTTCACGGATTCGAACGACAGCATCCGGTTGACGCTGAAATGCCGCCCGATATCGCGCAGGAAGTCGAGGTAGTTCAGCCCGTCCAGCCATTCGGCGTTGTTCAGCATCAGCGCATCGGTCGCGCCGTCGCCGTAGCGCAGGTATTTGGCGAACACGCCCCGCAGCCCCGCGATATTCGCGTCGATCGCGGCCGCGTCCAGAAGCGGCCGCTCGTCCGAGCGAAAGGACGGGTCGCCCACCTTGGTCGTGCCGCCGCCCATCAGCGTGATCGGCTTGTGCCCGGTCTTCTGCAACCAGCGCAGCATCATGATGTTCAGCAGATGCCCGACATGCAGCGATTTCGCCGTCGCGTCATAGCCGATATAGGCCGGAACCACCCCTGCGGTCAGGGCCTCGTCCAGCCCCTGAAGGTCGGTGCAATCGGCCAGGAAGCCGCGGTCGACCATTACGTGCAGAAAATCGGATTTCGGGTGGTAGGTCATGGCGTTTGCGGTCAATCTTTGGGCCTGGGCCCCTTCTATATCGGGGCGGGGGACGAAGGGAAAGCCGCGATGGGGCAGGGTCTGAAGGCGCGGCTGGCCGCGGGGCCGGTCTGGGCGCTTGGCGCGATGTCGGGCACGTCGCTGGACGGCGTCGATGCGGCGATGGTTCTGACGGACGGCGCGCGGATCGTGGAATTCGGGCCCACGGCCTATCGCCCCTATACGCCTGCCGAGCGGGCGGTGATCCGCGGGTCCCTGGGCCGCTGGCCCGGCCCGGATGTCGCCGCTGCGGCCGAGGTGGTCGAGACGGCCCATGCCGAGCTGCTGGCCGGGTTCGACGGGGCCGATCTCGTCGGGTTTCACGGCCAGACCCTGGCGCATGATCCCCGCGGCCGCGGCACCCATCAGGCGGGGGACGGCCGGGTACTGGCCGAGGCGCTGCGCCTGCCGGTCGTCTGGGATTTCCGCCGCGCCGACGTGGATATGGGCGGCGAGGGCGCGCCGCTGGCCCCCTTCTTCCATTTCGCCTGCGCCCGTCACATCGGCGCCGACGCGCCCTGCGCGTTCCTGAACCTCGGAGGGGTCGGAAACCTCACCTGGGCCGATCCCGGGCGGCCGCGGCCCGAGGGTGACGGCGCCTGCCTCGCCTTCGATACCGGGCCGGCGAACGCGCCGCTGAACGATTTCGTGCAGGCCCGGACCGGGGCGGACCACGATGCCGACGGACGGCTGGCGGCGGCGGGCGAGGTCGACGAGGCGGTGCTGCGGCGGCTGCTGGAGCAGCCCTTCTTTCGGCGGATGCCGCCCAAGTCGCTGGACCGGGACGATTTCGGCTGGCTGGCCGATGCCGTGGCGGGCCTGTCCGACGCCGACGGTGCCGCCACCCTGACCGCCTGCGTGGCGGCGGCTCTCGGCGAGGCGCTCGTCCATTGTCCGGCCCCGCCCGACCGCATCTTCGTCACCGGGGGCGGCCGGCACAACCCGGTGATGATGGCCATGATCGCGGCCGCGTTGGACCGGCCGGTCGAACCGGTCGAGGCCGTCGGCCTGGATGGCGACATGCTCGAGGCGCAGGCATTCGCCTATCTTGCGGTGCGGGTCGCGCGGGGCTGGCCGACCTCGTCGCCCTCGACGACGGGGGTGGCGGCCGCGATCGGCGGCGGCACGGTCAGCGAACCGGCCTGAGGCTGCCCGTCGCCGCGCAGCGGTTGGGCGGGGAAGGCCGGTGCCAGGAAGCGATTGATGGCGCACCCGAGAGGATTCGAACCTCTGGCCTCTGCCTTCGGAGGGCAGCGCTCTATCCAGCTGAGCTACGGGTGCAGCGGGGTCCGTATAGCGCCCGCCCGGGCGGGCTGCAATGGCGAATGCGGCCGCTTCCGCCGCGAGAGGAGGGCGCGGGCCGCGCCACGGTCGGGGAACGGCGGCGGGGTCAGCTGCCCCATTGGCGGACGCGTCCGCAATCCATGTGCACGAAGTTCGACCGGGTGTAGCGCCCGACGCCGCCGGCGGCCACGGCCTGCGCGGCGCGGGCCATCTGCGCGACCGAGCGCGATTTCAGCCGCACGTCGTTCGCCTCGCCCTTCATGTGCAGCGAGTTCTTGGCGACGCCCGAAGACCGGCGGCGCAGCATCGCGTTGGTCGCGGGCGACCGATAGCCCGACACCAGCATGTAGGGTTCGGTCGTGTCCAGCAGGTTGTGGGTCGCCGCAACGATGTCCACGGTCCGGCTGTCGATGCCGATCACCTGGTTGTTGCGCCAGTCGCGCATGAAGTAATTGACCTCCTGCAGGGCCTCTTTGATGTAGTGCCCTTCCAGCCAGTAGATCATGTCGATGCTTTCGCCGGTGCGCCCGGAATACATCCGGATCCGGCGGATATCGCCAGCGCCCTTTAGAAAGCCGGCTGCCTTGCTGTAGGTTGGTGCCGCAACCAGTGTGGTTGCCGCGAAGGCGCGCAGGAGCGCGCGCCGGGAAAGGCCCGTCGAGTTCGATTGTGTCAAAACCAGCGTCCCGTTTCTTACCTGTCGCCGCGTTGGCCGCAGCGTTTCTGCCACCTCATCCCCAGGTGCAGCCCTTCTATGGCACGAAGCCGGTATCGGACCAAGACGCGATCCCGGCGGCTGTGTCCGGGATGCGGCAATTCGGCAAAAATCTGCTTAATGCCCGCGCCGTAGGGAACCGGATCGGGTGCGGCCCGCGCGCCACGCGAGAAAGATCAATCGCTTGGCCGCAGGGGCGGCGTATGGACAGGGCCCCGCGCGGTATCGGATCCTAGCCGGCGGCCGGTGCTTCCGCGCCCGTTTCGAATCTGCAGGAGTGCCGGATGCCCCAGTTCGCCCCCTCGACCCTTGCCCCCGCATCCTCGCGCCGGACCGGGCGCGGCCGCCTGACGGCGCTGCGCCTGGGCCTTGCCGCCGGACTCGCGCTGTCGGCGGTGGTGCTGCCCGCAGTGCCGGCGGCGGCTGTCCAGGTCACGGCGTTTCAGCAGGGTCTGGCCGGCGCTGCGGCCGAGGATGCCGAGATCGCCGAATTCTACCGGGCCCGCGCCTACCGCCCGCTCTGGACAGGAACGGAGCCTGCCGATCTGGCGCGCCGGGGCGCGCTGCTGGCGGCCCTGTCCGCGGCGCAGGTCCATGGCCTGCCGGCGGCGCGCCACGATCCCGACCGCCTGATCGCGCTGATGCGCGGGTCGGCGGACGAGGCGGATCGCGGCCGGGTGGAGGTCGAGCTGTCGCGGGCCTTCTTGCGCCTGGCGGCCGATATGGAAACCGGCATCCTGACGCCCAGGCAGGTGGATCCCGGCATGGTGCGCGATGTCCCGCACCGATCGCCGCGCGAGGTGCTGGATGCCTTTGCCGCGGCCGGCGATCCGGGCCGGTTCCTGCGCGATCTCGCGCCGCGCTCGCCCGAATACGGGCGCCTGCTGCGCGAGAAGATGCGCCTGGAGCGGATCATTGCCGGCGGGGGGTGGGGCGCGCCCGTCCCCGAGGGGCGGATCGAGCGCGGCGGCCGCGGGGCCGGGGTGCTGGCACTGCGCGACCGGCTGATCGCCATGGGCTATCTGCCGCGCAACGCCGCCAATGCCGAATACGACGCGCAGATGGTGCAGGCGGTGCGGGCCTTCCAGGCCGATCACGGGCTGCAGCAGGATGGCGTCGTCGGCCCGGCGACGCTGTCGCGGTTGAACATGTCGCCACGGGACAGGCTGGGCCTGATCCTGGTGGCGATGGAGCGCGAACGCTGGCTACCGCGCGACCGGGGCCGCCGCCATATCTGGGTGAACTTGACCGACTTTACCACGCAGGTGATCGACGACGGCGCCGTGACCTTCGAGACACGCGCCGTGATCGGCAAGAACGCGGACGGGCGCCAGACGCCCGAATTCTCGGATCTCATGGAATACATGGTGATCAACCCGAGCTGGTACGTTCCCCGCTCGATCGTGGTGAAGGAATATCTGCCGAAATTGCAGCGCGATCCGAACGCTCTGTCGCAGATGGTGATCACCGACCGCAGCGGCCGGCCCGTCAACCGGGCCGCGGGATTCGGCCAGTTCACCGCCAGGACGTTTCCCTACGCCATGCGTCAGCCACCCTCGGACGACAATGCCCTGGGCTTGGTGAAGTTCATTTTCCCGAACAAGTACAACATCTATCTCCATGACACTCCTGCAAAAAACTTGTTTCAGGAGGATAAGCGCGATTACAGCCATGGCTGCGTGCGGCTGAACGATCCCTTCGACTTCGCCTATGTGCTGCTGGCGGCGCAGACGGACGATCCGCAGGGGATGTTTCAGTCGATCCTGCGGAGGGGCAAGGAGCGGCGCGTGACGCTCGACACCCCGGTCCCGGTGCATCTGGTCTATCGCACGGCGGTGACGAAACGCACCGGCGGAATGGAATACCGCGACGATGTCTACGGCCGCGACGCCCGGATCCTGGCGGCGCTGCGGCAGGCGGGGGTGGCGCTGCCGGGCGGCGACGGCTAATCCTGTTCCATGTCCGAACCCTGCTTCACACTGGAAGAGATCGCCGCTGCACTGGGCGCACGACTTTACGGTGACGGGGCAATCGCCATTCGCGGCGCGGCCGAACCGGCCACGGCGCGGCCCGACCAGATCGCGCTGGCCATGTCGCCCGCCTATGTCGAGGGGCTGGAACGCGGGCAGGCCCGGGCGGCGATCCTCTGGGAAGGGGCGGATTGGCGCGCACTGGGACTCCGGGGCGCGCTCTACGTTCCGCGCGCCCGTTACGCGATGGCGGGGCTGACGGCGATGTTCGACCCCGGGCCGGATATCGCGCCCGGGATCCATCCCGCCGCACATATCTCCGAATCGGCCGAGATCGGACCGGGCGCGGCGATCGGGCCCTTCGTGGCGGTGGGGGCCGGGGCGCGCATCGGCCCGCGCGCCCGGATCGAGGCCGGGGTCACGATCGGGGCAGGTGCGGTCATCGGCGCCGATGCGCTTGTGTATGCAGGGGCGCGCATCCAGCGCAATGTCAGGATCGGCGACCGCTTCATCGCCCAGCCCAATGCCGTGATCGGCGGCGACGGGCTGTCCTTCGTCACGCCGGAACGGTCCGGGGTCGAACGCGCGCGCGAGACGATGGGCGCGCAGGGGCCGATCACGCGGCAGAGCTGGACGCGCATCCATTCGCTCGGCGGGGTGGTCATCGGCGACGATGTCGAGGTCGGTGCCAATAGCTGCGTCGATGCCGGCACGATCCGCCCGACCCGCATCGGGCGGGGCACCAAGATCGATAACCAGGTCCAGATCGCCCACAATGTCGAACTGGGCGAGGATTGCCTGATGGCGGGGCAGGTGGGCATCGCCGGGTCGGCGGTGATCGGCGACCGCTGCGTCCTGGGCGGCAAGGCCGGCGTGGCCGACAACCTCAAGGTCGGCGATGACGTGATCGCCGCGGCCGGCACGCTGATCCTGTCGAACGCGCCGGCGGGGCGCGTGCTGATGGGCTATCCGGCCGTGCGGATGGAGACCCAAGTCGAGATGTACAAGGCGCTGCGCCGTCTGCCGCGCCTGCTGTCCCGGCTGGCCGGAGGCGGCAAGAAAGCGGTTTCAAAGCCTGACGAGAACGACTAAATCAGCCCGCAGCTAACGGACGGGGCCGGCATGTCGGACAATATCCAGGACCAGGTCATCGGCATCATAGCGGAACAGGCGATGGTCGAGCCGTCGGATGTCACGCCCGGGCAGACGCTTGAGGATCTGGGCATCGATTCCCTGGGGCTCGTCGAATCGATCTTCGCCATCGAAGAGGCCTTTGACATCCAGGTGCCCTTCAACGCCAACGATCCGGCCAGCAGCGAATTCGACATCTCGTCGGTCGCGGCCATCGTGCGCGCCGTCCAACGCCTGATCGCCGAACAGAAGGGATGAGGCGCGTCGTCATTACCGGCGCGGGCTCGATCAACGCGCTCGGTCATTCGGTGCCCGCCACGTTGGAGGCGATGCGCGAGGGGCGCTGCGGGATCGGCCCGCTGGACTTCCGCGATGTCGAGCGGCTGTCGATCAGGATCGGCGGGCAGGTCACCGATTACGACCCCGAGACCCATTTCAACCGGCAGCAGATCGCGCTCTACGACCGGTTCACGCAGTTCACGCTGCTCGCCGCGAAAGAGGCGATCGACCAGTCCGGGCTGGAATTCGCCGGAGAGCTGGCGGCGCAGGCCGGGGTCATCCTGGGCACCGCCGCCGGCGGCGTGCAGACCTGGGA
>Ga0189283_10188_pt1 | contig 56853 bp, 61 predicted proteins | sample N26C4minimetaG_FD_130320 | JGI IMG/M metagenome (GOLD analysis project Ga0189283, IMG submission 130320) | Marine microbial communities from the Costa Rica Dome - N26 C4 mini metaG | ecosystem: Environmental > Aquatic > Marine > Oceanic > Photic zone | place: Costa Rica: the Eastern Pacific...
CGACCTGTATCGCCGGGTGATCAACCGGAACAACCGCCTGAAGCGGCTGATCGAGCTGCGCGCGCCCGATATCATCGTGCGCAACGAAAAGCGGATGCTGCAGGAATCGGTCGACGCGCTGTTCGATAACGGCCGGCGCGGCCGCGTCATCACGGGTGCGAACAAGCGTCCGCTGAAGTCGCTGTCCGACATGCTGAAGGGCAAGCAGGGCCGGTTCCGGCAGAACCTTCTGGGTAAGCGCGTGGACTTCTCGGGCCGCTCGGTCATCGTGACCGGCCCCGAGCTGAAGCTGCACCAGTGCGGCCTGCCCAAGAAGATGGCGCTGGAGCTGTTCAAGCCGTTCATCTACAGCCGGCTCGAGGCCAAGGGCCTGTCCAGCACCGTCAAGCAGGCCAAGAAGCTGGTCGAGAAGGAGCGCCCCGAGGTCTGGGATATCCTGGACGAGGTGATCCGCGAGCATCCGGTCCTGCTGAACCGCGCGCCCACGCTGCACCGTCTGGGCATCCAGGCCTTCGAGCCGGTGCTGATCGAGGGCAAGGCCATCCAGCTTCACCCGCTGGTCTGCTCGGCCTTCAACGCCGATTTCGACGGCGACCAGATGGCCGTGCACGTGCCGCTGAGCCTCGAGGCGCAGCTAGAAGCCCGCGTGCTGATGATGTCGACGAACAACGTTCTGTCGCCCGCCAACGGCACGCCCATCATCGTTCCGTCGCAGGACATGGTGCTGGGTCTCTACTACATCACCATGCAGCGCGACGGCATGAAGGGCGAAGGCACCGCCTTTGCCGATGTCGACGAGGTGCAGCACGCGCTGGATGCGGGCGAGGTGCATCTGCACGCCAAGATCACCGCGCGCCTGCCGCAGATCGACGATCAGGGCAACGAGGTGATGATGCGGTTCGAGACGACGCCGGGCCGCGTGCGGCTGGGCGCGCTTCTGCCGCTGAACGCCAAGGCGCCGTTCGAACTGGTCAACCGGCTGCTGCGCAAGAAAGAGGTGCAGCAGGTCATCGACACCGTCTACCGCTATTGCGGTCAGAAGGAGTCGGTCATCTTCTGCGACCAGATCATGACCATGGGCTTCCGCGAGGCGTTCAAGGCCGGCATCAGCTTCGGCAAGGACGACATGGTGATCCCCGAGCAGAAATGGGGGATCGTCGAGGAGACGCGCGAGCAGGTGAAGGACTTTGAACAGCAGTACATGGACGGCCTGATCACCCAGGGCGAGAAGTACAACAAGGTCGTCGACGCCTGGTCCAAGTGCAACGACAAGGTGACCGAGGCGATGATGCGCACCATCTCGACCCCGGGCCAAGACGAGTCCGGCGCCGAGCGGGAACCGAACTCGGTCTACATGATGGCCCATTCGGGCGCCCGTGGCTCGGTCACGCAGATGAAGCAGCTTGGCGGCATGCGGGGCCTGATGGCCAAGCCGTCGGGCGAGATCATCGAGACGCCGATCATCTCGAACTTCAAGGAAGGCCTGACCGTGCTCGAGTACTTCAACTCGACCCACGGCGCGCGGAAGGGTCTGTCGGACACCGCGCTCAAGACCGCGAACTCGGGGTACCTGACGCGGCGTCTGGTGGACGTGGCGCAGGACTGCATCGTGCGCGAGCGCGATTGCGGCACCGAGAACGCGATCACCGCCGAAGCCGCCGTCAACGACGGTGAGGTGGTCGCCTCGCTCGGCGAACGCGTTCTGGGCCGCGTGGCGGCCGACGACGTGCTGGTCCCCGGCGGCGACGAGGTGCTCGTCTCGAAGGGCGAGCTCATCGACGAGCGCAAGGCCGACATGATCGAGACCAGCGCGATCCCGTCGATCCGCATCCGCTCGCCGCTGACCTGCGAGTCGGAAGAGGGCGTCTGCGCGATGTGCTACGGGCGCGATCTGGCCCGGGGTACCCTGGTCAACATGGGCGAGGCCGTGGGCATCATCGCGGCGCAGTCCATCGGCGAGCCGGGCACGCAGTTGACCATGCGGACCTTCCATATCGGCGGCGTCGCACAGGGCGGCCAGCAATCGTTCCAGGAAGCGGGACAGGAAGGGCGGGCCGAATTCCGCAATGCCAACCTGCTTGAGAACGACGCGGGCGAGAAGATCGTCGTCGGCCGCAACATGCAGCTTGCCATCATCGACGAGAACGGGGTCGAGCGGGCCAGCTTCAAGCTGGGCTACGGCACCAAGGTCTTTGTCGACGAGAACGCCGAGATCAAGCGCGGCGACAAGCTGTTCGAGTGGGACCCCTACACCCTGCCGATCATCGCCGAGAAATCGGGGACGGCGCGCTTCGTCGACCTCATCAGCGGCCTTTCGGTCCGGGACGAGACCGACGATGCGACGGGCATGACCCAGAAGATCGTGTCGGACTGGCGGTCGGTGCCCAAGGGCAACGAACTGAAGCCCGAGATCATCATCATGGGCGAGGACGGCGAACCGGTGCGCAACGATCAGGGCAACCCGGTGACCTATCCGATGTCGGTCGACGCGATCCTGTCGGTCGAGGACGGCCAGGACATCAAGGCCGGGGACGTGGTCGCGCGGATCCCGCGCGAGGGTGCCAAGACCAAGGACATCACCGGCGGTCTGCCGCGGGTGGCGGAACTGTTCGAGGCGCGTCGTCCGAAGGACCACGCGATCATCGCCGAGATCGACGGCTACGTGAAGTTCGGGCGCGACTACAAGAACAAGCGCCGGATCGCGGTCGTGCCTGCGGACGAGTCGCAGGAGCCGGCGGAATACATGGTGCCCAAGGGCAAGCATATTCCCGTGGCCGAAGGCGATTATGTCCAGAAGGGCGACTTCATCATGGACGGCAATCCGGCGCCCCACGACATCCTGTCGATCATGGGTGTCGAGGCGCTGGCCGAATACATGATCGACGAGGTGCAGGAGGTCTATCGTCTTCAGGGCGTGAAGATCAACGACAAGCACATCGAGGTCATCGTTCGCCAGATGCTCCAGAAATGGGAGATCCTCGACAGCGGCGAGACGACGCTGCTGAAGGGCGAGACGGTCGACAAGGCCGAGTTCGACGAGGCCAACGAGAAGGCTGTCAAGAAGGGCGGCCGTCCGGCACAGGGCGAACCGATCCTGCTCGGCATCACCAAGGCGTCGCTCCAGACCCGGAGCTTCATCTCGGCGGCGTCCTTCCAGGAGACCACCCGCGTGCTGACCGAGGCGAGCGTCCAGGGCAAGCGCGACAAGCTGGTCGGCCTGAAGGAGAACGTCATCGTCGGCCGGCTGATCCCGGCGGGCACCGGCGGGGCCACGCAGCGCGTGCGCCGCATCGCCGCCGAACGCGACCTGAAGGTGCTCAAGGCCGCCCAGGCCGAGGCCGAGGCCGCGGCCGCGCTCGCGGCGCCGATGGACGATTACGGCGACGGCGAGGAGATCGATGCCGGGCTGGTCGAGACGCCCGAAAGCCGCGACTGATCCAGCCGCGTACCGACGGACAGAAAGGCCCCGCCCCGGCGGGGCGTTTCCCTTTCGAACTGCGGAAATCACCGCCCCGGTCTTGCGATCCTGCCGCGTCCGGCGCGGGGCGACGAACTGGCCCGCTGTCGATCCCGGTGGTAGGCCGGGACCGGTCCAGACAGGGGACGGGGCAGGGCGATGCTGAGCGACAACATGCGGGGCGCCGCGCTGATGGCCGGCGCCATGACGGCCTTCACCGTCAACGACGCCTGCATGAAGGCGCTGTCGGATGTCCTGCCGCTCAGCCAGGCGCTGTTCCTGCGCGGGCTGGCGACCACGATCCTGCTCGGCGTCGCCCTGGTGGGGCTCGGGCTCTGGCCGGCCCCTCTGCCGCGGCGCGACTGGGGCCTGATCCTGGTGCGGTCGGTGGCCGAGCTTCTGGCCGCCTGGCTGTTCCTGACCGCACTGTTCAACATGCCGCTGGCCAATGTCAGCGCGATCCTGCAGGCGCTTCCCCTGGCTGTCACGCTGGCGGGGGCGGTGATCTTCCGCGAACCGGTCGGCTGGCGCCGCCTCTCGGCCATCGGGGTGGGGTTCCTGGGCGTGCTCATGATCGTGCGGCCCGGGGCCGAGGGGTTCACCATCTATTCGGTCTACGCGCTCGGCGCGGTTGCGGCGGTCACGGTGCGCGACCTGGCGGCGCGCCGCATGTCGGCGCGGGTGCCGTCGCTGCTGGTGGCGCTGTCGGCGTCGGTCGCGGTCACGGCATTCTTCGGGGCGCGGGCGGCGGCGATCGACTGGGCGCCGGTCGGAGGGGCCGAGTTCTGGCAACTCGCGGGCGCCACCGGTTTCGTCGTCATCGGCTACGTCTGCAGCGTGGCGGCCATGCGCGCGGGCGAGATCGGCTTTGTCGCGCCGTTCCGTTACGTCTCGCTGCTGGTGGCGCTGGTCCTGGGCTTCGCGGTCTTCGGCGACTGGCCGCGACCGCTCACGCTTCTGGGGGCCGCCGTCGTGGTGGGGACGGGCCTTTTCACCCTCTACCGCGAGCGGAGCCTGCCCCGCCGCGCCCCTGCCGGCCTGAGGATGCGCTAGGCGGCGCCCGGCAGGGAACCGGGCCGGGGGGCGGCTGTTGACACCCCCTGCGACTCCCTCTATACGGCGCGCACTCGGGCGACCGGACCGACGTCTGCGCATGCCCATCACAGAACCGAAGTGGTCACGATCCGGTCCGAGCGGCCCGATCCTCTGGAGACCCGCCGCGTGTTCCCGGATCGAGGGAGCAATGCGGTTTTTCACGTTTTGCGGACGCGCAGGACGACAGAGACAATGATCGGGGCGGCGCGCGCGCACCCCGTGCCGAAACCACCGCCCGCGGACCTGCGGGTCCGAACAGCAAGTGTTGCAACACTGGGGAAACGACCGGAATGCCAACGATCCAACAGCTGATCCGCAAGCCGCGGCAGCCCAAAGTCAAACGCTCGAAGTCGCAGCACCTCGAGTCCTGCCCGCAAAAGCGGGGCGTCTGCACCCGCGTCTACACGACGACGCCGAAGAAGCCGAACTCGGCCATGCGGAAAGTCGCCAAGGTGCGCCTGACCAATGGCTACGAGGTCATCAGCTACATCCCCGGTGAAAGCCACAACCTGCAGGAACACTCGGTCGTGCTGATCCGCGGCGGCCGCGTGAAGGACCTTCCGGGCGTGCGTTATCACATCCTGCGCGGCGTGCTCGACACGCAGGGCGTCAAAGACCGCAAGCAGCGCCGCTCGAAATACGGCGCGAAGCGTCCGAAGTAAGAGGAATCTGGAAGATGTCCCGCCGTCACGCCGCCGAGAAGCGCGAAATCCTGCCCGACGCCAAGTATGGCGACCGGGTGCTGACGAAGTTCATGAACAACCTGATGATCGACGGCAAGAAGTCGGTCGCCGAACGCATCGTCTACAATGCCTTCGACCGGGTCGAGAACCGCCTGAAGAAGGCGCCGGTCGAGGTGTTCCACGAGGCGCTCGACAACATCAAGCCGTCGGTCGAGGTCCGGTCGCGCCGCGTGGGCGGTGCCACCTACCAGGTGCCGGTCGAGGTGCGCCCCGAGCGCCGCGAGGCGCTGGCCATCCGCTGGCTGATCGACGCCGCCAAGAAGCGCAACGAGAACACGATGGAAGAGCGCCTGGCCGGCGAACTGGCCGATGCGGTCAACGGCCGCGGCACCGCCGTGAAGAAGCGCGAAGACACCCACAAGATGGCCGATGCCAACAAGGCGTTCAGCCACTACCGCTGGTAATCGAACCCTAGCCTGAGGATCCTCTCATGCCCCGCGACTATTCCCTCAGCCGGTACCGCAACTTCGGTATCATGGCGCATATCGACGCCGGCAAGACCACCTGTACCGAACGCATCCTGTTCTACACCGGCAAGTCCCACAAGATCGGCGAAGTCCATGACGGCGCCGCCACGATGGACTGGATGGAGCAGGAGCAGGAGCGGGGCATCACCATCACCTCGGCTGCGACCACCACCTTCTGGTTCCGCACCGAGGACGGGAAGAACCCGACCGGCATCTACGGCGATACGCCCAAGGATGCGTCGTTCCGGTTCAACATCATCGACACGCCCGGCCACGTCGACTTCACCATCGAGGTGGAGCGGAGCCTTGCGGTTCTGGACGGCGCCGTCGCCGTTCTGGACGCCAATGCCGGGGTCGAACCGCAGACCGAGACCGTCTGGCGTCAGGCCGACCGGTACAAGGTGCCGCGCATCGTCTTCGTCAACAAGATGGACAAGATCGGCGCCGACTTCTTCAACTGCGTCACCATGATCAAGGACCGCACGGGCGCGACGCCCGCGCCGATCCAGATGCCCATCGGCGCCGAGGACAAGCTCGAAGGCATCGTCGATCTGGTCACCATGAAGGAATGGGTCTGGAAGGGCGAGGATCTGGGCGCGTCCTGGGTCATTCAGGACGTGCGTGACGACCTGCGCGACCAGGCCGAGACCATGCGCGCCGAACTCATCGAACTCGCCGTCGAGCAGGACGACGAGGCGATGGAGAAGTATCTGGAAGGCGAAGAGCCCGATCTGCCGACCCTGCGGTCGCTGATCCGCAAGGGCACGCTGTCCATGTCCTTCGTTCCCGTTCTCGCCGGATCGGCGTTCAAGAACAAGGGCGTGCAGCCGCTGCTGAACGCGGTGATCGACTACCTGCCCGGTCCGCTGGACGTGCCCGCCTATATGGGCTTCTCGCCCGACGACGAGACCGAGACCCGGAACATCGCGCGTCACGCCGATGACGACGAGCCGTTCTCGGGCCTGGCCTTCAAGATCATGAACGACCCCTTCGTCGGCTCGCTCACCTTCACCCGGGTCTATTCGGGCAAGATGAAGAAGGGCGACTCGGTCATGAACTCGACCAAGGGCAAGCGCGAGCGCATCGGCCGCATGATGATGATGCACTCGAACAACCGCGAGGAGATCGAGGAAGCCTTTGCCGGCGACATCATCGCGCTTGCGGGCCTGAAAGAGACGACCACGGGCGACACGCTGTGCGATTCGCAGAACCCGGTCGTGCTCGAGACGATGACCTTCCCCGATCCGGTGATCGAGATCGCGGTCGAGCCGAAGACCAAGGCCGACCAGGAGAAGATGTCGGCCGGTCTGCAGCGTCTCGCCGCCGAGGACCCGTCGTTCCGGGTCGAGACCGATCTGGAATCGGGCCAGACGATCATGAAGGGCATGGGCGAGCTGCATCTCGACATTCTGGTCGATCGCCTGAAGCGCGAATTCAAGGTCGAGGCCAATATCGGCGCGCCGCAGGTGGCCTATCGCGAGACGATCGGACACGAGGTCGAACACACCTACACCCACAAGAAGCAGTCGGGTGGTTCGGGCCAGTTCGCCGAGGTCAAGCTGATCATCACGCCCACCGAACCGGGCGAGGGCTTCAGCTTCGAAAGCCGCATCGTCGGCGGCACGGTTCCCAAGGAATACGTGCCGGGCGTCGAGAAGGGCATCAAGTCGGTCATGGATTCCGGCCCGCTTGCCGGCTTCCCTGTGATCGACCTGAAGGTCGCGCTGGTGGACGGTAAGTTCCACGACGTGGACTCGTCGGTCCTGGCCTTCGAGATCGCCAGCCGCATGTGCATGCGCGAAGGTCTGCGCAAGGCCGGAGCGAAGCTGCTGGAACCGATCATGAAGGTCGAGGTCGTCACGCCCGAGGAATATACCGGGTCGATCATCGGCGACCTGACCAGCCGTCGCGGCATGGTGCAGGGGCAGGACACCCGCGGCAACGCGATCGTCATCAACGCCTTCGTGCCGCTGGCCAACATGTTCGGCTACATCAACAACCTCCGGTCGATGTCTTCGGGCCGCGCCGTGTTCACGATGCTCTTCGACCATTACGAGCCGGTGCCGCAGAACATCAGCGAAGAGATCCAGGCGAAATACGCATGATCCGGGTGGCGGGGTGAACCCCGCCCTACCCATCCACCGTAGGGCGGGGCCACCCCGCCATCCGCACGAAGAAAGGGAGCCTACCGATGGCGAAGGCAAAATTCGAACGCACGAAACCGCATGTTAACGTTGGCACGATCGGTCACGTGGACCACGGGAAGACGACGCTGACGGCGGCGATCACGAAGTATTTCGGCGATTTCCGGGCCTATGATCAGATCGACGGCGCGCCGGAGGAGAAGGCGCGCGGGATCACGATCTCGACGGCGCATGTGGAATACGAGACGGAGAACCGTCACTACGCGCATGTGGATTGCCCCGGCCATGCCGACTACGTGAAGAACATGATCACGGGCGCGGCGCAGATGGACGGCGCGATCCTGGTGGTGAACGCGGCGGACGGCCCGATGCCGCAGACGCGCGAGCACATTCTTCTGGCGCGCCAGGTGGGCGTTCCGGCGCTGGTGGTCTACATGAACAAGGTGGACCAGGTGGATGACGAAGAGCTTCTGGAACTGGTCGAGATGGAAGTGCGCGAGCTTCTGTCCTCCTACGACTTCCCCGGCGACGACATTCCGATCGTGAAGGGCTCGGCGCTGGCGGCGATGGAAGGCCGCGATCCGGAGATCGGCGAGAATTCGATCCGCGAGCTGATGAAGGCGGTGGACGAGTTCATCCCGACGCCCGAGCGCCCGGTCGACCAGCCGTTCCTGATGCCGATCGAGGACGTGTTCTCGATCTCGGGGCGCGGCACGGTGGTGACGGGCCGGGTCGAGCGCGGCGTGATCAATGTGGGCGACGAGATCGAGATCGTCGGCATCCGCGACACGAAGAAGACGACCTGCACCGGCGTCGAGATGTTCCGCAAGCTGCTGGATCGCGGCGAGGCCGGGGACAATATCGGCGCGCTGCTGCGGGGCGTCGACCGCGAGGGGGTCGAGCGTGGCCAGGTCCTGGCCAAGCCGGGCTCGGTGACGCCGCACACGAAGTTCGAGGCCGAGGCCTATATCCTGACCAAGGAAGAGGGCGGGCGGCACACGCCGTTCTTCGCGAATTACCGTCCGCAATTCTACTTCCGCACCACGGATGTGACCGGCACGGTGCAGCTGGCCGAGGGGACCGAGATGGTGATGCCGGGCGACAACGTGTCGTTCACGGTGGAACTGATCGCGCCCATCGCCATGGAAGAGAAGCTGCGCTTCGCCATCCGCGAAGGCGGCCGCACGGTCGGCGCCGGCGTGGTGTCGAAGATCCTCCAGTAAACGGCGCCGGGGCCCCCGGGGCCCGGTTCCGTGGGCGCGCGGCAGGCGCGTCCGAGACCGAGACAAGGGTTCGATGTGGGGGTCGCGCTGATGCGGCCTCCACCTCTCAACTTCAAAGCCGTCGAAAGGCAAGACCAATGGCCATCGCAAGCCAGAACATTCGCATCCGCCTGAAGGCGTTCGATTACCGCGTGCTGGACGCCAGCACGCAGGAGATCGTGAACACCGCCAAGCGGACGGGCGCACAGGTGCGCGGACCGATCCCGCTGCCCAACAAGATCGAGAAATTCACGGTCCTTCGCGGTCCGCATATCGACAAGAAGTCGCGCGATCAGTTCGAGATCCGCACGCATAAGCGCCTGCTGGATATTGTCGATCCGACGCCGCAGACGGTGGACGCGCTGATGAAGCTCGACCTCGCCGCCGGCGTCGATGTCGAGATCAAGGTGTAAGGAGGGCCACGGGATGTTGCGCTCTGGAGTGATCGCGAAGAAGGTGGGCATGACCCGCCTGTTCATGGACGACGGAAAACAGATCCCCGTCACCGTGCTGCAACTGGACGGCTGCCAGGTCGTGGCGCAGCGCACGGTCGAGCGTGACGGCTATGCCGCCGTCCAGCTCGGCGCCGGCGCGGCCAAGGCCAAGCGGACGAGCCAGGCCATGCGCGGGCATTTCGCCGCCGCCAACGTGGCGCCGAAGCGGAAGATCGCGGAATTCCGCGTCGCGCCCGAGAACCTGATCGGCGTGGGCGAGGAGATCACCGCCAACCATTACTTCGAGGGGCAGTTCGTCGACGTGTCCGGCACCTCGATCGGTAAAGGGTTCGCGGGGGCCATGAAGCGGCACAATTTCGGCGGCCTGCGCGCGTCGCACGGCGTGTCGATCAGCCACCGCTCGCACGGCTCGACCGGTCAGTGTCAGGACCCCGGCAAGGTGTTCAAGGGCAAGAAGATGGCCGGCCATATGGGTGCCGCCCGTGTGACCACCCAGAACCTGCAGGTCGTCAAGACCGATGCGGGCCGCGGGCTGATCATGGTCAAGGGCGCGGTTCCCGGCAGCAAGGGCGGCTGGGTCACCATCAAGGACGCGGTGAAGAAGCCGACGCCCGACGGGGTGATCTATCCGGCCGCGCTGAGATCGGCCGCCGAGGAAGCCGAGCGTCAGGCCGAGGCCGCCGCCGAGGAAGCCGCTGCCGCCGAGGCCGCCGAAGCCGAGCGTCTGGCCGCCGAGCAAGCCGCCGCCGAAGAGGCCGCGCTGAAGGAAGCCGAGCAGTCGATCGAGGCCGACCAGGCCGATGGCGACGGCGCCGAGAAGAAGGACGAGTGACGATGAAACTCGACGTGATCAAGCTGGACGGCGGAAAGGCCGGCTCGGTCGATCTCGGCGACGAGATCTTCGGGCTGGAGCCGCGCGCGGACATCCTGCACCGCGTGGTGCGCTGGCAGCGCAACAATGCGCAGCAGGGCACGCACAAGGTCAAGACCCGCTCCGAGACCAGCTATTCGACCAAGAAGATTTACCGCCAGAAGGGGACGGGCGGCGCGCGCCACGGCGATCGCAACGCCCCCATCTTCCGCAAGGGCGGTATCTACAAGGGTCCGACGCCCCGCAGCCACGGCCATGACCTGACCAAGAAGTTCCGCAAGCTGGGGCTGAAGCACGCGCTCAGCGCCAAGGCGAAGGCGGGCAATCTGGTCGTCCTGGACGAGGCCGCCGCGGCCGAGGCCAAGACCGGAGCCCTGGCCAAGCAGATCAAGGCGCTCGGCTGGAAGCGGGCCCTGATCATCGACGGCGCCAGCGTGAACGAGAACTTCGCCCGCGCCGCCGCCAATATCGACGGACTGGACGTTCTGCCCTCGATGGGTGCCAACGTCTACGACATCCTGCGGCGTGACACGCTGGTGATCACGAAGGCGGGTGTCGAAGCCCTGGAGGCCCGACTGAAATGAGCGCGAAGCCCGAACATTACGACGTGATCCGCAAGCCGGTGATCACCGAGAAGGCGACCATGGCATCCGAAAGCGGTGCGGTCGTCTTCGAAGTGGCCATCGACGCGGCCAAGCCGCAGATCAAGCAGGCGGTGGAAGAGCTGTTCGGCGTCAAGGTGAAGGCGGTCAACACCACCATCACCAAAGGCAAGAACAAGCGTTTCCGCGGGCGCCCCGGCACCCGCAAGGACGTGAAGAAGGCCTACGTGACCCTGGAAGAGGGCAACACGATAGACGTCACCACGGGCCTTTGATAGAAGGCCTCGAATCGTCGGCCCCCGTTTCGGGGGCCGCCGTTTTTTGAAGCGAACCCGGGGGCGTGCAACCGCCCCGCAAAGCAAGACGGAAGACAGGAAGCATGGCACTCAAGTCGTACAAGCCGACGACGCCGGGCCAGCGCGGGCTGGTGCTGATCGACCGTTCCGAGCTTTGGAAAGGACGCCCCGTCAAGGCCCTGACCCAGGGTCTGACGAAATCGGGCGGCCGGAACAATGCCGGGCGGATCACGATGCGTCGCATGGGCGGAGGCGCGAAGCGTCTCTACCGGATCGTCGATTTCAAGCGTCGCAAGCACGACATGGAAGCGGTGGTCGCCCGGATCGAATACGATCCCAACCGGACGGCGTTCATCGCGCTGATCCAGTATACCGACGGCGAGCAGGCCTATATTCTGGCCCCTCAGCGCCTGGCGGTGGGCGACAAGATCGTCGCCGGCACCAAGGTCGATGTGAAGCCCGGTAACGCGATGCCCTTCTCGGGCATGCCCATCGGCACGATCGTCCACAATGTCGAGCTGAAGCCGGGCAAGGGCGGGCAGCTGGCACGCGCGGCGGGCACCTACGCGCAGTTCGTGGGCCGCGATGGCGGCTATGCGCAGATTCGCCTGTCCTCGGGCGAGCTGCGGCTGGTCCGGCAGGAATGCATGGCCACGGTCGGCGCAGTGTCGAACCCCGACAACAGCAACCAGAACCTGGGCAAGGCCGGCCGGAACCGTCACTACGGCAAGCGGCCGAGCGTCCGCGGCGTGGTGATGAACCCGATCGATCACCCCCATGGCGGCGGCGAGGGTCGGACCTCGGGCGGCCGGCATCCGGTGACGCCCTGGGGCAAGCCGACCAAGGGTGCGCGCACCCGCGACAAGAACAAGGCGTCGTCGAAGCTGATCCTTCGCTCGCGCCATGCCAAGAAGAAAGGGCGCTAAGTCATGGGTCGCTCTGTCTGGAAAGGTCCCTTCGTTGACGCCTATGTGCTCAAGAAGGCCGAGAAATCGCGTGAATCGGGCCGCAGCGAGGTCATCAAGATCTGGTCGCGCCGCTCGACCATCCTGCCCCAGTTCGTGGGCCTCACCTTCGGTGTGTATAACGGCCGCAAGCATATCCCGGTGAACGTCACCGAGGACATGATCGGCCAGAAGTTCGGTGAATACTCGCCGACGCGGACCTATTACGGTCATGCCGCCGACAAGAAAGCGAAGCGGAAGTAAGTCATGGGCAAGGAAAAGAACCCCCGCCGCGTGGCCGAAAACGAAGCGATGGCCAAGGCCCGGATGCTTCGCACGAGCCCGCAGAAGCTGAACCTCGTGGCCGCGATGATCCGCGGCAAGAAGGTCGAAAAGGCGCTCAGCGACCTGACCTTCTCGAAAAAGCGGATCTCGGACGACGTGAAGAAGTGCCTTCAGTCGGCCATCGCGAACGCCGAGAACAACCATAACCTTGACGTGGACGAACTGGTCGTCGCCGAGGCCTATGTCGGCAAGAACCTGGTCATGAAGCGCGGCAAGCCGCGCGCCCGCGGCCGGTTCGGCCGCATCGTGAAGCCGTTCTCGGAGCTCACCATCAAGGTCCGTCAAGTCGAGGAGCAAGCGTAATGGGTCAGAAGGTCAACCCCATCGGCATGCGGCTCCAGGTCAACCGGACCTGGGACAGCCGCTGGTATGCCGATACCAAGGATTACGGTGATCTTCTGCTCGAAGACATCAAGATCCGCGAGTTCATCAAGAAAGAGGCCAAGCAGGCCGGCGTCTCGAGGATCATCATCGAACGTCCGCACCGCAAGTGCCGCGTCACCATCCACACCGCCCGTCCCGGTGTCATCATCGGCAAGAAGGGCGCGGATATCGAGACGCTGCGCAAGAAGCTGGCGAAGATGACCGACAGCGAGCTGCACCTGAACATCGTCGAGGTGCGCAAGCCCGAGCTCGACGCGCAGCTGGTCGCGGAATCGATCGCGCAGCAGCTCGAGCGTCGGGTCTCGTTCCGCCGCGCCATGAAGCGGTCGGTCCAGAACGCCATGCGCATGGGCGCGCTCGGCATCCGCGTGAACGTCGCCGGCCGTCTGGGCGGCGCCGAGATCGCGCGGACCGAGTGGTACCGCGAAGGCCGCGTGCCGCTGCACACCCTGCGGGCCGATATCGACTATGCCACCGCCGAGGCCATGACCCCCTACGGGATCATCGGCATCAAGGTCTGGTTCTTCAAAGGCGAGATCATGGAGCACGATCCCAGTGCCCGCGACCGTCGCCAGCAGGAGCTCCAGGAAGGCCCCGCTCCGCGCGGTGCCGGCGGCCGCCGGTCGTAAGGAGACAGAAAGATGCTGCAACCGAAGCGCACGAAATTCCGCAAACAGCACAAGGGCCGCATCCACGGCCTGGCCAAGGGCGGGTCCGACCTGAACTTTGGCCATTACGGGCTGAAGGCGGTTGAGCCGGAGCGGATCACCGCCCGCCAGATCGAAGCGGCGCGCCGCGCCCTGACCCGGCACATGAAACGCCAGGGCCGGGTCTGGATCCGCATCTTCCCCGATGTCCCCGTGACGTCGAAGCCCACCGAGGTCCGGATGGGTAAGGGTAAGGGTTCGGTCGATTACTGGGCCGCCAAGGTCAAGCCGGGCCGGGTCATGTTCGAGATCGACGGCGTGTCCGAGACGATCGCGCGCGAGGCGCTGCGTCTGGCCGCGATGAAGCTGCCGATCAAGACGCGCACCGTCGTCCGCGAAGACTGGTAGTTCGGCGTCCGTCTCGCCGGAGCGAATTGACCCCGCCGCGCTTCCGCGGCGGGGTTTTCTCGTTCAGCCGTGGCGGTAGATGCACCCCTAACGCGGCTTTCGACGTTGTGTCGTGACCACCGTTCGCAAAGGAGCCGGCGCGTGTCCGACCGTCCCGATCCCGCGCCGGCCCTGCAAGAGCCCGGCCTGTTGCGCTTTCTGGCCTGGACCGGCCTTCTCGGCTGTGCGGCGCTCGGCCTCGGCACGCTGATCGCGCCGTTCTTCGTGCCGGATTACGATTGGGTCGCCGACACGATCAGCGACCTGGCCGCGGGAGAGTCGGAGCTGATCATGGACATCGCGCTCTACGGGTTCGCCGCCGGTCTTCTGGCCACGGCCCTCGCTGCCGCGCATGCGCATCTGGACGGGCGCCGCTGGTCGGCGGCGACCGTGATCTGGGCGCTGCTCGCGGCGCTGGTCATCGTCGTGGGCGCGCGCAACGAATACGGCGACGCGGATCAGGACGGCGTCGTGATCCACATCTACCTGGTCTACGGGCTGGGCGTCCTGTTCGCCGCCGCGCCCTTCCTGATGGCGCGCGGCGTCGGCTGGGATGCCCCCGGCGCAAGCCGGCTGCTGATCGCGCTCGGCCTTCTTTGGGTGCTGGCCGCACCGGTCTTTTTCTTTCTGCCGACCGGTCTGGACGGTCTCTACGAACGGGCGCTCGGCGCTATCGCCGCCGCGATGGTGGTGGTTTTGAACCTGTTCTTCCTGCGACGCGCGCGGAGCGGCTGAGCCGGGGGCAGGGGCGCCGATCGGGCCGGCCCCGAATTGGCTTGCAACCCGTGCGAATCCCGCTTAAAGGGGCCGCTCATCCAGAACTCCACCGGATCTAGGGTGACGCCGTTGCGCGGCCCTCTGGTGATTGTTGAAGAAAGGATCGGGCGCATGGACGCCAAGGAACTCAGGAACAAGACGCCGGACGAGCTGCGCGATCAGCTTGTCCAGCTCAAGAAGGAGGCGTTCAACCTCCGGTTCCAGCAGGCCACCAACCAGCTGGAGAACACGGCGCGCATGCGCCAGGTGCGCCGGAACGTGGCGCGCGTGAACACCATCCTGAACGAGAAGGCCGCGCAGGCCGCTTCGGAGGCGTAAGAGATGCCCAAACGTATCCTGCAAGGCACCGTCACCTCGGACGCCAACGCCCAGACGGTCACCGTCTCGGTGGAACGGCGCTTCACGCACCCGGTCCTGAAGAAGACCATCCGGAAGTCGAAGAAGTACCGGGCCCACGATCCGAACAACGAATTCAAGACGGGCGACGTGATCCGCATCCAGGAATGCGCCCCCGTCTCGAAGACCAAACGCTGGGAGGTGGTTGACCGCGTCTGACGCGGGCGCCTCAACGCGCCCCCGCAGATACCGGGCTTCCATACCTGGATTGAACGAAACCCTGGGGAAACGGGGCGGCAGCCCCCTCCATAGGTCGGGAGAAACCCTATGATCCAGATGCAGACCAATCTGGATGTCGCTGACAATTCCGGCGCGCGCCGGGTGCAGTGCATCAAGGTCCTGGGCGGGTCGAAGCGGAAATACGCCTCGGTCGGCGACATCATCGTGGTGTCGGTGAAAGAGGCCATTCCGCGCGGCCGCGTCAAGAAAGGCGACGTGCGCAAGGCCGTCGTCGTCCGCACCGCCAAGGAAGTGCGGCGCGAGGACGGCACCGCGATCCGGTTCGACCGGAACGCCGCCGTCATCCTCAACAACAACAACGAGCCCGTCGGCACCCGTATCTTCGGGCCCGTCGTCCGCGAGCTGCGCGCGAAGAACTTCATGAAGATCATCTCGCTGGCGCCGGAGGTTCTGTAATGGCTGCGAAACTCAAGAAGGGCGACAAGGTCGTCGTGCTGGCCGGCAAGGACAAGGGCAAGCAGGGTGAGATCACCCAGGTCCTGCCCAAGGACAACAAGGCCATCGTGGACGGCGTCAACATCGCCATCCGCCACACCCGTCAGTCCCAGACCAATCAGGGCGGCCGCCAGCCGAAGGCGATGCCGATCGACCTGAGCAACCTGGCGCTGCTCGACGCCAACGGCAAGGCAACCCGCGTCGGCTTCCGCACGGAAGACGGCAAGAAGGTCCGCTTCGCCAAGACCACGGGGGATGTCATCTGATGCTGGACGCCGCCAATTACACGCCGCGCCTCAAGACGCAGTACCGCGACACGATCCGGGCCGCGCTGAAGGAAGAGTTCGGCTACAAGAACGACATGCAGATCCCGCGCCTGGACAAGATCGTCCTGAATATCGGCTGCGGGGCCGAGGCCGTTCGCGACAGCAAGAAGGCGAAGTCGGCCCAGGAAGACCTGACCGCCATCGCCGGCCAGAAGGCCGTCGTGACCAAGGCGAAGAAGTCGATCGCCGGCTTCCGCGTCCGCGAGGACATGCCGCTCGGCGCCAAGGTCACCCTGCGGGGCGAGCGGATGTACGAATTCCTCGACCGTCTGATCACGATCGCCATGCCGCGCGTCCGCGACTTCCGCGGCGTTTCCGGCAAGGCTTTCGATGGCCGCGGCAACTACGCCATGGGCATGAAAGAGCACATCGTGTTCCCCGAGATCAACTTCGACAAGGTCGACGAGGTCTGGGGCATGGACATCATCATCTGCACCACCGCCGAGACCGATGCGGAAGCCAAGGCGCTGTTGAAGCACTTCAACATGCCCTTCAACAGCTGAGGACCGATCCAATGGCCAAGAAATCCATGATCGAACGCGAGAAGAAGCGTCAGCGCCTGGTGAAGCAGTATGCCGCCAAGCGTGCCGCGCTGAAGGAAATCGCGACCGATGAAAGCCGCCCGATGGAAGAGCGTTTCAAGGCGCGCCTGAAGCTCGCCGAGCTTCCGCGCAACAGCTCCGCCACCCGGCTGCATAACCGCTGCCAGCTCACCGGGCGTCCGCACGCCTATTACCGCAAGCTGAAGATGAGCCGGATCGCCCTGCGCGACCTGGGCTCCAATGGCCAGATCCCTGGTCTGGTCAAGTCGAGCTGGTAAGGAGGACCACAGAATGAACGATCCTCTCGGCGATATGCTGACCCGTATCCGCAACGCGCAGATGCGGCACAAGTCCACCGTCGTCACGCCGGCTTCGAAACTGCGGGCCTGGGTGCTCGATGTGCTGACCGAGGAAGGCTATATCCGCGGCTACGAGAAGTCCGTGGATGCGAACGGCCATCCGACGCTGGTCATCAGCCTGAAGTACTACGAAGGCACCCCGGTGATCCGCGAGCTCAAGCGCGTCTCGACCCCCGGCCGCCGCGTCTACATGAGCGTGCGCGACCTGCCGTCGGTGCGCGAGGGCCTCGGCGTTTCCATCGTCTCCACGCCCAAGGGCGTGATGTCCGACGCCCATGCACGCGCTGCCCATGTGGGCGGCGAGGTGCTCTGCACGGTCTTCTAAGGAGAACAGCATGTCTCGTATTGGCAAAAAACCGGTCGAGCTGCCGTCGGGGGTCTCGGCCTCCGTCTCCGGCCAGACCGTCGAGGTTACGGGCCCCAAGGGGACCCGCAGCTTTCACGCGACCGATGACGTGACCGTCGCGGTCGAGGACAACGCCGTAACCGTCGCCCCGCGCGGCGCCTCGAAGCGGGCGCGCCAGCAATGGGGTATGACCCGCACCATGGTTCAGAACCTGGTGACCGGGGTCACGACCGGCTTCAAGAAAGAGCTCGAGATCCAGGGCGTGGGTTACCGCGCCGCGATGCAGGGCAAGACCCTGAAGCTGAACCTGGGTTACAGCCACGACGTCGATTTCGAGGTGCCGGAAGGCATCACCGTCACGGCGCCGAAGCCGACCGAGATCACGGTCGAGGGCATCGACCAGCAACAGGTCGGCCAGGTCGCGGCCAACATCCGCGAGTGGCGCGGCCCCGAGCCCTACAAGGGCAAGGGCATCCGCTACAAGGGTGAGTTCATCTTCCGCAAGGAAGGCAAGAAGAAGTAAGGAACGCAGAGATGGCATTGAACAAACGCGAATTGTTCCTCAAGCGCCGCCTGCGCGTCCGGAACAAGCTACGGAAACTGGCGGAGGGGCGTGCGCGTCTTTCCGTCCACCGCTCGAACAAGAACATCAGCGTGCAGCTGATCGACGATGTCGCGGGAAAGACGTTGGCCTCGGCCTCCACGCTCGAAAAGGATCTGGGCGTGATCGGCAAGAACAACGTCGATGCCGCGGCGAAGGTCGGGTCGGCCATCGCCGAACGGGCGAAGAAGGCGGGGGTCGAGGAATGCTACTTCGACCGCGGCGGCTTCCTCTACCACGGCACCATCAAGGCGCTTGCCGATGCCGCCCGTGAGGGCGGGCTGAAGTTCTGAGGAGACGAGAGTATGGCAGAACGTGACAACCGCCGGGGCCGGCGCGACCAGCGCGAGGAAACCCCGGAATTCGCCGATCGTCTCGTGGCGATCAACCGAGTGTCCAAGACCGTGAAGGGCGGTAAGCGCTTCGGCTTTGCCGCGCTTGTCGTCGTGGGCGACCAGCGCGGCCGCGTCGGGTTCGGCAAGGGCAAGGCCAAGGAGGTTCCCGAAGCGATCCGCAAGGCGACCGAACAGGCCAAGCGCCAGATGATCCGCGTGCCGCTGCGCGACGGCCGCACGCTGCATCACGACATCGACGGGCGTTGGGGGGCCGGCAAGGTCGTCATGCGCACCGCGCCGACCGGCACCGGCATCATCGCCGGCGGTCCGATGCGGGCCGTGTTCGAGATGCTGGGCGTCCAGGACGTGGTGGCCAAGAGCCTGGGGTCGCAGAACCCCTATAACATGATCCGCGCCACCCTGAACGGTCTGACCAAGGAATCGAGCCCCCGGTCGGTCGCGCAGCGCCGCGGCAAGAAGGTGGCCGACATCCTGCCCAAGCGGGGCGATGCGCCCGCTTCCTCGACCCAGACGGTCGAAGAAGCCGCCGGCGCCTGATCGCGAGGAGTGTGAGCAATGGCAAAGACCATCGTCGTCAAGCAGATCGGCAGCCCGATCCGCCGCCCCGCCAAGCAGCGTGCCACGCTGGTCGGCCTGGGCCTGAACAAGATGCACAAGACCCGCGAGCTTGAGGATACGCCCTCGGTCCGCGGCATGGTCGACTCGATCCCGCATCTGGTCGAGATCGTCGAGGAGCGCGGCTGATCCGCGCCCGCGACAGATCACGGCACTGAGACATAGCGCCGCGGCCTCCCGGTCGCGGCGCTTTCATTTGTGCGAGAGCGGCCCCGGGGCAGGGCGCGCGGATCTTGCGAGCCGCCGCCTCAGGGGCTATAGCCCCGCAATGGCCGCAAGGCCGGTGAATCATCGTAGAAGCCGTGTTTGCCCCGTCCGTCGCTTGGGGGGCAGTTCCGGCAAGGAGAAGCGACATGAAACTGAACAAATTGCGCGACAATGACGGCGCCGCCAAGAAGCGGATGCGCGTCGGCCGTGGCCCGGGCTCGGGCAAGGGCAAGACCGCCGGGCGCGGCATCAAGGGTCAGAAATCCCGCTCGGGCGTGGCGATCAAGGGCTATGAGGGCGGGCAGATGCCGCTGTATCAGCGCCTGCCCAAGCGCGGCTTCAACAAGCCGAACCGCAAGGAATACGCGGTGGTCAATCTGGGCCTGATCCAGAAGTTCATCGATGCCGGCAAGCTGGGCACCGAGATCACCGAGACCGAACTGGTCGACAGCGGCCTGGTGCGGCGCAAGCGCGACGGCATCCGCGTCCTGTCGAAGGGCGAACTGACATCGAAGGTGACGCTGACGGTGACCGGCGCTTCGAAATCCGCCATCGAGGCGGTCGAGAAGGCCGGCGGATCCCTGTCCGTCACGACCCCGGCAGCGGCCGAATAACAGGTTGTGGGCGGCCATCGCGCCGCTTACACCTGCCTTCAGTTTTCCAAGCGCCGCGGGTCCGGGAAACGGATCACGCGGCGCTTTTCCTGAAAGAGACCGCGAATGGCATCTGCAGCAGAGCAAATGGCCGCAAACATGAGCTGGGGCGCCTTCGGCAAGGCGACCGAGCTTCGGCGGCGCATCGTCTTCACCCTGGGCCTTCTGGTCGTCTATCGCGTCGGCACCTTCATCCCTGTCCCCGGCATCGACGGCGCCGCCCTGCGCGACTTCATGGAGCAGGCCTCGACCGGGCTGGGGGGAATCCTCAACATGTTCACCGGCGGCGCGATCAGCCGCATGGGGATCTTCGCCCTGGGCATCATGCCCTATATCTCGGCCTCGATCATCGTTCAGCTTCTCGCTTCGATGGTGCCGCAGCTCGAACAGCTCAAGAAAGAGGGTGAGCAGGGGCGCAAGAAGATCAACCAGTACACGCGCTACGGCACGGTGCTGCTGGCCACCTTCCAGGCCTATGGCCTTGCCGCATCGCTCGAAGCCGGCAGTCTGGTGACCGATCCCGGCTGGTTCTTCCGCATATCCGCCGTCATCACCCTGGTCGGCGGCACCATGTTCCTTATGTGGCTGGGCGAGCAGATCACGCAGCGCGGGATCGGCAACGGCATCTCGCTGATCATCTTCGTGGGCATCATCGCCCAGGTGCCGGCGGCGCTGGCGCAGTTCTTCGCCAGCGGGCGTTCGGGCGCCATCTCGACCCCCGTGATCCTGGGCGTGCTGGTACTGGTCGTGGTGGTGATCGCCTTCGTCGTGTTCATGGAGCGCAGCCTGCGCAAGATCCATATCCAGTATCCGCGCCGGCAGGTCGGGATGAAGATCTATGACGGCGGATCGTCGCACCTGCCGATCAAGGTCAACCCGGCCGGCGTGATCCCGGCGATCTTCGCCTCGTCGCTGCTGCTTCTGCCGACCACGCTTGCCACCTTCTCGGGCAATCAGACGGGTCCCGTCATGTCGACGATCCTGGCCTATTTCGGCCCGGGCCAGCCGCTGTATCTGCTGTTCTTCACGGTGATGATCGTCTTCTTCACCTATTTCTACACCCACAACGTCGCCTTCAAGACCGAAGACGTGGCCGACAACCTGAAGAACCAGAGCGGGTTCATCCCCGGCATCCGCCCTGGCGGACGCACGGCGGAATACCTGGAATACGTGGTGAACCGGGTGCTGGTGCTCGGATCGGGCTACCTCGCCCTGGTGACGCTTCTGCCCGAGATCCTGCGGTCGCAACTGGCGATCCCGTTCTATTTCGGCGGCACATCGGTTCTCATCGTCGTGTCGGTGACCATGGACACGATCCAGCAGATCCAGTCCCACCTTCTGGCGCATCAGTATGAGGGGCTGATCGAGAAATCGCAGCTGCGCGGCAAGAAGCGCGGCAAGAAAGGGACAGCGAGACGATGAACATCATACTTCTTGGCCCCCCGGGCGCCGGCAAGGGAACGCAGGCCAAGATGCTGGTGGAAGAGCGGGGGATGGTCCAGCTCTCGACCGGTGACATGCTGCGCGAGGCCCGCAGCTCGGGCACCGAGATGGGCCGCCGCGTCGCCGACGTGATGGACCGGGGCGAGCTTGTGACGGACGAGATCGTGATCGGGCTGATCGAGGAAAAGCTGGATCGCGGCGCGAAGGGCGGGTTCATCTTCGACGGCTTTCCCCGCACCCTGGCCCAGGCCGACGCGCTCGACGCGCTGCTCGCCCGTCACGGCCAGCGGCTGCATGCGGTGGTCGAGATGCGGGTGGACGATGCGGCGCTGGTCGACCGCATTTCGGGCCGGGCGACCTGTGCATCCTGCGGCGAGGTGTATCACGACCGCACCAAGCCGATTCCCCAGGACGGCAAGTGCGTGCGATGCGGCGGCACCGAATTCACGCGGCGCGCGGACGACAACGCCGAAAGCCTGAAGCAGCGGCTGATGGAGTACTACAAGAAGACGTCGCCGCTGATCGGATATTACCACTGCAAGGGCAACCTGCGCCCGGTCGACGGCATGGCCGATATCGCCGCGGTCAGGGCCGGGATCGCAGAGGTTCTTGACGGCGTCGTGGCCCGGGCTTGACGGCGCCGCGAATCCCCCTTAACTGACGGCTTCCCGCGTGGTTCCGGCCCTGCCCGGCCAGGCACCGCGTGGACCCATACTTCAGCAGCAGCCCGTGGCGCCAGCCTCGGGCTTCCGTTGTGAAAAAAGGTTCCGGCGCTACGGAACCGCAACGAAAGGATACGGAACGTGGCACGTATTGCCGGCGTGAACATCCCGACAGCCAAACGGGTTCCCATCGCGCTTACCTACATCACCGGAATCGGCCCCTCCTCGGCGCGCGAGATCTGCGATGCCGTGAACATCGACCAGACCCGCCGCGTGAACGAGCTGTCGGATGCCGAGGTTCTGGCGATCCGCGAGCATATCGACGCGAACTTCACGGTCGAGGGCGATCTTCGCCGCGACACCCAGATGAACATCAAGCGTCTGATGGATCTGGGCAGCTACCGCGGTCTGCGGCACCGCCGCAACCTTCCCGTGCGCGGCCAGCGCACGCATACGAACGCGCGTACCCGCAAGGGACCCGCGAAGCCGATCGCCGGCAAGAAGAAGTAAGGGAAGGACAGAGACATGGCTCGCGATCGTCGCAGCACCGGAAAGAAGAAGGTCTCGAAGAACATCGCCGCCGGCGTGGCGCATGTGAACTCGTCCTTCAACAACACGAAGATTCTGATCTCGGACGTGCAGGGCAATGCAATCGCCTGGTCGTCGGCCGGGACGATGGGCTTCAAGGGGTCGCGCAAATCGACCCCCTATGCCGCCCAGATGGCCGCCGAAGATGCCGGCAAGAAGGCGCAGGAACATGGCGTCCGCACGCTCGAGGTCGAGGTCCAGGGCCCCGGCTCGGGCCGCGAATCGGCGCTGCGTGCCCTGGCCGCCGTCGGGTTCAACATCACGTCCATCCGCGATGTGACGCCCATCGCCCATAACGGCGTCCGCCCGCCCAAGCGCCGCCGCGTCTGATCGGACCCGCACCGAATGCACGGATCGCGGCCACGCGCCGCGGTCCGCGCCCGTCATTATGAACCTCGGGTGGCCCTCGCCTCGGACATGGACGACGGCCTGGTATTGAGGAGACACGCATGATCCACAAGAACTGGCAGGAACTGATCAAGCCGACGCAGCTTGTCGTCCGTCCCGGCAACGATCGGTCGCGTCAGGCGACGGTCATCGCCGAGCCGCTGGAACGCGGCTTCGGCCTGACCCTGGGGAATGCCCTGCGCCGGGTTCTGATGTCGTCGCTTCAGGGCGCCGCCATCACCAGCGTGCAGATCGACAACGTCCTGCACGAATTCTCGTCCATCGCCGGCGTGCGCGAGGATGTTACCGATGTCGTGCTGAACCTCAAGGGCGTCGCGCTCCGCATGGAGGTCGAGGGGCCGAAGCGGCTGACCATCTCGGCCAAGGGTCCGCAGGTCGTCACCGCTGGCGACATCTCGGAATCCAACGGGATCGAGGTCCTGAACAAGGACCACGTGATCTGCCACCTGGACGATGGCGCCGATCTGTTCATGGAACTGACCGTGAATACCGGCAAGGGCTACGTCGCCGCCGACAAGAACCGCCCCGAGGATGCGCCGATCGGCCTGATGCCGATCGACGCCATCTATTCGCCGGTGCGCAAGGTCAGCTACGACGTGCAGCCAACCCGCGAAGGGCAGGTGCTGGATTACGACAAGCTGACGCTGAAGCTGGAAACCGACGGGTCGGTCACGCCCGACGATGCGGTCGCCTATGCCGCGCGGATCATCCAGGATCAGCTTTCGATCTTCGTGAACTTCGAAGAACCGGAATCGGCGCGGTCGGACAGCAGCGATGACGGGCTGGAGTTCAACCCGCTCCTGCTCAAGAAGGTCGACGAACTGGAACTGTCGGTCCGCTCGGCGAACTGCCTGAAGAACGACAACATCGTCTATATCGGCGATCTGATCCAGAAGACCGAGGCCGAGATGCTGCGCACCCCGAACTTCGGCCGCAAGTCCCTGAACGAGATCAAGGAAGTGCTGTCGGGAATGGGCCTGCATCTGGGCATGGATGTCGAGGAATGGCCGCCCGAGAACATCGAGGATCTGGCGAAGAAGTTCGAAGACCAGTTCTGATGCGCCTATGCGGAACGCGCCGCGTCGCGCGTTCCGCCCCCTCGCGCCGGGTCGCCCCGGTGCGGGTCGGGCTTCGGCCCCAAGGAGAGCCGGTGACACGCATCGCCGGCCGGACAAAGCAAAACCGCCCGTAGAGGGCACAGACGGAGTTGAAATCATGCGTCACGCCCGCGGCTATCGCCGCCTGAACCGCACCCACGAGCACCGCAAGGCCCTGTGGGCCAACATGGCCGGCAGCCTGATCGAGCACGAGCAGATCAAGACCACCCTGCCCAAGGCCAAGGAATTGCGGCGCATCGTCGAGAAACTGATCACCCTTGGCAAGCGGGGCGATCTGCATGCCCGCCGGCAGGCCGCCGCGCAGCTCAAGCAGGATGCCTATGTGGCCAAGCTGTTCGACGTGCTCGGCCCCCGCTATGCCGACCGCCAGGGCGGCTATGTCCGCGTTCTCAAGGCCGGCTTCCGCTACGGCGACATGGCGCCGATGGCGATCATCGAATTCGTCGACCGCGACGTCGATGCCAAGGGGGCGGCCGACCGTGCCCGCCTGGAGGCCGAAGAGGCCGAGTGATCGCGCGACAGCGATGGAAAATTGGGGGTTCCGCCATGCGGAGCCCCTTTTCGCACTCCGGGCGGGGGCGAACTGGATTGGGTCTGGTTCGGCCGGGTGCGAAAGTTGTGTTCGGATTGGGCGTGGCGTTGAACCTGCGCTAACCCGTTGCTGCGATGAGTGCTGCGGTAGCATGGAGGCGGCCGCGATGCGTGTGTATTCCACCCCGGCGCCGGGCCTGGAAGACGGGCTCGCGAAGCTGCGCGAACTGGCACCGGCCGGTTTCGCGCTCGGTCTGCATGTGCGTTTCGCCGCGGCGCATATCGTGGTTCAGACCTATCCGCGCGCCTGGATCGATCTCTATACCAGCAACGGATATCTGCTGTGCGATCCGATGGTGTTCTGGGCCTTCGGCAATAGCGGCGCCTGCCGGTGGAGCGAATTGCTCTATCCCGATCCGCACCGGATCATGGAACAGGCCGCCGCGCACGGGCTGAGATACGGTGCGGCCGTGTCGCACGGGGCGGTCACCTCTCGGTCCTTCGGCGGCTTCGCCCGCTCGGACCGGGAATTCACCGATGAGGAGATGTCGCTGGTCGCGGGCATCGTCGCCGATCTGCATGACCGGTCCAAGCCGCCGCAGGGGCTGACCCCGGCGCAGCGGCAGGCGCTGCAGCTGATCGCGACGGGCCACCGTCACGCCGAGGCGGCGGCCAAGCTGGGGATCTCGGAAAGCGCGCTGAAGGCGCGGCTGAAATCGGCGCGCGACCGGCTGCTGGCGCGCACGACCGCCGAGGCGATCCAGCGCGCGCAGGAGCATAACCTGCTCTGAGGGCGACGCCGCCGTGCCTGCCGGCGCTTTCCCCGGGGGCGAGGGCGGCATAGACAGGGATATGGCCGATCTGTTCGACAGCCCCTCCGACGCCGCCCCGGCAGATGCGCCCCGGTCCGCCGCGCCCCAGTCCGCCGCGCCCCGCCCGCTGGCGGACCGCCTGCGGCCGTCGAGCCTGGACGAGGTGATCGGACAGCCGCAGATACTGGGGCCTGAGGCGCCCCTCGCGACGATGCTGGAGAGCGGCGCCCTGTCGTCGCTGATCTTCTGGGGGCCGCCGGGCGTGGGCAAGACCACCATCGCCCGCCTGCTCGCGCGCGAGACCGAACTGGCATTCGTCCAGATCAGCGCGATCTTCACCGGCGTTCCGGAACTGCGGAAAGTGTTCGAGGCGGCGAAGCTCCGGCGCGGAAACGGGCAGGGGACGCTGCTCTTCGTCGACGAGATCCATCGGTTCAACAAGGCGCAGCAGGACGGGTTTCTGCCGCATATGGAGGACGGGACGATCCTGCTGGTCGGCGCGACCACCGAGAACCCGTCATTCGAGCTGAACGCCGCGCTGCTGAGCCGGGCGCAGGTGCTGGTGCTGGAGCGCCTCGGCCTGCCGGATCTGGAGCGGCTGGCGCAGCGGGCCGAGCGGGAGCTGGACAGGCCGCTGCCGCTGGACGAAGCGGCGCGCGCCGCGCTGCTGGAGATGGCCGACGGCGATGGCCGGGCGCTACTGAACCTGGTCGAGCAGGTGGCGGCCTGGCGCACCGAGGCGCCGCTGGATACCGATGCCCTGACGCGGCGGCTGACCCGGCGCGCGGCGAAATACGACAAGGCCGGGGACGAGCATTACAACCTGATCTCGGCGCTGCACAAATCGGTCCGGGGCTCGGATCCCGACGCCGCACTCTACTGGTTCGGGCGGATGCTGGAAGGGGGCGAGGATCCCCGCTACCTGGCGCGGCGCATCACGCGCATGGCGGTCGAGGATATCGGCCTGGCCGACCCGCAGGCGCAGACGATCTGCCTGCATGCCTGGGAGGTGTATGAGCGTCTCGGCAGCCCCGAGGGCGAACTGGCCCTCGCGCAGGCGGTGACCTATCTGGCGCTGGCCCCGAAATCGAACGCGGGATACGCGGCCTACAAGGCAGCGCGCGCCGCCGCGCGGCAGACGGGCAGCGCGCCGCCGCCCAAGCATATCCTGAACGCGCCGACCGGTCTGATGAAGGATCAGGGCTACGGCGCCGGCTATGCCTATGACCACGATGCCGAAGACGCGTTCTCGGGCCAGAACTACTTTCCCGACGGCATGGCGCGGGGGGCGTATTACCAGCCGGTCGAACGGGGATACGAACGGGATCTGAAGAAACGCCTGGAGTGGTTCGCGCGCCTGCGCGACAAGCGGCAGGGCGGTTGACAACGCGCCGCGCCCGGCGGACACCCGGGCGCATGTTCGCAACCCTTCTTCAGATCGCCCTGGGCGGCGCGGCGGGCGCAACGGCACGGTACCTGACCGGGCTGGGCGTGGTCCGCCTGTTCGGCCACGGCTTCCCCCTGGCGATCCTGTCGGTGAACATCCTGGGCTCGCTGCTGATGGGGGTATTCGTGTCGGTCGCCGCCCTGCGCGGCGGCACCAGCCTGTCGCCGCTGGTGATGACCGGCTTTCTGGGCGGCTTCACGACGTTCTCGTCCTTCTCGCTGGAAACGGTGGGGCTGATCGAACGCGGCGCCTATGGCTCGGCCGCGCTGTATGTCACGCTGTCGGTCGTCGTGTCCGTGGCGGCGCTGGTGCTCGGCATGGTCCTGGCGCGTGAGGTGCTGGCATGAGCGGCGTGCAGACCGTCACCGTCGCCGCGGGCGAGGGGGGGCAGCGGCTGGATCGCTGGCTTCGTCGCCGCTTTCCCCATGTGCCGCAGGGCCGCGTCGAAAAGATGTGCCGCAAGGGCGAGTTGCGCGTCGACGGTGCGCGGGTGAAACCGGCGACCCGGGTGGAGGAGGGGCAGAGCGTGCGCGTCCCGCCGCTGCCCGACCCGGCCGAGATTGCCGAGCGTCCGGCCGCGCCCCGCGTTTCGGACGCGGATGCGCGAATGATGCGCGAGGCGGTGATCTTCCGCGACGATCACATCATCGCGCTGAACAAGCCGCCGGGCCTGCCCAGCCAGGGCGGAAGCGGCCAGAGCCGCCATGTGGACGGACTGGCCGAGGCTTTGCGTTTCGGCCTCGACGAGAAGCCGCGCCTCGTGCACCGGCTGGACAAGGACACGTCGGGGATACTGCTGCTGGCGCGCAGCCGGCAGGTGGCCGGGGCGCTGACCGAGGCGTTCCGGGCCCGGAACGCGCGCAAGATCTACTGGGCGGCCTGCGCCGGCGTGCCGCAGCCGCGCATGGGCACGGTCCGCTTCGGCCTGGTCAAGGCGCCGGGCCACGGCGCGCGGGGCGAGGCCGAGAAGATGTTATGCGTCCATCCCGATCGGGTGGATGCGACGCCGGGGGCGAAACGGGCGACGACCGATTACGCCGTATTGTCTGCCCTGGGGGGGCGAACCGCCTGGCTGGCGCTGGTGCCGGTGACCGGCCGCACCCATCAACTGCGCGCCCATATGGCCGAGATCGGGCACCCGATCGTCGGCGACGGCAAGTATGGCGGCTCGGGCCAGGAAAATCTGGGCGACGGGTGGGGCGCGCAACTGGGCGGCGAGATCAGCCGCAAGCTGCACCTGCACGCGCGGTCGCTGACCCTGCGCCATCCGGTCACGGGCGCGGTCCTGTCGCTGACCGCGCCGCTGCCCGATCACATGCGCCGCACCTGGGACGCCATGGAATGGCGCGAGCAGGACGTGCCCGCCGATCCCTTCGCGGAGCTGGAATGACCGATCCGGCGCTCGTCATCTTCGACATGGACGGCACGCTGGTCGATTCGCAGGCGCATATCTGCGCCGCGATGGAGGCGGCGTTCCACGCCGAGGATCTGCCCGCGCCGTCGCGCCCCCGGATCCTGAACATCGTGGGCCTGTCCCTGCCGCGGGCGGTGGCGCTTCTGGCGGGCGGCGAACCGCAGGCGCGCATCGACCGGCTGGTCGCGGGTTACAAGGCCGCCTATTCCGACCTTCGCGGCAGCCTGGGCGAAGATGCGGGTTCGCCGCTCTATCCCGGGGCGCGCGCGGCGCTCGACCGGCTGGCGGCGCTGGATCACGTGTTGATCGGCGTGGCGACGGGCAAATCGCGCCGCGGGCTGGACCACGTGATCGCGAGCCATGATCTGGCGCGGTATTTCGTGACGATTCAGGTGGCCGACGATCACCCGTCGAAGCCGCATCCGTCGATGATCCTGCGGGCGCTGTCCGAAACCGGCGTCGCGCCGGAGCGGGCCGTGATGGTCGGCGACACCAGCTATGACATGGAGATGGGCGCCGCCGCCGGGATCGCCACGCTCGGCGTCACCTGGGGCTATCACCCGCAGGTGCAGCTGACCGCCGCGGGCGCGCACCGCGTGGTCGGGGACTTCGCGGCGCTGGAGACGGCGCTGCATAGGATATGGGAGCGCGCGTGATGGCGGAATGGGCGGCCAGGCGGTTCTGGAAAAGCGTTGACGTGGTCGAGCAGCCGGAAGGCGGCTTCGCGATCCACCTGGATACGAAGCCGGTTCGCACGCCGGCCAAGGCCCCGTTGCTGCTGCCGACCCGGCCGCTGGCACAGGCCGTTGCCGCCGAATGGGACGCGCAGGTCGAAACCGTCGCCCCCCTGACCATGCCGCTGACCCGTTCGGCCAATTCCGCGCTGGACAAGGTGGCCCCGCAACGCGACGAGGTGCTGCGCCTGATCGCGGCCTATGGCGAAACCGATCTGCTGTGCTACCGTGCCGAGCGGCCGGCGGAGCTGGCGCAGCGGCAGGCGGCGGCCTGGGATCCGTTGCTGGACTGGGCCGCCGAACGCCACGGCGCGCGGCTGCTGCCGGTGCAGGGCGTGATGCCGCAGCCGCAGCCGCAGGCGGCGCTCGAGGCGCTGGCCCGGCCTCTGGCCGACCTGTCGCCCTTTCGCGTCGCGGCGCTGCACGACCTTGTGGCGCTGTCGGGCTCGCTGGTCATCGGGCTGGCCGCGGCCGAGGCGGTGCGGCCGGCCGACGAGTTGTGGGACGTCTCGCGCCTCGACGAGAAGTGGCAGGCCGAGCAATGGGGCGAGGACGAGGAAGCCGCCCGGGCGGCGGCGGTGAAACGGGAGGCGTTTCTGCATTCGGACCGGTTTTTCCGCCTTGCCTGAGGGGCCCGCGCGGCGGACGTGGCGTCGCCTTTACCATTTGGTCAGTCAGGATCCCCGCGGCGGGCTTGACCTGTGTTCCGGAATGCGACCACACTCGCACCCGCAGTGGAACTAGTGACACACTGATCTTCGGTCCAGGGAGGGCCGGGTGAACTGCCCGTGCAGCGGGCGGAAACTCAGGAAGAGGTAAACATGAAAAAAACCGCATTTCTCGGCGCGCTGACGGTGGCGGGTCTGGTCGCCGGCGCGGCGGCCGCAGCAACTCTTGACGACGTCAAGAGCCGTGGCAAGCTGAGCTGTGGCGTGAACACCGGTCTGGTGGGCTTCGCCGCCCCCGACAGCAACGGCAACTGGGAAGGCTTCGACGTCGCCATCTGCCGTGCGGTCGCCGCGGCCGTGCTCGGCGATCCGCAGGCCGTCGATTTCGTGCCCACCACCGGGCAAACCCGCTTTACCGCGCTGGCCTCGGGCGAGATCGACGTGCTGTCGCGGAACACGACCTGGACGTTCTCGCGCGATGTCGACCTGAAGCTCGATTTCGCCGGCGTGAACTACTATGACGGTCAGGGCTTCATGGCGCCGAAGGAACTGGGCGTGACATCGGCCAAGGATCTGGACGGCGCGACCGTCTGCATCCAGACCGGCACCACCACCGAACTGAACCTGGCCGATTTCTTCCGCACCAACGGAATGAACTACGAGCCGGTGCCGATCGAGACCAGCGCCGAGGCGCAGCAGCAGTACCTGGCCGGTGCCTGCGACGTCTACACGACCGACGCGTCCGGTCTGGCCGCGACCCGCGCCACGTTCGAGGATCCGTCGGCGCATGTCATCCTGCCCGAGATCATCTCGAAGGAGCCGCTCGGGCCGCTCGTGCGCCATGGCGACAACGAATGGGGCGATGTGGTCCGCTGGACGCTGAACGCCCTGATCGCCGCCGAGGAATACGGCATCACCTCCGCTAACGTCGAGGAACTGGCGGCCGGCACCCAGAACCCCGAGGTCAACCGTATCCTGGGCACCGAGGGCAACCTGGGCGAGATGCTGGGTCTGGACAAGGACTGGGCGAAGCGCGCCATCTCGGCCCGCGGCAATTACGGCGAGATCTTCGAGCGCTATATCGGCGAGTCGACCCCGATCGGCCTGGCCCGCGGCCTGAACGCGCAGTGGACCGATGGCGGCCTGCTCTACGCACCGCCCTTCCGGTAAGGCACCCGGAACAGAAGGGCGCGGAGCAATCCGCGCCCTTCGACCATGAAGAAACTGATAGAAACGACAGATAGCCCCGAGCAGGCCCGAGCTGCGCCCCGCAAGGTGCGGCCCTGTCGGCATATCTAGGGGAGCTCGCGCCGCATGACCTCTGCCTCAGACCGCCCGCCGCAGCCCGTCTTCAAGCTGAGCGATCTGATCTACGACACCCGGTATCGTTCGATGACGATCCAGACGGTGGCGCTGATCCTGCTGATGCTGTTCTTCGCCTGGCTGATCTCGAACACCGTCGCGAACCTCGCGAGCCTGGGCAAGGATTTCAACTTCGGCTTCCTGGACCAGCGCGCCGGCTATGACATCAACCAGGCGCTGATCCCGTATTCGTCGAACGACACCCATGCCCGCGCGGCCGTGGTCGGTATCCTGAACACGCTGCTGGTCGCGGTGCTGGGATGCGTGCTGGCCACGGTCCTGGGCGTCATCGCCGGGGTGTTGCGCCTGTCGAAGAACTGGCTGGTCGCGAAGCTGATGACCGTCTACGTCGAAGGCTTCCGCAACATCCCGCTGCTTCTGTGGATCATCGCCATCTTCGCGCTGATGACCGAGGCGACGCCGTCGCCGCGGGATTTCCGCGAGGGCGGGGTGGCCTCCATGTGGCTGTGGGAAAGCGTCGCCGTGTCGAATCGCGGCGTCTATATCCCCGCCCCGGTCTGGCTGCCGGGATCCTGGCTGGTGGTGACGGTGTTCATGCTGTCGATCGTCGGCGCCATCGCCTATCGCCGCTACGCCCGCAAGGTGCTGTACGATACCGGGCGGCTGCTGCCGATGGGCTGGCCCAGCCTGGCGATCGTGGTCCTGCCGGCGCTGCTGATCTATTTCCTGATGGGGATGCCGATCTCGTTGGACTACCCCGTTCTGGGCGGGTTCAATTTCGGCGGCGGCATCCAGTTGCGCAACTCGCTGATCGCGCTGTGGCTGGCCCTGTCGCTCTATACCGGCGCCTTCATCGCCGAGATCGTTCGCGCCGGCATCCTGTCGGTGTCGAAAGGGCAGACCGAGGCCGCCTTTGCCCTCGGCATGCGGCCCGGCCGCACGATGAACCTGGTGATCCTGCCGCAGGCCATGCGGGTGATCGTGCCGCCGCTGATCTCGCAATATCTGAACCTGACCAAGAACTCGTCGCTGGCGCTGGCGGTCGGCTACATGGATGTGCGGTCCACCCTGGGCGGCATCACCATCAACCAGACGGGGCGCGAGCTTGAGGGCATGCTGCTTCTCGGGCTGTTCTACCTGTTGCTCAGCCTGCTGATCTCGGGCGGGATGAACTTCTACAACTCGCGAATCAAGCTGAAGGAACGCTGAGATGAGCGATACGCATTCCGAAGCCGAGAGCCTGCTATTCGTCCGCAACGAGATGATGCCCGAACGCGAGCCGCCTCTTGCCGAGAGCGGGGCGTTCAAATGGCTGCGCGAGAACATGTTCTCGGGATGGCTGAACATCCTGCTGACCATCCTGGCGCTGCTGGCCATCTACGTCGTGCTCAGCGAGATCGTCCCGTGGCTGTGGCATTCCGTCTGGCGGGCGGATTCGCTGGCGCAGTGCCGCGAGATCCGCGATGCCACCTGGGGGTCCGATGTGGCCTCGGCCTGTTTTGCCGTCATCGCCGACCGGTGGCAGCAGCTGATCTTCGGCTTCTATCCGAGCGACCTGTACTGGCGGCCGCTTCTGGCGCTGGCGATCTTCCTGCTTGCCGTCGCGCCGGTGCTGTTCCCCGGCCTTCCGCGCGCGCTGCTGTGGTTCAGCGCCGCGGCACCTTTCCTCATGTTCTTCTTCCTGTGGGGCGGGTCGATCTGGGGTCCGATCCTGGTGGCACTCGGCTTTGCCGTGGGCTTTGCCGCCTATGCCATCGCCGGGCGCTTTACCGGTGCGGGGGCGGCGCTGGCCGTCGCCGTGGTCGCGGCGCTGATCTGGTGGCTGTTCGCGGCCGGTCCGCTGACCCGCGATCTGTCGCGCATCGCGCCCATCGGGCTGACCTATATCCAGTCCAAGGATTTCGGCGGCTTCATGCTGTCCTTCATCATCGGGATCTCCGGGATCATCCTGTCGCTTCCCCTGGGCATCCTTCTTGCCCTGGGTCGGCAATCGGACATGTTCATCATCAACAAGATCTCGGTGGGCTTCATCGAGATCATCCGGGGCGTGCCGCTGATCGTCTGGCTGTTCACGGCGTCGCTGCTGCTGAACTACTTCCTGCCGCCGGGCACCAATTTCGACCTGATGCTGCGGGTCATCATCATGGTCACGCTCTTCGCCGCCGCCTATATCGCCGAGGTGGTGCGCGGGGGGCTGGCGGCTTTGCCGCGCGGCCAGTACGAGGCCGCCGACGCCCTGGGCCTGGATTATACCAAGTCCATGCGCCTGATCATCCTGCCGCAGGCGCTGAAGATCTCGATCCCCGGCATCGTCAACACCTTCATCGGCCTGTTCAAGGACACGACGCTGGTGGTGTTCATCGGACTGCTGGATCCGATCGGCCTGTCGAACTCGATCCGGGCCACCACGGACTGGAACGGCATCTACTGGGAGCTGTTCGTGTTCATCGGCCTGCTCTTCTTCATCTGCTGCTTCAGCATGTCCCGTTACTCGATCTACCTGGAGCGCAAGCTTCAGCGTGAGCACCGTTAAGGAGGCGCCGCGATGACCGACACCATGAACAAGCTTGACGTCGATCACGACATCGATCGCAGCCGGATGACGGTTTCGGACGAGGTCGCGATCCAGATCTCCGACATGAACAAGTGGTACGGGTCGTTCCACGTGCTGCGCGACATCGACCTGACGGTCAACCGGGGCGAGCGGATCGTCATCTGCGGCCCGTCAGGATCGGGGAAATCGACCCTGATCCGCTGCATCAACCGCCTGGAAGAGCATCAGCAGGGCAGGATCATCGTCGACGGGATCGAACTGACCTCGGACCTGAAGAACATCGACCGTATCCGCTCCGAGGTCGGGATGGTGTTCCAGCACTTCAACCTGTTCCCGCATCTCACCATCCTGGAGAATTGCACGCTGGCCCCGATCTGGGTGCGCAAGACGCCCAAGAAGGAAGCCGAGGAAACGGCGATGCATTTCCTGGAAAAGGTCAAGATTCCCGATCAGGCGCTCAAGTATCCGGGGCAGCTTTCGGGTGGCCAGCAGCAGCGTGTCGCCATCGCCCGGTCGCTGTGCATGAAACCGCGGATCATGCTGTTCGACGAGCCGACATCGGCCCTCGACCCCGAGATGATCAAGGAGGTGCTCGATACGATGATCGAGCTGGCCGAGGAAGGGATGACCATGCTGTGCGTCACGCACGAGATGGGATTCGCCCGACAGGTGGCCAACCGCGTGATCTTCATGGATCAGGGGCAGATCGTCGAACAGAACGAGCCCGAGGAATTCTTCAACAACCCGCGCTCGGAGCGGACGAAGCTGTTCCTCAGCCAGATCCTGGGGCACTGACCCGGCCGGCGTCCGTCAATCCAGATCGCGGGGAACGGCGAAGGCGATCGCCCGGCCCGTTCCCCGGTCGAGTTCCGCCCAATCGGCGACGGGAAGGCGCAGGATCAGCGTGGCGCCGGTCGGGTAATCGGCGAATCGCGGATGGTCGGGCGGCGCGGCGGTCAGTGCCTGTGCCGCGTGGGCCAGACCGGGATTGTGCCCCAGCACCAGCACGCTCTGCCCCTGCGCATGGCGCAGCACCTCGATGATCGTCGCTTCGTCTGCCTCGTACAGGCGGGGCTCGAAGATCGGGACCGGCGCTTGGTCCAGCGCCTCGGCCACCGCCCGCCATGTCTCGCGCGTCCGGCGGGCCGGCGAGACCAGGACGGTATCGGGCAGGATGCCTGCGGCGGCCAGCCAGGCCCCCATGCGGGGAGCGGCGGCGCGGCCCCGGGCATTCAGCGGGCGGTCGCGGTCCGGCAGGCTGCGGTCGCCCCAGTCGGATTTGGCGTGGCGCATCAGGATCAGGTGACGGGTCACGGGTGAAAGGCCCTCATGTGGAATGCGGATTGCGCCGTGGCCCGGCGCCATGCGCCGACCGGACAGGCGCGGCGAACGGCGCAGCCCCGCGACATGCACCCGGCCCCCGCCGCCCGGTCCAGATATTCGTGACAATTGCCCAGATCATACCCGTCCGGCGTCAGCGCGCCGACGGGGCAGGCCGTGCGGCAGGGCTGTGCGGCGCAATCGTCGCAGGGCCGGCGGCCGGCCGGCGGCAGGTCCAGGCGTTCGTCGATGAGGAGCGCGCCGCGATAGGACAGGAACAGGCCAAGCCGGTCGTGAACCAGCAGGGTGGCGGGCGAGTGCCAGGCATGGCCCGACCGCAGCGCCCAGTCGACGAACGGGTGCCAGGGCGGCCCCCCGAACGGAAAGACCGCCCGCGCGCCAAGCAGGCCGGCCGCCTGTTCCAGGACCCTCCGGCTCCACCGGTCCAGCGGGTCCGGCGCGCGGTCGGCGAATTCGGACTGCGCGCGGATATGGGGCCAGAAGCGGGGTTCGTCCGGCCCGATCAGCAGCACCGTGCCGACCGGTCCGGGCAGTTCATCCCGGTCCGGGTGCAGGCCGCCGAGGATGGTCAGCGCATGGGGCGCCAGCGCATCCTCGACGGCCCGCAGCGTCATCTGGGCCGCCGGATCAGGCTGCCGGCCCCGTGATCGGTATAGAGCTCCAGCAGGCAGGCATTCGGCACCCGTCCGTCCAGGATCACCACGGCGCGCACGCCCCGCTCGATTGCCTCGAGCGCGGTTTCGGTCTTGGGAATCATGCCGCCGGCGATCACCCCGTCAGCCGTCATCTGCCGGATCTGGTCGGGGCTCAGCTCGGTCAACACATCGCCGCCGGCATCCTTCACCCCCGCGACATCGGTGAGCAGAAGCAGCCGGTCGGCCCGCAGCGCCCCGGCGATGGCGCCGGCCGCGGTGTCGCCGTTGACGTTGAAGGTCTCGCCCCCGCGGCCGGCACCGATGGGGGCGATGACCGGAATGATCTCGGCCGCGTGCAGCGAGCGCAGGAAATCGGGGTTGAACTCGGCCGGACGTCCGACAAAGCCGAGCGCGGGATCGGCCGGATCGCAGACCATCAGGTTCGCGTCCTTGCCGGAAAGGCCCACGGCCTTGCCCCCCGCGGCGTTGATCGCCTGGACGATCTTCTTGTTCACCAGGCCCGACAGCACCATCTCGACCACCTCGACCGTGGCGGCATCGGTGACCCGCTTGCCGTTCACGAAGTCCGACCGGATGTCGAGCCGGTCCAGCATCTGGTTGATCTGCGGACCGCCGCCGTGAACGATCACCGGATTGACGCCGACCTGCTGCATCAGCGTGACGTCGCGGGCGAAGCTCTCCATGCCCTCGTCCGACCCCATGGCATGGCCGCCCAGCTTGATCACGACGGTGGCGCCGTCGTAGCGCTGAAGGTAGGGCAGGGCCGAATTCAGCGTTCGGGCGGTGGCGATCCAGTCGCGGTTCATGGGCTGCTTCTTCATCTCTGTCCCTCGGCGGTGCCCTCCTGTTAGTCTGTCGCGACGGGCCGCTCAAGGGCGGCGGCAGGAGGCAGGCGATGGACGGACAGAAGACGTTGCTGCTGACGGGGGCGAGCCGGGGGATCGGCCATGCCACGGTCAAGCGGTTCTCGGCCGAGGGCTGGCGGGTGCTGACATGTTCGCGCCACCCGTTCGACCCGCGCTGTCCCTGGCCCGGCGGCGAACGCAGCCATGTGCAGGTGGATCTTGCCGATCCCAACGACACCATCGCCAGCATCGCCCGCGTGCGCGACATGCTGGACGGCCGGCTGGACGCCCTGGTGAACAATGCCGGCATCTCGCCCAAGAGCGCCGAAGGCGGGCGCCTGAACAGCATCGACACCGATCTGAAGACCTGGGGCCATGTCTTTCACGTGAACTTCTTCGCTCCCGTCGTGCTGGCCCGGGGGCTGAGGGACGAGTTGGCGGCGGCCGGGGGGGCGGTGGTCAACGTCACCTCGATCGCGGGGGCGCGCGTGCATCCGTTCGCGGGGGCCGCCTATGCGACGTCCAAGGCGGCGCTGGCTGCGCTGACGCGCGAGATGGCCCACGATTTCGGTCCGCTCGGGGTCCGGGTCAACGCCATCGCGCCGGGCGAGGTCGAGACGGCGATCCTGTCACCGGGGACGGAGCGGATCGTCGATGCCCTGCCGCTGCGGCGTCTGGGGCAGCCGTCCGAGGTGGCGGACGTGATCTATTTCCTGTGTTCGGACCAGTCCACCTATGTCACCGGGACGGAGATCGAGGTGAATGCCGGCCAGCATGTCTGAACCGGGGGCCGCCGCGGCCTATTCCAGGGTGGCGATCACGGCGCGCAGGGCTTCGATACCCTGACCCTTTTCCGACGAGGTGACGATGATCTCGGGAAAGGCGGCGGGGTGCCTTGCCAGGGCCGCCCGCACCTGCGCCAGGACCCGGGCGCGGTCGGCGTCCTTCACCTTGTCGGCCTTGGTCAGCACCGTCTGGAACGTCACCGCCGACCGGTCGAGCAGCGCGAGGATTTCCTCGTCCACCGCCTTGATCCCGTGGCGCATGTCGATCAGCACGAAGGCCCGGCGCAGACTGGGCCGTCCCGACAGATACGACTTGAGCAGACTTTGCCATTGCTGCACCACCTTGACGGGCGCGTTGGCGAAACCATAGCCGGGCAGGTCGACGATGTAACGATCGGCGCCGGCGGTGAAGAAGTTGATCTCTTGCGTGCGGCCGGGCGTGTTCGACGCGCGCGCCAGGGCCCGGCGGCCGGTGAGCGCGTTGATCAGCGTCGACTTGCCCACATTCGACCGGCCGGCGAAGCAGACCTCGATCCGGTCGGCGGGCGGCAGGCCGGACATGGCGACGACGCCTTTCAGGAACTCCGTGTCGCCCGCGAACAGCTTGCGCCCCGCCTCGCGCGCCGGCGCGTCCGGGTCGGCCAGGGGGAAGGGCAGGGCGCCGGTCACGGCAACAGCTCCGCCCGGTCGCCCCTCGACAGGCTGCCGCCTTCGATCACAACCCCGTAAACGCCGAAATCGCGGTGGCCGAAATGGGTCTGGAGCAGGGCCAGCGTATCGACATCGATGCGCCCCGTCAGCGGATCCGCCATGGTGGCGCGGCAACGGGTGATCCGCTCGCGCAGCTCCACGACCGCCTGGCCCAGGCGCAGGCGGCGACCGATCCACGTGAATTCCTCCCACGGCGCCACGCCGTCCAGCCAGACATTCCCGCGGAATCGCCGCGGGTCGAGCGGCACGCCCGCCAGTCGCGACAGCGCCTCGAGGCTGGACAGGCTGAGGATGCTGACCGACGGGTAATCGGTATCGGTCATGCCGCGCCCGGGCACGCGGATGACGCGGGCCGAGGCCGCGCGTCCCTCGGGCATCAGCGGGCGGGCCCAGTCGATCAGCCGGTCGCCCTCGGTCTCGGGGTGCAGGGACAGGTCGGGACGGTCGGGATGCGACAGGGTCAGCCGGCCGCTGCCATCGTCGAACATCGCGCCGACCGCCATCAGCCCGGGCGCCTTCGCCCCGCGCGAAAAGTTGGTGCAGGGCGCCCAGGAGGAGCCATCGGCAGCGGATGCCTCATGGGCGACCGCCCAGACCCGGTCGCCCGGCAGCGTGGCGCCGGTCGCCAGAACGGTTCGGGCCACGGGTTCCGCCCCGTGGCCCTTGACCGGATGACGCCAGATCTGCGCGACCGCGGCGGTCATTTCTTCTCCGGCGTCTTCTCGTCCGGCTCGGCCTTCTTGCGCCTGAAGCCGCGGCGGATATTGCCGAAGACATCGGGCTTGTAGCCCTGGCTGCGCATGATGGCGTATTGCTGGGTGAATGTGATCGTGTTGTTCGTGATCCAGTACAGGACGAGCCCGCTGGCGAACTGGCCCAGCATGAACATGAACACCCAGGGCATCCAGGCGAAGATCATCGCCTGCGTCGCATCGGCCGGCGCGGGGTTCAGTTTCTGCTGAAGCCACATCGAGATGCCCAGAAGGATCGGCAGCACCCCGAGCGAGATGATCGCCAGGAACGAGTTCGGATCGGGCGGCGCATAGGGAAGAAGCCCGAACAGGTTCAGGATCGAGGACGGGTCCGGGGCCGAAAGGTCGCGGATCCAGCCGAGCCAGGGCGCGTGCCGCAGCTCCAGCGTGACGAAGATCACCTTGTAGAGCGAAAAGAAGATCGGGATCTGGAACAGGATCGGCAGGCAGCCAGAGGCCGGGTTCACCTTTTCCTTCTTGTAGAGCCCCATCATCTCTTGCTGGAGCTTCTGGCGGTCGTCGCCGGCCCGCTCCTTGATCTTCTCCATCTCGGGCTGAAGTTCCTTCATCTTCGCCATCGAGACATAGGACTTGTAGGCCAGCGGGAAGAGCAGCGCCTTGAGGAAGATGGTTAGCACGATGATCGACCAGCCCATGTTGCCGATCACGCTGTTGATGTTGTGCAGCAGCCAGAAGATCGGCTTGGTCAGGAAGAAGAACCAGCCCCAGTCGATGGAATCGATGAAGCCGCGGATCCCGCCCTGGTTCTGATAGGTGCGGATCGCCTCCCATTCCTTGGCGCCGGCGAAGAGGCGGGTCGAGGAGCTGGCGGTCTGGCCCGGGGCCACATCGACCGTCGGCAGCCGCGTCTCGGTCTGATAGACGTCGGACCGGCCCACATACTGCGCGACCGACAGGAACGGCTGATCCGGGATCAGCGTCGTCATCCAGTACTTGTCGGTGAAGCCGATCCAGCCGTCCTCGGTCACGTCGACGACTTCGGTCGTCGGGCCCCACCGTTCGTCGGCGCCCAGATCGGGCATCTTCTTGTACTTGATCTCTTCCAGCGTACCGTCCGACATCCGCACGACGCCTTCGTGCAGGATGAAGAAGTTCACCGTGTCCGGTTCGCCCTCGCGGACGACGCGGCCATAGGGGGCGAGGCGCACGGGGGCGCCGGTGGTGTTCTCGACCGTCTGGGTGACGTAGAACATGTAGCGCTGATCGACCGTGATCTCGCGCCGGAAGATCAGCCCCTTGCCGTTGTCCCAGACCAGCGTCACGGGGGCGTCGGGCGCCAGGGTCTGGTTGCCCTCGACCTGCCACTGCGTGTTCGGGCCCGGCACGTCGTCGAAGGACAGATCGCCGCCCGGCGCCCATCCGAACAGGGCGTAATAAGGATCGCCGCTGCCGACGGGCGACAGCAGGTTCACCAGCGGAGAGGTGGGATCGAGGGTTTCGCGGTAGCGTTTCAGCGCAAGCTGATCGATCCGGCCGCCGAGGAGCGAGATCGAGCCCGTCAGGCTGGGCGTATCGATCGTCAGGCGCGGCGTTTCCGCCGCCGCTTCGGTCGCCGATTGCGGAGCGGCGTCACCGGTCGCGCCCGGGCGGGCCGCTTCGGCCGGCGGCTGCTGGACCTGTTCGGTCCGGGGCTGGCTGGCCGAATCGGTTGGGGAATCCTGCGGTGGAAAGAGCAGGAACCATCCCAGGATCACGAGGAAACTCAGTGCCGTAGCAAGGATGAGGTTCTTGTTCTGATCGTCCATGGAAATATGGCCACACCTGTCCGCCTGCGGGTCAGGGCGGTTCAACAGGGCGCGGCGCTAAAGGTCAAGGCGTTTTGCCCGGCCGGGCCGGACCCGGCCGGGCATTGCCGCCGGCCGGCTGCCGGCGCGCAGCGCGGGTCCCCCGGCCCAGGGCCAGCGCGGGCGGCAGCGCGCCGCGATGGGCCATGAGCCATGCGGGCAGCGCCTCGGGCGGCATCGGCTTGGCGATCGCGTAGCCCTGCACATGGGCGACGCCAAGCTGGGCCATCATCGCATGTTCGTCCCGCGTCTCGACCCCCTCGGCCAGAGTGTCCAGCGACAATTGTTCGGCCATGGTCAGCATGGCGGCGACCATGGCCCGCTGGTCGCTGTCGGTATCCGCGCCGCGCACGAAGCTCCGGTCGATCTTCAGGCGGTGGACCGACAATTGCCGGATCGCCGAAATCGAGGCGTGACCCGTGCCGAAATCGTCCAGATCGACATAGCAGCCCATCGTCTTCAGCGCGGCCAGGTTGCGGATGATCACATCGCCGGCATCCCGCGCCACGACGGTTTCCAGAACCTCGATCCCCAGCCTGTGCGGCGCCAGGCCGAAACGGTCGAGTTCCCACGACACGCGGTCCGGCAGGCTGGGATCGGCAAGCTCGGCCTCGGAGAAATTGACCGATACGCGCGGAACCTCGACGCCGTCCCGATCCCAACCGGCCAGGGCCAGCAGCGCGCGCGACAGCATCCGGTCGGCCAGCCGGTCGCTGAGCCCGCCGGCACGGATCGCGGGCAGGAATTCCGAAGGGGGAAGGGTGCCATGCCGCGGATGGTCCCACCGCGCCAGGGCTTCGACCCCGGTCAGCGCGCCGGTATCGGTCGAAATCTGCGGCTGGATCCAGGGACGGATCGCGCCGCTGTCCAGCGCCTCGGTCAGATCGCGCACCAGATCGGCCTTGACCGCCTGTAGCGAGCCCATCGTGCGCGTGAAGGCGCGGATCTTGTTCGGCCCCTCGCGGCGGGCCGTGGCCAGCGCCGTTTCCGCCCCGGCCAGCAGCGCCTCGGCATCCATCTGACTGGCCGGATCCGACTGCGCAAGGCCGACAGAGACCGTCAGGTCCGCCCGACCGCGGTGCAGCCGAAGCGGTTCGGCGCAGGCGCTCTGCAGGCGCGCGGCAAGTTCCAGCGTGGAATCCAGGTCCAGCCGCCCGGACGGGGCAGGCGCAACCGCCAGTCTGTGGCCTGGCAGCCGCGCGACAAAATCGGTGCCCCGGCAATGGGCCAGGACCCGTTCGGCGGTGCGGTCCATCGCCTCGGCCGCGGACCGATCGCCCAGGCGGCTTTGCAGCGCGTCGAATTCATCGGGCGCGATCAGCAGACAGGTGGTGCGCGCCCCCTCCCGGTCCTTCTGCAGGTTCGCGGCGAGTTGCCGTTCGAGATCGATGCGCTGCGGCAGGGCCGCGCTGTCCGCGAGGCTGATCAGGCCCGATGGGCGCAGCGCCATGATTGCCGTGGCAATCGCGGCCAGGCCGAGCGTGGCGATGGTATAGGCGTGATCGCCCCCGGCGTGACGGATCGCCAGCAGCACCAGGGGCAGCGTCGCCGCGATGGCGAGCGGCTTGACCGTCCCGCGGGCAAGCCGGTGCCGCAGCCCCTGTCCGATCCATCCTCTGGCGGGCATTCCCGGCCCCCGATGCAACCTTAAAGCTGCGGACAGGGTAGAAGCCGGCGACTGACGGAGTCGTTAATTGCGCGGTAAATAATCTAGCAATTTTAGTGAATCACCCGTCCTGCCGGACGAGCGCCGCGAAATCGAACAGCGCCGGGTCCAGCAGGTGCGACGGCCGGGCATTTTCCAGGGCGCTGAAGATCTTCTGCCGCCGGCCGGGGCTGCGCGCCTCCCACTCGTCGAGAAGACGCTTGATCTGCTGGCGCTGAAGGCCGTCCTGGCTGCCGCACAAATCGCAGGGGATGATCGGATAGTTCATCGCGCGGGCGAAGCGGTCGCAATCGGCCTCGGCCACATGGGCGAGCGGCCGGTAGACGAAAAGATCGCCCTCGTCGTTCAGCAGCTTCGGCGGCATCGTGGCCAGCTTGCCGCCGTGGAAGAGATTCAGAAAGAACGTCTCGAGGATGTCGTCACGGTGGTGCCCCAGCACCACGGCCGAACAGCCCTCTTCCCGGGCGATCCGATAGAGATGCCCCCGCCGCAGCCGCGAACACAGCGCGCAATAGGTCCGGCCCTGGGGAACCTTGTCCATCACCACGGAATAGGTGTCGCGGTATTCGATCCGGTGCGGCACCCCCATCCGTTCCAGGAAATCGGGCAGGACCGTCGCCGGAAAGCCCGGCTGCCCCTGATCCAGATTGCAGGCCAGCAGGTCCACCGGCAGCAGGCCCCGCCACTGCAATTCGTGCAGCACCGCCAGCAGGGTGTAGCTGTCCTTGCCTCCGGACAGGCAGACCAGCCAGCGGGCGCCGCGTTCGATCATGCCGTAGCGTTCGATCGCCGCGCGCGTTTCCCGCACGATCCGCTTGCGCAGCTTGCGGAACTCGGTCGTGTCGGGCGCGCCATGGAACAGCGGGTGGATGTCGTCGCCGTCGTCAAGCATGGCGGGGCCTTTCACGGTCGCTTCGGCTGAGCCGGGGGCAGGGGAGCGGCGGCATCCGCGGGTCAATCGGGCACATTGTCGATCCCCGATCCGCCTAGCGGGTGGCACCGGGCGAGCCGCCTGAGCGTCAGCCAGCCCCCCCGGAGCGCGCCGTGGCGATCGAGCGCTTCGAGCGCGTAAGCCGAACAGGTGGGGTGATACCGGCAGTTGAACCCGACCCACGGGCTGAACAGCAGCCGGTAGCCCCGCACCGGCAGCGACAGGATCAGCGCCGCGGGGGTCATTCGTGGACCGCGGCCAGCGCCGCCCGCAGATCGGCGAGCAGCGCCGGAAACGGCCGCTGTGCCGTGACGTCGCGCCGGCCGATCAGGACGTAATCCCATCCCGGGCATCCCGCCGCCGGCAGCACCAGGCGCGCAGCTTCGCGCAGGCGCCGTTTCGCCCGGTTGCGGGCCACCGCGTTGCCGACCTTCTTGGAGCAGGTGAAGCCGACCCGAATCGGCGCCTCGCTGTCCTCGTCCCGGGCGCGTCGCCGCGCCTGGAGCATGAAGGACGCCGTTCCGCGACGTCGGGCGCGCGCGGCGCGCAGGAAATCCGCGCGGTGGCGCAGCACCGATAGCCGCGTCGAGCGGATGCCGGCCGGCGCTTCCGGCCGCGTCGCCGCCGTCTCCGCGCCCGCCGATGTCATGGATGTCAGGCGCTGAGCGACTTCCGGCCGCGGGCGCGCCGGGCGTTCAGGATCTTGCGGCCGGCCTTGGTCGCCATGCGGGCGCGAAAGCCGTGCCGGCGCTTGCGGACCAGGTTCGAAGGTTGAAATGTGCGTTTCATCGCCTCAGTCTCCGTCGGGTGCCCCGCATCCCGTGCGGTCGGCCTGCGTCTTGTGGAAGCCCGCTCTCTAGGGGGATCGTCATCGGCTGTCAACCGGCCGGCGCCGTTGCGGGAAAGGTGGCGGCCCCGGCATCGTCCCGGCCTATCAACCCGGCGTGAAATCCGCGTGGCAGGGGCAGACGCGGTGGCGCGGATCGGTGAAGATGCCGCAGGCCCGACCGGAGCATATATGAGCGATACCCACCCTTTCCGGCGACCGGCGATCCGGCGGCGCCTGCTGCTGGCGCTTGTCGCGCTTGTCGCGCTCGGCCTGACGATCGCGCTGGATGATGTGCTGAGCTTCGACCGGCTGGCCGGAAACCGCGAGCGGCTGGTCGCCTTTGCCGATGCGCGCCCGGTTTCGGTCGTGGTCGCATTCCTGGCGGTCTATGTCGTCATCGCCGCCTTCTCGCTCCCCGGGGCCACGGTGACGACCCTGGCGGGCGGTTTCCTGTTCGGCGTCTTTCCCGGGACGCTCTACAACGTTCTCGGGGCGACCGTGGGGGCGACGCTGCTGTTCCTGGCCGTGCGGTGGGGGCTGGGGGCGCGGCTGGCCGCGCGGATGGATGCCGGGGACGGGCAGGTCAAGCGCATCAAGGCCGGGATCGACCGCAACCAGTGGGAGATGCTGTTCCTGATCCGGCTGATTCCCGTCGTTCCCTTCTTCGTGGCCAACCTCCTGCCGGCGCTTCTGGGCGTCGGGTTGGGCCGGTTCGTGACGACGACCTTCCTGGGCATCATCCCCGGCGCGCTGGTCTATACCTCGGTCGGCGCTGGGCTGGGCGCGGTCTTCGATGCGGGCGAGGCGCCCGATCTGGACGTGATATTCGAGCCGCGGATCCTGCTGCCGCTGGTCGGCCTCGCGGCCCTTGCGGCGCTGCCCATGGCCCTGCGGGCCTGGCGCGGCCGGCGTGACGCATGAGCGACGCGATAAAGACCGATATCTGCGTGATCGGCGCCGGGGCCGGCGGTCTGTCGGTTGCGGCCGGTGCGGTGCAGATGGGCGCGCGGGTGGTGCTGGTCGAGGGCGGGCGCATGGGCGGAGACTGCCTGAATCACGGCTGCGTTCCGTCGAAGGCGCTTATCGCGGCGGCGCACCGGGCTCAGGCGCTGCGCGATGCCGCCCGCTACGGGATCGGGGCGGTGGAGCCGCAGGTCGATTACGCGGCGGTGATGGAGCACGTCCAGCGCGCGATCCGCACCATCGCGCCCATGGACAGCCAGGAGCGGTTCGAGGGGCTGGGTGTGCGCGTCATCCGCGACTGGGCGCGATTCGTCTCGCCGCACGAGGTCGAGGCCGGCGGTTTTCGCATCGCCGCACGCCGGTTCGTCATCGCCACCGGATCGCGCCCGGCGATCCCGCCGATCGGCGGGCTGGACGACGTGCCCTACCTGACCAACGAGACGCTGTTCGACCTGCGCGAGCGGCCCGGCCACCTGATCGTGCTGGGCGGCGGCCCGATCGGGGCCGAGATGGCGCAGGCCCATCGGCGCCTGGGCAGCCGCGTCACGGTGATCGAGGCCGCTCGCGCCCTCGGCCGCGAAGACCCGGAACTCGCGGCGGTGGTCCTGGCGCGTCTGCGCGACGAGGGGGTCGAGCTATGCGAGGGCCGGGCGGTGCGCCGGGTCGCCGGGCAGGCGGGCGCCGTGACCGTGGAACTGAACGACGGTGCGCGGCTGAGCGGCACCCATCTTCTGGTCGCGGCCGGGCGGCGGGTGGCGCTGGACCGGCTGGCGCCGCAGGCCGGCAATATCGCATGCGACGGTGGCGTCACGGTGGGGCCGGGGCTGCGATCGGTCAGCAATCGCCGCGTCTACGCGGTGGGCGATGCGGCGGGCGGGGCGCAATTCACCCATCTGGCGGGCTACCATGCGGGCGTCGTTCTGCGCGCGATCCTGTTCGGCCTGCCGGCGCGGGCGCGTGCGGATCATATCCCCCGGGCCACCTATACCGACCCGGAACTGGCCCAGGTCGGTCAGACCGAGGGCGAGGCGCGGCTGTCCCATGGCGACGGTATTCAGGTGCTGCGCCTGCCCTTCGCCGAGAACGATCGCGCGGTCGCCGAGGGCGAGACCCGCGGCATCGTGAAGCTGATCCTGCTCAAGGGGCGGCCGGTCGGTGTCTCCATCGTCGGGGCGGGGGCGGGGGATCTGATCGCCCCCTGGGCGGTGGCGCTGGCCAACGGGCACGGGCTCAAGACCCTGACGGATGCGGTGCTGCCCTATCCGACGCGATCCGAAAGCGCGCGCCGCGTCGCGGGGGCCTATTTCTCGCCGAAACTCTTTGCTAATCCTTGGGTCAAACGGGCCGTCGGGCTGGTGCAGAAAGCCCTGCCCTGAGCCCTTGACCGAGGGCGCGCATGCTGAACTCACTGTCGGGACGCTTCCTGATCCTGACCGTCATCTTCGTCATGCTGGCGGAGGTGCTGATCTTCGTGCCGTCGGTCGCCCGCTTCCGCGAGGATTACCTGCTGTCGCGTCTGGAGCGGGCGCAGATCGCCTCGCTGGCGCTGCTGGCCAATGACGCCATCGACGAGAATCTGGAATCCGAGCTTCTGAAGAACGCCGAGGTCTACAACGTGGTGCTGCTGCGCGACCAGGTGCGCCAGCTTGTCCTGTCCTCGCCCATCCCCTCGCCGATCTACGCGACCTACGATCTGCGGTCCATCGGCCCGATCCAGCTGATCCGCGACGCGATGATGGACCTGTTCGAGCCCGAGGACCGGGTGATCCGCGTGATCGGCGACCCGGTGCGCGAGGGCGGGCTGCTGATCGAGATCACCATGCCGACCGAGCCCCTGCGCATCGCCATGATCGATTACGGGCTGCGCATTCTGGTCCTGTCGGCGGTGATCTCGTGCCTGACGGCGCTGTTGCTGTTCCTGGCCGTGCGCCGGTTCCTGGTGCGGCCGATCAAGGGGGTGGTCGCGGCCATGACCAGCTATGCCGCCGCGCCCGAGGATGCCCGCCGCATCATCACCCCCTCCGCCGGGGTGCGCGAGCTGCGCGAGGCCGAGACGGCGCTGCAATCGCTCCAGACCCAGCTGACGGCGGCGCTGCGGCAAAAGGAGCGGCTGGCGCAGTTGGGGGCGGCGGTGGCCAAGGTCAGCCACGATCTGCGCAACATCCTGACCACCGCCCAGCTTTTCGTGGACCGGATCGAGGACAGCGCCGACCCCACCGTCAGGCGCATCTCGCCCAAGCTCCTCAACTCGATCAGCCGCGCCGTCAATCTGTGCGAGGCGACGCTGGCCTTCGGCAAGGCCGAAGAGCCGCCCCCCGCGCTGGACCGGGTGGCGCTGGCGGCCGTCGTCAACGACGTGGTGGACGGCGAGCGGCTGGCCGCGGGCGAGCATGACGTCTCGTTCTCCGAGGATGTGCCCGCCGGTCTGGTGGTGCGCGCCGATCCCGAACAGCTCTACCGGGTGCTGGCGAACCTGCTGCGCAACGCCCGGCAGGCCATCGTCGCCAGCGGGCGCCCCGGCGAGGTGGCGATCAGCGCCGCCGAGGATGACCGCGACTGGGTAATCGAGGTGGCCGATACCGGGCCCGGCCTGCCGCCGAAGGCGCGCGAGCATCTGTTCACGCCGTTCCAGGGCGGCGCGTCCAAGGGCGGCTCGGGGCTGGGGCTCGCCATCGCCGCCGATCTGATCCGCGGCCATGGCGGCCGGCTGGAACTGCGGCGGACCGGCCCCGACGGCACCGTCTTCGTGCTGCGCCTGCCCAAGACGGTGGTGGCGTTCGACGCCGCCGCGGAATGACGATTTCGCCCTTGCAATGCCCCGCCACGGCCGTTACATCGCCCTCACCCCACGCGCTGGTAGCTCAGTTGGATAGAGTACTTGACTACGAATCAAGGGGTCGGGGGTTCGAATCCTCCCCAGCGCGCCATTTCCTCCAAATTCAAAGACTTGCCGTAAGTGCAGTTCGCGGCCGTTTGTTCAGACCTCGCTAACGAGCGGTCGGCAAGATGGCGCCGCCGCCGCATCGTCATCCGCGTCTGGCCCGGGCGCTGGAACAAATACGCGTACAGCAGCGGGCCGGTCCGGTGAGTTGGCTCGCCGCCATGGGCTTGCACCCGGCGCACCGGTTCGCCGATCTTGTCCCAGTCCGTCAGGCCGGGGGTGGGGGCGGCGCTTCACGCCCGACGAGATCTGGGCGGCCTGCGCGGCGGTCTGCACGTTCCGCTTGAACGCGGCCGCAGTGATCCGGGCCTCCGCCGGGCGCATCTCGGGTGCTCGCCTGGCTTCTCCGCCTTCTGCTGCCCGACCGGCCGATGAGAGTGGCGCCATATCTTCGCGCCGCCGCGGCGCGCACCAGGCCACACGCCGCCCGCGTCCGTCGCCTTCGGCCCGGCTGCGAGCGTCGCGATGACTGCGTCGGCGCTCGCCATTCCTCGCCCCTGGGGCGCGGCAACGACGATACCGCGTTCCCCGGAATGACTTTATCAGTGCATTGGCCAGTAAGCCTGACGGCGATATCCGCGACGCAGGGCGAGGCCGGGCACGAGAAAAACCCCCTACAGGGGGCTGTTTCACTCGATAGATGTCTGTGGGTAAGATACCTGGAGCGGGCGATGAGATTCGAACTCACGACCCTTACCTTGGCAAGGTAATGCTCTACCCCTGAGCTACGCCCGCCCCGTTCGGTGAGGCGTGATTTACAGCCGGTCGCCAGGGGCTGCAAGGGGAAATTTCAGCGGAAGATCGGCCTTCGGTGCTTGCCGTGGCGACAGGCGGCGACGCGCCCGCCGCCGCGGCGCGGGGCGTCACGTGGCGCCGGTCTTTCGTGCCGCCGCCATACGTGCCCGTCGCCTCTGCCGCCACAGGTTCAGCCCTTCGACCGCGCCCGAGAACACCATCGCGGCGTAGATGAAGCCGCGTTCGATATGGAACTGGAACCCGTCGGCCACCAGCGCCATGCCGACCATCACCAGAAACGCCAGCGCCAGCATCTTGGTCGAGGGATGCGCCTCGACAAAGCGGCCGATGGGTTCGGCCGCGACCATCATCACCAGCACCGCGATCACCACCGCGGCGACCATGACCGACAGGTGATCGGCAATGCCGACCGCGGTGATCACGCTGTCGATCGAGAAGACCAGGTCCAGCACCATGATCTGGAAGATCACCGAAGCCAGCGTCGCGCGCGCCGCCCCCCCGTCGCCGCGATGCGCCTCGCCCTCGACCTCGGCGAATATCTCGGTCGAGGCCTTCCAGATCAGGAACAGCCCTCCCGCCAGCAGAATCAGATCGCGCCAGCTGAATTCGAACCCGGCCACCGAAAGGAACGGCTGGCTCAGCCCGATGATCCACGAGATCGAGAACAGAAGCAGGATGCGCAGGACCAGCGCCCCGGTCAGGCCGATGATCCGGGCCTGCCGGCGCTGCGCCTCGGGCAGACGACTGGCGGCGATGGAGATGAAGATGACGTTGTCCACGCCCAGCACGATCTCCAGGATCGTGAGGGTCAGGAAGGACGCCCAGACGGCGGGATCGGCGAAAAGTTCCAACATGATGGGTCCAAGCGGCCAGAGGGCATCGCGGTTCCCGGAAGGTCCGGCGCCGCGATCGGGAATGTGACGGGACGGTTACTCCAGTTCCACCAGCAGGTCCTTCGCGTCGATCTGGGCGCCGGGCGCCACATGCACCGCCGTGACGGTCGCGGCACGCTCGGCATGGATACCGGTTTCCATCTTCATCGCCTCGACGGTCAGCAGCAGGTCGCCCTCTTTCACCCTGGCGCCGGACTGCACGGCGACCGAGGCCACCACGCCCGGCATCGGTGCGCCCAGATGCGCGGCGTTGCCGGGCTGCGCCTTGGGGCGGGCCTGGCTTGCCGCGGCGACCCGGCGGTCGGGCACCCGGATCAGCCGGGGCTGGCCGTTCAGTTCGAAGAACACCTTCGCCTCGCCGCGGTCGTCGGTCTCGCCGATGGCCTGGCAGCGGATTTCCAGCGTCTTGCCGGGGTCGATCTCGGCCGAGATGCTGTCGCCCGGCTCCATCCCGTAGAAATAGGTGTGGGTGGGCAGGGTGCGGACCGGCCCGTATTCGGCATGGCGGGCGCGGTAATCGAGGAACACCTTGGGATACATCAGGTATCCGTTCAGGTCCTCGTCGTCGAAATCGTCTCCGCCCAGCTTCTCGGACAATTCCCGGCGCGTGGCATCCAGATCGACCGGCGGCAGGCGCTTGCCCGGGCGTTCGGTGTCCGGCGCCTCGCCCTTCAGCACCTTGCGGACGATATGTTCGGGAAAACCGCCGGGCGGCTGGCCCAGATCGCCACGCATCATGCCGATCACGCTGTCGGGGAAGGACACGTCGACGGCCGGATCCTCGACCTGTTCGCGGGTCAGGCCCTGGGCCACCATCATCAGGGCCATGTCGCCCACCACCTTGGACGAGGGCGTGACCTTCACGATGTCGCCGAACATCAGGTTCACCTGGGCATAGGTCTCGGCCACGTCATGCCAGCGTTCCTCCAGCCCCATCGACCGGGCCTGCGCCTTGAGGTTGGTGAACTGCCCGCCCGGCATCTCGTGCAGATAGACCTCGGAGGCGGGCGATTGCATGCCGCTCTCGAAGGCGCGGTAATGGGCGCGCACCGCCTCCCAGTAATTCGAGATCTCGCGCACCGCCGCGATATCCAGCCCGGTTTCCCGATCCGTATGGCTCAGCGCCTCGACGATCGTGCCGAGCGTGGCCTGGCTGGTATTGCCCGACAGCGAATCCATCGCGCAATCGACGGCGTCGACCCCGGCCTCGGCCGCCGCGAGGATCGTGGCGCAGGCGATGCCGGCCGTGTCATGGGTGTGGAAGTGGATCGGCAGGCCCACCTCTTCCTTCAGGGCGCGGATCAGGATGCTGGCCGAGGCGGGCTTGAGCAGCCCCGCCATGTCCTTCAGCCCCAGCACATGCGCGCCGGCGGCCTGCAATTCCTTGCCCATCGTCACATAGTAGTTCAGGTCGTATTTCGCCCGCTCCGGATTCAGCAGATCGCCCGTATAGCAGATCGTGCCCTCGCAGACCTTGTTCGCCGCGATCACGGCATCCATGGCGACGCGCATGTTCTCGACCCAGTTCAGGCTGTCGAACACCCGGAACACATCGACGCCGGATTCGGCGGCGCGGCCGATGAAGCTTTCCACCACGTTGTCGGGATAATTGGTGTAGCCCACCCCGTTCGAGGCGCGCAGCAGCATCTGCGTCAGCAGGTTGGGCATGGCCGCGCGCAGGTCGCGCAGCCGCTGCCAGGGGCATTCCTGCAAGAAGCGGTAGGCGACGTCGAACGTGGCGCCGCCCCAGCACTCGACGCTGAAAAGCTGCGGCAGGTTGGCGGCATAGGCGGGCGCCACGCGGATCATGTCGATCGAGCGCATGCGCGTGGCCAGCAGCGACTGGTGCCCGTCCCGCATCGTCGTGTCGGTGATCAGAAGCTGCGGCTGCGCGGCCATCCACTCGGCCAGCGCGCCGGGACCGTCCCGGTCGAGGATCTGGCGCGTGCCGGGGGGCGGTTCCTGCCGGGGCAGGGGCGGTCTGGGTTCCTTCACATCGGCCGGCGGGCGCGGCCGCCCCTGGGTTTCGGGATGCCCGTTGACGCTGACATCGGCGATGTAGCGCAGGATCTTGGTCGCCCGGTCGCGGCGCGGCTTGAAGTCGAACAGCGCCGGCGTCTGGTCGATGAACTTCGTGTGGTATTCGTTGGCCAGGAAGACGGGGTGCTTCAGCAGGTTGATGACGAAGTCGATATTGGTGCTGACGCCGCGGATGCGGAATTCGCGCAGGGCCCGGTCCATCCGCGCGATGGCGGCTTCCGGTGTGGGGGCCCAGGCGGTGACCTTCTCGAGCAGGGAATCGTAGTAGCGGGTGATGACCGCGCCGGAATAGGCGGTGCCGCCATCCAGGCGGATCCCCATGCCGGTGGCCCCGCGATAGGCGGTGATGCGGCCGTAATCGGGGATGAAGTTGTTGGTCGGATCCTCGGTCGTGATCCGGCACTGGATGGCATGGCCGGTCAGCCGCACGTCGTATTGCGCGGCGACTCCGGTCGCCTCGACCAGGCTCTTGCCCTCGGCGATCAGGATCTGGGCGCGCACGATGTCGATTCCCGTCACCTCTTCGGTGACGGTATGTTCGACCTGCACGCGCGGATTGACCTCGATGAAGTAGAATTCGCCGCTGGTCATATCCATCAGGAATTCGATGGTCCCGGCGCATTCGTAGCCGACCTGTTCGGCGATCTTCTTGCCGAGGCTGCACAGCTCCTCGCGTTGGGCCGGGCTGAGATAGGGGGCGGGCGCGCGTTCGACCACCTTCTGGTTGCGCCGCTGGACCGAGCAATCCCGTTCCCACAGATGGTAGATGTTGCCCTGGCTGTCGCCCAGGATCTGCACCTCGACATGGCGGGCCTTGAGGATCATCTTCTCGAGATAACCCTCGCCGTTGCCGAAGGCGGCCTCGGCCTCGCGCCGGCCTTCGCGCACCTTCTCGGCCAGTTCCTCGGGCTTCATGATCGGGCGCATGCCGCGGCCGCCCCCGCCCCAGGACGCCTTGAGCATCAGCGGATAGCCGATCTCCTCGGCCTCGCGGGCGATCGCCTCCATGTCGTCGCCCAGCACCTCGGTCGCGGGGATGACCGGAACGCCGGCCGCGATTGCCACCTTGCGCGCGCTGGCCTTGTCGCCCAGGGCGCGCATCGTGTCGGCCTTCGGCCCGATGAATGCGATGCCGGCGGCGGTGCAGGCATCGACGAAATCGGGATTCTCGGACAGAAGCCCGTAGCCCGGATGGATCGCATCGGCGCCGCACATGCGCGCGACGCGGATGATCTCGTCGATGGACAGGTAGGCGGCGACAGGTCCCAGCCCCTCGCCGATCTGATAGGCCTCGTCGGCCTTGAACCGATGCAGGCTCAGCTTGTCCTCGGCGGCATAGACGGCGACCGTGCGCTTGCCCAGTTCGTTGGCGGCCCGCATGATCCGGATCGCGATCTCGCCCCGGTTGGCTATCAGGATCTTCTTGAACTCGGCCATGTCGGTCGCCCCCTTTGCACGTGCAGCAAAGGTGTAGGGCGAAGCACCGAGACCGTCCACTGTCGAAATGGCGGGCGCGCAACAATCTGTCACCTCGCCCGCGCAAAGGGGCAGGATCCTTGCCGTTACATCCGCGCCACGATCTCGGAGAGGCCCTGCATCAGGTTTGACACTTCCGGCCGCTCGGTCCTGTCGGCCGCCGGGGGCTCTTGCCCCTGTCGCCAGCCCTCGTCGGCGGGGGCGCATTCCCGCTCGGCCAGAACGCGGATGTCGCTCAGCGCGCGGTCGATCGACCGGCAGATACCGACGATCGCCTCGGCATACCGGACGCTGTCATGCTCCTTCCCGTCGCCGCTGGCCAGCGCCTCGAGGTAGCTGGAAACCTGGGTGAGCTGGAACACCGCCTGCGCCGAGAAGAAGCGGATGTCGTCGAAGGCGAGGTCGGTGTTATGCTTTTTCGGGGTGGCGGGCAGTTGCAGCGCGGTGCCCAGGATGCGCTGGCGCTGGTCGCCGGTAAAGACCGGCTGAATCGTCGTGTCCCACGAGAAGACGCCGGTTTGCAGATGCAGCACCTCCCGATACCGCAGTGGCGCGTTGGTATCGGCGCAGGTCGCATAGCGCGAGGCGACGAGATCGGCCTGATCGGCCGGAAGCAGGTCATGCGGAGACCGGCCCCGGATGCCGGCATTGGTCAGCCCCGACGTGCGCTCATGCGCCTTGTTGATGCACAGGATGCGGAAGGGGGAAGCGCGGGTTGCGCGCTCGGCCGCGAACATCGGCGTCTCGAACACGTCGAGTACCGACTGAAGGGCGTCGGGGTCGTGGAGGGTGAACATATGGTTGCTGCCATCTGCCAGGTCATTGATTGCCGATCAGTGTCGGCTGCAACCCTGAACGGCCGGTTAAGCGTTTCGGGCGGGGGGCGGATCCATGCCGGCCAAACACCGCAGCGGACCGAACGAACGGGGAACGCCGCCCTTTCATTCCCGCTGCCGTGCGGCTAGATTGCGGGCATGAGCAGTATCGACGACAGCGACGCCTTCGAGGCCGCCGCCGCGCGCCCGGGCGGCCCCCTCTCGGCGCAGGCCATGTCCGCGCGGGGTGCCTCCTATCTTGATGGTCTGAACCCCGCGCAGCGCGCGGCGGTCGAGGCGATGGACGGCCCTGTCCTGATGCTGGCCGGGGCGGGAACGGGCAAGACCAAGGCGCTGACGACGCGCATCGCCCATCTTCTGAACACCGGCCGCGCCCGCCCGAACGAGATCCTGGCCGTCACATTCACCAACAAGGCCGCGCGCGAGATGAAGAACCGGGTCGCGCGGCTTCTGGGCCAGACGGTCGAGGGCATGCCCTGGCTGGGCACCTTCCACGCGATCTGCGTCAAGCTGCTGCGCCGCCACGCCGAACTGGTCGGGCTGAAGCCGAACTTCACGATCCTGGACACCGACGACCAGATCCGCCTGCTGAAGCAGCTCATCGCCGCCGAGAATATCGACGAGAAACGCTGGCCGGCGCGTCAACTGGCCGGCATCATCGACCAGTGGAAGAACCGGGCCTGGACGCCGGACAAGGTGCCGGTCTCGGAAGCCTCGGCCTTCAACCACCGGGGCACCGAACTCTACGACTATTACCAGCAACGGCTGAAGACGCTGAACGCCGTCGATTTCGGCGATCTGCTGCTGCATGTCCTGACGATCTTTCGCGACAACCCCGACGTTCTGGCGCAGTACCAGCGGTGGTTCCGCTACATCCTGGTGGACGAGTATCAGGATACCAACGTGGCGCAGTATCTGTGGCTGCGCCTGCTGGCGCAGGGGCACCGCAACATCTGCTGCGTGGGCGACGACGATCAGTCGATCTATGGCTGGCGCGGCGCCGAGGTGGGCAACATCCTGCGGTTCGAGAAGGACTTTCCCGGCGCCAAGGTCGTGCGGCTGGAGCAGAATTACCGCTCGACCCCGCATATCCTGGCCGCGGCCGCCGGGGTGATCGACGCCAACAAGGGGCGCCTGGGCAAGACCCTGTGGACCGATCTGGACGAGGGCGAGAAGCTGCGCCTGATCGGCCATTGGGACGGCGAGGAAGAGGCGCGCTGGATCGGCGAGGAGATCGAGGCGATGCAGCGCGGCACCCGCGGCCTGCCGCCGGTCTCGCTGGACGACGTCGCCATCCTGGTGCGGGCAAGCCACCAGATGCGGGCCTTCGAGGACCGTTTCCTGACCATCGGCCTGCCCTACCGGGTGATCGGCGGCCCGCGTTTCTACGAGCGGATGGAGATCCGTGACGCGATGGCCTATTTCCGCCTGGCGGTCAGCCCCGACGACGATCTGGCGTTCGAGCGGATCGTCAACACACCGAAACGCGGGCTGGGCGACAAGGCGCAGCAGAAGATCCAGATAGCGGCCCGCGACCACGGCGTGGGCCTGGTGGACGGGGCGCGGATCCTGCTGGCCGAGAAGGGGCTGGGCGGCAAGGGCGCCACCGAACTGCGCGCCCTGGTCGATGCGATCGGCCGGTGGAACGGCGCGGCGCGCGGCGCCGGGGCGGCAACGCCTCCGGCCGGCGATCTGATCGAGGTCGAGGCGCCGGCCGCGCCGGCCCTGAGCCATATCGAGCTGGCCGAACGGATCCTTGAGGAATCGGGCTATACCGCCCATTGGCAGAACGACAAGACGCCGGAGGCCCCGGGCCGGCTGGAGAACCTGAAAGAACTGGTCAAGGCGCTGGAGCAGTTCGAGAACCTGCAGGGTTTTCTGGAACATGTCGCCCTGATCATGGACAACGAGGCCGACGAGCAGGGGGCCAAGGTCTCGATCATGACGCTGCATGCGGCGAAGGGGCTGGAATTCCCCGCCGTGTTCCTGCCGGGATGGGAGGACGGGCTGTTCCCCTCGCAGCGGGCCATGGACGAAAGCGGCCTCAAGGGGCTCGAGGAAGAGCGCCGCCTGGCCTATGTCGGCATCACCCGGGCCGAGCGTCTGTGCACCGTCTCCTTCGCCGGGAACCGCCGGGTCTATGGCCAGTGGCAATCGGCGCTGCCATCGCGGTTCATCGACGAATTGCCGGCCGATCATGTCGAGGTGCTGACGCCGCCGGGCCTGTATGGCGGCGGCTACGGCGCGGCCGGGATGGCGGCCAGTGCCAGCCCCCGGATCGTGGCCGAGGCGGGATCGGACCTGCACGACCGCGCGGCACAGGCCAATGTCTACAATTCGCCGGGGTGGCGGCGTCTGCAAACCCGGGCGCAGACCCGGCCGGTCGGCCAGCCGCAGGAATCGCGGCACATGACGATCGACCTCAGCGCCGCCTCGGCCTTTACCGAGGGCGACCGCGTGTTTCATCAGAAATTCGGGTACGGCACGATCCTTGGGGTCGAGGGCGACAAGCTGGACATCGAATTCGACAAGGCGGGCGCCAAGAAGGTGGTCGCCAGGTTCGTGATCGCCGCCGATCGCGCCGACGACGTGCCGTTCTAGGATTCTGTGTCGGAGCCGGGTGTCGAGATGCGGCGACGTCCGGGAGGAGGTGAACGCCGCCGCTCTCGCACATCGGACCCACCCAGGGAGGAGGAGGGGCAGGCCCGTGTTCTGGTGTCGAGATGCGGCGACGTCCGGGAGGAGGTGAACGCCGCCGCTCTCGCACATCGGACCCACCCAGGGAGGAGGAGGGCAGGCCCGTGTTCTGCTGTCGGGATGCGGCGACGTCCGGGAGGAGGTGAACGCCGCCGCTCTCGCACATCGGACCCACCCAGGGAGGAGGAGGGGCAGGCCCGTGTTCTGGTGTCGGGA
>Ga0189283_10196_pt1 | contig 53829 bp, 46 predicted proteins | sample N26C4minimetaG_FD_130320 | JGI IMG/M metagenome (GOLD analysis project Ga0189283, IMG submission 130320) | Marine microbial communities from the Costa Rica Dome - N26 C4 mini metaG | ecosystem: Environmental > Aquatic > Marine > Oceanic > Photic zone | place: Costa Rica: the Eastern Pacific...
ACATTGAGCGCTTCTACAACCCGAAGCGCCGCCACTCGAAACTGGGCTATCTCAGCCCGATGGAGTTCGAGGAACGCTCGGTGCTACCTTAACCTGCTGTCCACAGGACCGGCAGCATCCCAAGGTGGGCAAGAAAAAACCGCCCACCTCCGCTCCCTTAGAAGCCTATCTTCAGTCTTTCAGGAAGTCGATGGCAGCAGCTTCCTCACGTAAGTGACTTGGCGCGAACCGGGCATAGATCCGTTCAGTGACCGAGATGGAGGAATGCCCCATATACTGCGAGACCCGTGCCATCTCGCAGCCAGAAGCAACCATGTGCACGGCAGCAGAGTGTCGAAGCACGTGCGGATGGACGTCGTCCAATCCAGCTCTTATCGCGGCCCTGCGAAATGCGCGGTAAATGCTTTTCACGCCTACACCTTTATACTCTACGATATACGGAGAGTCGCAGTGCTCTTTCCATTCGAGAAGGAGTTCATAGAGCCCTTCGTTCAGAGGAATAAACGCGCGCTTTTTCGCGTGAGGATCATCGGAAGTTCGCAGATCGATCGTTCGATTCCGAAAATCAACGTGGTCCCACCTCGCCTCGAGAATTGCAGTAACCCTCCCGGCTGTTCCCAGCATCAATGCGACCGCTACATGTAGGTGCGGCGTCTGGGCACATTCTGCCACCAACCTGGATATCTCTTCCCGACGTAGCCACCGGTCTCTTGATTTGGAGCGCGGAGGCTTCTTGAGATGGACTGGTTTGTCGATCACGTTCTTCTTGAAGGCATGGTTCAGGGCGGACTGGATAAGGTTTACCTCGTTATACAGCGTGTCATTAGCTGGCGGGCGACCGTTTTTCTTGATGAATGCCGTCCGTCTGTGGGAAAGATACTTGTTAATCGCATCGTCATCTACGTGGAGCGGATGCAATGCTCCGAGGTGCGGACCCACGTTCTTCCAGACGATATCGAGGTCTCTCCCCGTTTTCCGATCGCCCAGATATCGACGATACCTGCCCCAAATATCTTGGAGCGTGAGACGGTCGCCTTTCAGAGCCATCTGGGACTCGTAGACCCGCTCGCCTTCTGCCCATGCATCCCTTCTGTTCTTGGCCTGCAATCGAAAGCGGCGGCGGCTCTTTGGATTATCGGGGTCTTCATACCAGTAGACGACGTATTTACCTTTGAGCTTTCCAATTTCGATCACTGACATTTCTCGAATTCCTCTACTGCATTCTTGGGAACGCGGATAAGCTTTTCACCGAGCCGAACTGAGGGCAGCTTGCCGGATGCCACGAGATTTCGGACTGTATTGTCCGAGCACTTCCAGCGTTGCGCGAGTTGTTTTGGCGATAGCCAATGAGCCTTCCGGTTATCCATTGGCCTTCTCCATAGCGACGATTGAGGATTTGGGGATTCGCATAAGCCGCCCCACCCGAAATGATGGTATACTGCCGATTGAGACGAGCTTTCGAATTGTCGTGACGCTACAACCCCACCGCAGGGCCACTTCTTCCGGCGTCAGGATAGTATCATTCATACTTCACTCCCGATCTGATATGGCGGAACAGGGTTCCGGTGCGACCACCATGATCGCGACAAGTATTTGTTCGGAAAAGATTTGAGCGGCTTCCGAATACACTTTTGAGTTCTGGCGACTTTGCAAATTTCCGAAGAGCTATTTTTCGATTAAATCGTAACTCATTGATTTTTCGCGAAATAAACTTTGTTTCGGATCGGGTTGAGAAACGGAAAACTGTGCTTTTGCCTGCTTCTTGTCAGTATTCCGCCGTGTGTCACGGCCTCTGAAAGGCGCTATCCGGGAAGATCGCCATGTCGCCGAACTCGGCGACATGGCGGCGTAGTTCAGCCCTTGTCACTTCGCAGCTCTGCGGCGATCCGTTCCGCCTCCAGCAAATTCTGGATCGCTGCCAACCGTGACGCGAACTCTCTCAGGCGACTGCGAAGGTCGATTGCCGCGAGGCCATAGGGATCCACCACTTTCTGTTCGCTTGGTGGATTGATGTCCCATTCTTCGGCTGAGATGTAATGGACGGTCGTCGCGGCCCGGATAACCGGCTCAAGGCGGTCAGCCAGCTCATCCACATCGAAATGATTGTCCGCGGCAAAGATGGAGAGCCCCTCGATCCTATCTCTCAACGCCAGCACATCGGAGAGAAGCGACCCGTCGAGCGCCTCGGTTTCCTGGACCCGGGTGATCGCGGTCAGCGTCTTTATCGAAGCGTCGAGGGCAGCTTCGATCCGCGAGGTAAGTTCGTCATGTAGCATAGGTTCCTCATTCATTTCCGTTCCTCTTACAGTTTGTCGGGGGAAGGCTGACTGGCGTAGGCGTCGTCGATAGCCTGACCGAGTTCATTCGCCAGCAGCGAGATTTCCTCGAGCCACGGCGACGCCGGATCAAGGGATGCATAGAAGGGAGCTTCGGAGCGGGACGGATCATGCGCATGCGCGAGCAGGCCATGAAGTGCGGTGACTTCCTGTCGAATCCGACGACGCAGAAAAGATTCGGTTCTGAGCGCCTCGAACAACCGATGGACCCGTTTTAACCAGGGTCGGCCGCCCAGCATGAGGGCCGCGTTCTGAAGCGCCTCCGCGTTTTCCTCGACGAATTGGTGAAGACATGTAGACTTTTTTGAAATATCGAACATCTTGTCATCTCACTGAATGCCCGCAGCGGAATGCCTCGGGTGACAAGAGCCGGAGCTTCCGTAGTCAGAAGAAGCTTCTCGACTGCCGACCGGGATTCGAAGGAGCTCGAAAATCGGCTTCGAGCTCAACCTTCCGGCGCTGGCATGAATGACATTGGCCAAAAATGATAAAACCGAAGGAAGAAAATGGATTTTTATGTAGGAAGTTGAATTTATTGTAAGATTTAACCAGATTCTGGATGTAGCTATTCGGTCTCGAATGCACGACTTTCGTTGTCGGGTTTACATCAGCAGTGTTCCAGCAACTGCCACATTTGTCGGCCTATCGGACTGCGTTCGCTCCACAAGCATAGGTGATCGGGAAAATCTACGCTTCGCATATGACCGCTTGCGCAGTAATCCTCACTATCACTCTAATCGTTTCTGCCGTTGTGATCGCTTACATGAGGGATCTCAGCAGGACCTCAAGCCGCGATCGACCCCATGTTCCCGACCGCCGGGGTCGGTCCATCGAAAACACTGCCTATGAATCGTTGAAACGCTCTGCGGACGAGAAACTGAGCAGCGAAAACCTCTGATCAGGAAGGGCAGAGAACGAGCGTATCGCCCATAGTGATCTGCCGCGGAGCATTTGCATTGGGAGACCGATGCGCAAAGTCCCATGCTGAGGCACACCGCTGGAGTTCTGCGGTAGTTCTATCATGCCAGCCAGTCCCACGATGGCAAGTAAATCGACCTTCCTTGAGTGTGCGGGGCCGCGGCTTTGCATCAGTCTCCAACCGGCACGATCTTCTGGACCGACGGGTCGTAGCGGAAAAGGTGCAGCGTTCCGGCCTCTATGAGCCTTACCGCCTCTGCCACATGCTCAGGCAGAACATAGAACCATTCCCGAGGAAAAACCTTCTTCCCAAACCGGTCTGTGATCGTGAGCCCGGAGGGACGAGCGCAATCGAAGAACCGATGCAGAAGATCCTCGATCTTCATGCGGGAAAGGTTGCGCAGTTCGTAGGTGGCTATGATCTCGACATCTGCCAACAAGAACGTGGCATCGTTCTTGGCGTCCGCTACCCGTCGCCGCACATCCTGTGATGTCACGCCGATTTTATGGAGGATATTCCTGACCTCTTTGATCTCGCGGCGCTCTGACTTGCTCCGCGCCACGTAGATCATCCCTGTCAGCTCTAAAGCATCCGAATGCCAATCCGGGTCCAGGGGGCCAAGGCCGGGCCTGTGTATCGCGCGAGCCGTCCGGTCGGCAGCCAGGGCCTTGCGGAGGGAGGACATCAGCGGATCGCTCTCCATGCCGTTCGAGAAGATGATCCTCAGTCGGTGATCGGGTTTACCACCCCGTCTGGTGTGTTCGGTCTTTTCCGCCACGTAGGCCAGCAGGCCTCGGTGGATGAGGAAGTCGCCCTCTTTCACCCGGAGTTCTTGACGATCCTCCACGGGGCTTGCCTCGCGCTCACCGGACTCCAGCTTCACCTGCATATCGAGAAAGCCCTGCTCGAAGACCTCGAAATCCTCGCAGGGGAACAAATCGGCCCGATGAGCGGGGTTCTCCCGCTCTGCGGCCGGTGTGACATGCCGAAGCCCAACGAGGGCTTCAGATACCTCCTCATCGTCTTCTTCAAAGATTTCATCGAGGCTGAGAGGAACCTCCTCCTCATCTGGATCGTCCCGCCAAGAGGGCTCGGGCTTCGTCGGCGCCACCGAGATAGGTGCGTCCGAGCCTGAAACTGGATGGCCGTATCCGAGGAGACGATTTCGGTCTGCGGCCATCATCAATTCAGTTGGGGAACCCTTGATGGACCGCCATATCGTTCCGAGCTTCATCTCCTCGATCGTCTGGCCATTCTCGTCCGGCAGGCGGCCATGGGCTTCGTAGAAGTCATTCACTTCTGCGACTATCTCCGCATTGCGGTCATCGGGCGACGTGGTGTTCGAACGGCGAGGCTTCACACCAGCCAAGAGCCCCAGTTCATCTTCTTCCGCAAAGATCTCATCAAGCGATCTGTATCGTTTCATGGCCCGGCCTTACTCCGCTGCGGCGCGGGCTGCTTCGGCCTTCTTGGCGCGCACATAGGCGAGCGCCTCGGCAAGCCGCTTCTCAAGAGGGTCTTCGGAATGCGGGTTGGGCGGTCGCCCTTCCTGCCTCCGGAAACGCTGTATGCGCGGCCAGAGCACGAGAGCCTCCTTTTCGGTCATCTGGATGCGCTGAGCCACCATCGCATTCTGGATGTTCTTCAAAAGCGGAGTGTCGAAGGCCCGTGACGCGACGTCGAAGCCTTCCCGGAACGGGTTGATCGAGTCGATCAGGTCGATGTCCAACTCGCGGACATTGATGAACCGCTTCACCATGTTCATCAGAGAAAGATTGGGGCCGTCTTCGCTGTCGCTGTCTTCCTTCGCCTTCCCCTTAAATTCTTCCCCATCCTCCTCGAACCCAGAACCTTCGGCGTGCCGTTTGGCCAACCCGATTAGGTTCATTCGCGCTGCAAGATCCTGCCGCACCGCCTCGGTTTCCTCGGGGGTGAGATCCTCGTAACTGCTCTCCACAATCTCGGTCAGAACCATTTGCGTTGCCACCTCAGGCGGCACGTCGTCTGCCACCACGCGGCGATCCATCGCTTGGCAGGCCTTTGCTACCAAGTCCTGCATGTCATCCTCCACGATGGCCCGCGCGCGCGGAGTCGGCGGCTCCAGCAGGCCGCCAATGCCGATATTCACCCGCCCCTCTTTGTCCACATGGACAGGTTCTCGGATGTCCCCGTCTTCCCTGCGGTAGAAGCGGAAGTTCGGTGCGAGCACCTGCTCCATCAGGAGGGCGCCGGAGATCGCCTTCAGCATGTCATTCACCGCATCGGCAACCACTGTCGTCTCGACCCCGGGCTCCGCGACCAGGTTCGTGAATTGCGCATGGCGCTTTCCAGGGGCGTCCCTGGTAGCGCGTCCGACGATCTGCACGATCTCGGTCAGGCTGTTGCGGTAGCCGATTGTCAGGGCATGCTCGCACCAGACCCAGTCGAAGCCCTCCTTCGCCATGCCGAGGGCGACAATGATGTCGACCTTCGCCCGGTCGGCGGCGTCGTCTCGCTTGCCATCTGGTCCGAGGATCTCCTTCTGCAACGCGGCCTTCACGCCATCCCGGCCAGGCCCGTCGTCGACGAGATCCGCGATCTTCAGCACGCGGCCATCGGGGCGCTTTACCAGATCGAACCCGGTCTTTGGCTCCTGACCGATGTGCTCGCCGATAGCATCGTAGATCTGCCCCACCTCATCGTGCTTCTCGCCGAAGGCTTCAGCCGATCCGCGATGTGGGATGTGGATGATGGTTTTCAGGTCAGTATCCAGGACATCCTTGATCGCTGAGATGTAGCGGCCCCGGTAGAACGCGTAGGAGATGCCAAGTGACTTCAGGTGCTCGTAGCCTTCGAGCTGCTCATAGTAGGAATAGGTGATAGAGTGGAACTTGGCTTCGTCCTCTGGACGCAGCACGGGAACGCTGTCGCCACGGAAGTAGGAGCCAGTCATCGCCATGACGTGAGCCTGCTCCCGATTCAGCAGACGGCGAAGGATCTCGCCGAGCCTGTTGTCATCGCTGGCGGCCACATGGTGGAATTCGTCGATGGCGATGAGGCTGTCATCGAAGGCTTCCACGCCCCGCTTCTTCACGATTTCCTCGAAGGCGAAGCGGAATGTCGCATGCGTGCAGACAATCACCTCGTCACCGGAGTCCATGAAAGCCTCGAAAGTCTTCACCTTCTGGGCATTGGCCTTGTTCTCTTCGCCGGTAAGGCAGAGGTTCCAGCGCTCGTCTACCTTCCAGTCGCGGTGGAAGCCATACGATGTTAGGTCGGTGGTCTTGAACGATCCACCGATGGACGTTTCCGGCACCGCCACGATGACCTTCCGGACGCCCTGGTTTTCGAGCTTGTCGAGCGCCACGAACATCAGGGCTCGCGACTTGCCCGCTGCCGGCGGGGCTTTCAGCAGGATGAACTGCGCCGCCTTGGCCTCATAGACGCGCGCCTGCATCGGGCGCATGCCGAGGCTGTTGGAACCGGACCCGCCGCCTGAGCCGTATGTCATACGGATGAGATCGACCATCAGGCGGCTCCCTTTCTCTGAGTTTCAGATTTCATCTTCTCAACGCGCGCGGCGTAGAGCTTGAAGAGTTTTTCCAGCCGCTCAGTGTCATTGCGGAAGGGCCGCCCGATATACATGCTCTCGAGCAGCTCATCGTTCTGGCGATGCACCTCGCGGAGGTCGTCGGGCATCTTTTCCGGGTCGTAGAGCTCCGCGATCGTCTTGGGGTGGTGCATGTAGCGGGTCTTCAGAATGGCCCGCGCCGACGCGCTGAGCTGATCGAGCTGGTCTTGCGTGAAGCGCGGCACAGGGAATGTATTCCATCCAAGCGTGTTGGAATATCGGAAGTCAGACTTCAGCTTGCCGCAGACGGTGCTGATCCAGACCAGATGGAGACGGGAAGCAATCAGCGCAAGACACCATTCAGGGGCGTCATAAAGCGCGAAATTCAGATTCGATGGAATGACATCCGCGCCGACCAAATCGACTGGGAGGTAGGGACGGCGCTCAGAGGTTACGCTGGGGACGAGGATGCTACGGGTTTCTGCCTGAAACACCTGCTTGAAACGATACGACAGCGGGAGGAGCTTTTCGCGAACGTATTTGTCGGTGCTCTTTGCGCGAAACTCTGCAACTTTTTCAACTCGATCTCGGATGGCCGGGATATTCATTGCTTCTTGCGAACGCGCCTCATCCACCCAGATACAATATCTCCGGATACCGTTTACTACCTCCCTTGACCCCATGAAAGGCCGGATAAAATCAGCCGCAAGCGGTTCCTTTTGAACAAACTCATCCTTTTCCTCCGCGGTCAGGAGAAGGTGTCCACCTTCGACAGGTTTATTGCCGTAGTCCATGGCTGGCAGACCAAAAAGGGCCGAGCGCGTTCCTTCAACGTATACATTTGGACCGTTTGACAGATAAGCGTTGATGTTTTTCGCGGGGAGTTCGGCGTCGTTTGCGAAGATTCGTTTCTGCTTGGTTGAATGCACCTGAATTCCGATGATCGAGCAAACGACGGCGGCGTTCGCAGACGCGTTGTTCCGCCATTTGAAATCTTTGTGTGCAAAGCCAATTTCAAGATCTTGCCCCAGGACATGCGGCCAGAGCGCAGCAACCGAATAGCCTTGGCAAACAGAGTTCGTTGCCACCAGCGCTGCCTTGCTATTGCGCCCCCTGATATACTCAGCAGCCTTGTAGAACCATGCGGCCACGAAATCGAAGGCTGCGAAGCTCTTCACCCTTCCGTTGAAAACATAGGCAAGATCGGACTTCTGGTCTTTGGACTGGTAGGTCGACCCGAGGAACGGTGGGTTGCCTGCAATATAGACTTCTTCTTCACCCTTCGGTGGTGGGCATACGTCCTTCCAGTCCACTCGCAGGGCATTCGCGCAAACGATATGGCCTCCGTCCTTCAGCGGCAGGGTCTCGGTTGCCTGATCGAACATCTCCGACATCTCGGCGTTCGCCTGATATTCAGCGATGAAAAGCGCGAGCTTTGCCGTCTCAGCACCAAAATCGGTGATCTCGATCCCGTGGAAGTTCGACAGCTTCAGGGAAGAGCTGAGCTTCATGAATGTTTGCCCCGTCAGCTCGACCAGCCGCTTCATGACGTGCATTTCGCGCTGCCGAAGCTCCCGGTAGGCGACGACGAGGAAGTTGCCCGATCCGCAGGCGGGGTCGAAGACTCGAATGTGTGCAAGCCGGAGCAGCACCTTCTCCAGCGCCTTGGGGCGATCCCAGGCTTTCTCGATGGCGGCATCCAGATCATCGAGGAACAGGGGTCCGAGCACCTTCAGGATGTTCGGCACCGAGGTGTAGTGCATCCCCAACTCGCTGCGGCGCTTGGCATCCGCGATCGATTGGATCATGGACCCGAAAATGTCGGGGTTGATCTTGCGCCAGTCCTCACCGGCTGCGTCCATCAGATAACCCCAGGAGATGGGGTCGAAGACCGGACAGTCCGGCTTGCCTGCGAACAGGCCGCCGTTGACGTATTCCAGTTCGTGGGTCCATGCAGGCAGATGGGAGCGGTCGCTCTTGGGCAGGTTCATCGCCGCAAAGGCGTCCCGGATCACCAGATGCGCCTCGACTCCCTTTTCACCCGAGTGATTGACGATGAGCCGGGAGAACTGGTCCTTCGAAAAGATACCCACGTCCTCTGCGAAGAGGCAGAAGATCAGGCGCGTCATGAACTGGTTGAGGTCGTGCCTCCGCCCTGGCACGCCCCATTCCGGGTTCTTCTTGATGAGGGCATCGTAGAGCTTGGCCAGTTTCCCGGTGGCCTTAATGTCGACTTCGTTCTCTTCAGCCGCCTTGAAGCGCGTCATCCCTGCCGCGGGCAGGAAGAAGCCGAAGTGGTGATGCAGGTCTTCGAACGCACAACGCAGTGTATCGCCCGAAGCGGGGTGCTGGGCGACCACCTCCTTACCGTCCGTGGTGATCAGGATCTCCGGCTTGTGCTGCGCGGTCTTCTTGTCTGACTGCAACAGCTTCATGGCCACATCGGCGCAGCCAGGCTCTGCCGGGATGTAGTAGAAACGGCGGTTCATCAGGACGGCGCCTGGGATCTTCGACTTGTTGAGCGACCGCTTGCCCGGGCGGAGTTTGGACACCGTGGCCCTCGCGTTGCCGGTCGCAGCGGCGAAGGCGTATCCGAACTCGTCAGGATCAAACGGGGTGGCACACAGGGCTTCGAGGGCGTCGGAAATTTCGGTCGGGTTCATGGACACTTTCTGGGGCGGCTGCCATCGGAAATACGGAGCAAGCCTGACGGTTCTAAATGTGATTTTTGGTGAGCGTAGCTTCAACTCCGGCGAGAAAACAAGATTCTCTGCCACCACATCCTCAGTTTTAGCCAGTGCCAGGCCAGCTTCACCTTGGGCTGCAGAGAGCGTTCATACACCCTTCCAATCTCGCCATAGGCAGTTGCAGGATCTGGCTACACAGATAAACACTCAAGAATTTCAGCAAACGAATACTCTAAAATGCAGTCAGGGTTCACATTGCTTGATGCTTCTTTAAGCTTCATCTCGCGCTTCACATCGTCTTCGCTCCAATGTGTCACACGAACAAGGGCTGCGTAGTCTGGTTTCGAAATGCGGGTGCCATATTTTGCCCATGCGGCCTTCACGCCTACAGCTTTCGCCATCATCATGTCTCTTGACATGCTGTCTCCCACATAAACCGTGTCTTTCGGAGCAACCCCCTCTCTTTGGCATATCTCCATCAGAACATCCGTGCTGGGTTTACGTTGGTGATGGGAAAGCTCGACCACCTTTTCCATCGGGAATTCCAAAAGCCAACGCTTCCCATGATCTTCTCTAAAATGGGAAACATCGGATCGCTCGCGGCAGTATACCGTCGAGAAATAGTCTATGAGATCCAGCCGGCGGAGACGATCGAGAACAGAGTAGAGCTTACCTTCAGTGTGAGCCACCAGTGCACAGCCAGCTGAAGTCAGCTCGTCCAAACTCTCTTTCACGCCGGGATAAAGAGTCAGGCGCTTTTTGCGTTCTGAGTTGAAAGCATGGAAAGCCGGGTCGAGCGCGATAGCGAGTTCTTCTCTGCTTTTGTTTGGGAAGCGCTCTCGCACAGCTTCCGTTTCCAATAAAGCAAAAGGATGCTCGCTATCATGGTGCCGTTGATGCACGCGCTTCAAGTCATCAAGAAGTTTCTCTCGATCACATTCGAGAATCACGGAAGCCCGGTCGACCATCGCGTAGAATGAGGGAACGAAATAGGATACCCAATCATAGAGCGTATTATCGAGATCACAAACAAGTAGCTTCTTCATGTGACAGGGCTCATTCGGATTGGCTGTCGCCGGAGGGAGAATCTTGGATTGTTTGCTCCATACGCGGGTCGTCGGATACAAGCTGCGAGATCGGCGTGACGTTGGTAAGCAAGAGGAGAACCCCGGCCGCGAAAGCTAAGAACAGGTTTGTATTGCGGTAGAACTTTCTGATCTTATCGTAGGCCGTAATCTTCTTCTGTCCGCAGTAGGCATACCGACCATCATTGCCCCGTCTTGCATAGGCATCTTCAAATCGGCTGAAGTGGGATATAGTTTGTGTCATGCCCTGCTCGAGGTCGAATATCTTGCTCATGTAATTAGCTTCGAAATCTTCCCCAAATGTGACCGCGCCTCGCAACATCCGGTGGTAGACATTCAAGTCCAGCTGTTTAACTGCGTTCAGAGCAATCAAGGCACCAAGGACCAATAACACCGATACGTGTAGCTGAATTGAGTAACCCCGTATTGTCACACTGAACGCGAAATCATCACCGTTGCTCAACAATACGACTGCAACGCCCAAGGCTGCCGTGACAAATGTTAGCCCCAGTTGGCGGGACTTCACCTGCATCTCATTGAAATGCATCTGAGTTTCGACTGCACGAGTCCATATTTCTATGTAATTTTGATGGTCATTTGGCGTAGTCATAGTTTGGTTCCCTGATGCGTGCAGTAGCGATTCACCCGCTTCGTATCACACTTCACACGTATTGGTTCCGACCGAAAGGCTCCTGAGACCATCAAGCGGATCTGCGGTAACCGGATTTAGGCGCAGGTCTGTCCACCGTTTGCCACAGTGAAAGATGATCTGCGCAACCCCGCACCAGTAGAAGACAGCCGCATTTTTGCGGCAACGCATGGAGCACGTCTGAACACTACACGTGATCGGCGCAGTTGTGTCTTTCACGTTGAATGCACTCAACGAACTTGGCTTAACGGCCGTTCGGCCAAGATCGATGCAAAGCGCCATGTTAGGAACTGCGCTGCTATGTGATCTTCCCCAGCCGCGCTACCATCGCAGGATAGAACAACTTCGTCGGACGCGCGGCCAAAGCCATGCCGAACAACGTAGATTCAATCACAAGAGTTTGGTGAGGACGAGATGAAGTTCGCGCGACCTACGCGCAAACGGTATCAGTAGCAAGAAACCTAAGAAAGGTTGGCTCCGGCGGTAGGGATCGAACCTACGACCAATTGATTAACAGTCAACTGCTCTACCGCTGAGCTACGCCGGAACACGGGGCGCATATAGCAAGGGGGCCGGGGGGCGTCCAGAGGGGCGGCGCAGAAAATCAGCGGGCGGCGAAGGTTGCCCCGGCGTCGAGATCCGGGCGCGCGGTTACCAGGTCCCGGCCGTGCAGATCGACGAGATGGGCCAGCACGTTGCGCTCGGCCGTGGGCAACAGGGCGGGGGCCAGATCGGCATAGACCCGCCGCGCCAGCGCCGGCAGCGTGGCCGGGCCTTCGCCGAGGGCCGCGAGGATCTGCGCCTCGCGCCCGCGGCGGTGGTCGAGCAGCCAGGCCAGCCGGCCCGAAGGGTCCCGAACCGGGGCGCCATGGCCGGCATGAAGGACCTGCGCCCGCCCCGGGGACAGGCGCGCGGCCAGGCGCTCGCAGGACGCCATGAACTGGGTCACGTCGCCGTCGGGCGGCGAGATCAGCGAACTCGACCAGCCCATCGCCAGATCGCCCGTGAACCACCGGTCGCCCCAGCCGAAGCAGAGGTGATTGCCGAAATGCCCCGGCGTCCACAACGCCTCGAGCCGCCAGCCATCGCCCTCGATCGCCGCGCCGTCGGCCACGATCTCGTCGGGCACGAAGCCGGCATCCACGCCCTCTCCGCCGCCCGAAAGCCCGCGCGCCGCCAGACGCCGCATCGCCTCCGACCGGCCGGCGCCCGCGTCGCCGAAGGCGAAGACCGGCGCGCCCGTCGCCCGGGCCAGCGGCGCCGCAAGGGCGGAATGGTCGCGATGGGCATGGGTAACCAGGATGTGGCTGACCCTCTCGCCCGAGACGGCATCGAGCAGCGCCCGAAGATGGGCCGCATCCTCCGGACCCGGATCGATCACCGCGACCCGCCCTTCGCCCAAGATATAGGTGTTGGTGCCCCTTTCGGTCATGGCAGACGGATTCGGCGCCAGGATGCGCCGCAATCCCGGCTCCAGCCGCTCGACAATGCCCGGTCCCGCCCGCTCGGCCATCTTTCCGCCCCCCACGCTTGGCGCTAGGGATAGCGCATGTCGTTCCAATGGCTCAAACGCTACATGCCGCGGTCGCTCTACGGGCGGGCATTGCTGATCCTGCTCGTCCCGGTGGTCACCATCCAGTTCGTGGTCTCGGTCGTGTTCCTGCAGCGCCATTTCGAGGGCGTGACCGAACAGATGACCCGCAACGTGGCGCTCGAACTGGGCCATCTGGTGCGGCAGGTCGATGGCGCCGCCACCCCCGCAGCCGCCCGCCGCGCCACGACGCAGCTCGCCGCGGATCTGGAACTGGACCTCTCCCTGCCGGGGGACGTGCTGCGCGACACCTATCGGCGCTTCTACGACTTCTCGGGCCGGATCGTCATCAAGGACCTCACCCGCGCCTTTCCCCAGATCAGCGGCATCGATCTGACCGACACTTCGGTCGTGCGGCTGACGATGGAAACCCGGCAGGGTCCGCTCGGGGTGTCGTTCCGGCGGTCCCGCGTATCGGCGTCGAACCCGCATCAGCTTCTGGTGCTGATGGTCGTGGTCAGCCTGCTGATGACGCTGATCGCGTTTCTGTTCATGCGCAACCAGTTGCGGCCCATCGCCCGGCTGGCCCATGCCGCCGAGGCCTTCGGCAAGGGGCGGGTCGAACCCTATCGCCCCGGCGGCGCCACCGAGGTGCGGTCCGCCGGCAGCGCCTTTCTGGACATGCGCAACCGGATCGAGCGCCAGACCCAGCAGCGCACGTTGATGCTGTCGGGCGTCAGCCACGACCTGCGCACGCCGCTGACCCGGCTGCGGCTGGGGCTGGAGATGCAGGGCGACGATGCCGAAACCCGCGCGCTGGTCTCGGATGTGGACGAGATGGAGCGGATGCTCGACACCTTCCTGGATTTCGCCCGGCTCGAGGCGCTGGACGATCCGGTCGAAACCGACCCCGCGGCCCTGATCGATACGCTGATCGACCGGGCGGCACGGGCGGGGCAGCGCGTCGAGCGGGGCGAGGTGGCTGGCGGGGGCCCGGTGCCGCTGCGCCCGCAGGCGGTGGCGCGCGCCCTGGACAACCTCGTGTCGAACGCGGTGCGATACGGCTCGAAGGCCCGGCTGAGCCTGGCCGTGACCGACCGGGCGGTGCGCTTCACGGTCGAGGATGACGGCCCGGGCATACCCGAAGCCGAGCGGGACGAGGCGCTGAAGCCGTTCCAGCGGCTGGACGCGGCCCGCAACCAGAATCGCGGCGGCGGCGTGGGGCTGGGCCTTGCCATCGCGGCCGATATCGCGCGTCAGCATGGCGGGGTGCTGCGTCTGGGGGAAAGCACCGATCTGGGCGGGCTGCGGGCGGATCTGGTCCTGGCCCGCTGACGTCGCGCGAAACGCCACTCGGGGGGGGCGGGTCAGCCGTCGAAGAAGCCGGAATCGAAGGGCAGGACCAGGTCCTGCCCGCCATCGGCGGTTACACGCAGCCCCTGTGCGACCGGCTCGACATTCGTCACATCCGACCAGCCCGCCGGCAGAGGCGCCGCCAGTATGGCGTGACGCAACCGGTGCGTCCGCCCCGGCGCCAGGTCCAGCCCCTCGGGCAGGCCCTCGGCCGTCAGCGACAGCCCGCCCGGCGCGGCGCATCCGTCCTCGACCCCCAGAACGCCCAGATGCCGGCCGCTCCACGGTGCCCGGTCCCGCCCCCCGTTCGACCACCACAGCATGGTCAGCGGCAGGACGGCCGCATCCTTCAGGATCAGGATCAGGTCGCCCGCCTGGAGCCGCAGCAGGGCGGTCCAGCCGAAACGGCGGCCCGCGCCCTCGACCGCGACGGCAAAGTCCTCGTGGCCCGTCTCCTCGGGGTAGCGGGACAGATCCACCGGCCCCCGCAGACCGGGAAAATGCGCGGGATCCTCGGACCGGGCCGGACAGCACAGCCAGTTCCGCCCCGGCTCCAACGGCGATGGCGGGGTCAGGAATAGGCGCTTGGGCGACAGGCGGACCCGGTCGCCCGGGGACAGGCGAAACATCGGGTGATGCGCGACGCTCAGCCGGCCCTGCCCGCCCGACACGCCATGCGTCTGATAAAGAGCCGGCTGCCCCGGCACGAGGCGCAGTCGCTTCTCGACCCGGGCGCCCTGCGCCAGCCTGTCCAGCCGGGCCGAGAGATGCCCGCCCGCCGCTTCGGTGACGTGCCAGGCGGAATTTGCCGGCCAGCCATGGGGCGGCACCCCCGCCTGACCGTGCGCGCCGAAGGGGGCGCACAGGAAATCGCCTTCCAGCCGCTCCTCGACGGGCGGCAGGTCGGGCGGCAGACCGCCCTGCCCCACCCAGTGCGCCCGGTGCAGCGGCGCGATCTCGCCCCGCGCGCCCGCAACCCGCAGGTCGTGCACATGCCCGTTTCCGGCATCGAAGCCGACCGATGCGCCGTCGACCGACAGCCTCATCCGCGGAAGCCCGTCGCGACCACGAATTTCTCGGAGGAATCGGACCGGCTGGCGGGCGGCTTCACATTGGCGACGCTGGCGAATTTCTGCTTCAGCAGCTTCTGCAGGTCGCCCTCGGCGCCGCCGGCCAGCACCTTGGCAATGAAGGTCCCGCCCTGGTCCAGCACGTCGAAGGCGAGATAGGCCGCAGCCTCGCACAGGGCGATGATCCGCAGATGGTCGGTCTGCTTGTGCCCCGACGCGCTGGCGGCCATGTCGGACATCACCACGTCGGCCTTGCCGCCCAGCCACTCCTTGACCCGGGCATCGGCCCCGTCGGCCATGAAGTCGAGCTGGTGCAGCTCGGCCCCGGCGATGGGTTCGACCTCTTGCAGGTCCACCCCCAGAACGCGTCCGACGGCCTTGCCCGATTTCTCGCCCAGGGCGTTCACCCGCTTCACCGCGACCTGGCTCCAGCCGCCGGGGGCGCATCCCAGATCGACGACGCGCGCGCCGGGAACCAGAAAGCGGAACTTGTCGTCCAGCTCCAGTATCTTGAACGCGGCGCGCCCGCGATAGCCCTCGGCCTTGGCCCGCTGCACATAGGGGTCGTTGAGCTGCCGTTGCAGCCACAATGTCGAGGACAGCTTGCGCCCCCGCGCCGTCTTGACCTTCACGGTCAGGTCGCGCTGTCCGCGTCCGCTCGTCTTCTTCGCCATCGTGCCTCCGGCCTATTCCGCGGCGCCCGCCCAGGCGCCCGGGCCGCCATCCTGGGCCGAAAATAGGCGTTCGCGCGGCCGGATGCCATGGGGCGGCCGCGCGAACCCGATCACGCCCGGCGCCGGCGGCGCCCGCCGCGCCCGCCTCCCGCCTCGGCCGCGGCCCTGGCCGCTTCGGGATAGGGCGTTCCCGCCTCGACCGCGTCCAGCACCCGGCTGAAGCGGATCCATTCGGCGCCGTTCGGGTCGTGGTTCATCAGGAAGTTCGCGGCGCGGATCGCCTCCATCTCGACCGGCCGGATCGGGTTCATGATGGCGCTGGTCATGCCCGCGCCGATCGCCATCGGCAAGAAGGCCGCGTTGATCCCGTGGCGGTGCGGCAGGCCGAACGAGATGTTCGAGGCGCCGCAGGTCGTGTTGACGCCCAGCTCCTCGCGCAGCTTGCGCACCAGCGCGAAGACCTGCCGGCCGGCCGTGCCCATGGCGCCGACCGGCATGACCAGCGGGTCGACCACGATGTCATGGGCGGGGATGCCGTAATCGGCGGCCCGTTCGACGATCCTCTTGGCGACGGCAAAGCGCACTTCGGGGTCTTCCGAGATGCCCGTATCGTCGTTCGAGATCGCGACCACCGGCACATTGTATTTCTTGGCCAGCGGCAGCACCCGCTCCATCCGTTCCTCCTCGCCGGTGACGGAGTTCAGCAGCGGGCGGCCCTGCGCCGCCTCAAGCCCCGCCTCGAGCGCGCCGGGGACCGAGCTGTCGATGCAGAGCGGCACGTCCACCAGCCCCTGCACCAGTTCGATCATCTGGCGCATCAGCGGCGGTTCGGTCTCGTTCGGATCGGGGTTCGAGTTGTAGACGACGCCGGCATTCACATCCAGAACCATCGCCCCGCAGGCCACCTGCTCCAGCGCATCCTTCTCGACGGTCGAGAAATCGCCCGCCTCCAGTTCTGCCGCCAGCTTCTTGCGGCCGGTGGGGTTGATCCGCTCGCCGATCACGCAGAAGGGTTCGTCGAACCCGATGGTGACGGTGCGGCTTTTCGATTCGATGGTCGTTCTGGTCATTCAGTCACTCCCTCGCGGCACTCCAGCAGGTCGCGCAGCGCCGTATCGTTGAAATCCTGGATCACGTGGTCGGCCCCCGCCGCCCGCAGGGCCGCATCGTCCAGCGTCGAGCGCAGGGCCACGACCCGCGCTCCGGCCGCCTTGGCCGAGGCGATGCCCGAGCGGCTGTCCTCGAAGGCGAGGCAGGCCGCGGCCGGAACGCCCAGTCGCCGCATCGCCTCGCTATAAGGTTCCGGGTCGGGCTTGCCGCTGCGGCATTCCTCGCCGATGATCACGGCGTCGAACCGGTCCGACAGACCGATGGCCGCCAGCATCGCCTGGGCGTTCGCCCGCGGCGCATTGGTCACGACGGCGACCGGCCAGCCGCTTCTGTCGGCACGCGCCAGCAGCGCGGGCAGACCCGGCATCGGCGGCGCCTGCTGGCCCAGCTTCTCGCGGAATGCGGCTTCCTTGGCCTCCGACATGGCCTGCGCATCCTCGCCGGGAAAGAACTCGCCGAAGATGTCGGCATTCAGCCGGCCGTGGATCCGGTCGTCGTAGAAGGCCCGGTCGATGACCTGCCCACGTTCGGCGAACAGGCGCTGGAACACCCCCGCATGCAGCGGATCGGTGTCCAGCAGGGTCCCGTCGAGATCGAAGAGCAGCGCGCGGATTTCCGTCATCCGGCGATCGCAGCCGGCAGCGCCGCGGCGCCGCCATGCAGGCGCGTCCAGTCGGCGGTGGCCTTGATGCCCCCGAGCGGGAAGAAATGCGCCGCCTCGACCAGAAACTCGGGATGGGCCGCCTTGTAGCGCGCCAGTGCCGCGACCACGTCGTCGGGCTCGTACGGCAGCAGCAGCTTGGTGACGTCGAGGGCCCGCTTTTCCAGCACCCTCAGCGACGGCCCGACCCCGCAGGCCACGGCGAACTTGATGAGGGTCTGCAACTTCGCCGGTCCCGCGATACCGATATGGATCGGCAGCTGCACCCCTTCCGCCCGCAGCGCCTCGGCCCAGTCGATCACCGGCTGCGCCTCGAAGCTGAACTGCGTCACAAGGGCCATGGCGGCGTCCGTGCGCTCGGCGAAATCCTGTTTCCAGCGCAGCGCCTCGGACAGGTTGCGCCCCGACCCGTCGGGATCGATGTCGCGGTTGCCCTCGGGGTGGCCGGCCACATGCAGGCGGGTGAAGCCGGCCTTGTCGAACAGCCCCGTTTCCAGAAGCTGCATGGACGAGTGATAATCGCCCGAAGGGGCCGCCAGGCCGCCGGCCAGCACCAGCGCCTGATCGACCCCGGCTTCGCCCTGGTAGCGGGCGATCCAGTCGGCCAGCATGGCGCGGTCGCGGATGATCCGCGCCGGGAAATGGGGCATGACGGCGAAGCCATCGTCCCGCAGCCGTCGGGCCGTGGCCAGCATCTCGTCGATCCCGGTGCCGTCGATATGGGCGATATAGACCCGGGTACCGGCCGGCAGCAGGGCGCGGAAATCCTCGATCTTGGCGGCGGTGCGGGGCATGACCTCGATCGAGAAACCGTCGAGGAACGCCTCTGCCGCGGCTCCGCCCGCAGGCGACCGGTTCTTACGTCCGAAGGGCATCAAAGCCATCGCAGCCTCCAACATCGCGCGGGGCGTCATGCCCAGCCGTCGTTTCCGATCAGCGCCGCCAGCCGGGCGGCGTCGTAGTCACGGTCCAGCCGGGCGGCCTCGTCCCGCGCGATCTGGTCGGGGCTGCCGTCCTGCGACCCGGCCGATCCCTTCCGCCATTCTGCCAGATAGGCATCGCTGTCGCGGGCGCCCACCTTCATCGCGGCCCGGTCGATGGCCTGTTCGAAGCGTTCCGGCAGCGCCGCCTTCGCCCCCGACCTGCCCCGGCCGACGATGACCTGCGCGGGGATGTCGCGCCAGTAAACGATGGTCACTTCCGGCATCCTGGGACCTCTGAACCTTCCTGCCACTTCTACGGGACCGGCCGCCCCCGCCTGTGGCGGATTTCGACCCTTGCGGATCGACAAGCGACCTGCGTGCCGCCCCTTGTAGCGTCAGCGCCCCCCGCGGCACCAGTCCGGCCCGCATGAAATCGCCTCACCTCGATCATGAGCCGCGTGTGAGGGCGGGCTTGCGTGCCGGCGGGCGCCCGCCTAGAGTCGGGGCAACTGATTGGAGGGCGATCCGATGGCGCCCAAGCGTCCCGTCGGCGCGGGCGCGTTCCCGAAGCCGGTTGAGCCGTCTGCGCCACCGAAAGCCGATCCGGCCGACCTGTATGCGGCGCTGGATCTTGGAACGAACAGCTGCCGGATGCTGATTGCCCAGCCGAAGGGCAGCCAGTTCCACGTGGTCGACAGCTTCTCGAAATCCGTCCAGCTCGGCCTGGGGCTCGAGGCATCCGGCCGTCTGTCGCGGTCTTCGATGGCCCGCACCGTGCAGGCCCTGCGCATCTGCCACAAGAAGCTGCGCAAGCACCGGGTCGCGCGGGTGCGCATGGTCGCGACCGAGGCCTGCCGCCGCGCCACCAACGCGCCCGATTTCATCCGCTATGTCGAACGCGAGACGTCGCTGAAGCTCGAGATCATCGAACCCGAGGAAGAGGCGCGCCTGGCCGTTATCTCCTGTGCGCCGCTGGTCTCGACGAAAACGGAACAGTTGCTGGTGGTCGATATCGGCGGCGGCTCGACCGAACTGGTCTGGATCGACCTGACGCGCGTGCCGCGGCTGGAACGGCCGCGCGCGATCATGCGGCTGCATTCGGGGTTCAAGCCAAAGGACGGCTCGCCCTTTCCCGCGGCCCGGGTGGTCGACTGGATCTCGGTCCCGCTCGGGGTGGCGACCCTGCGCGACCAGTTCGACGACGTGCAGAACGATGCCGCCCGCTTCGCGCTGATGTCGTGGTTCTTCGAAGAGAACCTGGCCGATTTCTCGCCCTACGCCGCGGAACAGGCGAAGGAGGGGTTCCAGATCATCGGCACCTCGGGCACCGTCACCACGGTGGCGGCCAGCCATCTGGGGCTGAAGCGTTACGACCGCACCCGCGTGGACGGGCTGCGCATGACCTCGGACCAGATCGACAAGGTGATCCGCACCTATCTGGCGCTCGGCCCCGAGGGCCGGCGCAGCGACCCCCGCATCGGCCGCGACCGCCATGCGCTGATCATGTCGGGGGCGGCGATCCTGCAGGCGCTGCTGCGGGTCTGGCCCACCGACCGGCTCTCGGTCGCGGATCGCGGCCTGCGCGAGGGGCTGCTCTATGCGCAGATGTCGGCCGACGGCGTGCTGGAAGACGGGCCGTTCTGAACGCCCGGCCCGGGCCTATTCCTCGAGCTCGGCATCCCAGTACAGGAAATCCAGCCAGGTGTCGTGCAGATGGTTGGGCGGGAATTTCCGGCCCATGTTCTTCAGCTCCTCGGCGCCCGGCCGGTGCGGCGGCCGGCGCAGGCTCAGCCCCGACTGGCGCAGGCTTTTCGACCCCTTGCGCAGATTGCACCGCGCACAGGCGGCCACGACGTTTTCCCAACTCGTGCGGCCGCCCCGCGCCCGCGGCACGACATGATCGAAGGTCAGATCGCCCCGCGCGCCGCAATACTGGCAGCAGAATTCGTCCCTCAGAAACAAATTGAAGCGCGTGAAGGCCACGCGCTTCTGGGGTTTGACGTAATCTTTCAGGACGACGACCGAGGGTATTCGTATTCGCGTGGTCGGCGAATGCACCCAGTGATCGTATTCCGCGACGACATCGACCCGGTCCAGAAACGCCGCCTTCACCGCCTCCTGCCAGGCCCACAGCGACAGCGGATAATAGGAAAGCGGCCGGTAATCAGCGTTGAGCACCAGCGCCGGATGGTGGCGGAGCGAACTTGGCTCCCTCACGAAACTGGTCCTGAAATCTCCGTCCATCAGTGACTCCGACCCCGCCCTGTCTGCCTACGTCCAGGCACCAGAGCGGGACGTCCCGCCCCAGCATGCAGCGACTATATCTGGCGGGGATCAACAGGCAAGCCCCACCATCTGCACATCGATGACAGGCGCGGTTCGCACCAGCATTGTCACGACCATGTGACAGGCATTCTCCCCTTGCACGTGCTGGCCCGGGCCCGAAGCCTGCCCCCGCTCCACCGGAGGCAGGCCCGCATCGGGCGGCCTCGGCAGATCATGCAAGCTGGTTCGGCGTGCGCCGGTCGTCGCTGCGCTGGACCGGGCCGCGCGCGACCTTCGCGTCGTCTCCCGGCATCGGCCGCGCCTTCTGCGGGCGCTGCGGCGCCCCCATGTCGTTCGAGACGGGCATCTTTCCCGGCGAAACGCATCTTCACGCCGCCGGTCTCGACGCCCCCTCCGCTATGCGCCCACCGCACATATTCTGGTCGGAACGTCTGCCTTGGGTGCAGCCGGATGACGGATTGCCCCGCCACGCCAAGGGATTGCAGGACGGGGCCGCACGCGGCGAGACGATCGTGGAACGGCGTAGGCAGCCGGACGGGCGGGCCTGACGCGGCCTCTCCTTCCAGCGGAGCGGGCTGGCGGGCCCGGCGGATCCGCCGCTGTCGCGCGCCGAACCGTCCGACGGGGCGGGCATCAAGCGGACCGCGACGAAGCGGCGTTTGCCGCCGCACGATCCGCCAAGCCGCGGCGCGGCCCCGCCCCACCGGCGGCGTCCCCCTTCCCTCGGCTCCGGCGCCCCGCCATGATGCGCCGGATTGCAGTCTTAACAGGGGGAAAACCCATGGTCTCGGGTGTGAAGGGATTGCGCGTCCTGGTGACGGCGGGCGGGTCGGGGATCGGGCTTGAGATGGTGCGCGCCTTCCATGCGGCGGGCGCGGTCGTCCATGCCTGCGACATCCGCGAGGATCTGGACGCGCTTGTGGCGCTGGACGGCGTCACCGCCTCGCGCGCGGACGTTTCCGACCGCGCGCAGGTGGCCGGATTGTTCGACACGGCGCTCGAGCATCTGGGCGGGCTGGACGTGCTGGTCAACAATGCCGGTATCGCCGGTCCGACCGGCCGGGTCGAAGAGATCGCGCCCCGCGACTGGGACCGCACGCTCGAGGTCAACATCACCGGGCAGTTCAACTGCGCCCGGCTGGCGGTGCCGCATCTGCGCGCCAGCGCGAATGCCAGCATGGTGAACCTCTCGTCGCTTGCCGGCCGCCTGGGCTTCGGCCTGCGCAGCCCCTATGCCGCGTCGAAATGGGCGGTGGTCGGCTTCACCAAGTCGCTGGCGATCGAACTGGGGCCCGACGGCATCCGCGTGAACGCGATCCTGCCCGGATCGGTCGACGGCGACCGGATCCGCAGCGTGTACGAGAACAAGGCCCGCGCGACGGGGCGCAGCGTCGAGGCGGTGCAGCAAGCGGCGCTGGCCGGCACGTCGCTGCGCCGCCTGGTCCCGCCGCGACATCTGGCCGAGATGGCGGTTTTCCTGGCCTCGGAATCCGGCTCGTCGATCTCGGGCCAGGCGATCGGCATCGACGGCGACGCCCAGACGCTGGTCTGACCTGTCAGGCCAGCACGCCCAGAAGCAGGCTTACCGTGACGAACGCGGCCGAGGTCGCGATCAGCATCGCGATGGCGGCCGCCCGCTCGTGCCCATAGGGCTGGGCGATGATGGCATAGATGCCCAGCATCGGCATCGCGGCCGTCAGGATCACCGCGTCGCGCATCTCGGGCGACAGGGCCGGAACCCCGAAAGCCGGCACCGCCGCCGCCGCCAGGGCGACCAGAAGGGGGTTCAGCACCAGCTTGCCGGCCGCCACCTGCGCCGGGAACCGCCAGTTCCCCCGCAGGGGCACCCCCACCAGCGTGCCGCCGATCACGAACAGCGCCAGCCCCGCCGTGGCCGCGGCCAGAACGCCCGTCAGCCGCGACACCGCCGCGGGTATGGGTATGCCCAGGGCCGCCACCGCCATGCCCGCCAGAATCGCCATGACGAAGGGCCGCCGCAGCACGCCCAGTGCCGTCTGCGCCACGACCAGATGCAGCGGCCGCCCCTGACCGGGCCGCGCCGCGTCCAGCAGCAGGATCCCCAATGGCAGCAGCAGGAAATTCTCGACGATCAGGTTCATCGCCAGAACCAGCGTCGCGGTATCCGGCATCGCCAGCAGCAGGACCGGATAGCCGACATAGCCCGAATTGGGGCAGCTCATCCCCAGGGTGCCGATCGCACGCCGCGCCGGCCCCTGCCCCGCCAGCGTCAGCCAGGCCCAGCCCACCGCCACCGTCGCGAAACCGCCCAACGCGTAGACCAGCAGGTAATCGAGGTGCAGCACCTCGGCCGGCGACCGTTCCGACACCGCCTTGAACAGCAGCGCGGGCAGGGCGACGTTCAGAACGAAACGCCCCAGAACCGGCAGATCGCCGGCGCGGAACAGGCCGCGCGCCGTGACGCCATAGCCGATGGCCACGACCCCGAAGATCGGAAAGGTGATCGACAGGATCGCCAGCGCCTGCTGCATCAGCCGATGGCGCCCCGGACCCCTCCGGTCTGCCCGCGGTCAAGCAGCAGGTGATCCAGCAGCACCGCGGCCATCATCGCCTCGCCCACCGGAACGGCACGGATGCCGACGCAGGGATCGTGGCGGCCCTTGGTGACGATCTCGGCGGGCGCGCCGGCCTTGGTGATCGTCGCGCGGGGTTTCAGGATCGACGATGTCGGCTTGACCGCGAAGCGCAGGACCACGTCCTGCCCCGTCGAGATCCCGCCCAGGATGCCGCCGGCATGGTTCGATCCGTAGACCGGGCGGCCGTCCGGCCCCATGGCGATCTCGTCGGCATTCTCTTCGCCGGTCAGGGCGGCGGCGGACATGCCCTCGCCGATCTCGACCCCCTTCACCGCGTTGATCGACATCATCGCCGCGGCCAGATCGGTATCGAGCTTGCCGTAGATCGGCGCGCCCAGCCCTGCGGGCACGCCTTGCGCCACAACCTCGATGACCGCACCGACCGAATTGCCCGATTTCCGCAATTCGTCCAGGTAGCCGGCCCAATCCGCCGCCGCGGCCGCATCGGGGCACCAGAACGGGTTGCGCTCGACCTCGTCCAGATCGAACCGGGTCCGGTCGGCCGCGCGGGGACCCATCTGCACCATATAGCCGGCGATGCGCAGATCCGGGACCAGCGCATTCAGCGCCGCCCGGGCCACGCCGCCCGCCGCCACCCGCGCGGCCGTCTCGCGGGCCGAGGACCGGCCGCCGCCGCGATAGTCGCGGATCCCGTATTTCTGCCAATATGCGATATCGGCATGGCCGGGGCGAAATTTCTGCGCGATGTCGCCGTAATCCTTCGACCGCTGGTCGGTGTTGCGGATCATGAGCTGGATCGGCGTGCCCGTCGTGCGCCCCTCGAACACGCCCGAAAGAATCTCGACCTCGTCGGCCTCGCGCCGCTGCGTGGTATAGCGGTTCTGTCCGGGCTTGCGGCGGTCCAGCCAGTGCTGCAGCTCCGCCGCCGCGACTGCGATGCCCGGCGGGCAGCCGTCGACGGTGGCGCCCAGGGCCGGGCCGTGGCTTTCGCCCCAGGTCGTGACGCGGAACAGACGGCCGTAGGTATTGAATGACATGCACGCATCCCTCGCTTCGCCGTCCGGGCATAGCCGGTTGCCGCAGGGGCCGCAACGCGGCCCTCCGCGTCAGCGCGGCTCCAGCCGCAGATGAATGCCGTCGCGGGCGCGCACCGTCAGATGGGCGACGGGCACCGGCACCCGCCCCCGGACCGGCCGCACCCGCCAGGCAGCCAGCAGACAGGCCAGAAGCAGCGGCCCCTCGATCATGGCGAAGCCGGCGCCGGGGCAGACGCGCGGCCCGGCCGAGAAGGGCAGATAGGCATCGCGCAGCCCCGCCCGCCCGTTGGCCGTGCCATAGCGATCCGGATCGAAGGCATCGGGATCGTCCCACAGCCGGACATGGCGGTGCAGATGCCAGGGGCTGAGCACCACCTGCGCCCCTTTGGCGACCTGGCGCCTGCGAAAGCATTCGTGGCGCGCCGCCTGCCGCACCATCATCGGCACCGGCGGGTACAGGCGCAGCGCCTCGCGGAACGCGTCGCGCAGAAAGCGCAGGCGCGACAGGCCGGCGAAATCCGGCGCCGCCATGAAGGCGCGCGCCTCGTCGGCCGCCCGGTCCTGGGCGGCGGGATGCGTGGCCAGCAGATACAGCGCCCATGCCAGGGCCGAAGCCGAGGTCTCGTGCCCGGCCAGAAAGAAGATCGCCACCTGGTCGACCATCTCGCGCGCGTCGAAGCGGCGGCCGGTCTCCGGGTCGGGCGTGGTCATGATCTTCGTCGCCAGATCGTCCGGGGCCGAGCCCTCGGCGATGCGGGCCTGCCGCAGCGCGACCAGATCGGCGATCAGGCCCCGGATGCGGGCGGCGGACCGCCGGGTGCGGCGCGAATGGCCGCGCGGCATCCAGCGGGGCAGCGGAACGAAGGCCGCCAGATTGACGATCGGCTGCGCCCGCTGATAGTCGCGGAAACTGGCAAAGACCGCCGCGGCCAGCCGGTCCTCGACCGGGATGGAAAACAGGCTGCGAAAGATCACGTCCGCGGCCGCATGGCTGGCGGCGGCCTCGATCTCTACCGGCCCGGCCCGAAGCCGCGCCGCCGCCGCCTGCCCCGCCGCCAGCATCGCCGGAAAGCTCTGCCGCAGCCGACCGCCCTCGAAGGCCGGGTCGATGATGCGGCGCTGGCGCGTCCATTCCTCGCCGTTGGTCAGGAACACCGAACGCCCCAGAAGCGGCCGCAACCCCTCGGCGATGCGGTCGGATTTCGGAAAATCCCCCGGCCGCTGCTGCAGGACGAGCCGCAGAAGCGACGGATCGTTCACCAGATAGGATTCGAAGAAGGGCGTGCGGTACTCGGCCATCCATGCACGGTAGAGCCGCGCCGGCTGCGCCGACAGGATGTCGGACCGGAACAGCCGCAGATGGCGCCAGGGCGAGACCCTGTCGGCCCGCGCGGCCGGTTTGGGCGGATTCATGCGGCCATTCCCCTGTGGCCGGATACGGGCCGCCGCAGGCATGACCGCGACGCGGGGCGATCGGCATAGCGCGCCGCCAATGTCCGCGGCCCTGCGGTGATGCGGAAATAGTCGTAGTCGCCGGGGCGGTCGAACGCGCACATATACTGGAAATGCAGCCGGAAGAACCGCCAGCGCAGGGCGCGCCAGGTCTCGGGGCGAAGGGTCTGGCTGAAGGCGGCCGACACCACCAGCGGCCAGCGCTGCTCGGGCGGGGCGACGCCGGTCACGGCGACCGGATCGCACAGCGCGAAGGCGCATCCGTCGCCCGGCGCCGTCACGTCGATCCAGGTCAGCGCGTCGCTTTGCGCCAACAGGTGCAGATCGGCCCGCAGCCGGTCGGCCCGGGGCAGGAAGCTGACCATCGGCACGACCTGCCCGAGCGACAGGAAGGCCAGCGCCGGCCCGTCCCGGCGCGCCCGGCCCGCCCGCAGCAGGTCGGCCAGCACCGACACGCCCAGATATGCGCCCGAGGAATGACCGACCACCAGCACCTCGTCCCAATCCTGATCCAGCGCATCGGCCACCGCATCGGCAAAGCCGCGCAGCCGCGCCTCCAGCTCTGGCGGATACGCGCCGCCATGGCGGGCCGAAAAGGCATAATCGTGCATCAGGTAATGGGCGAAGACGCGGCCGTCGCGGGCCTTGAACCAGCGCAGCGCCAGATAGGCCGCGACAGGCGCCGCGATCCAGCCCAGCCCGGCGGGCAGCCAAAGGTTCAGCGCCGCCGCTGCCCCCCATCCCAGAAGCACCGCCAGCGCGAGTTGCGCCAGCAGCATCGCCACCGGATAGAGCGCCGCCAGGACCGGACCCTTGCGCAGGCGCATCAGCCGGCGCAGGGCGCCGCTGGCCAGATAGATCCATGCGGTGCGAAGAAGCTGCCAATAGGTCGCGGCGATCCCGTCCGACATCGAGGCGCGCACGATGTCCGACCAGACCAGCACCCCGATCTCGGCCCGGCTTTCCCGCCCGTCCATCCGGGCCGCGACCGACCAGCCATGGGGCGTGCCGCTGCCGGGGACCAGCGCCAGGTCGTAGCCCGAGACGGCCGCCTGCGCCCGGGCTTCGCGCCGGTAGAGTTCGCGGTAGCGACGGGGCGGGATGGGATCGTAACCGGGGATGTAGAAGACCCGCCGCCGCCTGACCCGTCCCTGTTCCATCGCCTGCGATCCTGCCCAACCGGCCCCGAATTCAGCCGATCCTAGCGGCAAAGCCCGCCGGCATTAAGCCGTCTCTCGACCGGCGGGCCCCGTCACCGCGGCGCGGATGGACAAGACCGGCCACAGCCGCTAGCTGATCGGGCATGGAGTATCATCGCGATCTGGATGCTGTCGGCCTGCTTTGCCCGCTGCCCGTGCTGAAGGCGCGCAAGCGGCTACTGGACATGGCCGCGGGCGAAGTCCTGCGCCTGCAATCGGACGACCCCGCCGCCGTGATCGACGTGCCGCATTTCTGCGCCGAGGCGGGCCATACGCTGCTGGCGGTCGAGGACAGCGGCCCGGTGCGGCACTTCTACCTGCGGCGCGGCTGACGCCGGGCCGCGGCATCGCGGCCGATCCGGGGCCGCCCGCCCGATCACTCCGATCCAAGGACATTGGCGCGGATCCGGTCGCCCGGTATCCCGCCCCGCAAGGTATCAGGGGCGGCCATGACCGGCCGCCCCGCTGTCGCGATCAGCGTCCCAGGGACCACCAGCCGCGCCGCCGCGGCTTGGCCGCGCCGCTGTCGCCCTCGGCCAGGGCAGGTTCCCTGTCTTCCGCGGGCGGCTCGGCATCGTCTTCGGACGCCGCATCGCGCTCCTCGGACGCCGGCGCTTCCGCCGCAACCCGATCGGCATCCTCGGACGCCGGCGGTTCCGCCGCATCCCGATCGGCATCCTCGCCCGCGCGCTCCGGCGCATCGGCCGCCACGGGCGCATCGGCCGCCACGGGCGGCTCGGCCTCGACCGGCGCGGCGGGAACGTCCTGCGGCTCGGGCGACGGCGCCTCGACCGGAGCAACCGCTTCGGCCGTATCGGGCGTCGTCGCATCGGCCGCCGCCGCATTCGCCTCGGCGTCCTGCGGCGCCGGTTCGGCGCGCTTGCGGCTTCGGCTGCGACTGCGGCGCTTCGGCTTCTCCGCGGCTTCGGCGGCAGTTTCGGCGGCGGTTTCGGCAGCCTCGATCACCGCGTTGCGGCCACCCTCCTCGGTCTTGTCGGACGCCTCTCCGTCTTCGGACGTGTCGGGCGCATCGCCCTGGGGCGCCGCATCCGTCTGCGTCGCGGACCCGTCTTCCGAGGCAGCGGCAGCCGAGTCGCCCGCCGTTCCGTTATCGCCGTTCGTTCCGTTATCGCCGTTCGTTCCGTTCTTGCGGCGGCGGCGCCGGCGGCGCTTCTTCTTCGGCAGCTGCTCGTCGCCGTCCTCGGCATCGGCCTCGACCGGTTCGGGCGCGGCGGTCTCGGCCTCGACCTCGTCCTCGGGATCGGACATCAGCGATGCATCGGCCGACACGACCGGCGCAGTCTGCTCGACGACCCGCGTCGCGGTCTTGAACTTCTCGATCGCATAATCGGGCGAGATCAGCGTCGGATCGGCCTCGATCCGCACGGAAAGCCCGTACCGCGCCTCGATCTGGGCGATGTGCTCGCGCTTCTGGTTCATCAGGAAGTTCGCGATGGCAAAGGGAACCTTGACCAGAACCTCCTTGGTGCGGCGGCGTACGCCCTCTTCCTCGAGCTGGCGCAGGATCCCCAGCGCAAGGCTGTCGTCCGAGCGCAGAAGCCCGGTGCCGTGACAGGCGGGACAAGGCTGGGTCGTCGCCTCGAGCATGCCGGGGCGCAGGCGCTGGCGGCTCATCTCCAGCAGACCGAAGCCCGAGATGCGGCCCACCTGGATCCGCGCGCGGTCGGTCTTGAGCCGGTCCTTGAACCGCTTCTCGACCGCCGTGTTGTTCTTGCGCTCTTCCATGTCGATGAAGTCGATCACGATCAGCCCGGCCAGATCGCGCAGGCGCAGCTGGCGGGCGATCTCTTCGGCCGCCTCGAGGTTGGTTTCGAGCGCGGTTTCCTCGATCGACCCCTTCTTCGTGGCGCGGCCCGAGTTCACGTCGATGGCCACCAGCGCCTCGGTGACGCCGATCACGATATAGCCGCCGGACTTGAGCTGCACGACCGGGTTGAACATGCCGGTCAGGTAGCTTTCCACCTGATAGCGCGCGAACAGGGGCAGCGGATCCTGGTAATGCTTCACGTTCTTGGCGTGGGACGGCATGATCATCTTCATGAAGTCCTTGGCCACCCGGTAGCCGTCGATCCCCTCGACCCAGACCTCGTCGATCTCGCGGTTGTACAGGTCGCGGATCGACCGCTTGATCAGATCGCCCTCTTCATAGATCTTGGCCGGCGCGATCGAGCGCAGCGTCAGTTCGCGGATCTGCTCCCACATGCGCTGAAGGTATTCGTAGTCGCGCTTGATCTCGGTCTTGGTGCGCTGCGAACCGGCGGTGCGGATGATCAGCCCCGCGCCCTTGGGCACGTCGATCGAGCCGGCGATTTCCTTCAGCTTCTTGCGGTCGGCGACGTTGGTGATCTTGCGGCTGATCCCGCCGCCGCGTGCCGTGTTCGGCATCAGCACGCAGTAGCGCCCCGCCAGGCTGAGATAGGTGGTCAGGGCCGCGCCCTTGTTCCCCCGCTCTTCCTTGACGACCTGCACCAGCATGATCTGGCGCACCTTGATCACTTCCTGGATCTTGTATTTCCGGGCCCGCGGCTTCCGCGGGCGGCGGATTTCCTCGTTCACGTCCTCTTCGGCGACCGACTCGATCTCGTCGTCCGAGGCGGCGTTGTCCGTCTCGCGCGTGTCGTCGTCCTCGGCGGCGTGGTTGTCTCCGTCGTTCTCCTCCTGACCGGGGGCGCCGTTGTCACCGGCCATGCCGGCTTCGGCATCCAGATCGATGAAATCCATTCCCGGGATGCTGTCGGCGGGTCCGGCCTCGGCATCGCCGTCACGGTCCGCGACCTCGGCACTGGCCGTCTCGTCGGCCGGCTTGGTCGCCTCGGCCTTGACCTTGGACCGCGAGCGTCCGCGGCTGCGGCGCTTGGGCTTCTCTTCCTCGTCCTCTTCGCGCGCCATCTCGGCCTCTTCGGCCAGCAGCGCCTCGCGGTCGGCGACGGGGATCTGGTAGTAATCCGGGTGGATCTCGGTGAAGGCGAGGAATCCGTGGCGGTTTCCGCCGTAATCGACAAAGGCCGCCTGAAGCGACGGTTCGACCCGCGTTACCTTGGCAAGGTAGATGTTGCCGGCAAGCTGCCGGCGGCTCTCGGATTCAAAATCGAACTCCTCGACCTTGTTTCCGTCCACCACCACGACCCGGGTCTCCTCCGAGTGGGTGGCGTCGATAAGCATTTTCTTAGGCATGATGACTCTCTCACCGCGCGGGGGCCGCTGCGCGTCTGCGCCGGCCGTCGCGGGTGTTGTTTGGTGCTGGCGATGCGGCGGGGGATGCTATGGCGGGCACAGGGCGTTGCCGCCCCCGTCCCTGCCAGTTCTGCCCTCACGCGCTTCATCGCGGTTCTTCTCCGGCGCCCGTACGGGGCGCCCGTTCAAGGCCCGGCCGTTTCTGAGGCACACGGGCGATTCGACGGCCGGTTGGCCAATAGCACTGTCCCGTCAGGCCCCGCACGACGTCAGAGCCGGCCTGCCCGGAACAGGGAAACTTATCGAAGATCGGCACGCGCCGCGCGCCGGATCTCCGCAGATGCAAAATAAGGGGCCTGCGCGGCAAATGACAATGCGGAAAATCGCGCAAAGCCGCGGTTTCCCGCCGGCCGCCCCGGTTTACAGGTAATCGGACCGGCTCAGACCGTATTTCGCCATCTTCTCGTTCAGCGTGCGGCGCGGCAGGCACAGCTCTTCCATCACGGCGACGATCGACCCCTTGTGCCGCCGCATCGTGTTGTCGATCAGCATCCGCTCGAACGCCTCGACATATTCCTTCAGCGGCTTGCCCTCGGTGGTCATCCCCGGATCGCCCTCTTCGCTGTCCGCCATCAGCAGGGACGAGATGGTGCCGGTGCCGCGACGGTTCTGAAGCACCGCGCGTTCGGCAACGTTGATCAACTGGCGGATATTCCCCGGCCAGGGCGCCTGCAGAAGCTGCGCCGCCTCCTGCGCGCTGACCTCGGGGGCGTCGCAGCCGTATTCCTCGGCATATTGCTCGGCGAACCGGTTGAAGAGCGTCAGGATATCCTCGCCCCGCGCCCGCAGGGGCGGCAGCGTGATCTTCATCGCCGCCAGCCGGTAGTAGAGATCGGGGCGCAGCGCGTCCTCGCAGCTCTTGCCCTGTTCCTGCAGGTTCGAGATGGCGACGATCCGCGTCTCGGCCGGCGTGCCCTGCTCGTTGATCCAGGTCAGCAGCCGGGCCTGAAGCGCCGGCGGCAGCGCGTCGATATCCTCGAGCACCAGCGTGCCGCCGCGCGCCTCCTCGATCAGCGGCAATTGCGCCCCGTCCTCGACCGGACCGAACAGCCGCCTGGCCAGCGTCTCCTCGTCCATCCCGGCGCAGGAGAACAGGACGAACTTCTTGCCGGCCTTCGCCCCCACGGCGTGCAGCGCATGGGCCACCAGCGTCTTGCCGGTGCCGGTCTCGCCGTCGATCAGGACATGCCCGTCGGATTGTCCCAGATCGAGGATGTCCTCGCGCAGCCGCTCCATCACCGGCGAAGAACCCGCCAGCTTTTTCATGATGCCGGTGCCGTCCGACAATTCCCGGCGCAGGGCCCGGTTGTCGAGCGTCAGGCGCCGGGACGAGGTCGCGCGCTTGGCAAGCTCCGTCATCCGGTCGGGGTTGAACGGCTTTTCGAGAAAGTCGAAGGCGCCGACGCGCATTGCCTCGACCGCCATGGGCACATCCCCGTGACCGGTGATCATGATCACCGGCAGGGTCGAATCGACGCTCATCAGACGCTTGAGGAAGGCCATGCCGTCCATGCCCGGCATCTTGATGTCGCTGACCACGACGCCCGGATAATCGGGCCCGAGCGATTTCAGCGCGTCTTCGGCGCTGGCGAAGGTTTCGGTGTCGAATCCCGACAGGGCCAGCCACTGGCTGATCGACTGCCGCATGTCCTGTTCGTCGTCCACGATGGCGATTTTCATGGCCTTGGCCATTGGGCGGCTCCTATTCGGCTGCTGTCTGCCGCTCCTCGGGGAAAGGAAGCTGCATTTCAAAGACGGCGCCGCCATCGGGGGCGTTGCGCGCCGTCAGGCGCCCCCCGAGGTCGGCGACGATGCTGGACGAGATGGCCAGCCCAAGCCCGACGCCGTCCCCCGGCGCCTTGGTGGTATAGAACGGCTCGAACAGGTTCTCGAGGTTCTTGATGCCGTGTCCGTTGTCGCGCACCGTCATGGTCGCGGTGTCGCCGGTGGACAGCATCAGCTTGATCTCGGGGCGTGCGACGTCGCGGGTGGCATCGACGGCGTTGCGCAGCAGGTTGATGATGACCTGCTCGACCCGCAGCCGGTCCGCCTTGACCATCACGGGCGCGCTCGGCAGGCTGGTCGATACGGCGATGTCGCGCCGCTTGAGCTGCGGCTCCATCATGGCCAGGCCGGACGAGACGCAGGCGCGCAGATCCATCAGTTCGTATTCCTGCCCGCCCTTGCGGGCATAGGACTTGAGTTGCCGGGTGATGGCCCCCATCCGGTCGATCAGGTCGTCGATGCGCTGGAAACTGGTCAGCGCCTCGTCCGGCCGCTTGCGCTGAAGCAGCAGCTTGGCGCCGGCGAGATAGGTCTTCATGGCGGCCAGAGGCTGGTTCAGCTCGTGGCTGACCGCGGCCGACATCTCGCCCAGCACGGCCAGCTTCGACGATTGCGCGAGGGTCTGTTCGGCCACTTCGAGGTTCTTCTCGGCCTTCTCGCGCTCGGCGATCTCGCGCTGGAGCGCCGCGTTCAACTCGCGCAGCTGCGCCGTTTCCCGCTGGAAGAACACGGATTGCGACACCGCCTTGCGGGTCATGAGGTAGAAGCCGCCGGCCATCAGGATGGCGAAGCCCATGATTTCCAGCGCCAGAACCCCGTTCACCCGCTCGCGCACGCTGGAATAGGTGGTGAAAGAGGTCATGCGCCAGCCCTGGAAGGGAATGCGCGCCTCTTGCCGCATCACCCCTTCGCCCATCAGATAGGCGTCGGGCGGCAGGGCGCCCCAATCGGCCGTGGCCTGAAGCGCGCGCTGGATGGCGTTGGGCGCCGACCGGGCGGCCAGGGCCTCGGCCTCGATGCGGCCGCGCCAGCGGCTTTCGGTGGCCAGGATGATCCGGCCCTCGGAATTGGCCACGAAGACCGCGTCGGAAAAGCCCGCCCAGCTCTGTTCGAACTTGCGCAGATCGACGGCGACGACGATCGCGCCCAGAAGGTCGCTGCCCGAACTGATCTTGCGCGAATAGTGAAAGGCGAAGGCGCCCGATTCCGTCTGGCTGGTGGTAAAGACCGTCTCGTTCGACCGCAGCGCCTCGACATAATACGGCTCGGTCCGCAGCGAGGCGCCCAGCCGGTTGCGGTCGGTCGCCGCGACCACGCGCCCGTCGCGGTCCAGAAGCAGCATCGAGGCGACCGGAATCTCGTCGGCATAGGACAGCAGGCGCTGCGTCGATTGCGAGAAATCGCCCGAATTCAGCGCCCCGATCAGCGCCGGGTCGCGCGACAGCAGCAACGGCACGATGGATGCGCGCTGCAACTCGCTCATCAGGTTGCCGGAATACAGCGCCAGCCGCACCTCGGCCCGAGACCGCGTGCTTTCGGTGAACCGCTGGGTCAGGAACTTGTTCGTGGTCCAGATGACCGCCACCGCGATGACGACGAACAGGATGAACACCGCGCGCACGCGCCAGCGCCGCAGCGGCACGCCGTCCTCCTCGGGTTCCATCGTCACATCGCTCATGGCCTGCAGGCTACGCGCGCCGGCGCCCGGCCTCAAGCATCAGGCCGGGGCCAGCATGCCCGTCAATGCGCGGAACAACGCCGACCCGTCGGCGCCGCCAAGCGCAGGATCGGCCGCGCGCTCGGGATGCGGCATCATGCCCAGCACCCGGCGGTTGCCCGACAGGACGCCCGCGATATCGGCCACGGATCCGTTGGGATTGTCGCCATAGGTAAAGGCGATCCTGTCGGCGTCGCGCAGCCGCGCGACCCCGTCCGCATCCAGCGTGTAATTGCCGTCGTGATGCGCGATGGGCAGGTCGATCGACGCGCCCTTGCGGTAGCCGGAGGTAAAGGCACTCTCGGCGGAGGCGACCCGCAGCGGCACGGTCCGGCAGATATAGCGCAGCCCGGTATTGCGCATCAGCGCGCCGGGCAGCAGGCCCGTCTCGGTCAGGATCTGGAAGCCGTTGCAGATACCCAGCACGTATCCGCCGCGCTCGGCATGGGACCGCACGGCGCGGACCACGGGCGACCGGGCGGCGATGGCGCCGCAGCGCAGGTAATCGCCGAACGAAAAGCCCCCCGGCACCGCCACCACGTCGGTGCCCTGCGGCAGATCGGTATCCTTGTGCCAGACCATCGCGACCTCGGCCCCCGCATCGCGGAAGGCCACGGCAAGGTCGCGGTCGCAGTTCGATCCCGGAAAGACGATGACGGCGGCTTTCATGGTCAGATCCTCAGTTCAGGAAATCGGTGACGACGGCAACGCCCGGCGGCGTGGGTCCGTTCATGGCGCGCAATTCGTCGGACACGCCGGACAGGGCGATCTCGCGGGCGATCAGCGGCGAGAGGTCGACCCGGCCCGAGGCGATCAGGCCGAGCAGGCTGGGATACCGCCATGACGGCATGCCCCGCGATCCGAACAGGGCGAGATTGCCCATGTAGACGCGGTTCATGTCCAGCTCCATCCGGGCCGTGTGCCCGATGGGCATGCCCAGTTGCACATGCCGGCCGAAGGGGCGCAGGCAGTCGATCGAGCTTTCGACGGTCGCCGGGATGCCCAGCGCCTCGACCGAGACATGGGCCCCGCCGCCGGTGATATCGCGGATGCGCGCCCCGACCTCGCCGTCGCGGGCATCCAGGGCCGCCGCGGCGCCCAGCGACAGAGCGTGGTCCAGCTTTTCGGGAACCACGTCGACGACGATGACCCGCGCGCCCAGCGCCTGCCCCAGAAGCATCGCCGACAGGCCCAGCCCGCCGGTGCCATGCACGGCCAGCCATTCGCCCCCCTCCAGCGCCGCGCGCCCGGTCAGGGCGTGCCAGGCCGTGGTGACGCGGCAGCCCAGCCCCGCCGCCAGCGTGGCCGACATTGCGTCGGGCAGCGGCGTCAGATTGTGATCGTAGGGAACGGCGACATATTCGGCAAAGGCGCCGGGCTCGACGAATCCCGGAAGGCGCTGGTTCGGGCAGACGGTCTGATGGCCCGACTGGCAATCGGGACAGGCGCCGCAGGCCAGGATGAACGGCGCGACCAGCACGTCGCCCGGCCGCCAGCGCGACCGCGGCCCGGCCTCGACCACCTCGCCGCAATATTCATGGCCGCCGATCTGGCCCGGTTTCACCCGCGGATGCTCGCCCGACCAGCCGTGCCAGTCGGATCGGCAGACGCCGCAGGCCAGAACCCTGAGCACGACGCCGTCTTCGGGGCAGGCCGGGTCCGCCACATCCTCGATCGACAGGTCCGCGTTATAGCTCCGCAGCACCGCGGCCCGCATCAGGCGACCTCGATGCGATAACTTTCGATCACCGTATTCGCGAGCAGCTTCTCGCACATCTCGCGCACGCGGGCCTCGGCATCCGCCGCATCGGCATCGTCGAGATCGAGCTCGATCACCTTGCCCTGACGAACTCCGTTCACCCCCGCGAATCCCAGCGAACCCAGCGCATGGCGCACCGCTTCGCCCTGGGGGTCGAGCACGCCGTCCTTCAGCATGACCTGCACGCGCGCCTTCATGTCCCGGTCTCCTCGTTCGCTTTCCTGCGGAACTTCACGACAACGCCGTCGCTGGCGTTACCCTTTCAATTGATCAGCGTCGGCTTCGTGGCATGCGTCACGTTCGAGGGCAGCACGCCCAGCCGCCGGGCCACCTCGGTATAGGCATCCGACAGGTTGCCCAGGTCGCGGCGGAACACGTCCTTGTCCAGCTTCTGACCCGTCTCCATGTCCCACAGACGGCAGCTATCGGGGCTGATCTCGTCGGCGACGATCAGGCGCTGGAAGTCGTTGTCCCAGATGCGGCCGATCTCGATCTTGAAATCGACAAGCTTGATGCCGACCGCCAGCATCACGCCGGACATGAAGTCGTTCACCCGCAGCGCCAGCGCCACCATGTCATCCAGATCCTGCTGGCTGGCCCAGCCGAAGGCGATGATATGCTCCTCGCTTACCAGCGGATCGCCCAGCGCGTCGTCCTTCAGGCAGAACTCGACGATGGGGCGCGGCAGCGCGGTGCCCTCGGCCATGCCCAGCCGGGTGGACAGCGATCCGGCGGCGAAGTTGCGCACGATGATTTCGAGCGGAATGATCTCGACCGACCGGATCAACTGTTCGCGCATGTTGATGCGCTTGATGAAGTGGTTGGGGACGCCGATCTGCGTCAGCCCCTTCATGAAGAACTCGCTCAGCCGGTTGTTCAGCACGCCCTTGCCTTCGACCGTGGCCTTCTTCTGGGCGTTGAATGCGGTGGCGTCGTCCTTGAAATACTGAACCAGCGTGCCGGGCTCCGGTCCTTCGTAGAGAATCTTGGCCTTGCCTTCATAGACCTTCTTGCGACGTGCCATGTCATCTCCAATAGCGACAAGGGCCGCGTCATGCCGCCCGCAGCCCATATGGGGGCGCGTATAGGGCAGAACACCCCCCGGAGCAAGCGCGCCCCTCTTGGCAAGACGGGCGCCGCGACGCCATATTCGAAGAATGTCAAGGATGCGGGAGGACGCGACCATGACCACCTTCGACGAGCGCGAGCACGCCTTCGAAGCCAAGTTCGCCCATGATGCCGAACTGCGCTTTCGCGCCGAGGCCCGTCGCACCCACCTGCTGGGCCGCTGGGCGGCGAAGAAGCTGGGCCTGACCGGGGACGAGGCCGAAGCCTATGCCAAGGCGCTGATCCGGGCCGATTTCGCGACGGCGGGGCATGAGGACCTGCTGGGCAAGCTCGCCGCCGATCTGGACGGCCGGGCAGACGAGGCCGAGATACGGGCGATGATGGCCGAGACGCTGGTCCAGGCCCGGGCGCAGATCCTGGAAGAGACCGAGTAGCGAGGCTGCGGCCGGCGCGCCACAGCCCGTTCCGGCCGTCCGGTTGCGGCCACGAACCGCAGGACCGCCCCTTGCGGCGCCGTTAGGATCGCCCCTTAACGACACGTCCACGACCGACAGGCTAGGCCGGGCGGAACGGGACGGGACCGGACGGGGACGGAATGAGATCGACGACGGATGTGGCGGGCGCGCCGGGTTGGGGCGCGATCAGGACGCGTGCGCTGGGCGTGCTGCTGGTGCTGGGCGCGGTCTGGCTGTTGTGGGACCGGGAGCGCGCGATCGACCCCTCGGCCCTGTGGGCCGTGGCGCGGGACACCCGGCCATGGCAGTGGCTGGCGGCGCTTGCGCTGACGGCGCTGAGCTTTCTTGCCATCGCGCGCTACGACCGGCTGGTCCATGGCTGGCTGGGCACCGGCATTTCCGAGCGGGCGGCGGCGCGATCGGGCATGGCGGCCATCGCGGTGTCGCAGATGGCGGGGATGGGGTTGATCACCGGTACGCTGGTGCGCTGGCGCTGCCTGCCGGGGCTGGGCGCGGTCGGCGCGGCCAGGGTCACGGCGGTGGTCGCCGTGTCGTTCATGGCGGGCTGGGCCGCCGTCACCGCGCTGGCCGTGGCGGTCGTGCCTTTCGCACCGGTCCCGATGCGGCTGGCGGCGCTGGGCCTGCTGCTGGCGCTGGCGGCGGCGCTGATCCTGGGCGCGTTGCTGCCGCGGCGGGGGCCGCTGCGGCATCTTCCGGGTGTCGTCTTCATGGGGCGGGCCGCGGCGCTGGTGGCGTTCGATACGGCCGCCGCCGCCCTGGCCCTGGCGGCCTTTGCCCCGGACCTGGCGGTGACGGACCTTGCCACGGCCTATCTCGTCGCCTTGGGGGCAGGCCTGGTCGCGGCGACTCCGGGCGGGCTGGGCCCCTTCGAGTTGACGATGCTGGAACTGCTGCCGGATGCCGCGCCGGAGCCGCTGCTGGCGGCCATCCTGTGCTTTCGCGTCGTCTATCATGCCATTCCCGCCGCGCTGGCCGTCCTGTTCCTGCTGGCCTGGCCCCGTCTGTTCGCGGCTGGCCCCGCCGATCCCGCGACAGGGGCCGCCCAGGCCGCCGCGGATCCCGCCACTGCCGACCCCGCGACCGCCGACCGGGCCGAGGCGGCGCTGCTGCGTCAGCCGGGTCACCGCCCGCTGCACTGCCCGCGGACCGGGTCCTGTCTTGGCACGCTGGGCGCGACCCCGCAGGGGCTCGTGCTTCTGGGGGCGCCGTGGCGGAAGGACCGGATGCCCGAGGCGGCCGCCGCGCTTGTCGCGGCAGCCCGGCGCGAGGCGCGCCTTCCCCTTGCCTACAAGATCGGGCCGCGCTGCGCCGCCCGGCTGCGGCGCAGGGGCTGGGCGGTGCTGGCGCTGTCGCAAGAGGCGCTTGTGACCCCGGCGGCGCATGATCCCGCCAGCCCCGCCTGCCGCACGCTGCGGCGCAAGCTGCGCAAGGCGCGCGCGGCGGGGGTCGAGGTCTCCCTGGCCGGGGATGCGCTGCCCCTTGAGGAAATGGCCGCCGTCGCCGCGGGTTGGGCGGCAGCGCATGGCGGCGAGCGCGGCTTCTCCATGGGCCGGTTCGACCCGTCCTATGTTGCGGCGCAGCAGGTCTGGCTGGCGCAGAAGGACGGGCGGCTGGTCGCCTTCGTCAGCCTGCATCGCGGCGGGGCCGAGCGCACGCTGGACCTGATCCGCCACACGGCCGACGCCCCGGACGGCACCGTGCATCTGCTGGTGGACCGGGCGATCGCTGCCGCCCGCGCCGACGGAGTGCCGCGCCTGTCGCTGGCCGCCGCCCCCCTGCCCGCGGACGGGCCGGCGCCGGCCGCCCTCGTCCGCGCGGTCCGCCGGATCTGCCGCGACGACGGGCTGCGCCGGTTCAAGCAGGGCTTCGCCCCGCGGTGGGAGCCGCTTTACATCGCCGCCCCGTCTTGGCCGGCCCTGGCCCTGGGCGCCGCCGACATCGCCCGCGCCATCGCCGCACGCCCCCCGGCAAGAGGCACAGGTTTCCGTGTCCGCGCCTGGCGCGACCGGTTTGCGCCCGCCGGCAAAGCGTGGCATCACCGCGGCTGAAACCGGAGCGGCAGAACGCCGCCCAAAAGAGGCAGACAAACGATGAACGACGCCCTGTCCCGCCTGCTGTCGGAGAGAGACTGGATCCTCGCCGACGGCGCGACCGGTACGAATCTGTTCAATATGGGGTTGGCCTCGGGCGATGCGCCCGAGCTGTGGAATGTCGACGAGCCGGCCAAGATCCGCACCCTCTACGAAGGGCCGGTCGGCGCGGGATGCGACCTGTTCCTGACCAATTCCTTCGGCGGCAACGCGTCGCGCCTGAAGCTGCACGGTGCGCAGGACCGGGTCCGCGAACTGAACCGCGCCGCCGCCGAGCTGGGGCGCGAGGTCGCGGACAAGGCCGGGCGGACGGTCGTGGTCGCCGGCTCGATGGGGCCGACGGGCGAGATCATGGAGCCCATGGGCAGCCTGACCTATGCCGCCGCGGTCGAGATGTTCCACGAACAGGCCGAGGGCCTCAAGGAAGGCGGCGCCGACGTTCTGTGGGTCGAGACGATCAGCGCGGCCGAGGAATACCGCGCCGCGGGAGAGGCGGCACAGCGCGCCGGCATGCCCTGGTGCGGCACGATGAGCTTCGACACTGCGGGGCGCACCATGATGGGGCTCACCTCGGCCGGCATGGTCGAGATGGTCGAGAAGCTGAAGATCGACAAGCCGCTGGCCTTCGGCGCCAATTGCGGCGTGGGCGCCTCGGACCTGCTGCGAACGGTGCTGGGCTTCGCGGCGCAGGGGGCCGAACGGCCGATCATCGCCAAGGGCAATGCCGGGATCCCGAAATACGTCGAGGGGCACATCCACTACGACGGCACGCCGACGCTGATGGCCGATTACGCCGAGTTGGCCCGCAATTGCGGGGCGACGATCATCGGCGGGTGCTGCGGCACGACGCCCGACCATCTGCGCCACATGCGCGAGGCGCTGGAAACCCGGCCGAAGGGGCCGAGGCCGACCCTGGACGAGGTGACGGCGCGGTTGGGAGCATTCTCGTCGCCCAATGACGGCACGGGCGACGATACCGCCCCTGCCCGCCCCCGCCGGCGGCGTCGAGGCTGAACCGCCCGGCCTTCGGTCGCGGCAATTTCAGGCAATCGGGCTCATTGCCCTTGACCTTCCCGCGTTGGGAACTCCCATATCCGCCGCAGACGCCCCGGTGCCGTCAGTGAAGGAGAGTAACAATGAGCGAACAGAGCGCATTCCGCGTCGACGACATGACCTGCGGCCATTGCGAAAGCACGATCCGCAAGGCGCTGGCCGAGCGTCTGCCGGAAAGCCAGGTCGACATCGACCTCAAGAGCCACATCGTCCGTGTCGGCGGCGATGCCGAGGCCGCGCGCCAGGCGATCGAGACGGCGGGATACACCCCGCAGCCGGCGTGACCCGGTAAGGTTCTGCCCGGGGGCGGATCGCCGCCCCCGGGCGAAGCCGTCACTCGGCGGCGTCCGCGTAGCTTTCTACCGGCGGGCAGATGCAGACGAGGTTCCGGTCGCCATAGGCGTTGTCGACCCGGTTGACCGGGGGCCAATACTTGTCGACGCGGAACGCCCCGGCCGGATAGCAGCCCTCTTCGCGGCTGTAGGGACGGTCCCACTCCCCCACCAGATCCTCGACCGTGTGCGGCGCATTCTTGAGCGGGTTGTTCGCGGCGTCGATCCGGCCCTCCTCGATGGCGCGGATCTCCTCGCGGATGGCCAGCATCGCGTCGCAGAACCTGTCCAGTTCGGCTTTCGTCTCGCTCTCGGTCGGTTCGACCATCAGCGTCCCGGCGACGGGCCAGCTCATCGTCGGGGCGTGAAAGCCGTTATCCACCAGTCGCTTGGCCACGTCGTCGACGGTCACGCCGGCGGATTTGTCGAAGGGGCGGGTGTCGAGGATGCATTCATGCGCCACGCGCCCGCCGCGCCCCTTGAAGAGAACGTCGTAGGCGCCTTCCAGGCGCTTGGCGATGTAGTTGGCGTTCAGGATCGCCACCTTCGTCGCCTGCGTCAGCCCCTCACCCCCCATCAGCAGGCAATAGGCCCAGCTGATCGGCAGGATCGACGCCGATCCCATCGGCGCCGCCGATACCGGCCCCTCGCCCCCGCCGGTTTCGGGATGGCCCGGCAGGAAGGGCGCCAGATGCGCCTTGACTCCGATCGGCCCCATGCCCGGACCCCCGCCGCCATGGGGGATGCAGAAGGTCTTGTGCAGGTTCAGGTGGCTGACGTCACCGCCGATCTCGCCCGGCTTGGACAGGCCGACCATGGCATTGAGGTTGGCGCCGTCGATATAGACCTGACCGCCCTGGTCGTGGACGATCTCGCAGACCTCGCGCACCGTCTCTTCGAACACGCCGTGGGTCGACGGATAGGTGATCATGCAGGCGGCCAGATCGCCGCCCGCGGCCTGGGCCTTGGCGCGGAAATCATCGAGGTCGATATCGCCGTTATCGGCCGATTTGACCACCACCACCTTCATCCCCGCCATCTGGGCCGAGGCGGGATTGGTGCCATGCGCCGAAACCGGGATCAGGCACACCTTGCGGTGCCCTTCGCCCCGGGACCGGTGATAGGCCATGATGGTCAGCAGACCGGCATATTCGCCCTGGGCGCCGGAATTCGGCTGCAGCGACATCGCGTCGTAGCCGGTGATGTCGCACAGCTTGGCCGACAGATCCCGCGCAAGCTCGGCATAGCCCGCAGCCTGATCGGGCGGGCAGAACGGGTGCAGGTCCGAGAATTCGGGCCAGGTGATCGGCATCATCTCGACCGCGGCGTTCAGCTTCATCGTGCAGGAGCCAAGCGGGATCATCGCCCGGTCGAGCGCCAGGTCGCGGTCGGCCAGACGGCGCATGTAGCGCATCATCTCGGTCTCGGCCCGGTTCATGTGGAACACCGGATGGGTCAGAAAATCGCTGTCGCGCAGCAGCGCGTCGGGAATGCGGTAGGCCGCGCCGGGTGCGGGATCGGCATCGTCTACGCCGAAAGCGGCGAACAGCTCGGCCATGGTCGCCAGGCGGGTGGTCTCGTCGAGAGTGATGCCAAGTTGCGTGCGACCCACACGCCGCAGATTGATCCGGCGGCGCGCCGCCTCGGCAAAGATCACCTCGCGCATCGCCCCCACATCGACGGTCAGGGTGTCGAAGAACGTTTCGGGCGCGACATCGTAGCCGGCCCCCGACAGAACCTCGGCCACGCGCACCGTGCGCTGATGGACGCGCTGCGCGATCGCCTTCAGCCCCGCGGGTCCGTGGAAGACCGCGTAGAACGATGCCATCACCGCCAGCAGGGCCTGCGCGGTGCAGACGTTCGACGTGGCCTTTTCGCGCCGGATATGCTGCTCGCGCGTCTGGAGGGACAGCCGATATGCCTTGTTGCCGCGCGCGTCGATCGACACGCCGACGATCCGTCCGGGCATCGACCGCTTGTAGGTCTCCTTGCAGGCCATGTAGGCGGCATGCGGCCCCCCATAGCCCATCGGCACGCCGAAACGCTGGGTCGAGCCGACGGCGATATCGGCCCCCATCGCGCCGGGTTCCTTGAGCAGGGTCAGCGCCAGCGGATCGGCCGCGACGACCGCGATGGCCCGCGCCTCGTGCAGCGCCGCGATCGGGTCGGTGAAATCGGTCAGGTGCCCATGGGTTCCCGGATACTGGAAGATCGCGCCGAAAACCCGATCCGGCTCAAGTTCGGCGGGCTCGCCTACGATCACCGCGATGCCCAGCGGCTCGGCCCGCGTGCGGATCACCGCGACGGTCTGCGGGTGGCAGTTGCAATCGACGAAGAAGGCGCCCGCCTTCGATTTTGCGACGCGCTGCGCCATGGTCATGGCCTCGGCCGCGGCCGTCGCCTCGTCCAGCAGCGAGGCGCTGGCGACATCCAGGCCGGTCAGATCGCTGATCATCGTCTGATAATTCAGCAGCGCCTCGAGCCGGCCCTGGCTGATCTCGGGCTGGTAGGGGGTATAGGCGGTGTACCAGGCGGGGTTCTCCAGGATGTTGCGCTGGATCGCCGGGGGCGTGACGGTGCCGTGATAGCCCTGCCCGATCATGCTGGAATACACTTGGTTCTTGGCCGCCACCTGGCGCATGTGCCAGATCAATCCGCGTTCGGACAGGGGCGCGCCGAAATCCAGCGGCGCGGCCTGCCGGATCGCCTTGGGCACCGTCTGGTCGATCAGCGCGTCGAGGTCCGATACCTCCAGCCGTTCCAGCATCTGCGCCATCTCGGACGGGGACGGGCCGATGTGACGGCGATTGGCAAAGTCGTAGGGGTCGTAGTCGGTCGGAGCGAAGGTCATCTAAACCACCAAGCTTTCAGGTCTGCGCGATATGCCGCGCGAGATTGTTGAGGGTCGAGCCGCGGCCCGGCCGACGCGCCGCGGGCCGGTTGCCCGCGGAACCGCCCTCGGCCGCGACCTCGGCCAGCCTGCCCCCGGGTCCGCGGTCGAATGGCCCGGCCTCGATCGGCGCCCCCTTCGGGCAGCAGCCAGCATCGCAGCGCATCGCCCGACATCCAGGCCGCATGGACGGCGCCGGGCGCCGCCGTTGCGGGATCGGTGGCGCGACCGGCGCGGGCGGGCGCGCCCGTCACCGGCCTAACCGATCATTTCCTTGTATTCGCTCTCGTCCATGAAGTCGTCCAGCACGCTCGTATCGGCGACCTTGAGCTTGAAGAACCAGCCGTCGCCGATCGGGTCCTCGTTCACCAGGGCGGGGTTGTCCGGCAGGGCGTCGTTGACCTCGACGATCTCGCCTTCCAGCGGCGACAGGATGTCCGATGCGGCCTTGACCGATTCGATCACCACCACCTCGTCGTCCTTGGCGATCTGGGTCCCGACCTCGGGCAGTTCCACGAAGACCAGCTCGCCCAGTTGTTCGGCGGCATGTTCGGTGATGCCCACCACGATCAGGTCATCCTCGAGGCGAAGCCATTCGTGCTCTTCGGTGTATTTCATCGCTGTCCTCAACGCTTGTAGCTTGACGGTCGGAATGGAAGGGGCGCGACGCGCACCGGCAGCCGCCGGCCGCGCACCTCGCCCCAGAGCCGGGTATCGGGCGCGGCCTGCCCGGCGGGGACGTAGCCCATCGCGATCGGTCGGCCAAGGCTGGGCCCGAAGGCGCCCGATGTCACCCGGCCGACCGGGTCGGCATCCGTCTCGGCCGCGAAGATCGGCGTGCCCTCGCGCATCGGCGCACGCCCTTCGGGCAGCAGGCCGACGCGCAGCCGGGCGGGGCCGGAATCGAGCGCGCGCAGCACCGGCTCGGCCCCCGGAAAACCGCCGGCGCGGGCGCCGCCGCTGCGCCGCACCCGGGGCACCGCCCAGCCGAGCGCGGCCTCGGCCGGGTTGGTGGTGACGTCGATATCGCTGCCGTACAGGCACAGCCCCGCCTCCAGCCGCAGCGAATCGCGGGCCCCCAGCCCGATCGGCGCGACCTCGTCCTGCGCCAGCAGCGCCTCGGCCAGGGCTTCGGCACCGACGGCGGGAACCGAGATTTCGAACCCGTCCTCGCCCGTATAGCCCGAGCGCGAGATCCAGAGCGCGGCGCCCTGCCAATCGACCTCGATGACATCCATGAACCGCATCCCGGCCACCTGCGGCACCAGCCGCGCCAGCACGGCCTCGGCCAGCGGCCCCTGCAGCGCCAGAAGGCCGCGATCGGTCACCGGCACCACCTCGACATCCGACAGCCCGCGCAGATGGGCGGTATCCGCCGCCTTGACCGCGGCATTGACGACCAGGAACAGGTGATCGCCGCGATTGGCGATCATCAGATCGTCAAGGATGCCGCCGCTCTCGTCGGTGAAAAGGCCGTAGCGCTGCCGGCCCTCGGCCAGACCCAGCAGATCGGCCGGGACCAGACGTTCCAGCGCGCCTGCGGGATCGGCGCCTTTCAGCAGGATCTGCCCCATATGCCCGACATCGAACAGGCCGGCGGCACGGCGGCAATGAAGATGCTCCTGCATGACCCCAGCGGGATACTGCACCGGCATCTCGTACCCGGCGAAGGGCACCATGCGGGCCCCCAGCCGGCGGTGAAGGTCGTAGAGCGTCGTCCGCTTCAGCTCGGCCATCGTCCCCTCCAAGGCAAAGCCGATACCTCTGCTACAGGCACCGGCCCCGGGCAGGCTGCGCCCGGTCGTTCCGATGCCCCCTCTGTCCCTTTCGCCTGAGAACGCTATCCCGTCGGCGGACGCCGCCAGGGCGCCTCTCTCCAGAGTGTCGTGCCTGCGACGGTCCTTTGGCCTGAGAGTTTACCGGGGCGATTGCTCCTTCGGCACCGGATCACCGGATTCTCCCGTCGCGTCCCTGTCACGGTTATTCGCAAAACGGGCGCCGGACAAGACCCGCCTTCGCGCCGCGGCCGCCGCCGCCAAGGGGCCGGGCCCGAGCCGGGCTTCTCCGGCTGCCGCGCGCTGGCGGGGCCGACCGGCGGCCCAGCACGCCGTCCGCCACCTCGACGGGGAGCGTCTCGGGAGGATGCCCGGAACTGTGCATGACGGGGCAATGATAGCGGGGGTTCAAGGCAAACACGCGCGGCTCGCCTTCGGCCGAAGTTGTCCGACCGTCCTGCGGCACATTCCGGTCCCCGGCCGGAGAAGACCGCAGCCCCCCGGCCGACACCCTTGCGCCCCGTGCCGCTGAACGGTGCCAAGGGGCGGGTGCCAACCTGCCCCGCACCCGCTGCGACAAGGGGCGCTACAGCCAGATATCGCCCGGGATCACCGCGCCGAGGTCGGCCAGCCGGACCTCGAAATCGGCAATTCCGTCGCCGCTCGTATCACCCCGCACCAGGATGTCGCCGCCGAGATCGACCGCCCAGACCGTATTGCCCTGCCCCGCCTCGCCACCGAAGGCAAAGGCCTGGTTTCCGGGGGTGGCGGCATCTGCGTCGAGCGCGCGGAAGTCCAGCACGTCCTGCCCGGAGCCGAACCCGAAGATCACGTCGGCGAAACCGGGGGCGCTGTCCCCGGCCGAGGCGAACACGAACCGGTCCGCATCGCCATCCGCGCCGCCGAACAGCAGGTCGGCGCCGCGCCCGCCGGCGATGACATCGGCCCCGTCGCCGCCATAGAGCGTGTCGTTGCCTCCGCCCCCCGTCAGGGTATCGTTCCCCTCTGCGCCATAGACCCGGTCGGCGCCGGCGCTGCCGTCCTGGCCGGAGCCGAAGAACCTGTCGCCGCCTGCGCCAAGAAAGACGACATCCCGCCCCGCGCCGCCCCAGACCACGTCCCCGCCCGTTCCGCCAAAGATCGTGTCGGCCCCCGCGCCGCCGGCAATGCGGTCCGAGCCTGCACCGCCGAACAGGGCGTCGGCGCCGGCGCCGCCATGCAGACTGTCCGCGCCGAGGCCCCCATGGACCCGGTCGTCGCCCAACCGCGACAGGATCAGGTCGTTGCCGCCCTGACCGTAGAAGGCGTCGTTCCCGTTGCCGCCCTGGATCGTGTCCTCGCCCGATCCAGCCGTCACCGTATCGGCCCCCAGATCGCCGCCCTGCCCGTTGTCATTGAACAGGTCGTTGCCGGCGCCCAGATCCGCCCGGTCCCGCCCCGCGCCGCCCCAGACGGTGTCGTCGCCCGCGCCACCGAAGATCGTGTCGAACTGCGCCCCGCCGAGCAGAGCGTCATCGCCGTCCCCGCCGGACAGCATGTCGTCGCCCGGGCCGCCGTTCAGGCTGTCGTTCCCGCCGAGGCCGAGAAGGTCGTCATTCCCGCCCCGCCCATGCAGATCGTCATTGCCGGCCCGCGCGATCAGCACGTCGTCCCGACCCGAGCCGCGAAGCGTGTCGTTGAAATCGGTCGCCTCATACGCCTCGATATCCATCGAACCGGGTTGGGCGGCGTTGTAGCGCACATCGTCGGCCACGACCGGGCTGCTGGCCGTCCAATCGGCGAGGTCGACCAGAATGCCCGCGGCGAGGTTGCGGTAGCTGAGCGTGTCGAAGCCGAAGCCGCCCTTGACGCTGTCGGCGCCTACCCCCGCCACCAGCACGTCGTCGCCCGCATAGCCCGACAGAAAGTTGTCGCCCGCATCGCCCGTCAGGATGTCGCCGAAATTGCTGCCCTCCAGCGCCTCGATCCCGCGATAGGTGTCGCCGGCGGCGTCGCCGGTATTGCGCGACGGATCGGCCAGCGATGCGACCACTCCCGATGTCGCGCGGAAATACGAGGCGTAATCGGGCGCGTCCGCCGGGTTGGCCCCGCCATCGAGAATGTCCGCGCCAGCGCCCCCTTCCAGCCAGTTGGCCAAACCGTCGCCGATCAGCGTGTCGTCGAAGTCCGATCCGACCAGCTTCAGGATGAAGCTCAGCCGGTCGCCGGTCGCGTGGCCGCCGCTTGCCGTGCCGCGGCCCAGATCGATCCGCACGGCGGCGTCCGAGGTCGTGTAGCCGGCAGTGCCGTAATCGGTGGCGTTGGTCCCGGGGGGCAGGTCCCGGTTCACCGGGAGGCCGGCGATCGTGTCCGCCCCGGCCCCGCCTTCGAGGTAATCCATCTGGTAGCCGCCATAGATCAGGTCGTCGCCCGCACCGCCGAAGATCGTGTCGCTCCGGTCGCCGCCGAAGATCGTGTCGTTTCCGGCGCCCCCGTCGACCCAATCCCATCCGCCCCCGGCGATGATCCGGTCGGCGCCACCGCCCGCTATGGCAATGTCGTCGCTGGCCTGCATCTCGGCATCGCCCGCCCGGATGGTGTGCGGGCCGATATCGGCAAAGTCGTAATTCCGCGCGTCGGGCGCGATCCACAGGTCCCGGCCGTTCGTCTCGCCCGCCACGGCATATCGGTCCGACGCGCCGATCCGCGCCGCGGCCGACAGCGCGTTCTAGCCCACCCCCGCCATGCCCGAGGAGAAGTCAAGGCGGATCGCCGCCCCGTCGCCGGAGGCCGAGACCGTCGCGCGGTCGGAAAACAGCGCCAGATAGGGCGGGATGCTGGCCGCATCGCGGACCGCCACATCGACCAGGACCTCGCCCCCCGCGCCCCGGACGACCGTGACATCGCCGATATCCGTGGCGATCCCCGCATCGATCAGCGAGGCGACGAACCCGCCGAGCCCGCCGTTGAAATCGCTCTCCCCGGCCCGGGCGAGGCCAAGCGCCTCGGACCCGGGCATGGAGCGCGTAGTCGAACACGCCCGGAACGATCGCCTCGCCCTGCTTGCCGGCGACAAGCAGGAGGTCCGCCCCGCCGGTTCCGGCGGGTGCGAACTGGATCGTCGGGTTGGTGGTCATGCGTCGCTCCTGCCGTCCGGGCGCGTCGCGGCGGTCCGTGCATGGGGGCGAAGGCGTCGGCCCGCCTGCCGGCAGCCTGCCGCAGCGCCATCAGGCCGATACAACTACAAGGATCCGTCCCGCGCGACAAGTCGCCGCACCGGGCGAGTGGACCGCCGCCGCCCAAGGGCCGCCCCCGATTATTCGACGTAGATCATCCTGGCCGTCATGCCGCCATCGACCGTCACGGTCTGGCCGGTGACGAAACCGGCATCGGCCAGCCAGGCCACCGCACCGGCCACGTCCTCGGGGCGGCCGACGCGGCCCGCCGGATGCTGGGCGTGATCCTCGGGGCGCAGATCGGTGCCCTGCGTGTCGATCCAGCCGGGCGCGATGGCGTTGACCCTGATCTGGGGGCCGAGGCTGATCGCCATGGCATGGGTCAGCGCGGTCAAGCCGCCCTTGGCCGCGGCATAGGGTTCGGTCTGCGGCTCGGACATGAAGGCGCGGGTCGAGGTGATGTTGACGATGCTGCCCCGGCGCGGCCGCAGCAGCGGTATCGCGTGCTTCGACATCAGCATCGCGCCCGTCAGGTTCGTGTCCAGCCACCGCTGCCACTCGGACAGATCCAGCGCCTCGAGCGGGCCGGCCTCCGGCCCCGCCAGACCGGCATTGTTGACCAGAAGATCGAGCCCGCCCGCCCATTCCGACACCGCCTTCAGCGCCGCGCGCACGGTGTCTTCCCGCGACACGTCGGCAGTCAGGCGGAGCAGCGGCCCGGGCTCGGGCAGCGCCGCCAGCGCGGCGCCGTCGCAATCCAGCGCCGCAACGCGCCAGCCAGCGGCCAGAAGGTGCAGCACGATGCCCCGGCCAATTCCCTTGGCCCCGCCGGTGATCAGGGCCGTGCGCGATCCGTTTTCCATGCAGCGGCAGCTAGTCTGCGGTTTCGGCCGGGCAAGCGGCGGCGCGCCGGTTTCGGGCGCGGAAGCCACAACCTGGCGCGCGCAGCGTTGCACGCATTGCAATCCGGCCATCGAACCATGGCGGTTGCGGCGTTGCGGCGCGCCCTTATGTTGCATTGCAGCAAAAAGGGAAGCAATCATGACCGTTTACACCACGAACAACGCTGCCGCCCGCCGCCCCCGGTTCAACATCGCCCGGCTGCGGAGCTTTCTGGCCGATCCGTTCGGCTTCACCACCGGCCTGCGCGCCTATCGCACCTATCTGGCGCTGGATGCGCTGAGCGATCGCGAACTCGCCGATCTGGGCCTTGAGCGCGCCAATGTCGCTCGCGCGGCGATGGATGCCGCCTTTGCCGAAAAGGACGCCCGCTGACCGCTGCGGGCGTATACCGGGCGGGTCGGTCCCTGCCCGATCCAGGCGGCGCAGCGCGATCCCGGATCCCGCGCCGCCTGCCCGATCAGCCCCATCGCGCCGGCCGCTTCTGAAAGAACGCGGCGATGCCATGGGCCGCCTCCTCATCCTCCCATGCATCCGCCAGCGCATCGACCGAGGTGTCGATGGCCGCGGCGTCGATCGCCGGGCCGAGCGTCCGCAACAGCGCCTTGGTCCGGGCCACCGCTCCCGGCGCCACAGCCAGAAACGGCTCCAGTTCCGCCGCAACGGCATCGTCCAGCGCCGCGTCGGGCACAGATGTCGTGACGATGCCCGCCCGCGCCGCCTCGGCGGCGGTCAGGAGCCGCGCGGACAGGGCGATGCGCCGCGCCGCGCCTTCGCCGATACGGGCCACCACATAGGGCGCGATCGTCGCCGGGATGAGGCCCAGGCGCGTCTCGGTCAGCCCGAAGCGCGCGCTCTCGGCGGCGACCACCGTGTCGCAGATGCAGGCCAGACCCAGACCGCCGCCATAGGCGCCGCCATGGATGCGGCCGATCAGCGGGCGTGGAATGGCGTTCAGCGCGCCCAGCATCCCCGCCAGCGCCCGTGCGGCGCCAAGGCGCCCCGCGCGGTCGGCAGCCACCTGCGCGCGCATCCAGTCCAGGTCGCCGCCCGCGCAGAAGACCGGCCCCGCCCCCGACAGCACCACCGCCCGGGTCCCAGGCGCGGCACCATCCGTGGCCGCGAAGCGCGCCAATTCGTCGATCATCGCCGCCGACAGGGCGTTGCGCCGATCCGGCCGGTTGAGCTGCAACTGCACGACGCCCCTGTCGTCGCGCGTCACCTTCAACGTGTCGTAACTCACGCCGTGCCCCCCTCCTCGCCGTCCTCCGGCGCCAGCCGCAGCAGCACCGCGCCCTCCGACACCTGATCGCCCTCGGCCACGAGAAGCTCGGCCACCTGCCCGTCGCGCGGCGCCGACAACCCGTGCTCCATCTTCATCGCCTCAAGCACGATCAGCGGCTGCCCCTTGCCCACATCGGCGCCCGGCGCGACCCGCACCAGCTTGACCAGACCGGGCATCGGCGCCACGACGACGTCGCCGGCCGCGGCGCCATCCGGCGCGGCCTCGATATCCGGCAGAGCGAACCGGTAGGCTGCCCCATCGCGGAAGACCACAAGCTGCCGCCCGTCGCGGGCAATGTGGACGACCTGCAACCGGCCGCGATGCCGGACCGAGACCGCGCCGTCCGGTCCCGCCGCCAATTCGTATATCCCGGCCTCGTCGTCGCCACCGGCCCCGGGATCGACCGCATCCGCGCGGGCGGCGCCATCCGGCGCCGCATCCGCGACGCGGTAGCGCCCGGGCCCGCGGATGCCGACCCGCAACCGCCGTTTCCCGTCGACGCCGTCAACCTCCAGCAGATGCTCGGCCGGACCCCAGGCGCGCCAGCCGGTCAGCGCCTGCCAGGGCGGCCCGCCCGCCGTCGCCCAATCGGCCGTGCCGCCGGGCATCGGCAGGCCTAGCCCCGCCACGGCGGCGACGGCAAGGATGCCGGGCGAGGCGGCCGGCGGGCGCAGCGCGTCCTGCCCCCGGTCGATCAGCCCCGTATCCAGCCGCCCGCCCAGCACGTCCGGGTGGCCGGCCAGGGCGTGCAGGAATCCCACATTCGTCGTGCAGCCGGCGATGCGGATCTGCGCCAGCGCCGCCCGCAGCCGCGCCAGCGCCTGGGTCCGGTCGGGCGCATGCGCAATCAGCTTGCCGATCATCGGGTCGTAATGGGGCGTCACCTCGTCCCCCTCGGCCACGCCCGCATCCAGCCGCAGATCGCCGGGCACGAACCGCGCGGCGGGCGGCAGGCGCAGATGCGTCAGCCGGCCCGTCGCCGGTAGGAAGTCCCGCGCCGGATCCTCGGCATAGATCCGTGCCTCGACCGCATGGCCGGTCATCGACAGATCGTCCTGGGCGAAGGGCAGCGCCTGTCCGGCCGCGACGCGCAACTGCCATTCGACCAGATCGAGCCCCGTCACCGCCTCGGTCACCGGATGTTCGACCTGAAGGCGGGTGTTCATTTCCATGAACCACATCGCATCGGCCCGCAGGCCGCGGCTGCCATCGGCGATGAACTCGACCGTTCCCGCCCCGACATAGCCGACGGCGCGGGCGGCCTCGACCGCCGCCCGCCCGATCGCGGCGCGGGTGTCGGGGTCCATGCCCGGGGCCGGCGCCTCTTCGATCACCTTCTGGTGCCGGCGCTGGAGCGAGCAGTCCCGCTCGAACAGGTGCAGGATATGGCCCTGTCCGTCGGCCAGGATCTGCACCTCGACATGCCGGGGGGCGGCGACGAAGCGTTCGACCAGAACCGCCGGATCGCCGAAACCGGTCTGGGCCTCGCGCCGGGCGGCGGCCAGCGCCTCGGGGAAATCCCGCGGGGCCGCGACCAGCCGCATCCCCTTGCCGCCGCCGCCGGCGCGGGCCTTGATCAGCACGGGATAGCCGATTTCCGCGGCGCGTTCGGCCAGGAATTCGGGCTCTTGCCGCGCCCCGTGATAGCCGGGGACCACCGGAACGCCGGCCTTCTCCATCAGCGACTTCGCCGCGTCCTTCAGGCCCATCGCCGCGATGGCGGCGGCGGGCGGGCCGACAAAGGTCAGCCCCGCCGCGGCGACGGCCTCGGCGAAATCCGCGTTCTCGGACAGGAAGCCATAGCCGGGATGCACCGCCTCGGCCCCCGTCTGCCGGGCCGCCGCGACGATGCGGTCGCCGCGCAGGTAGCTCTCGGCAGGGGCGGCGGGGCCGATGCGCACCGCCTCGTCCGCCATGGCGACATGGGGGGCGGCGGCATCGGCATCGGAATGGACCGCGACCGTCGCGATGCCCATCCGGCGCGCGGTGGCGATGATCCGGCAGGCGATCTCGCCGCGATTGGCGATCAGGATCTTGCGAAACATAAGCCCCTCACATCCGGAACAGGCCGAAGCGGCTGTCGCCAAAGGGGGCGTTCAGCGCGGCGGCCAGCGACAGCGCCAGCACCTGGCGCGTCTGGCGGGGATCGACGATGCCGTCGTCCCACAGCCGCGCCGAGGCATAGAGCGGATGCGACTGCCGTTCGAACTGATCGATGACCGGCTGCTTGAAGGCGGTCTCTTCCTCTTCCAGCCAGTCCTGCCCCTTGCGGGCCAGCGCGTCGCGCCGCACGCTCGCCAGAACCCCGGCCGCCTGCTCGCCGCCCATGACCGCGATCCGCGAACTGGGCCAGGTCCACAGAAAGCGCGGCTGATAGGCCCGGCCGCACATGCCGTAATTCCCCGCGCCGAACGACCCGCCGACGATCATGGTGATCTTCGGCACCGCGGTCGTCGCCACCGCCGTCACCAGCTTGGCGCCGTCCTTGGCGATGCCGCCGGCCTCGTATCTGCGGCCGACCATGAAACCGGTGATGTTCTGAAGAAAGACCAGCGGGATGCCGCGCTGCGAACTGAGCTGCCCGACATCCGCCCCTTTCAGCGCGCTTTCCGAGAACAGCACGCCGTTATTGGCCACCAGCCCCACCGGCATCCCCAAGATCTGCGCGAAGCCGCAGACCAGCGTGGTGCCGTAGCGCGCCTTGAACTCGTCGAAGCGCGACCCGTCGACCACCCGCGCGATCAATTCGCGGATGTCGTAGGGCCTGCGCAGGTCGGCCGGGACGACGCCCAGTATCTCCTCGGGGTCGTAGGCCGGCGGCTCGGCCGCCCCCGTCAGCCGCGCCCGCCCGCCGCCGTCGTCGGGCAGCGTTGCCACCGCCCGCCGCGCCAGCGCCAGCGCATGGGCGTCGTCCCGCGCCAGGTGATCGGCCACGCCCGACAGCCGCGTGTGAACGTCGCCGCCGCCCAGATCCTCGGCCGTCACCACTTCGCCGGTCGCCGCGCGCACCAGGGGCGGCCCGGCCAGAAAGATCGTGCCCTGCCCCTCGACGATGATCGTCTGATCGGACATGGCCGGCACATAGGCGCCGCCCGCCGTGCACGAGCCCATCACCACCGCGATCTGCGCGATGCCGGCCGCGCTCATCCGCGCCTGGTTGTAGAAGATGCGCCCGAAATGATCGCGGTCGG
>Ga0189283_10199_pt1 | contig 52904 bp, 60 predicted proteins | sample N26C4minimetaG_FD_130320 | JGI IMG/M metagenome (GOLD analysis project Ga0189283, IMG submission 130320) | Marine microbial communities from the Costa Rica Dome - N26 C4 mini metaG | ecosystem: Environmental > Aquatic > Marine > Oceanic > Photic zone | place: Costa Rica: the Eastern Pacific...
ATCGGTCACCAGCCTCACAGCCTCGATCTTGAACTCGCGGCTGAACGTTCGTCTCTTCATCGGAAGCCTCCAATCCCATGGTCACGATCTTATCGTCGTGTCCACAGGACCGGCAGCATCCCATCGAGCCGACAGCGACAAGAAGCAGGGTCGAAGGCCAGACCGGCTAGCAATGACGGGAACCGGTTCCCTCTCAGCAGCCCGGCTGCCGGAGCCGGGAGGGTCGCAGAGACCGGCACCGGAGGCAGGATGCGGCGGCGTCGGCGCGTCTCTCGATAGCCGCGCCGCAACGGCGGCAGGACATCCGGATGAGGAGAGAAATGCCCCCAAAATGTGCCGACAGGTGGGACACCGGTGAGCGGCTGCGCGGGGAAGCGATGCCTTGCAGGACGGGCAGGCAGGCGGAAGGTGACGGTTCATAAGGCTCTCTTTCGACGGGAAGGGAAGGACGCCGATGCGCGGCGACTGGCGATGTCCCGGAAGGAGCGTCATGGCTTCGTCAGCGCACCCTGCGGCTCCTTCCGGGCATGGCATGGGCCTCGGGCAGGCCCGGCAAGCAGCAATTCATCGGGCGTCCACCCCTTCGGCTGCATCCTGAGGAGCGACGTGCAGCACGGTCAGCACCCGCCGTTTTCCGTCCCTGGTGTCCCAGTGTAGCGATGCCCCCTCCGCCAGGCCGATCAGGGCGACCCCGATCGGTGTCAGGATCGAGATCCGACCCCGTGCGATATCGGCGTCCTCGGGATAGACCGGCGTTACCGAGGTTTCCCGGCCGGTCGTTTCGTCGCGGTAGGTGACCGCGCGGCCGATCGCCACCACGTTCGGCGGAAGTTTTGCCGGCGGAACGATGCGGGCCCGGCCAAGCTCGCCAAGCAACCGATCGGCAAGGTCCGGGTTCCGCTGGATCGCGCCCCCCGCAAGAGCTTCGAGCCTGTCCAGGCAGTCGGCGCCGATGACGACCTTGGGCCGCCGGCTGGTGCTGCGTGAGGTGGAGCGTTGCGTGTTCATCAAATTCTCCTTTCCGCCCTTTGTTGGCGGGATGCATGTGGGTAGCCGATGTTTCTGACCCGCTGCCGGCGGATCGGAGCGTCAGGCCGTGTCGTGGGATTGAGGAGGGTCCACATCCAGCACGATGACCGTCTCGATCTGACCATCATCCCGCAGCAGCGGCGACTTCTGTAGTTTCCGCATCCCGATCAGGGTCGCCCCGAGTAAGGAGGCTACGAGCACGTGTCCCGGGATCGGCACCGGGCTCAACGACAGCACACATGTGCGCGCATCCTCGTCACTGATCATGTAGGTGATACGTCGTCCGCCCACGACGAGCTCCGGCGCGGCCGGCTCCCAGGCACCGCGGGAAGTTCGCAGTTTGTGGCGAAGGAGACCGTTCAAAAGCGGGGGGTTCGGCGCGTGTCTGGTTCCGTCCTTCCGCAGTAAACGCTCGATGCACGCCCGATCATCAACCGTAAGGCGAAAACCCGGTTGAATGGCGGTTCGATTGAACAATCGTCGAAAATCACTGCCAGCAGGCAGTTGGATGGTCCTGGCGATGGTCATGTCGTGTCTCCCGGAGCTGCAAAGCCCGCGTTCTCAATTCAAGGATGTGAGAAAGCCCCGGGTGGTCGAAGACGCGCTTATGCGCAGACCGCCCGGGGAGCCGGGCGGTTCAGAAGCAGAAACCGGAAAAGATTTTCATGCGTGACCATCAGGTCAAGATAAGGACGAATACCGAGTTGTCAATTCAAGGAAAACGAAGTCAGGAACGCGGTGCCGGGCGCTTGCGTTTCTTTTGGCGGAGGAGCTGCATCATGGCGAAGTTTTCCACGGGAGATCACGTCAGCTGGAATTCCGAAGCCGGCCGCGTCAGGGGGCGCATCGTGAAAGTTCACGAGGCGGATTTCGACTACAAGGGTCATCGCCGGCGCGCGTCGAAGGACGAGCCGCAATACGAGATCGAGAGCGACAAGACCGACCATATAGCGGCGCACAAGGAGGGCGCGTTGACCAGGCTCGACTCGTGAGTGGCGGTTTCGCGACGATCGCACATTCGAACCGGTCGCCGGAGACGGTCATCGAGATGCTGCGCGAGGCCGGGGTCCGGCTGCTGGTCGATGTGCGCTCGTTCCCGAAATCCCGAAGCAACCCCGACCTCAACGACGACAGGTTTCCGCAGAGGTTGGCCGATCATCAGATCGGCTACCGGCACATGCTGGCGCTCGGGGGCCGCCGCCCGAAGCAGCCCGGTGTCGATGACGACCTGAACGCCTTCTGGCGCGTCCGGAGTTTTCACAATTACGCCGACTATGCCCTCGGCGATGACTTCCAACACGCACTGACCGAGCTCGAGCAGCTCGGCCGCGACCGGTCCCTTGCATTGATGTGCTCCGAGGCCGTCTGGTGGCGCTGCCATCGACGGATCATCACGGACTATCTGCTGCTCCGTGGCCGCGAAGTCCGCCACCTCATGGCGCCGGGCCGGATCGACGTGGCGCAGCCATCGGAAGGTGCGCAGCTATGCGAGGACGGAACGGTAATCTATCCCGCGGGGTGAGGACGGCGTTTCCTGCGCGGCTCCGGCTCGGTGCGCGGGTCGAGCGCCACCGTGGCCGGCGAGATGTCGGGCAAGGGCACGAACCTTTCCCGGCCATCGACGGCGGGCAGGTCACGGCGAAGGCGAAAACTGATCAGGACGAATAACGCGTATGCTACGGCAACGGCGGACTCGAACAGGAAGAAGGATGCAGGGCCGTAGATCGACATCAGCGTCGAGGCGAGCAGCGGCCCGACTGTCGCGCCAATGGAGTAAACCATCAGCAGCCGCCCCGATGCCGCGACGTAGTGGCGCCGTTCCAGTCGGTCGAAGGTTTGTGCGACGCAGAGAGGATAGACGCTGCTGATCGCGCCACCGAAGGCCAGTGCCATCACGAAGAGAGGGCCGAGCGAGACGCCGTTGGCGAGCGAGGTCGCCAGCAGGCCCCAAGACAGGCCGACCGCGAGCAGCATGCAAGCCATCACGATGCGCCTGTCGAACCTGTCGGCGAGCATTCCGACCGGAACCTGTGCCCCAAGCCCGCCGAGGACGACGGTGCTCATGAACAGCGCCGCCTCCGTCACGTCCAGTCCGATCTGGCGCGCGAAGACTACGCCGAGCGCGTAAAAGGAACCGACGAGGATGCCTGCAACGCCCGCGCCGACTACACCGACGCGCGAGGCTTCGAAAAGCGGCCCGAGACCAAGCGGACGCAACTCGGCAAGCTTGGGTTCGCCGAGGCCAGTGAGGGCGATCGGCACGAGAGACAGCCCGATCAACGCGGAGGCGAGCATCAGCAACTCGCTGCCGGCCGGAGGCGCGACGTTCACCAGCGTCTGTCCAAGCGCCACGGCGAAGTAGAAGACCAGCATGTAGCTGCCCAGCGTGCGCCCTCGCGTTTGGTTGGTGCTGCGATCGTTGAGCCAGCTTTCGATCGAGGTCGTCATGCCGGCAATGCAGAAACCGTTGACCAAGCGCAGCGCCGCCCATGCGATAGGCCCCCAGAAAAAGCCATAGGCGAGACAGACCGCCGCCGTCAGCGCGGCGAAGGTCGAGAAGGCGCGGATATGACCGATTCTCAGGATCACCCGCTTCGCCCGAAGGCCGCCGAGCGCCAGTCCGAGGTAATAGGCGGCCATGACGGCGCCGGTCAGCGCCACCGGGTAATCCGCCGCCTCCATCCGAAGCGGCAGAACGACGCCCAACAGGCTGTTGCCGGCCATGAAGAGGGTCGTTCCCCCGAGGAGGGATTTGACAGGTGCCAGCAATTCGCGAACTTGATGGATCATTGCGGCGCCTGTCGTTGAACCTCTACTTGCAAACGTATCACTTTATGGATCTCTTCGGCCTGCCGCGATTGGCGGGCCGGCGGTGACCGGGCCTGAGGGGCGCGTGATCACGTCACGCGACCAGGGCTCCGAGCATCCAGGCGGCCTTTTCGTGAAACGCCACCCGCTCCGTTGCCAGATCGGCGGTCGCCGGATCGCCGGCGTGCTCGGCGGTTTCGACAAGCGCGCGAAGGCACGTCGCGAGTTGCTGGTGATCGTGAACAAGGTCCCCGATCATCTTGCCGGCGGGGGTCCCGGCGTCTTGCAGATCATGACCGTTCCCCCGCGGAGCCCCCGTCAGATCTAACGTGACGGGCCGGCCAAGCGCCCGGACCCTCTCGGCCAGGTCGTCGGCGGCAGCGAACATGTCCTTGTAGAACGTCTCGGTCATCTCGTGCACCGCATGAAACTGCGGCCCCGTGATGTTCCAGTGGCAAAGATGGGTCTTGATGACGAGCCGGTAGGTGCCCGTCAGCACGCCGATCAGCTCTTCGGTTACCGCCGTGTCTTTTCCGCCGCCGATCTCGGACGCCCGGGCCATGGTGGTCTTCTCTGCTTGCATCGCCATGTCGTGTTTCCTGTCATGCTGGCGTTTCGGGTCATGGGGGTGCTGGGGCGCGGATCAAGCCGTGTCGGACCGGGCGGCCCGCAGCCCGGACTCCCGCGTCGGGATGCTGAGGCTTGCAGGATGGACTGGCACGATGTCGGCGGTCCGGCCCGACGCGGCCGGACGCTCCGCCGGGCGCCCGCCATCATCCTCCCAGCGGGCCACGCAGTCGGCACTCGGGCCTCGCGGTGGAAACACTTCGGGGAACAGATCTTCGAAATCGGTCCTGCTGATCATCTCGTCTCTCCTTTCTTGCGTCACAGGGCAGGGTATGCGCGCCACCGAGGCTCCGGTGGCGCGCCTGTTTCACCCGCGCTCGCCCGCGCGGCGGCGGGTCGCGTCGCGTCGCAAGGCCGGAGAGACGGGGCGCATGGAGAGCTCGCGCTCGGTGAAGCCATCGACGACGTGCGGGATCTCGTGGCGATAAATCCCGATGTCGCGCAGGAGATGGTCGTCCATCGCCGCCAGCGCCGCGATCATCCTGCGGCGTTTCCAGTTGTGGACGATCGAGCGGACGATCCGGCGCATAAGGCCGGGTCGGGCAATGGCCGGCAGCGGCGATGCGTGGGCCTGAGAAAGGAACGGGGCGTTTCGGTTGAGCATGTAGGGATGCATGGTGAGCTCCAGTCAAGGAAGGTGAACCACGACGGACGCGCCCCGACCGCATGGTCCGCGCGCATGCGCGAACCGGGCGCACGGGAGCGTCCGTCAATCCGTCTGATCTGTATGAGATCGAGAAGACCCCGAGGCGCGGTCAGGCAATGGCCTGCCCCCCGCCCGGGGCTACCGGCGGTTCAGTGTGTTGCCCGCGTTGAGCAGGAACTTCCTATGAAGCCTGAACTTGGTCATGGCTTGTATATCGGCCTTCTCCGCAGGCTTATCAAGGGCACCGGGCGGGCTGCGACCTTCTGGCGACCTGCGATGTCCGGACGTGCTATCGCCAGCCGTCCGGCCCTTCGTCACCGCGCGTGCAGTCGCTGAGGCTGCCCTCCAGCGTGTTCTCCAGTGTCGCGCCATCGCCCTTGCTCCACCAGACATGCGCGCCGGAGACGTAGCGCGACCCCGAGGCGGAAACGACGTTCACGAAGATGCGCTCTTCGCCATCGACGGGGAGGATCGCGAGAGCATTGGCGCCCGCGGTGACATAGCGCACGGGAAGGGTCTCGTCGGCATCGCAGACGTAGGTCTCGGCCGTCACCCGACCGGCGGGGCCGAGATCGACCGTCAGGGCAACCTCGCCGGCCACCGGGCCCGCGACGACGACGCCGAGCGTCAGCAGAATGCCTCGCATCGTTTTCTCCTTATCTGGGCGCCTGGTTCAGAATGGTCCGCAGCGCCTTGATTTCTTCCTCGACGACGCCGTGACCGCTGCCAGGGTAGACTTGTGTGGTCACATCCGCCCCGAGCCGCGTGAAGACGTCTTCGGTCTTGCGCAGGCGGGCGAGCGGGATGTGCGGATCGCGTTCGTGACAGCCCAGGAAGACGGGGGTGCCGTTCAGGCCGCCGGGATAGTCGAACATCTTGTCGCGATGACCATGAAGTGCGGGATCGGGCGGGCAATCGTCATCGCCCGTCCCCACCAAGCCGCCGGAGAGGCCCGCGACGCAGGCGAAGGGCTGGCCCAGGCGGGCCGCGTGTTCGAGAGCGAGGCAAGCCCCCTGGCTGAAGCCGAGCACGACGGTCCGCTCGGGGCCGAAGCCCTCATCGGCCAACTGCCGCGCCACGGCTCCGACTGCGCCGAGTGCCGAGGACAGCCCCGGCTCGTTCGCTGCCAGCGGCGCGAGAAAACTGTCCGGCCACCAGGAATTGCCCGCCGCCGCGGGCGCGAGAACAGCGATGTCCGGCAGGCCGAGGTGCTCCACGAGGGACAGCATATCCGGCGGACCGCCACCGCGTCCGTGCAGCGCGATCATCGCGAGCCGTGCGCGAGACAGGGAGGCGCCGCCCGTAAGGACGCGTCCGCCAGCGTGGGGATCGGCATTCATCGTCTGCTCTCCCTGGGCAGTTTGATCGGCGGCAGGACACGCTCGATCCGCTCGCGCAGCGGCTCGTGCTGTTCGGGCAGCATCAACGCCTGTCCGAGCGTCTCCATCGGCTCGTCGATGCCGAAACCCGGCGGATCGGTGGCGATTTCGAAGAGCACTCCACCCGGTTCGCGAAAGTAGATGGCGTCGAAATACTGCCGGTCGATCTGCGGGGTGACGTCGAAGCCCTGGCTGCGCAGCGTCTCTTGCCACGCCTTGTGCTCCTCATCGTCGCGCGCGCGAAAAGCCGCGTGATGGATCGTGCCCGCGCCCTGGCGCCCGATGGACGGCGCGTCAGAGGTCAACAGGTCGATGGCCGAGCCGCGCCCCTGACCCTCTGCGAGAAAGCGATAGCGCGTTCCGCCTTCCTCGGAGGTCTCGCCCGCGCTGGCATAGCCGAACACGTCCGTCAGCAGTCGCGCTGTCCGGTCCGGCCGCTCCAGCCATAGTGTCACCGAGTGGAGCCCGTCATCGACCGGCGTGTCGCCATTGGCAGCGACACCCGTGCCGCGGTCGGTCTCGATCAGCTCGACCCGCAGCCCGTCGGGATCGGTCAGCGCGATCATCTGCTCGCCGAACCTCTCGGTGGGGCCATCGAAAGCCAGGTCGGCCTCGGCAAGCGCCATCATCCATGCATTCAAGCCGCCGGGCGGCACGGCATAGGCCACAGCACTGGCCATGCCCGGACCGGCACGCCCGGGGCCGGCATCGACAAAGGGGAAGAACGTGAGGATCGTCCCCGGCTCGGCCTGTTGATTGCCGTAGTAGAGGTGATAGGTGCCGGGGTCGTCGAAGTTGACGGTCTTCTTCACCAACCGTTGCAGCAGCGTGCCGATGTAGAAATCGACATTGGCCTGCGGTGGGCCGGAGATCGCGGTGACATGGTGGAGGCCGGGGATCGCGTCTGGCATCCTGCGCTCCTTTCTCTTCTTGTTCGGGTGTCAGGGGTAGTAGACGCCGCCGAGGGCACGGCGCGGCTTGCCGATGTCTTCGGGCAGGGGGATGAAGTCGGCCTCGTCGCCCGGCACGGTCTCGAAGCGGCCGCGCGCCCATTCCTCCTTGGCCGCCTCGATCCGCTCGGGGCGGGAGGAGACGAAGTTCCACCAGATGTAACGTGGACCGCCCATGGGAGCGCCGCCGAACAGCATGAAACGTGCGGTGGAGGCGGCCTTGACGGTGATCGCGTCGCCTGGACGCAACACCAGCAATTGGCCGGGAGGGAAGCGGTCGCCGGCAATCTCGATCTCACCCGAGATCGTGTAGAGCGCGCGCTCCTCGTAGGTGGCGTCGATCGGCACCTGCCGCCCGGCCTGCACCTCGATGTCGCCGTAAAGCGTTTCGGAGGCGGTGCGCAGCGAGGATCGCTTGCCGAAGGCCCCGCCCGCGATGAGCCGCACCTTGATGCCGTCGCTGTCGAAAACTGGCAGGTCTTCGGCGCCATAGTGGATGAACTCCGGGTCGGTCTCCTCGTCCGCCTCCGGCAGCGCCATCCAGGTCTGCAAGCCGAAGAGCCGTTGACCCTGTTTCTTCCTGTCCTCCGAGGTCCGCTCCGAGTGAACGATGCCTTGGCCGGCCTTCATCCAGTTCACCGCACCGGGACGGATCGCCTGTTCGGTGCCGAGCGAATCCCGATGCAGGATCTCGCCCTCGAAGAGATAGGTCAGCGTGGCGAGGTTGATGTGCGGATGCGGACGCACGTCGATGCCCTGATCGGTCAGGAACTCGGCCGGGCCCATCTGGTCGAAGAAGATGAAGGGACCGACCATCTGACGCTTGGTCGACGGCAGGGCGCGGCGCACTTCCATTTCGCCAAGGTCGACCGCTCGGGGGACGATCACGGTCTCGATCGCGTCGACCGTCTCGCGATCGCCAAGCGTTGGATCGGGGCAGGGGGAGTAGCTCATGGCGTCGGTCCTTCTTGCTCCTAAGCTGCTTGAATGTAGACCGTCGCGGGCGCTTGGTAAGTCGTTACCTTTTGGATAGTAGGTGACCCAATTCGACCGGGGGAGTATCCACGTCATGGAACCTGAGATCTGTCCAAGCGACCGGATGTTGCGGATGATCGCCGGACGATGGAAGACGCATATCCTCTACCTCCTGGGAGAGGACGGGCCCGCCCGCTTCAACGCGATCCAGCGTCGCCTGACACCGGTTTCGCCCAAGGTGCTGACGACCCGATTGCGCGAGCTGGCGCAGGACGGTTTGATCTGGCGCGAGCAGGAAGAGACGATCCCGCCGAAGGTCACCTACGGCCTGACGGAGCTTGGCCGCGAGGTTCACAACATCCTCAAGGCGTTCGACACCGTCAACGTGACCACAGGCACCCGTCGGGAGGACGAATAGCCGTCAATCACTATCCAAGGGCCGCGGCACCCTTGGACGGCCCGGCGCGCGTTCCAGCGCCGCCCGATCCCAATCTCCGGTCTTTGCTGCCGCTGCGTAGGTCGATTGCAGGAACGCCATGAGCATCGCCGCGGGTTCATCGCTGGCGCGCACGGCCGCGTAAGGCAGCAGGAACTCTCCGAGCGTCTCGTCATATCGCGCCTGTGCCGCCAGGACCGGCTGATCGGCAAAAACGTTCGGCGCCGGGTAGGCGTAGGAATAGAACATCGCCTCATTCACCCCGCCTCCGCCGGGCCAGAAGCCGGCGGACGAGACCTGGTGGCTGCAAGCCTCCTGTGCCACGTCCTCGGGCAGGTTCGGAATGCCGGCGGGATGCAGAGGCGCCAGGCGTCCCGAAAAGCGGGTGACGGCCAGATCGAGCGCTCCCCGGAAAAGATGCACCGGTGAGACCTTGCCGATGAACGCCGTGGGGACCTGCTCGAACACGGGCACGATGCGCAGCAGGGTGCCGTGACAGCGTTCCGGTTTGCGAACCACGACCGCGTGGAGACGGGAGGATCGCCGCTTGATCAACGGCTATCACATTGGAAGGGAAGGTTTTTTCTGATTGATGGCTGGGGTGGTAGGATTCGAACCTACGGTACACGGTACCAAAAACCGCTGCCTTACCACTTGGCTACACCCCAACGGTGGCCGGTGTTTAGCCGGGGATAATGGGGCGCGCAAGGGGCGCGTGGCGTAAATTCTCGACGCTCCGGCGGGGGCGGGGCGGCAGGCGGGTGTCGGTCGCCGCATCGCGGTGTCCGGGCGCCGCCCGCGGCCCGGCGGCAGCCCGGCGGCGGTCCGACAGCGCCGCCACCGCCTCAGCCCGAGACCTGTTCGCGCAGGATCGACGCGGTGAGCGAGATCATCAGGTAGATGCCGGCAAAGACGAGGAAGGCCAGCAGCGTGTTCTCGAAGGCTCGGGGATAGGTCGCCTCGTCCGGGGCGACCGGGGCCACGCCCATCGACAGATAGCGCACCTGGCGGTTCGCCTCGATCCGGGCGGCCTCGAGCTGCTGCAACGCCTGCTGCATCATCAGCGTTCTGGTCTGGAGGTCGACCTCGGCCACGCGCAGCTGCGCGCTGACATTGGCCAGCGATCCGCGGGCCGAGGTGCTGTCGGTCAGCTGGCTGCGCAGGGCCGCGACCAGTTGTTCCAGCCGCCGGATGTCGCCCCGCACCCCGTCGACCCTGGCCTGGTTCGGGGCGCGGTTCGACAGAAGCTGCTGCAACTCGAGCCGTTTTTGCTGCAGGTCCGTCTCGAAGGTCGCGACCTGGCTCATCACCGTCGAGCTTTCCGAGGCGGGATCGAGCACGCCCAGCTTTTCCTGCAGTTCCAGGACCCGGCCCTGGGCAGCCGTCATCTTGGCCTCGGCCTCCTGGTAGCTTTCGCGCGCCCCGGCCATCTGGTCGGCCCGCAGGCGCTGCGTCAGGTTGTCGACCTGTTCTTCGGCATAGCCGATCAGGCGGCGTGAATATTCCGCGCTCAGGGCGGGGTCGGGGGCCACGACCTCCATCTTCACGATGCCTTCGGACGGATCGTAGCCGATCTTCACGTTCTTGCGGTACAGCCGGTAGGCCTGTTCGTTCGTCGCGTCTGCGGGCAGACGCTGGATCGGGTCGATGACAGGCTCCGAGAAATGCCGCTTGAACCCGGCATCGCTGTCGAGCCGCAACATCGCATCGCGCGAGGTCAGGTAGCTCTGGACGGTGATCGAATCCTGGCTGGTGGCGAAGGAGGTGCCCGAGAACAGGCCGCCCAGTCCCCCCGCGCTCGGCGTTTCCGCCTGCTGGATCACGAATTCCGAATTGGTTGCGTACATCGGCGTGGCAATGGCGTAATAGTAATAGCCCGCCAGCACCGTCGGCAGGCCGACGAAACAGGCAAGCCGCGTCAGCAGAAGCATCATCTTGCGCCGGCGGCGGCGGGCGATGTCGCGCTGGATGGCCAGGATCTGCCGGGCGCGGGCCTCTTCGCCGGTCTCGGGCTGGCGCAGCTCGGTCGAGGGCACATTCGCCCCGTCGGGCTGTGCATCGATGGTCTGGGGCAGTTGCACCCTCTCGCGGGGGGCGCTGCCGCCCGGCACCACCAGTTCCAGCATGTTCGACCGTTCGAACGGGTCGATGCCGCGCAGGCGAAGCTGCCGGACCGCGTCGTGATCGCTGATCGGCGACAGGCCGTGACGGTGCGCGAGGCGGCGCGCCATTCGAAGCTGCCGGCCGGTCAATCCCTCGCGACGGATGGCCGCGATGGCCTGTTCGGCGGACAGATCGCCGGATGCGGCGACGTCGTCGGCCGCCTCGGTGGCCAATGTGGGATAGGTCAGGTTGCCGTCGCCGTCCTCGGCCAGAACCCGGGGGGGCTGCCGCCGTCCGCTCGGCGGCGACACGAGCGGGGCGGGCGGTTCCGACGAGTTTCCGGCGACCGGAAGGGGCTGCGCCGCCGGTGTCCCGAGCTGGGGCCGGGCGGCCGGGGCAGCAGGGGCGGCGGCGGGCAGATCGCCCGGCGGTGCGGCCGATGGCGGCTCGGCCGTGCCGGCCCCCGCCTCCCCCGCCGGGGCGCCGAGACTGGCGGCAAGCGGGCTGGACCGGCGGATGCGGAATTTCTTAGCTTTGGGTTTCGTAGTCATACAGCCGCCTGGCCTCTTCCAGCGTGTCGAACATGTGCAAGCGGCCGTCTTTCAGCACCGCGGCCGACTTGCAGAACTTTTCCAGCGTGCGTGCCTGGTGGCTGACGATCACGACCGTCGCGTTTTCCAGCCGCTCGCGCAGGATCTGGCCCGCCTTCCTGTTGAACTCGACATCGGTGGTCGAGGGCATGCCCTCGTCGATCAGGAAGATGTCGAATTCCAGCGCCAGAAGCAGCGCAAAGCTGAGACGGGACCGCATGCCGGCCGAATAGGTGCCCACCGGCATGTCGAAATATTCGTCGAGCCCGCACAGCCAGCGGCAGAAGGCTTCGACGTAATCGGGATCGAGCCCGTAGAGCCGGGCGATGAAGCGGGCATTCTCGGTCGCCGACAGCCGGTTGACGACCCCGCCCATGAAGCCGAGCGGGAACGAGATCCGGCTGGTCCGCCGGATATCGCCTTCATCCGGCTTTTCCAGCCCCGCCATCATGTTGATCAGCGTCGTCTTGCCGGTGCCGTTCGCCGCGAGGATGCCGAGCGAGTTGCCGAGCGTCACCCGGAACGACGCCCGTTCCAGGATCACCTTGCGGCGCTGTCCGGTCCAGAAGGACTTGCTGACATTGTTGAACTCGATCATCGCCGTCTCGGGCCCTCTCGACCGTCGAAACCGCCCGGTGGCCGGCCCGGGTTTCCTCGGGTCTAGACGGCCAATCTGGCACCATTATGGCCCATAGACTGCGATAGGCAACGAATTGGTTGACAATGTGTCGGGCCGGGGGCGGGGTGCCTGGCGGCCCTCGGGGCCGCGCCCGGCCGGGTCGGCGGCTGCAGGCGGGGCGGCGGCAGCCGCCCCGCCGGTCGCGTCAGCCGCGTCGTTTCTCGACGCGGAAGACCTTGCCGGCGATGAGCGACAGGATCGCCGCCGCGAACGAGAAGACGGCCCCCATCTTCGCCGCGTCCTGGACGGCGCCGGCGGGGAAGGCGACCGAGGCCACGAACAGCGCGACCGTGAAGCCGATCGCGGCGACGAAGCCGATCACGATCAGGTCGACGCTGCGCATTCCCTCGGGCAGGCCCAGGCGCATCGGCCCCGCGGCCAGCCAGCCGAACAGGAAGATCCCCACCGGCTTGCCCACGATCAGCCCGGCGAGGACAAGCCAGGTGGGCGCGCCGATCGACTGGAACTCGACCCCCGCATTCAGCAGCCCGAAGAAGAACAGGATGACCTCGACCGGATGCTTCAGCAGATGCTCGATATGGTTCAGCAGGTCGGTCAGGTACTGCTCGGCCTCGCTGAAGATGCCGAAGGCCCGGTCGGCATGTGGGATGGTCGGCACGATCGGCAGCAGCCCAAGTGCCGGGTGCAGCCCGCTTTGCGCAAAGCCGAACCACGACAGCGCCCCCGCCAGCGCATAGGGCCAGAAACCCAGGTTGTTCCGCACCCAGGTGGAATTCGGCCGCAGCTGGTTGTGACGGTCCATCCGCCGCGGCAGCCAGTTGAACAGCAGAAACACCGCCAGCGCCGCGCCGAAGGACAGAAGCAGCCATTCCGGCGCCAGCTCGCCCGACGGATAGAAGATCGCCAGGATGATCAGACCGCCGGCATCGTCGGCAATGGCCAGAAGCAGCAGGAACCGCACCGCCGGGTGCCCGGCGCCGAAGACGATGCGGCCGACGAGATACGAAAAGGCGATGTCGGTGGCCGTGGGGATGGCCCAGCCGCGCGCGACGGCGTCGTAGATGTCCGAGCCCAGAAAGGCCGCCAGCCCCAGATAGACGGCGATCGGCCCCACCATCCCGCCAAGGGTCGCGACCAGCGGCGTGGCGGCCTTGCGCCCCCTGAGCGATCCGTTCTCAAGGATGACCGCTTCCCAGACTTCCTTGGCCGCGATGGCGAAGAAGAAGGCCATCAGGATGTCATTGACCAGATAGTGGAAGGTCAGGACCTTGTTGATATCGCCATACTGGAACTTGTCCGCGCCCTCGCCGAAGGACTTCGTCCAATAGGTCAGGTCGGTGCCGATCCAGTTGTTGAACCACAGCGGGTACTCGGCCACGTGGTGATAGCCGGACGGGTCGATATTGGCCCAGACCAGCGCGATCAGCGCGCCGGCGATCAGCAACAGCGAGTAATTGGTGACGAAATTCCAGACGCGGTACATCCTGCCCTCCCCATACACGCGCGCAGGCGTAGAACAGGGCGGGCGCCGGGGCAACCTTTCAGGGGCGCGGCCCGGTCATGCGGGCGTGATGCGGGCTTGCGGCGGCATCCGGCGTCGCCTAGCTGACGCTGCGATGGACGATCTTCTCGCAGACCTGTCGGCCTGCCGGCTCTGCGCCGGCCGCTTCGCCGCGACCGCCACGGGCCACCGGCCCAACCCGGTTCTGTGGTTCCGGCCCGGGGCGCGGCTGCTGATCGCCAGCCAGGCGCCGGGCCTGCGGGTGCATGCGGCGAACAAGCCGTTCTGGGACAGGTCCGGCCAACGGCTGCGCGACTGGCTGGGGATGTCCGAGGCCGAGTTCTACGACCGGTCGAAGGTGGCGATCGTGCCGATGGCCTTCTGCTTTCCCGGCTACGATGCCAAGGGCTCGGACCTGCCGCCGCCGCCGGTCTGCGCGCAGACCTGGCGCGCGCCGATCCTGGCGGGGCTGCGCGACATCCGCCTGACGGTGCTGATCGGCGGCTACGCGCAACGCTGGCATCTCGGCGGCCGCACCGGCGTGACCGAGACGGTCGCCGGCTGGCGCGATCACGCGCCTGCGGTTTTTCCTTTGCCGCATCCGTCGTGGCGCAATACCGCCTGGCTGAAGCGGCACCCCTGGTTCGAGGATGAGCTGGTGCCGGAATTGCGCCGGCGCGTGCGGGAGGTTCTGGAATGACACGTGCAGACGGCGCTGTGGCGGCCACGCCCCTGGATCGCGCCCATGCGGCCATGGAGGCCGCACCCGAGGATGCGCGGGCGCGGCTGACCTTCTACGACCGGCTGGCCGAGGCCGAGTTGCACCTGCTGCTGGCGGCCGAGGCGCAGGGCGATGCGCTGTCCCCGGCCGTCTGGCCGCTCGAGACCGGGCCGGCGGTCCTGGCCTTCGACCGCGAGGATCGGCTGGCGGATTTCGTCGAAGCGCCCAGCCCCTATGCCGCCTTGTCCGGCCGTGCGCTGGCGCAGATGCTGGCGGGGCAGGGGCTGACCCTGGCGCTGAACCTGGGCGCCCCCTCGGCGATCCTGCTGCCGGGGCCGGCGGTGGACTGGCTGGCCGGCGCGCTCCGCGCCGAACCGCCGCAGATGACGCGCGACCGCCCGCAAGGGCTGACCCCTCCCGGCGAGGTGCCCGAGATGCTTCTGGCCGCGCTCGACGCGAAGCTGGCCGCGGCGCAGGGGCTGGCCGACGGCGCCTATCTGGCCGGGGCCCTGTGGCCGGACGGCACGCGGGGGCACCTGCTGGTCTTCGTCGATGCCCGCCCCGGGGCCGAGCCGGCGCTGGCCCGCGCGGTGGGCGAGGCGCTGACATTCTCGGGGCTCGACGCGGCAAGCCTGGATGTGACCTTCGTCGCGGTCTCGGATCCGGTGGCGGCGCGGCTGGCGCGGGTGGCCGTCCGGATCGACCTGCCGCGGCCGGTTGCGTCGGCGCCGGCCCCCGCAGCGCCCGGCAGCGATCCGGACCGCCCGCCGCGCCTGCGCTGAGCGGCAGGCCGGTGCCGTCGGGGCAGGGGCCTCAGTAACCGGCGTTCCGGTCGACCAGATGCAGGAACGGCTCGCCCGCCTCGCCCCGGCGCACGTTCTCGGCGATGACGCGGCTGGCGCTGTCGGGCCGGGTCTCCGACGCGATATGCGGCGTGACCGTCACCTTGGGATGCTGCCAGAACGGATGATCCTCGGGCAGCGGTTCGATGCGGAACACGTCCAGCGTGGCATGGGCCAGATGCCCGTCATCCAGGGCCGCGAGCAGCGCGTCGTCGTCGATCAGGGCGCCGCGCCCGGGATTGACGACCACCGCCCCCCGCGGCAGCCGCGCCAGGCGGTCGGCGTTGAGCAGCCGGTCGGTCCGGTCCGTCAGCGGCAGCAGCAGCACCAGGATGTCCGAACGCGCCAGAACGGCCGCGAGTCCCGCATCGCCCGCATGGCAGGCGATGCCCGGCAGGTCCTTGGATCGCGCGCTCCAGCCCGCCACGTCGAAGCCGAGCGCGGCCAGCGCGCCCGCGCAGGCCCGCCCGAGGGCGCCCAGCCCCAGCACCCCGACGCGCCGGTCGCGGGCCAGCGGCGGCGCCGCATGCCGCCAGACCCCGTCCTGGCGCAGGATGTGTTCGTCCATCCCCAGATGGTGGCGCAGCACATGGCCGGTGACGTATTCGACCATGCCCCGGGTCAGGCCCTCGTCCACCATCCGGGCGAGGGGCTGGGTCAGGGTCGGGTTCCCGGCCACGTTCTCGACCCCCGCCCAAAGGTTCAGCACCGCCTTGCACCGGGTGAAGGGGCGGAAATCCTCCAGCCCCGATCCGGGCGCATAGACGATGTAATCCACCCGCTCGGGCGCCATCTTCGGCGCCAGCGTGGCCTCGACCCCGGCCGCCGCCAGCGCCAGGGACAGGGGCGCGCGATATTCCTGCCAGCGATCTTCGCCGGCGGCGAACAGAAGGTTGACCATCGGTGTCTAGTCCTTCGGGGGCATCAGGGCGTCGTCGATCTCGGTCGCGCGCCGATAGGCGGGCCGGTCCCGCAATCCGTTCCAATAGGCCTGGAAGGCCGGGCGCGCCGGCATGGTGCCGAAGGCCAGGCCCCAGCCCACCTGACTGCCGACATAGACATCGGCGGCGCTGAACCCGCTATCCGCCACATAGGGCCGCCCGGCAAGCGCGGCCTCCAGCGCGTCGATGGTGCGGTCGTAGCTGCCCCAGCCCACCGTGCTCTCGCGCCCCTCGGGCGCCGCCATCTCGAGCCCCTTCAGCGTGACCGCGGTTTCCAGCGGTCCGGCCGCGAAGAACAGCCAGCGGTAATACGCGCCGCGGTCGCCGACCGGCGGGGCCAGACCCGCCTCGGGGAAGGCATCGGCCAGATAGGCGCAGATCGCCGCGGCTTCGGTCACGGCGCGGCCGCCATGGACCAGCGTCGGCACCTTGCCCATCGGATTGGCCGACAGGAACTCCGCCGGGCGCGGGGCGTCCAGGGGGACGATCCGCGCCTCGTAGGGCTGGCCGACCTCCTCCAGCATCCAGCGCACGATCCGGCCGCGCGACATCGGATTGGTGTAGAAGACAAGATCGCTCATCGGGCCCCGCCGCCTGCTGTTCCGGCCCGACCGTGCCAGCGGCCGCCCCGGCTGTCCAGCGCAAGGGGGAACCGCTCAGCGCCCGCGGGGGCGGTGCACATGCGCCGATTGGGTCAGTCCGAAGGCCAGCAGCAGGACCAGCATCGCCGAGCCGCCATAGCTGACCAGCGGCAGCGGCACGCCCACCACCGGCGCCAGCCCCATCACCATCGACATGTTCACCGCGAAGAACAGAAAGAACGTGGTCGCGATGCCGAGGGTCAGAAGTGCGCCGAACCGGTCCTTGTTGTTCATGGCCGAGATCACGCAGAACACGATGATGAGGGCGTAGAGCGTCAGCAGAGACACCCCGCCGATGAACCCGAATTCCTCGGCCAGGGTGGTGAAGATGAAGTCGGTCTGCTTCTCCGGCAGGAAGTTCAGCCGCGACTGCGTGCCCTGCATGAAGCCGCGCCCGGTCCAGCCGCCCGAGCCGAGCGCGATCTTCGACTGCGTGATGTGATAGCCGGCGCCGAGCGGATCCAGATCCGGGTTCAGGAAGGTGTCGATCCGCCGGAACTGGTAATCCTTGATCAATTGCCACGGCGTTCCCCGCGAATAGAACACCGCCGTCACCGCCCCGGCGCCGAGGGCCAGGACCGCCCCGAAATACCACCAGTTGACGCCGGCCAGGAACATCACCGCCCCGCCGCCCATGATCAGCAGCAGCGCCGTGCCCAGATCGGGCTGCCGCAGCACCAGAAAGGTGGGAAGCAGGATCAGGATCAGCGGAACCAGCACCCAGAGCGGGCGCGACGTCTTCTTGACGTCCAGCCAGTCGTAATAGGCCGCCAGGATCATCACCAGCGTGATCTTCGTCAGTTCGGACGGCTGCAGCCGGATCACGCCCAGATCGATCCAGCGCTGCGCGCCCATCCCCGTGGCGCCGACGAATTCGACCAGCAGCAGCAGCAGGATCGACAGGCCATAGGCCAGCCCCGCGATGTTGCGCCAGAACCAGATCGGCACCATCGCCACGCCGAACATCAGCACCATTCCGGCCGCGAACCGCTTCATCTGCGGCTCGGCCCAACGCGACGGATCGCCCCCCGCCACCGAATACAGCATCAGGAAGCCGAAGGATGCCGCCGCCGTGAGAAGGACGACCAGCGGCCAGTTCAGATAGAGGATCTTCGAGAAGCCCGTCGGAACGGTCTTCACCTTGTATTCGAGATAGCTCATGCCCGGCTCCGGCGATTGCCGCCCGGTTCGACCGTGCGCAGCGGCAGCGAGTCGAGCAGAACCCCGATATCGTCGCGCTGCGCGGACGGATAGCTTTCCAGCGGCGGCAGCCTGCCGTGCAGCGCGTAGAGCAGGATGTCGCGGGCGATGGGCGCGGCGGCCGTCGACCCGCCGCCCCCATGTTCCACCACCACCGCCACGGCCGCGCGCGGCGCGTCATAGGGCGCGTAGCAGACGAACAGCGCGTGGTCGCGGCGTTCCCAGGGCAGGTCGGCGTTCGAGGTCACGCCCCGCGCGCGCTCGGCCACGGTGATGTTGCGGACCTGGCTGGTGCCGGTCTTTCCGGCCATGACCAGCGTCTCGTCGTCGATCCGGCTGGAATAGGCCGTGCCGCGGCGGGTATTCGACACCGAATACATGCCCTTGAGCACCAGGCGCAGATGCGCGGGATTCACGTCGAGCGGCGGCGCGGGGGGCACCGGCGTCTCCACCCCGTCGACCGACTTGACCAGCCGCGGCACGATCGCGGTCCCCGAGGCGAGCCGCGCGGTCATCAGCGCCATCTGCAGCGGCGAGGCGAGGACATAGCCCTGACCGATGGCGGCGTTCAGCGAATCGCCCACCAGCCAATCCTTGCCGTAGCGCGACGATTTCCAGGCCCGGTCCGGCATCGTGCCGTCGGTCACGGCCGACATCGGCAGGTCGTGCCGCTCGCCAAAGCCGAACCGCCGGGCCATCTGCGCGATACGGTCGATACCCACCCGCTGCGCAAGCTCGTAATAGTAGACGTCACAGGATTGCTGAAGGCTCATCTCCAGCGCCACCTTGCCGTGGCCGCCCGATTTCCAGCAATGGAACCGGCGGTCGCCGACCTTCATGTAGCCGGGGCACCAGACGGTCTCGTCCGGCGTGATCACACCCGCCTCGAGCGCGGCGAGCGCGACCATCATCTTGAAGGTCGAGCCCGGCGGATATGCGCCCTGGACCGACTTGTTCGACAGCGGGCGGTAGATGTTGTCGGTCAGCATCCGGTAATCGGCGCTGGAAATGCCGCGCACGAACTTGTTCGGGTCGAAGGACGGGGCCGAGCCGATTGCCTGGATGTCGCCGTTTCGCGGATCGATCACCACCGCCGATGCCGACAGCCCGAGCGCCAGCCGCGCCTGGACGAAGTTCTGCAGGCCCTGATCGACGGTCAGTTGCAGATCCGAGCCGGGGGTCCCCTCGTCACGGCCGAGTTCGCGCATGACGCGGCCGGCGGCGTTGATCTCGATCTTCTTCGACCCCGCCTTGCCGCGCAACGCGCCTTCAAGCTTGTTCTCGACCCCGGACTTGCCGATCTGGAATTTCGGGATCTGAAGCAGCGGGTCGTCGTCCTCGATCTTCTGCAGGTCGTAATCGCTGACCGGACCGACATAGCCGACGATATGGGCAAAGTCGGCACCGAACGGATAGTTGCGGGTCAGACCCACATCCGGGGTCACGCCGGGCAGGGCGGGGGCGTTCACCGCGACGGCGGCGACATCCTCCCAGTCGCGCTGATCGGTCAGGGTGACCGGCACGAAGGGGCTGCGCCGCTCGACCTCGCGCAGCGCACGTTCCAGCTCGTCCGGATCCAGCGCGATGATCCGCTTCAGCTTCTCGACCGTCTCGGCCACGTCGCCCGCGTCTTCGCGCACGATGACCACCCGGTAATTCTGTGCGTTCTCGGCCAGCAGAACGCCGTTGCGGTCGTAGATCAGGCCGCGGGCAGGCGCGATCAGGCGCATGTTGATCCGGTTCTCGTCGGCCAGCAGCCGGTACTGGTCGGCCTGCTCGACCTGCATCTGGCGCATGCGCCAGACCAGCACCCCCGCCATGCCCGCCTGAAGTCCGCCCAGGACAAGCCCGCGGCGGGTGATCCTGCGGGCGCTCAGCGCCGTGTCCTTCGGCGACCGCTTCATAGCCGGTGCCCCAGGGCATCGACCTGTCCGGGGGCCATCTTGCGGATGCCGAAGGCATAGCGCGTCAGCGCGACGACCGGCGGATAGGCCAGAATGGTGACGGCCAGTTGCAGGAAGCTGAAGGCGAGCGGCGGCTGCGGTACCATGAATACTCCCAGAACGACGACATGGGCGGCGGTGACGGCTGCCATCGTCAGCCCCACCAGGCCCCATTCCAGCAGAAAGGGCAGGTCCCGCGACAGATGCTCACGCCCGCGCAGGAATTCCAGCCCCAGAACGACAAGCCCGGCCCATAGCCCGATGGGGCGGAGGAACAGAAGGTCGGCAACCAGCAGGATCGCCGCGATCAGCAGGGGCGGCACGTAATCGGGCCGCCGCAGGACCCAGACGAAGGCCAGCACCTCGATCACGTCCGGCGACGGCACCCCGCCGCCATGGATCTGAAAGGGCAGCAGGCGCAGAAAGATGATCAGGGCGGCGAGCCCGGCAAAGACCGCCCGGAACAGCCAGCGTTCGCTGGTGACGGGATCAACCATCGGCCGGACCGGGGGATTGTTGAGGCGGCGGCGCGGCCGATCCGTCGGCGCCGAAGGACAGTTCGGGCCTGTCGGATTCGGTGGGTTCGGCGGGTTCGGGGGGGCGCACCGGCAGGACCAGATCGCCGGGATCCGAGATCTCCGCCGCCGGGCGGCTGCGCAGCACCCGCAGGAATTCCAGCCGTTCGTAATCCGCCGCCAGCCGGACCCGCAGCCGCCGGTCGGGGCCCAACGCCACCTGACCGACCAGCAGGCCTGCGGGGAATACCCCGCCATCGCCCGAGCTGACCACCCGGTCGCCCGGCCGCACAAGTTCCGGGCTTTCCAGGAAATCCACCGGCGGCAGCGCCGAATTGTCGCCCGCCAGGATCGCCCGCTGCCCCGAGGGCTGGATCTGGACCGGGATGCGGCTGTTGCTGTCGGTCAGCAGCACCACCCGCGCGGTGCTGCCCCCCACGCCCGAGACCCGCCCGACCAGGCCCAGACCGTCGGTCGTGGCCCAACCGTCGCGGATGCCGTCCCGGCTGCCCACGTTCAGCAGCACCGACCGGCGGAAGGGCGACCCGCTATCGGCCAGCACCACGCCGGTCACATAGGTCAGCGCCGGGTCCAGCCGGACCTTGTTCAGGTCCAGCAGCTTGGCGTTCTGCTGTTCCAGTTGCAGCGCCGCCTCCTTCCACGCCTTCATCTGCTGCAGTTCCCGGCGGAGCTCCTGGTTCTGCTCGTAGATGCGGGCATAGCTCTGGAAATCGGCGACCATGCCGGCAACCCGCGTGACGGGGACCAGCGCCCAGTCGAAGGACGGCACGACGGCATCGACGAACCGGGCGCGGACCCGTTCCGCCCGGGGCGAGTCGATCCGCCAGAACAGGAACAGCGCGAACAGGAACAGCACCGTGCCGCCGACGAGGATGCGCCGGATCGGGCGGGTGTACTGCGCGCCGTGTCTCTCCATCGCCATCAGGCGGCCTCCGTGGCGCCGGGCCCCGGCCGGATTGCCATCGCGGCAGGCCGGGCGTCCGCGGCGCCGAAAGCTGCGGTCCCGGCGCGGCCGGGCCCCGTCAGCTGTCGTAGTCTATGACATGCCGGAGCTGTTTTTCATACTCCAGCGCCTTGCCCGTACCCAGGGCCACGCAATTCATCGTCTCGTCGGCAACAGAAATCGCCAGCCCGGTCTGTTCGCGCAGCGCCAGGTCCAGATCGCCCAGAAGCGCGCCGCCGCCGGTCAGCATGACGCCGCGATCCACGATGTCGGCGGCCAGATCGGGCGGGGTCGCTTCCAGCGCGGTCATCACCGCCTCGCAGATGGCCTGGACCGGCTCGGCCAGCGCCTCGGCCACCTGGGCCTGGTTGATCTCGGTCTCTTTCGGGACGCCGTTCAGCAGGTCGCGGCCGCGGATCTGCAGCGCCGAGCCCCGGCCGTCATCGGGCATCCGGCTGGTGCCGATGGTGGTCTTGATCCGCTCGGCGGTCGATTCGCCGATCAGCAGGTTCTGCTGCCGGCGCAGATAGCTCACGATCGCCTCGTCCATGCGGTCGCCGCCCACGCGCACGCTGCGGGCATAGACGATGTCGCCCAGGGACAGGACGGCCACTTCGGTGGTGCCGCCGCCGATATCGACAACCATGTTGCCGGTCGGGTCGGTGATGGGCATGCCCGCGCCGATGGCCGCGGCGATCGGCTCGGCGATCAGGCCGGCGCGCCTTGCGCCGGCCGACAGCACCGATTGCCGGATCGCGCGCTTTTCCACCGGCGTGGCGCCATGGGGCACGCAGACGATGATCTTGGGCTTCGAGAACGTGGTGCGCTTGTGCACCTTGCGGATGAAATGCTTGATCATCTCTTCCGCGACGTCGAAATCGGCGATGACGCCTTCGCGCATCGGGCGGATCGCCTCGATGCTGCCGGGGGTGCGGCCCAGCATCAGCTTGGCGTCCTCGCCCACGGCCAGCACCTGCTTGCGGCCGTCCTTGACGTGATAGGCCACGACAGACGGCTCGTTCAGGATGATACCCCGGCCCTTTACGTAGACGAGCGTGTTCGCCGTCCCCAGGTCGATCGCCATGTCCGACGAAAACAAACCCGCTACACTCGCCATTGTCCGGCCTTCCGTTCCTGTCCCCGATGGTCCGACTCCCCGGGCGGACCGCTGCCGTTATACGTGGGCGCGACACTGGGGCAAGGGCGTTGCGGTCGCGGGATCAGCACCTTTCTGCCGGAGTGACGGCTTCGTGATACATGTCAAGCGTGTGCGACAGCGCCCGAACGCGTTCCGGCGGGCACGGGCAGCGACCCCTGCGCCGCCGCTTCCTGCATCAGCCAGTCGCGGAAGCGCCGGATCAGGGGCGCCTGGCTGCGCCGGCTCGGATAGGCCACCGAATAGATGGTGCTGGGCAAGGTGACGGCGGAAAACAGGCGCACCAGGCTGCCGCCGGCCAGGGTGTCGCGGATGATCGCCTCGTAGGCCAGGGCCACGCCCTGCCCACGCTCGGCGGCTGTCGAGGACAATTCGCAATGGGCAAAGCACGGGCCGCGCGGCATCAGCGGCGCCGGCATCCCCGCGGCCGCGAACCAGGCGGGCCAGCCATCCATCACCTCGTCGTGAAACAGCGGGACGCGCAGCAGGTCCTCGGGGCGCTCGATTCCCTCGCGGTCGCGCAGGGCGGGGCTGATGACCGGGAACCTCCCCGACTGGATGAGCGGCTCGACAACGACGCCCGCGACCGGCGCGTCGGCCCAGTGGATCACCACATCGGCGTCATTGCTGGCGAAATCCGTGCAGGGGGCGCCGTCCGAGACGCGCAGCCGGATGTCGCGCGCGAAGGGCAGCCGGTGCAGCCGCGGCAGAAGCCAACGCGCCGCGAAGCCCGGCGTCGCCAGTACCCGCAACTGCCGAACTTCCGCCCGCGCCGCCTCGCGCGTCGAGGCGTCGAGCCTGTCCAGCAGGTCGGTCAGCCGCCCGCGATAGGCGCGGCCCGCCGCGGTCAGGCTCAGGCGCCCCGCCTGCCGCCGGAACAGCTCGGTCGCCAGAAAGTCCTCGAGCGCGCGGACCTGATGGCTGATGGCCGATGGGGACAGGCACAGTTCCTCGGCGGCCTGTCGGAAACTGCAATGGCGTGCGGCTGCTTCAAAGGCGCGAATGGCCGCGAATGGGGGCAGGCGGCGTCTCACGGTGATGAATCCCGTTCACCTGGGCATGAAAATACGTCGTTAGCTCAATCAATTCCCGCGAGTGTAGCATGATGGGGCCCAACCCTCAAACGTCGAGGTGCCGCCATGCGACGCGCCTGCCGTCTCGGCCGCTATGCCGCGGCCGCATTCTGGAGCTTCGCCCCGCCCGCCGCCGCCGAGCCGCTGCGCATCGTCATCGCTCCCGTGGCGTCACCGGCGCCGGCGCTGGATGACGTGACCGAGGACCTGGCTCTCTGGCTGGACCGGAACAGCGGATATGCGCGTGCTCCGCGCCCGCCGGTCATCCGCGTGGTCGCTCCGCGCGCCCTTGCCGGGCTGGACGGGCTGCGGCCGCGCATGGCGCAGCGCGCCCGGGGCCGCTACGACCCGGCGACCGGGACGGTCTACCTGATCGCGCCGTGGTCGCCGCGTCGGACGGCAGATCTGGGGGTGCTGCTTCACGAACTTGTCCACCACCGGCAGGCGGCGGCGCGGCACTGGTACTGCCCGGCGGCGCAGGAACCCGAAGCCTACGCGCTCCAGGCCCGCTGGCTGGCCGCACGCGGCGCGGCGCTGCGGGTGGACCGGCTGGCGGTCGCGCTGGCCGCCGGCTGCACCCCCAGCGACATCCATCCGGAGTGACGGCGCGGCCCGGGGGGCCGCGCCGCGCGGCAGGCTCAGCCCGCGTCCTTGTAGCTGACGGCCTTCACATCCGCACCTTCCTGCGCGGTGCGGCGGCGCAGGACCAGCCGGTTCAGCGCCGCGACATAGGCCTTGGCCGAGGCGACGACCGTATCGGTATCGGCCGCCTGACCGGTGACGATCCGGCCGCTTTCCTCCAGGCGCACCGTCACCGTGGCCTGGGCGTCGGTCCCTTCGGTCACGGCATGCACCTGATAGAGCTGCAGCCGCGCCTCGTTCGGAAAGACTTCCTTGATCGCGTTGAAGGTGGCGTCGACCGGCCCGTCGCCCTGGGCCGTGACCTGCCGGTCGACCCCGTCGACGGTCAGGGTCAGGTCGGCCGATTGCGGCGCCTCGGTGCCGCAGATCACCCGCAGGAACCGCACCTGAAGGAACTCGTTGCCCGGCCCTTGGCTCTGGTCGCGCATCAAGGCTTCGAGGTCGTCGTCGTAGACCTCTTTCTTGCGGTCGGCCAAGGCCTTGAACCGCACGAACACGTCGTTGAGCTGGTTGTCCGCCAGATCGAACCCCAGTTCCCTGAGCTTGGAGCGCAGGGCGGCCCGGCCCGAATGCTTGCCCAGGACCAGGTTCGTCTCCTTCAGACCCACATCGGCCGGGCGCATGATCTCGAACGTCTCGGCGTTCTTCAGCATGCCGTCCTGGTGGATGCCGCTTTCATGGGCAAAGGCGTTCTTGCCGACGATCGCCTTGTTGAACTGGACCGGAAAGCCCGAGACCGTCGCGACGCGCCGCGAGATTGCGATCAGCTTGGTGCTGTCGACTCCCGTGTCGTAGGGCATGATGTCGCCGCGCACCTTCAGCGCCATCACCACCTCTTCCAGCGCGGTATTGCCGGCGCGTTCGCCCAGCCCGTTGATCGTGCATTCGATCTGCCGCGCCCCCCCGGCCACGGCCGCCAGCGCGTTGGCCGTCGCCATGCCCAGGTCGTTGTGGCAATGGGTGGCGAAGACAACGTCCTCTGCGCCGTCGACCTCGGCGATCAGGCGGCGGATTAGATCGGCGCTTTCGACCGGCGCCGTATAGCCCACCGTGTCGGGGATGTTGATCGTGGTCGCGCCGGCCTCGATGGCGATCGCGACGACCCGTTTCAGGTAATCCCATTCCGTGCGGGTGGCATCCATCGGCGACCATTGCACGTTGTCGCACAGGTTGCGCGCATGGGTGACCGTCTGGTGGATGCGATCGGCCATCTCGTCCTGGGTCAGGTTCGGGATGGCGCGGTGCAGGGGCGAGGTGCCGATGAAGGTGTGGATGCGGGGGGACCGCGCATGGCGCACCGCCTCCCAGCACCGGTCGATATCCTTCAGGTTGGCCCGGGCGAGGCCGCAGATCGTGGCGCGTTCGGCCTGCCGCGCGATCTCGGACACCGCCTCGAAATCGCCCTCCGAGGCTATGGGGAACCCCGCCTCGATGATGTCGACGCCCATCTCGTCGAGCATCGCGGCGATCTCGAGCTTTTCGGCATGGCTCATCGTGGCGCCGGGCGATTGCTCGCCGTCGCGCAGCGTCGTGTCGAAGATCAGCACGCGGTCCTTGGTCATGGTCATATCGAAATCCCCTAGATGCTGTCCTTGCGTGCCGCCGGAGCGCCGGAATCGCCGGTATTCGGCTCTCCCTTCGGCTCGATCAGCAGCACCTTGGCCTCATGCTCGGCGCGGGGGCGATGGACCACGCCCCTGGGCACGACGACAAGCTCGCCCGGCCCGAAGACGACCGGATCCCGCCCCTCGTACTCCATCGTGACCTCTCCGTCCAAGACGAGGAAGAAATCGTCGGTCGCGTCGTGCTTGTGAAAGGGAAATTCGCCCTGGAATTTCACCACCATCACGTCATTGTCGTTGTAGCTGGCCACGACCTTCGGGTCCCAATGGGAATCGATGCGGGCCAGCTTTTCGGCAAGGTTGATCTTCTGCATGTCCTGTTCCTCAGCGGTGCTGTCTGCCGGCGCTGGTCACCCCTGAGCGGTCGCGCCGGATGGCACGCTCAGAGGTGGCTAAGGAGAAGCAGGTCGCGGCGGGGCAGGGCGCCCGGGGCGCGCGGCATCAGGATATGGCCCGCAGCGATCATGGTGCGGATTATAGGCGCGTCGGGCCGATTGAAAACCCCGTTTCCGCAGAAGGCTGGCCAAGGCGCAACGCCTGCGCTAAGTCGCGGCGGCGACACCGGCTGCGGGGGTTCCATGACCGATAGCAAGACCAGCTTTTCCGATGCCATATCCTCGGTCGAGGAAATCATCGAGGACGCCCGCAACGGCCGCATGTTCATCCTGGTGGATCACGAGGACCGCGAGAACGAGGGCGACCTGATCATTCCCGCCCAGATGGCCACCCCGGATGCGATCAATTTCATGGCCACCCATGGCCGCGGGCTGATCTGCCTCAGCCTGCCCGGCGAGCGGATCGACGCGCTCGGCCTGCCGCTGATGGCGTCGTCCAATTCATCGCGCCACGAAACCGCGTTCACCGTCTCGATCGAGGCGCGCGAGGGGGTGACCACGGGCATCTCGGCCCATGACCGCGCCCGCACCGTCGCCGTGGCCATCGATCCGACCAAGACGGGCGCGGATATCGCGACGCCGGGCCATGTCTTCCCGCTGCGCGCGCGCGACGGCGGCGTGCTGGTGCGGGCGGGGCATACCGAAGCGGCGGTCGACATCTCGCGGCTGGCCGGTCTGAACCCCGCGGCCGTCATCTGCGAGGTGATGAAGGAGGATGGCAGCATGGCCCGGCTGCCCGATCTCGTGGCCTTCGCGCAGCGGCACAATCTGAAGATCGGGACGATCAGCGATCTGATCGCCTATCGCCGGCGCCACGACAACCTGGTGACCATGCAGTCCGAGACGACCATCGCCAGCGAGTTCGGCGGCGACTGGCGGATGCGCATCTATGCCGACGTGACGCAGGGCGCGGAACACATCGCGCTGATCAAGGGCGATCTGTCGGGCGACGACCCGGTGCTGGTGCGCATGCACACGCTCGATCCCATGCTCGATATCGTCGGCCTCGGCCCCAAGGGCCGCACGGCCGAGTTCGGCTGCGCCATGCGGGAAATCGCCCGCGAGGGGCGCGGCGCGCTGGTGCTGCTGCGCGATCTGCACATGAAGATCGCCACCGCCGACAGCGTGTCGCCGCACACGCTGCGGCAATACGGGCTGGGCGCGCAGATCCTGTCGTCGCTCGGGATCTCGAAGCTGATCCTGATGACCAATTCGCCCACGCCCAAGGTCGTGGGTCTGGAAGGGTACGGGCTGTCCATCGCGGGCACGCGCCGCATCCCCATGGAGGGCTGACATGGCCGGTTCGTCCCATTACACGCCGCCGGTGCCGGAATTCGACCGGCCGGTGAAACTGCTGATCGTCGTCGCCCCGTATTACCGCGACGTGGCCGACATGCTTCTGTCGGGGGCGGAGGCGGCGCTGAAGGCCGCCGGCGCCGACTGGGACGTGGTCGAGGTGCCGGGCGCGCTGGAAGTGCCCGCCGCGGTTCGGATCGCGCACCGGCAGTCCAATTTCGACGGCTTCGTCGCGCTCGGCTGCGTGATCCGGGGCGAGACGACGCATTACGAGACGGTCTGCAACGACAGCTCGCGCGGGTTGATGCTGCTCAATCTCGACGGGGCGTGCATCGGCAACGGCATCCTGACGGTCGAGACCCACGATCAGGCGGTCGTGCGGGCCGACCCGCAACAGCAGAACAAGGGCGGCGGCGCGGCCGAGGCGGCGCTGCATCTGGTCGCGCTCACCCGGAAATGGGGGCGCGAGACGCGGGGCGTCGGCTTCAAGCCCGGCACCTACCGCATCGCCGAGGAACAAGGGGAAGGGCCCGCCACCGCATGACGAACAAGCGGCAGATGAAATCCGCGGCACGGCTCTATGCGGTGCAGGCGCTGTTCCAGATGGAACAGTCCGGCCAGAGCGTCGACAAGGTCCGCGCCGAGTTCGAGACGCACCGCCTGGGCGCCGTCTATGACGGTGACGAGATGGCCGAGGCGGATCTCGACCTGTTCCGCCACCTGATCCACGAGGCGGTGAACTGGCAGGGCCGGATCGATCAGATGACCGACCGGGCGCTGGTGGCGAAATGGCCGATCGCGCGGATCGATCCGACATTGCGGGCGCTGTTCCGGGCCGCGGGGGCCGAGCTTGTGGCAAGTCCCACGCCGCCCAAGGTGGTCATCAGCGAATTCGTCGACATCGCGCGCGCCTTCTTTCCCGAGGGGCGCGAGCCGAAATTCGTCAACGCCGTGCTGGATCACATGGCGCGCGAGGCGCAGCCCGAGGCGTTCTGACCGGCCTCAGCCGGACCCGGACGTGACCAGCCGGTAATCCTCGAGCTCTTCGCGCAGCAGGATGTATATGCTGTCGGGCGGGGTCAGCAGGGCGGGCCGCATCAGGCGCAGATCGACGCCCATCTCCTCGAGATAGGCCATGACCTCGGCCTGGCCACGCTGGATGTCGGCAACGGCCAGAAAGGCGGGCAGTAGCGTGCTTTCGCCGAAATATTGTTGGTGGACGCCGACTTGTGCGCCGTCCTCGATGTGCCGTCTCACCCCGCCCGCAAGGATGAACGGACAGGCCGACAGACAGATGTCGTCGGCTGCCATCTGCGTCTCCAGACCCGCCGCGCGAATGCGGCGCCCGATCTCCAGCGCGTCGGCCACGTAGCCGCCGGGGCTGTCGAGGAAGACCGTGCTGGGCGCGGGCGACGCGGCATCCAGCATTTCGGCAAAGCGGAGCGCGTCGCCGGGGGCGATGGCGCCGGTCAGGCGCAGGATGCGGCGGTTGCCCAGGCTGCTGGCGGCGATGTCCAGACGGTCGGGCATGGCGTGGTCCAGGCGCAGCGGGCCGGTCTGCGGCCCGGTCGCCGTATCGGGCCGGTAGCGCCGCGTCTGGTCGCCGGGGCGCACGGGCTGGTCCAGCGGCGGCACATCGCGGCCGGCGGCCGGGCGGGGCAGGGTCCAGTTCAGATCGGCGGCGACGAGCAGCGCCCCCAGGGCGATCTGCGCGGCCAGGATCGCGCGGATCACGCCCGGCGCGGACCAGGCCGGGGCGCGCAGCCGTCTCATTCCGCCGATCCGCGATGCAGCGGTGTGGGCGCGGCGGCGGGCCGGCCGCGATCCGGCGGCGCCGGATCGGATGCAGGCCGGGACGCCCCGTCCTCGGGCTGCCGGGCCAGATCCACCTCGCGCGCGGCGATCAGCGCGGCCCGCAATTCCGCCAGGGTCATCGTCTCTTCCAGATCGGTGCCCTCGCGCGCGGCGCGGATGGCCGCCTGGGTGACGGCCAGGATGAAGACGAGCACCCCCGGCAGCAGGTCGATGGCGATGGCCCCGGCCCAGGAGGGCACGAAATCGCCCGCATAGCGGATCACGGCATCGGCCGCCGACAGGGGCGCATAGACGGTTTCGTCCGGCGGCGGCAGCGCGATCACCGCCTCGGCCGCCTGCCGCAGGGTCTCGGCCCGCTGGCCCAGCACTTCGAGCACCGAGGCGATGGTCGCCTCTTGGCCCGCCCGCATGTCTTCGGTCGCGCCGTCCAGCCGGGGCAGAACCACCGATGCCGCCAGATCCTGCGCGGCCCGCGCCACCAGCGGGGCGACGGAGAGCTGCCGAAGCTGCGCGATGATCCCCGCCAGGCGAACCGCCTCTTCCGAGAACTCGACGGACCGCGGCTCGATCCGGCCCCGTTCCACCGTCAGCGCGCGCATCCGGCTGAGGATCCGGTTGCCCTCGGTGAAGGCATCGGCGACGAGAGGCTCCTGCGCCGCAATCTGCGCTTCCAGCGCGGCGAGTTCCTCGGATTTCTGCCGCAGCAGCCGGAAGACCGCGCCGCGCCCGGCAAAGCCCGACAGATCGCCCGTCGCCTCCTGCTCGCTCAGATCCGCCAGGCCCTGCCGCACGCGCGCCACGTCGCGGCCCAGGCTCTGTGCGGCGATATCGTTGGCATGGGCGCGTTCCAGCGCGGCCTGATACTCCTGCACGGTCTCGGCCAGGTGCTGCTCGACCGCGGCCGCGCCCGCCAGGGCAGCGGCGTTGAGCCATGACGACATGGCGACGATGGCCAGCGAGCCCAGAACCGTCGCGACAAGCAGCCCGAGCCGCGCCGCCGCGGTCCTGACCGCCGGGACCAGCCGCATCAGGTAGGACCAGAAGACGAAAATCCCGACGGAAACCGCCGTGGAATAGGCCAGCGCGGCGAAGACGCTGAGCGCGCCGTTGTCGTCAAGCAGCGATGAGACGCCCAGATAGGTATAGATGCCGGATGCGGTGGCCAGCACCCCGAGCGCCGCCCCGCTCAGCCCGTCGAGCCAGCCGACATGCCCCTCAAGCTCCCGGGCGGTGCGCAGATCGCGGTCCTTGCCGCGGCTGCTCCGATGATCCCTCTCCATGCCGCGCCCCTCCGCCTTCACCGACATATGGTATCTGTTCCCAAGGGTGACCGCTATAGGCGGGTCGGCGCCGATCAACTGGTGGTGCCTCTAGGGAAGCGCTGCAATTTCTCGCAAATGTGCCTCTAATTAGCCTCAAAGCGGTGAGAGCAGTGAGGCGCACAACGATGCATACCAAATGCCCGATATAAAGAAGGCAACTATGGCAGATCACATCGCCGTCAATCCGACGGCCAGCGTTCCCGCGCATCTGAAGGGGACGCGCGCAGGGCTGTTCCACCTGCTGCGCGAAGCTCCCGCGGTGCCGCAGGAACGGCCGGTCGCGACAAAACCGAAACCCGCCCCGATCCCTGAAGAGGCATCGATCAACGCCCGTGTGTCGGCCCGGTTCCTGCCGCGCCTGCACGGCGTGGTGTCCGTCGCCACCGATCTGGTGCAGCCGCGCCGGATCGTCGCGAAAGGGCCGCCGCGTCAGACGGTCCGGTCCGATATCGCCGCGCCGGGGATCGGCGCGCCCGACACGTTCGTGTTCCGCCGGGCGGATCTGGACAGGGTGCTGAACTCGGTCTGATCCCGATCCTGCCCGATCCGCGCCGTCGCGGACCCCGGGACCCGGGTCAGAGAAAGCTCTGGGGATCGATGTCGATCGACAGCCGCATTCCGGTCGGCAGGCGGAACTGCGCCGCCCATTCGGCCAGGGCCGGTTGCAGTGGCGCGCCCTTGTCGGCCCGCACCAGCAGGCGCACCCGGTGTCGGCCCCGCACCCGGGCGATGGGGGCCGGGGCCGGACCGTAGACCTGGGCGCCGATCCGGCGCAGCCCGGCATCGGCGCGCGCCAAGCGGTTGCCCAGATCGAAGACCTGCGCGGCGTCGGGCGAGGACAGGATGATCCCCGCCATCCGCCCGAATGGCGGCACCCCCGCCGCCTGCCGCTCGGCCGCCTCGGCGCGCCAGAACGCCTCGTCGTCGCCGCCCAGGATCGCGCGGATCACCGGGTGTTCGGGCTGGAACGTCTGGAGCAGCGCCAGCCCCGGCCGCTCGGCCCGGCCGGCACGGCCCGCAACCTGGCGCATCAGCTGAAAGGTGCGCTCCGCCGCCCGCAGGTCAGACCCCTGCAAACCCAGATCCGCATCGATCACGCCCACCAGCGTCAGCAGGGGAAAGTTGTGCCCCTTGGCCACGATCTGCGTGCCGATGACGATGTCGGCCCCCCCGCGGGCGATCTCGTCGATCTGCGCCTTCATCGCCCGGGCGGAGCCGAACAGATCCGACGACAGCACGGCGATGCGCGCGCCGGGGAACAGTTCGGCCGCCTCCTCGGCCAGCCGTTCCACCCCGGGCCCCACCGGGGCCAGCCGGTCCTCGGCCGCGCAGGCGGGGCAGGCGGGGGGGACGGGGCGCGTCTCGCCGCATTGGTGGCAGACCAGCCGCTTGAGGAAACGATGCTCGACCATCCGCGCGTCGCAGTGCTCGCAGCCGATCTGATGGCCGCAGGCCCGGCAGATCGTCACCGGCGCATAGCCGCGGCGGTTGAGGAACAGCAGGCTCTGCTCCTTCCGGGCGATGCGGGCCGCGACCGCCTGGCGCAGGGTCGGCGAGATCCAGCGCGCCGCCGGCAGGTCCTCGGTTCGCATGTCGATCGCGCGCATCTCGGGCATCACCGCGGGGCCGAAACGCGCCCCCAGATCGACCCGCGCGTATTTGCCGGCCTCGGCATTGGCCCAGGTCTCCAGCGACGGGGTGGCCGAGGCGAGGACCACCTGCGCCCCGCAGATCGAGGCGCGCAGCACCGCCATGTCGCGGGCGTTGTAGAGCACGCCGTCCTCTTGCTTGTAAGACGTGTCGTGTTCCTCATCCACGACGATCAGGCCCAGGTCGCGGAAGGGCAGGAACAGGGCCGAGCGCGCGCCGACCACAAGATCGCATTCCCCTTCGCCGGTCATGCGCCACAATCGCCGCCTTTCGGTGGCGGTGACGCCGGAATGCCATTCCCCGGGCCGCGCGCCGAACCGGGCCTGAACCCGGGTCAGGAACTCGGCCGTCAGGGCGATTTCCGGCAGCAGGACAAGCGCCTGACGGCCCTGGCGCAGACATTCGGCGACCGCTTCCAGATAGACCTCGGTCTTGCCCGATCCGGTGACCCCGCGCAGCATCGTCGCCCCGTAGCGCCCGCTTGCCACCGCCGCGCGCAGCCGCGCCGCGCCGTCCTGCTGTTCGGGCGTCAGCGCCGGGCCCGGGCGATCGGGGGCGAGCCGCGGATAGGGCAGGTCGCGCGGGCTGTCCTCTTCCGCCACGGCGCCCTGCGTCACCAGCCCCTTGACCACCGACGGCGTCACGCCGGCGGCATCGGCCAGTTCCCGCAGCGTGAAGGCAAGCCCGCCCATGTCGCGCAGCACGTCCAGCACCCGGTGCCGGGCATCGGTCATCCGGTCGGGCTGCCCCTGGCCCAGCCGATAGACCTTGCGCATCGCGGGCGCGTCGCCCAGCCCCGGCGCCCGTGTCGCCAGCCGCAGCATCGCGTGCAGCGGTGTCAGCGTATAGGCGGCGGCGCGTTCCAGAAACTCGCGCAGTTCGTCCCGCATCGGCGCGGCATCCAGCACCCGCTCGGCCGGCTTCAGCCGTTCCTCGGCGACATCGCCCGCGCCCGGGCCCCATACGACGCCGATCACCCGGCGCGGGCCCAGGGGCACCCGCACGTAATCGCCGGTGACGCATCCGCCCTCGGGCGCGCGGTAATCCAGCAGGCGGTCCAGCGGCTGCGCCGTCAGCACGGCGATCCGGTCGCCTGCGGCGAAGGCCCCCGCAACGGTCATCGGCGCCCGTCCGCCCCGGCCGATTCCGTCCGGGCCGCGATAGGGCTTTCGGTGCTGCGGTCGCATGGTCTAGAAACGCGCCGGATCAGCCCAACAGCCACAGGACATCCCCCATGAAATTCTTCGTCGATACGGCCGACACCGATGCCATCCGCGATCTTCACGCGCTCGGCGTGGTGGACGGCGTGACCACCAACCCTTCGCTCGTGATGAAGTCGGGCCGCGATTTCAAGGAAGTCATTGCCGAAATCGCCGGAATGGTCGAGGGGCCGGTTTCCGCGGAAACCGTCGCGCTCGACGCCGATGGCATGATCGCCGAGGGGCGCGAACTGGCGAAGATCGCCGAAAACATCGCCATCAAGGTGCCGCTGACCTGGGACGGGCTGAAAGCCTGCAAGGCGCTGAGCGACGAGGGGCGGATGGTCAACGTCACCCTGTGCTTCTCGGCCAATCAGGCGCTGCTGGCGGCCAAGGCCGGGGCCACGTTCATCTCGCCCTTCATCGGCCGGCTGGACGACCTGAACCTCGACGGGATGGAGCTGATCCACGACATCCGCACCATCTACGACAATTACGGGTTCGAGACCGAGATCCTCGCCGCGTCGATCCGCAGCGCCAACCACATGAAGGACGCCGCCCTCGCCGGGGCCGACGTGGCCACCGCGCCGCCGGCCGTCATCCGGGCCATGGCGGCGCATGTGCTGACCGACAAGGGGCTGGAGGCGTTTTTGAAGGACTGGGAAAAAACGGGGCAGAAAATCGTCTGATCCTGCGCTATGCTTGCGCCCCAAGAGCAGGCGATCAATCGCCGGAACAAGGGGGCAGCATGGGCAAGTCGGCCATGAGCGTGGATGATCTGCGGGCGCAGATCATCTCGCAACCGGACGTTATTCTCGAGGATCTGGATGTCATGCGCGCGCTCGTCGCCGCGAACGAGCGGGCGATGGGCGACAACGTCGTCGATCTGCGCGGCGTGGCGATGGAGCGGCTGGAAGCGCGGCTGGACCGGCTGGAAGAGACGCATCGTTCGGTCATCTCGGCCGCCTATGACAACCTGGCGAGCACAAGCCAGGTGCATCGCGCGGTTCTCCACCTGCTCGAAGCGGCGGATTTCGGCGCGTTCCTGCACGGTTTGCAGACGGATGTGGCGGCGATCCTCCAGGTCGATTCGCTGCGCCTGGTGCTGGAGGCCGTGAGCGACGGCGAGGCCGCGGCGGCCGGACGGTTCGGCGACGTTCTGCTTCTGGCCGAGCCCGGTTTCATCGACACCTATCTGGGCCGGCGCGCCGACCGGCCCAGTCGGCAGATCGGGCTGCGGGCGCTCGACGGCGGCGACAGCCATGTCTACGGCGCCGAGGGGCAGTGGCTGCGATCCGAGGCCTGCCTGCGCCTCGATCTGGGCCGCGACCGGCTGCCCGGGCTTCTGGTGCTGGGGGCCGAGGATCGGCACCGGTTCTCGCCCAGCAGCGGGACCGACCTGCTGTCGTTCTTCGCCGGCGTGTTCGAGCGCAGCCTCAGACGCTGGCTGTCGTGATCCCGCCGGCGGCGAGCGATGCGCTGGACCGTTGGCTGGACGGCTTGAGCGCGCTCGACGGCGCGTCCGAGAACACCCGCACCGCCTATCGGACCGACCTTCTGGGCTGGCTGGCCTTCATGCAGCAGCATCTGGGCCAACCCATCGCGGTCGGGGCGATTGCCGGGATCGGCGTGCGCGACATGCGCGCCTGGATGTCCCACGAACGGGGGCGGGGCCTGTCCCCCCGGTCGCTGGCGCGGTCGCTGTCGGCGGTGAAGAGTTTCATTCGCTGGCTGGCCGAGCGCGAGGGCTTCGATCCCACCGCCATCCTGTCGGTCCGCGCCCCCAAGTTTCACAGCAAGCTGCCCCGCCCGCTGGCCGAGGATGCCGCGCGGGCCATGCTGGACAGGGTCGAGCTGCAGTCGCAGGAGGGCTGGATCGCCGCGCGGGATCTGGCGGTGGTCACGCTGCTCTACGGCTGCGGGTTGCGCATATCCGAGGCGCTGGGCCTGACCGGCGCCGCCCATCCTCTGCCGACCTCGCTGCGCATCCGGGGCAAGGGTGGAAAGGAGCGCCTGGTCCCGGTGCTGCCGGTCGCCCGGCAGGCGGTGGCCGATTACGTGGCCCTGTGCCCGCACGAACTGGGCGCCGATGCGCCGCTGTTCCGCGGCGCCCGCGGCGGTGCGGTGAATGCCCGGCAGATCAGGAAGGTCGTGGAACAGGCGCGGATGCAACTGGGCCTGCCCGCCACGGCGACGCCCCATGCCTTTCGCCACAGCTTCGCGACGCATCTTCTGAATGCCGGGGGCGACCTGCGGGCCATTCAGGAACTTCTGGGCCACGCGTCGCTGTCGACGACGCAGGCCTATACGTCGGTCGATGCGGCCCGGCTGATGGAGGTCTACGACCGCGCCCATCCCCGGGCCTGATCCGGTCCCGCGGCCGGCCGGGCCGCTGCTATCGCGGCTCGGCCAGGCGCCGGTGCATGGCGGCCAGGACGCTGTCGGGGATCAGCCCGGCGAATGCCGTCTGGATCTTGTTCATCACCCCGGGCGTGATGCCGGCCCGGCCCGCCTTCATCGCCTCGTAGCCCTTGCGCGCCACGTCCCGCGGATCGCCCTTGTCGGCCTCCGCGATCCGGGTGTCCCCGAGATCGGCATCGGCGAAGAAATCGCTCTCGGTCAGCCCCGGCATCAGGCAGGTGACGGTAACGCCGCTGTCGCGGGTCTCGTCCCGCAGCGCCGAGCACAGGCTGTCAACATAGGCTTTGCTGGCGTTGTAGATCGCGTGATAGCTGCCGGGTATGAATCCCGCGATCGAACCGGTCGCCAGAACCCGCCCCTGACCGCGGGCCTGCATCTTGCGCAGGACCCGGTGCAGCAGGGCGGTGGTTCCGGTGACGTTCAGTGCGATGACGTCCGCGATGTCGCGCCAGTCCTGTTCGACGAAGGAGTGGCCCAGCCCGCGCCCGGCATTGGCCATGACATGGTCCAGCGGCCGGTCGGCCACGGCCGACCACAGCGTATCGAGCCCCTGTTCGGTGGTCAGATCGGCAATCACCGTCTGCACCGTGGCCCCGCCGGCGCGCAGTTCCGCGGCCGCCGCTTCGAGCTTTTCGGCGCCGTCCGCGCACAGGATCACGGTGCTACCATCCTCGGCCGCGCATCGGGCAAGTTCGAGCCCGATGCCGCTCGACCCGCCGGTGATCAGGGCCGTCTTCGGTTCGCTCATGATTCCGCTCCTCGGTCATTCGGGGGGCAGGCGGGGGCGCCATGCCCCCGCGCGCGGTGTCACGCGGCCAGACCGGGCTTCAGCACGACCTTGGTCCAATCGTTCTGGTTGTTGCGGAAATTGTCGTATCCGCGCGGGGCCTCTTCCAGCGGAAGGCGGTGCGAGATCAGGAAGGTCGTGTCGATCTCGCCCTCTTCGATGCGGCGCAGAAGCTCTTGGACATAATGTTGAACATGCGTCTGGCCGGTCCGCAGTTGCAGCCCCTTCTCCATCAGGGCGCCCAGGGGGAACTTGTCGAGAAAGCCGCCATAGACGCCTGGCATCGAGATCCGCCCGCCCTTGCGCACGGCCATGATCGCCTCGCGCAGGGCATGGCCGCGATCGGCGCCGAAGCCGACCTTCTGCTTGACGGTGTCGAACACGTTGTCGATGGCGAATCCGTGGCTCTCCATCCCGACCGCATCGATCACCGCGTCCGGGCCGAAGCCGCCCGACATCTCCATCAGGGCCTCCAGGACATGGGTCTGGGTGAAATCGATCGGCTTGGCGCCAAGCCGGCGGGCCAGTTCCAGCCGACGGGGATAATGATCGATTGCGATCACCTGATGCGCGCCCATCAGCAGCGCCGACTGGATCGCGAACAGCCCCACGGGACCGCAGCCCCATACCGCGACGGTATCGCCCTCTTCGATGTCGGCCTGTGCAGCGCCCTGCCAGCCGGTGGGCAGGATGTCGGACAGAAACAGCACCTGTTCGTCGTCCAGCCCGTCGGGGATGACGATGGGCCCCACATCCGAGAAGGGGACGCGCACGTATTCCGCCTGTCCGCCGGGATAGCCGCCGGTCAGGTGCGAATACCCGAACAACCCCGACAGCGCCTGACCGTAGAGCGGCTCGGTCAGATCCTGCTTTTCGGCCGGATTGGAATTGTCGCAGGCGGAATACTGGTGCTTCATGCAGTGAAAGCACTGGCCGCAGGAGATGGTGAATGGGACCACGACCCGCTGCCCCTTCTGCAGGGTGCTGTCGGGGCCGGTATCCACGACCCGGCCCATGAATTCGTGGCCCAGGATGTCGCCGGCCATCACGCCGGGGATGACCCCGTCATACAGGTGCAGGTCCGATCCGCAGATCGCGGTGGCCGTCACCTCGATGATGGCATCGCGGGGATTGACGATCTCGGGGTCGGGCACGGTGTCGACGCGAACGTCGTGCTTGCCGTGATAGGTCAGTGCGCGCATGGCGGGCCTCCTCAGGCGGCTTTGCGGTTTCGGCTGGTGGTGATCTCGCCGGTTTCCAGCCACATCTTCAGGCGCTTCAGATCGCGCCTGGCCTGAATCGCCGGTTCGTTCTGGAACAGCTTGGCGGCCAGCTGGCCCAGGCGGCCCCCTGGCGGAACGTAGGAGATGATGGCCGTGACCTCGGTTCCGCGCCCGCCAGGGGCGTCGCGGAATTCCACCTTGCCGCGGGTCTCGATGTCGCTGTCGGGCGTCGATTCCCAGGCGATGACCTCGTCGGGTTTGTCATGGACGATCCGGCTGCGGATCGTCACCGTCTCGCCGCCCGGGGCCGAAACGGTCCAGACATGGCCCTCGGCCGATTGCTCGACCCGGTCGACGTTCTCCATCACGTCGGCGAGGTTCGAGAAGTCGCGCCAGTAGGCGTAGACCTCGGATCGCGGGCGGGCGATGGTGACGGTGCGGCCCTCGACCGCATACCGCCCGAAGCGCGCGCGCCTGGCGGTGCGGCCCGGTGCCGCGTCGCCGGGCCGGCGCGTCAGCCCGTCCCGGTCGCCGAGGCCGCGGGCAAAGTAGATGACCGCCGCGCCTGCCGCCGCGGCCAGGAAGAGCGCGGCGCCGGTCGTCCGGGCCGGTCGCCGCGATGTCTCGGATGGCTGTCGTTCCATGGCTGGTCCTCCTGCCGTTGTCCTGATCCGAACAAGCGCGCAGGCCGAGTGTTCCAGCCGGAAGGAACGCCGAGAGCAAAGCCGCCGGCGGCGGCTGCGTGCGTTTCATGTGCCAAGGAGGATGGTACCGCCTCCCCGGCTCGAACGGGGGACCCCCAGATCCACAATCTGGTGCTCTAACCAACTGAGCTAAGGCGGCACGCGATGCGGATTTACCCACCCGCGTCCGCGATTGCAAGGCCCGCAGGCCCGGGCGGGGCGGAAAGCGGGCCGGCTTGTCAGCGGCCGTGGCTGGCGATAGGTGCGGCGGATCACAATCTGGGACGAGACGATGGGTATCGACAAGGAAAGCGACATCTCGGCCAACCTTCAGATCGGGCCGACCACCCTGGGCATGGTGCGGATCTATGTCGAGGGCGACGGCCTTGAACTGCCGCTGGATTTCGAGCCGGACGAGGCCGACGAGATCGCGGACGAGATCAAGGCGGCCGCGGCACGGGCGCGCGAGATGGGCGCGTCGCAACCGGGCGGCGGCAAATCCGGCCCCGGCAAGCCCGGCGGGACCCGCCAGGGCGGCGGCAAGCCGGGCGCCGACCGGGGCCGGCGCTAGGGGCGGCGCGGGCCGGCTGTCCCGCGCGGCAGGCGGCCTATCCGGCCAGCGCCACGCCGGGATCGCGCGCCGCGTGCCAGCGCAGAGCGGCGTGCCGCGCGAATTTCTGCACCAGCGCCTTGCGCCGCGCCCCGGCCAGCCGGGTCTCGGTCGGCAGCCGCAGGATCTCGGCGTCGTAGCAATCGGCAAGGATCAGGCCGGTATCCTCGGGCAGCAGCTCGACCGGGAACGCCTCGTCCACCGCCCAGAAATAGCGGTCGCACCATTCCAGATACCCCTGCCATTTGCGGTCCGAGGTGAAATCCGCGCGGCTGGACTTGCATTCGACGATCCACAACTCGCCCCGGGGGCCCAGGGCCATGACATCGACGCGCAGGCCGGGCGCCGGGCGGAATTCCTCGACCGTCGCGAAATCGCGCGCCAGCAGGTGCCGGCAGACGCCCCGCGCCAGAAGCTGGCCGGGACGCGGATCGGTAGGGGGCGTGTCAGGCATGGTGCGATCTTGAACAAATCGCGAACCCTTGGCAAGGTCATCCGCCTGGCGCGTCACCGGGAACGAAGTGCCTTCGCCCCCCTTGTCTGGCGGCCCGGGCCGGCCTATCTGCGGGCGGTGACGGGCACTGCCCTTCCCGTGAAGGGGAAAATTCCGGTGGCCTTACTCAATTCCGAGGGAGCTGGCTCTGCGCGGATCCTGGTTCGTGTACCTGGCGCCCACCTGTATCAACAGGTCCTCGGGAATTTCGAAGACCCCACGGTCGTGGCGGTCCCGTCGCTTTCCGCCTGCATGGCCGGCGCGCCCCCGATTGCGGGGCGCGCGCCCTGACATGAGCGGCTCGTCCCCATTGTCGCGCGGGTGCCGGGTGGTGTATGGGCGTCGGGCGGTCCGTCTGCCGGCGGACGCTGCTTAGCGGCCCGCTGCCGATCATCGTGATCCCTGCGCGGTCGTCCGGGGCGGAACATGCGGATCATCGCGCTTCACGACGCACGGCATCTGCCGATCTGGCAACGCCCGCAGACCCTGCTGCTGGTCATGGCCTTCGCCATGCCCCTTGCCTTCGCCACATGGTCCGCGCTGCTGAACAACTTCGTGATCGAGGCGGCGGGCTTTACCGGGGTCGAGATCGGCTGGCTGCATACGGTGCGCGAGATCCCCGGCTTCCTGGCCGTGGGCGTGATCGCCCTGATCCTGTTCATGCGCGAACAGGTGCTGGCGGTGGTGGCGCTGGCCCTTCTGGGGGCGGCGACGGCGGTGACCGCGTTCTTTCCCAGCTTGGCCGGCCTGCTGACGGTGACGATGCTGTCGTCGATCGGATTTCACTACTACGAGACGGTGAACCAGTCGCTGCAATTGCAATGGATCGACAAGGCCCGCGCCCCGCAGACCCTGGGCTGGATCGTCGCGGTGGGCTCGGCCGCGTCGCTGATCAGCTACGGCCTGCTGGTGGTCACGTGGAAGGCGTTCGATCTGAGCTATGCCTTCGTCTACATGACGGCGGGCGGGGCGACATTGCTGATCGCGCTGGTCTGCGCCTTCGCCTATCCGCAGTTCGAGGCGCCGAACCCGCAGGTCAAGCGCATGGTGCTGCGCCGGCGATACTGGCTGTATTACGCGCTGCAATTCATGTCGGGCGCGCGCCGGCAGATATTCACAGTCTTCGCCGCCTTCATGATGGTCGAACGCTTCGGCTTCGAGGTGCATCAGGTCACGGCGCTGTTTCTGGTGAACTTCCTCGCGAACATGATCTTCGCGCCGCTGATGGGGCGGGCGGTCGCGCGGTTCGGCGAACGCAACGCGCTGATGTTCGAGTATGTCGGGCTGATGGCGGTCTTCCTGCTGTATGGCGGGATCTACGCCTTTGGCTGGGGCGTGGCGCTGGCGGCGGCGCTGTATGTCATCGACCATCTCTTCTTCGCCCTGGCCTTCGCGCTGAAGACCTATTTCCAGAAGATCGCCGATCCCGGCGACATCGCCCCAACCGCGGCGGTGGCCTTTACCATCAACCACATCGCGGCCGTCTTCCTGCCCGCGCTTCTGGGGTATCTGTGGATCACCGCTCCGGGCGGCGTCTTCGCGCTGGCCGCGGTGATGGCCGGCGTCTCGCTGGTTCTGGCGGGGCTGATCCCGCGTCACCCGGCGCCGGGGAACGAGACGATCTTTGCCCGCGCCGCCGCCACCGCCGCCGAGTGACCGGCGCCCTGCCTTGACGGCCGGACGGCGCGGCACTAGGGCGGCGGGCGACCCATCGGGAGAGCCGCAATGACCACCTTCACCGCCCTGACCACCCTGCCGGGCAAGGACGCCGCCGAGGCGTTGGGCGAGGCGCTGGAGGAACTCGACCCCGCCCCGACGGGGGTCGGCGTGTTCGAGATCGAGGACGGCTCGGGCCTGTGGGAGGTCGGCGGCTATTTCGAGGCCGCGCCCGACGACACCGCGCTGGCGCTTCTGGCGGCGGCCTATGGCGCGCGCGCCTTCGCCGTCTCGCAACTGCCCGAGACCGACTGGGTGGCCAAGGTGCGGCGCGACCTGACCCCGGTCGAGGCCGGCCGCTTCTTCGTCTATGGCAGCCACGACGCCCACCGCGTGCCCGAGGGGCGCGTGGCGCTGCTGATCGAGGCGGCGATGGCTTTCGGCACCGGCCATCACGGCACGACCCAGGGATGCCTGCGCGCGCTCGACCGGCTGATCGGCCGGGGCGTCGCGGCGCGCAACGTTGCCGATATCGGCTGCGGCACGGCCGTGCTGGCGATGGCTGCGGCGCGGGTCTGGCCCGATCCCGTCCTGGCCTCGGACATCGATGCCGTGGCGGTCGAGGTGGCCGAGGCGAATGTCCGCGTCAACGGGCTGGAGGGGCGGGTGCGCTGCGTCGAGGCGGCGGGATTCGATCACCCCGACCTGCGGGACGCCGCGCCCTTCGACCTGGTCTTCGCCAACATCCTGAAGGGTCCGCTGGTCGAGCTTGCGCCGGACATGCGGGCCCATCTGGCACCGGGCGGCTACGCGATCCTGTCGGGGATCCTGAACGACCAGGCCGATGAGGTGGTCGCGGCCTACGCGGATCACGGCTTTTCCGTCGATCACTCCGAAAAGATCGGCGACTGGACCACCCTGACGCTGCGCCGCTAGGGCCGCGCGCGATCGGTCAGCGGCGGAGGCCGCCGGCGATGTCGGTCCGGCTCAGCCCCACATCGTGAAGCTGCTGGTCCGACAATCGCGCCAGAACCGCGCGGGTGATCCGCCGTTCGTTCCAGTTCACCAGGGCCAGGCGGCAGCGGCCGAGGGCACGGCGCAGGCGGCCGGATCCGGATGCGGACAGGGTCGGGCGGGCGGGGGCGACATAGGTCATTGCGGGAACTTCTTCGATCGAATGGTGACGATGGGTGAGCGGCCGCTCGCACGGCCGAGACCGCCGCGAGCTATGCCGGCGCGCTGCCCGCGACAAGCCGCAGTCTTTGCATGGGAACCCTGCATCCGGCGCATGACGGGCCGGCGCGGTCCCGGCGCACCCGGCCCGGCATGCGCGGGGCCGGGGCGTGCGGTCCGGGGGCTTGGCGTATGTTCGCCTTTCGTGCTAGTCCTGACGGAAAGCGAAAAGAACGGGCAGGCACATGCGGGTATTCGGGATCGATCCGGGGCTTCGGCGCCTGGGCTGGGGTGTGATCGACGTGGCCGGAAGCCGCCTGAGCCACGCCGCCAATGGCGTCTGCCTGTCGACGGGCGACGACCTTGCCTACCGGCTGCTCAGCCTTCACCGGCAGCTCGCCGCGCTGCTTGTCGAGTTCAGCCCGGACACGGCCGCGATCGAACAGACCTTCGTCAACCGCGACGGGGCGGGCACGCTGAAGCTGGGGCAGGCGCGGGGTGTCGCGCTGCTGGCCGTGGCGCAGGCGGGGCTTGCGGTGGGTGAATACGCGCCCAACGCGGTGAAGAAGACGGTCGTCGGCGTCGGCCATGCCGACAAGCGCCAGGTCGAACACATGGTGCGGATGCAGCTTCCGGGGGCCGATATCGCGGGCGCCGATGCCGCCGACGCGCTGGCCATCGCCATCTGCCACGCCTTCCACCGGCAGACGGCGGATCGGCTGGCAAGGGCGGTGTCATGATCGGCAAGATTTCCGGCCGGATCGACTATCGCGGCGCCGATCATGTGCTGATCGACGTGCGCGGCGTCGGCTACCTTGTCCATGTCTCGGACCGCACGCTGATGGCCCTGCCGCGCGTGGGCGAGTTCGCGTCGCTCTATACCGACCTTCTGGTGCGCGAGGATCTGCTGCAACTCTTCGGCTTCCTCTCGCCGGTCGAGAAGGAATGGCACCGCCTGCTGATGGGGGTGCAGGGGATCGGCGCCAAGGCGTCGATGGCCATTCTGGGCGCGCTCGGCCCCGACGGGGTGGGGCGGGCCATCGCCCTGGGCGACTGGGCCGCCGTCAAGGCCGCGCCGGGCGTCGGACCGAAGATCGCGCAGCGCGTGGTGAACGAGCTGAAGGACAAGGCCCCGGCCGTCATGGCCATGGCCGGCCCGGTCACGGCCGGGCCGCTCCCGGCGCCGATCTCCGGTGACGGCGATGTTCTGGAACCCGCCATGGCCGGGGCGCCGTCCGCCCCGGCGAATGCGGCCAGCGCCGCGCAGCCCGAGGCCATGTCGGCGCTGGCCAATCTGGGCTATCCGCCGGCCGAGGCCGCACGGGCCGTGGCCGAGGCGCTGGCCGAAATCCCTCAGGCCGAGACGCCCGACCTGATCCGCGCCGCCCTGCGCCGGCTGGCGCCGAAAGGATAAGCCATGGCCTCGCCCGATCCGACGCTGCGCCCCGACCGCCTGCCCGAGGACGACCGCGCCCTGCGGCCCCAGGCGCTGGACGAATTCGTCGGTCAGGCCGAGGCGCGGGCGAACCTCAAGGTGTTCATCGAAAGCGCCCGGATGCGCGGGCAGGCGATGGACCACGCGCTGTTCCACGGGCCGCCGGGCCTGGGCAAGACGACGCTGGCGCAGATCATCGCGCGCGAACTGGGTGTGAACTTCCGCATGACCTCGGGGCCCGTCCTGGCCAAGGCCGGCGACCTGGCGGCGATCCTCACCAATCTCGAGGCGCGCGACGTCCTGTTCATCGACGAGATCCACCGCCTCAACCCGGTGGTGGAAGAGGTGCTCTATCCGGCGATGGAGGATTTCGAGCTGGATCTGGTCATCGGCGAGGGGCCGGCGGCCCGTACCGTCCGGATCGAGCTTCAGCCCTTCACGCTGGTCGGGGCGACGACCCGTCTGGGGCTGCTGACCACGCCGCTGCGCGACCGGTTCGGCATTCCGGTGCGGCTGCAATTCTACACGGTCGAGGAACTGCACAGGATCGTCACCCGCGGCGCCCGGCTTCTGGGTATCGCGGTCGAGGAGGAGGGCGCGCACGAAATCGCCCGCCGCGCCCGCGGCACGCCCCGCATCGCCGGCCGCCTGCTGCGCCGGGTGGTCGATTTCGCGCTGGTCGAGGGCGACGGCCGGCTGACCCGCGCCATCGCCGACATTGCGCTGACGCGCCTGGGGGTCGACGATCTGGGTCTGGACGGCGCCGACCGGCGGTATCTGCGGCTGATCGCGGAAAGCTATCAGGGCGGCCCCGTCGGGGTCGAGACCCTGTCGGCGGCGCTGTCGGAAAGCCGCGACGCGCTGGAAGAGGTGATCGAGCCCTATCTGTTGCAGCAGGGTCTGATCCAGCGCACGCCCCGGGGCCGGATGCTGGCGCCGGCGGCATGGCGGCATCTGGGGCTGGCCCCGCCGCGCGCAGCGGGGCAGAGCGATCTGTTCGGCAAGTGACCGCCGCTTGAGTTCCGCGCCGCCCGGCGCTACGCCCCCGCCATGACGCCCGACGACGTGACCCGCCTGTTCACCCGCTCTGACGGAAGCTATGCCTTCGCCCGCTGGAACCGGCCCCTGGCGCCGGTGGTGTTCGGGGTCGAGGATCGGACCCTCGGCGCGGTCAAGGGCGCGTATGAGGCGGTGGCGCGTCTGGCGGGGCTGGACCTGGCCCAGACCGATCCCGAACTGGGCGCCAACCTGATGACCTTCTTCTTTCGCGACTGGGACGAGCTGCGCCACGTGCCGGATCTGGACCGGCTGATCCCGGATCTGGCCGACACGGTCGCGCGGCTGGAATCGGCCGGCGCCGCACGCTACCGGATGTTCCGGTTCGATCCCGACGGCGCGATCCGGGCCGCGTTCCTGTTCGTGCGCATGGATGCGGCCTCGGCCCGGCTCGCGGCCCGCGATCTGGCCCTGGCCGAGGCCGTGCAGGCGGCGCTGCTCTGGTCCGAGCGGGCCTTTGCCGACCGGTCGCCGCTGGCGGCGCTGCCGGACGGGTCGTGCATCCTGCGCCCCGAGATCGCGCAGGTGATCCGCGCCGCATACGATCCGGTCATGCCCGTCGCCGCCACCGATCCCGGCCATGCGCTGCGCCTGGCAGCGCGGCTGGAACCGCCGGCATGACCCATCGCTTCCCGCTGCGGGTCTATTACGAAGACACCGATCTGGGCGGCATCGTCTATCACGCCAACTACCTGCGCTTTACCGAGCGCGCGCGCAGCGAGTGGGTCGAGGCGATGGGCATCGACCAGATGCGGCTGAAGGACGAGACCGGCACCGTCTTCGCCGTCCGGCGAATCGAGGCCGATTTCCTGGCGCCGGCGCGCCTGGGCGACCGGCTGGTCGTGGAAACGGCGGTGGCGGACCGGGCCGGGGCGCGCATCGTGCTGGACCAGATCGTGCTGCGCGACGGTGTGGCGCTGTTCCGCGCCCGGGTGACGCTGGCGGCGATGGGGCCGTCGGGCCGGCCGGTGCGCCTGCCGCCGGCGCTGCGCGGGCCGGGCTGACCCGCGCCGATTGGCGGAATGTCGCCCTGACGCGGTTGTGTTGGCTTTCCCTCTTAAAGACCGGTAGAATGCGGCGTAATGAGCGCCGAGCAACGGCCGTCGCGGAAGAGCAGTAATCCTATGGAAACCGAAACGATTGCGCTGGCGCAGCAGATCGACTTTTCGATGTGGGCGCTTTTCGCCCGCGCCACGCTGACCGTCAAGCTGGTGATGGTGCTTCTGATCGTGGCCTCGTTCTGGGCCTGGGCGATCATCGTCCAGAAGCACATCGCCTATCGCAATGCCCGGCGCGAGGCAGCCGCCTTCGACCGCGCCTTCTGGTCGGGCGAACCGCTGGACGAACTGTACCAGCAGGTCGGCCCGGACCCGTCGGGGCGGGCCGAGGCCGTCTTTGTCGCTGGCATGACCGAATGGCAGCGCAGCCACCGGCAGGACGGGGGCCTGATCCCCGGCGCGCAGAGCCGCATCGACCGGTCCATGGATGTGGCCATCGCCCGCGAGGCCGCCGAGCTTGAGCGCGGTCTGCCCTGGCTTGCGACCGTCGGATCGACGGCCCCCTTCGTCGGGCTGTTCGGCACGGTCTGGGGCATCATGCACGCCTTTGTCGAGATCGCCCGCGCCCAGAACACCAACCTGGCCGTGGTCGCGCCCGGCATCGCCGAGGCGCTTCTGGCGACGGGTCTGGGGCTGCTGGCCGCGATCCCGGCGGTGATCTTCTACAACAAGCTCTCGGCCGATAGCGGCCGGATCGTGGCCGGCTACGAAAGCTTCGCCGACGAATTCTCGACCATCCTCAGCCGGCAACTGGATAGCTGAGATGGGGGCCGGGGTCATCGCGAAGGAGACGGGATCGCGGCGGCGGCGGGGCAGGGGGCGCGCTCGTCCCATGGCCGAGATCAACGTCACGCCCATGGTCGACGTGATGCTGGTGTTGCTGATCATCTTCATGGTCGCGGCGCCGCTTCTGACGGTGGGGGTTCCGGTGGAACTGCCCAGGACGGCGGCCGAGGCGCTGCCGATCGAGCAGGAAGAGCCGCTGACCGTGACGCTGACGGCGGACGGGCGCGTCCTGCTGATGGATAACGAAACGGAATCGGCGGATCTTCTGGGGCAGTTGCAGGCCATCGCGGCCGAGCGGACATCCAAGAAGATCTATCTGCGGGCCGACGGCTCGATCCCCTATGAAAGGGTGGTGCAGGTCATGGGCGCCCTGAACTCCGGCGGCTTCACCGAGATCGGCCTGGTCACCGATACGGGCGGTCCGCGGCTCGACGGCCGGGACGGGTAAGGCCCGAGTTGCGGACCGGCTATTACATCTCGGGGGCGGGGCATCTGGTGCTGATCGCCTTCGTGCTTTTCGGGGGGCTGTTCCGCAGCGCGCCGCCGCCGCCGCCCGATACGGCCAGCGTCTCGATCCTGTCGCCCGAGGATTTCGCCGCGCTGACGGCGCCCGAGCAGGCGCCCGAGGTGCAGCCCGCGGCTCCGGCCGCGGCCCCGCCCGCCCCCGCGTCCGAAACCGCCCCGCCGCCGCCGGCACCCGACAGCGCCGCGCCGCGCTCGCGCCCTGCGCCCGCTGCCGAAACGCCCGCGCCGCCCGATCCGGCGCCCGAAGAGATTCCGCAACTTGTGCCCGAGGCCGATGTGAGCGATGCGCCGCCGGACGTGCCCGCGCCGCCGCCATCGACCCAGGACGCGCCGCCCACCCGGCTCGAGGCCGCGCCGCGCCGGGCGCCGCGCGTGGCGCCGCAGGCCGCGCCGCCGCCCCCGCCCGAGGCGGAAACCGCCCCCGTCACGACCGAGACCACCGCGCCCAGGCCGGTGGAGCAGCCCGAGCGCGTGGTCGAGGAAACGCCGCAGACCGTGCCCGAAGAGGCCACGACCGAGATCGTGACCGAGGCCGAGGCGCCGGCCCCCGCGGCGCCCGAAAGCTCGACCCGGCCGCGTGCGCGCCCGCCGCGCCCGAGCCGCGTGGCCGAAACGCCCGTGCCGCCGACGCCGGAACCGCCGCAGCCCGAACCCGCCGCGGAACAGGCGCCCGAGCCCGACGCCCCGCAAACGCCGCCCCAGGTCTCCGAGGCGACATCGGACGCGGTCGCCGACGCCCTGGCCGAGGCCCTGTCGGGCAGCCAGGCCACCGCGCCCTCGGCCGATATCCCGCGCGGCCCGCCGATGACCCAGGGCGAACGCGACGCGCTGCGGGTGGCGGTGCAGCAATGCTGGAACGTCGGCAGCCTGAGCAGCGAGGCCCTGCGCACCACCGTCGTCGTCTCGGTCGAGATGTCGCAGGACGGGCGGCCCGATTCGGGGTCGATCCGCATGGTCTCGTCCTCGGGCGGGGGCGAGGCGGCGAAACAGGCTTTCGAGGCGGCCCGGCGCGCGATCATCCGCTGCGGTGCCAACGGCTATGACCTGCCGGCGGAAAAATACGCGCAATGGCGCAATGTCGAGATCACCTTCGATCCCGACCGGATGCGGCTGCGCTAGCCGATGGCGGCAAGCGCGCTATTGAATGACAGGGCACGATCGGCCGAGTCGTGCGTTCGGGACCTGTACGCGCAGGGCCCCCGACGGACGACCCGGCACGAACGGCCCCGGCCGAACCGGCCCAAGACGAGGACGAGGACCGAATGAGACCCTTCCGCCTGCTCACCCTGGCCCTGCCGCTGATCGCGGCCGCCTTCGCCACGGCCCTGCCGGCCCGCGCCCAGCAAGAGGGCGTCGAACCGCTGCGCATCATCATCACCGAAGGGGTGATCGAACCGCTGCCCTTCGCGCTGCCCACCTTCGTGGCCGAGACCGGCGGCGCCCAGGAATGGGCGCAGCGGATCACGCAGGTGGTGGCCGACGATCTGGTGGGGACGGGCCTGTTCCGGCGCATCCCGCAGGAGGCCTTCGTCACGAACGTCACCAGCTTCACCGACAGCGTGACCTATGCCAACTGGAAGACGATCAACGCGCAGGCCCTGATAACCGGCGCGGTCTCGGCCGGGCCTGACGGGCGTATCACCGTCAAGTTCCGCCTGTTCGACGTCTTCGCCGAGAACCAGCTCGGCGAGGGGCTGCAATTCGCCGGCACGCAATCGTCCTGGCGCCGGATCGCGCACAAGGTGGCGGATGCCGTCTATTCCCGGATCACCGGCGAGGGCGGCTATTTCGACAGCCGCGTGGTCTTCGTCGCCGAGAGCGGCCCCAAGGACGCGCGCCAGAAGCGGCTGGCGGTGATGGATTACGACGGCGCGAACGTCCAGTATCTGACCGATGCCTCCTCGATCGTGCTGGCGCCGCGCTTCTCGCCCGATGGCGGCCGCATCCTCTATACCGGCTACGAGACGGGCTTTCCCAAGATCTACGAACTCGACATCGGCACGCTCGCGCGCACGCCCCTGCCGGTCCCGACCGAGGCGATGAGCTTCGCCCCCCGCTATGCGCCAGACGGCCGCACGGTGATCTTCTCGCTGGCCCAGGGCGGCAATACCGACCTCTACCGGATGCGTCCGGGGGGGCAGCCCGAACGGCTGACGACGGCGCCGTCGATCGAGACCGCCCCCAGCTATTCGCCCGATGGCAGCCAGGTCGTCTTTGAGAGCGACCGTTCCGGCACGCAGCAGCTCTACGTCATGCCGGCGGGCGGGGGCGAGGCGCGTCGCATCAGCTTCGGCGAGGGGCGCTATGGCACGCCGGTCTGGTCGCCGCGCGGCGACATGATCGCCTTCACCAAGCAGAACAAGGGCCGGTTCCATATCGGCGTCATGCGCACCGACGGGTCGGAAGAGCGGCTGCTGACCGCGTCGTTCCTGGATGAGGGGCCGACCTGGGCGCCGAACGGGCGCGTGATTATGTTCATGCGGGAATCGGCCGGCTCGGCCGGGGAATCGGCGCTGTATTCGGTCGATATCTCGGGGCGCAACCTGCGACGCGTTTCGACCGAGGGGGCCGCTTCGGATCCGGCCTGGTCGCCGCTGCTGCCCTGATGCGCCGTTCCCAAAGCCGCTGGCCGGTGTTAACCTCCGCCTCCGAAGGGCAGTCGAACCAGAACAGGACCTGTGAATAGATGAACCACCTCGGCAAAGCCGCGCTGCTGACAGTCACGCTCGCCCTCGGGGCCTGCGCCAACGCGAACCGTTTCGGACCGGGCGGCGCCGGGGCCGGCGCCGGTGCGGGCGGTCTGAACGGCATGAACGGCGGCGGTATCTCGACCTCGGCCCTGGCGCCCGACAGCCCGGCCTATTTCAAGGAAACCATCGGGGACCGCGTGCTCTTTGCCGTCGACCAGTCGACACTGACGCCGCAGGCCCAGGCGACCCTGGCCGCCCAGGCGGGATGGCTGCGCAGCAACCCGTCCTATACCGCCATAGTCGAAGGCCATGCCGACGAACAGGGCACGCGCGAATACAACCTGGCCCTGGGCGAGCGCCGGGCCAATTCCGCGCGCGACTATCTGGTCAGCCAGGGCGTGCCGTCGGGCCGGCTGCGGACGGTGAGCTACGGCAAGGAGCGCCCCATCGCGGTGTGTTCCGAGGAATCCTGCTATGCGCAGAACCGCCGCGCGGTCACGGTTGTCGCGGCGGGATTCGGCAGCTGACGCGATGATCCGTCCCGCCCTTGTCCTTTCGCTGGCCCTGCTGGCTGCGCCGCCGCTCCAGGCGCAGCAGGGCGACGAGACGCTGGCCGATATCCGGCAGGAACTCGCCGTGCTTCTGACCGAGGTGCAGAAGCTCAAGCGCGAATTGTCGACCACCGGCGCGCCGGGGACCAATCTCGCCGGGACCTCGGCCCTGAGCCGTATCGACGCGATGGAGGCCGAGCTGGGCCGCCTGACCAACAAGACCGAGGAGATGGAGCATCGCATCACCCGCGTCGTCGAGGATGGGACCAACCGGATCGGCGATCTGGAATTCCGCATCTGCGAGGTTGAGCCGGGCTGCGATGTCGGCAAGCTGGGCGAGACGCTGCCGCTTGGCGGCGGGAGCGGCGGCGCCGGTGGGCGGGCGGCGCCCGCGCCCCGGGTCGAGCCGGGGCAGGGCGGCGGCGGTCCCGAACTGGCGGTGGGCGAACAGGCGGATTTCGATCGGGCGAAGGAGGCCCTCGATTCCGGTAGCTTTCGCAGCGCCGCAGAGCTCTTTGCGACCTTCACCCAGACCTATACGGGCGGCCCGCTGACCGCGCAGGCCCAGTTCTACCGCGGTCAGGCGCTCGCCCAGCTCGGCGAGCCGAAGGAGGCCGCGCGCGCCTATCTCGACAGCTTCTCGGGCCAGCCCGCCGGTCCGGTCGCGCCCCGGGCGCTGCTGGAACTGGGGCTGAAGCTGGACGAGCTTGGCCAGCGCCCGGATGCCTGCGTCACCCTGACCGAGGTGACGAGCCGCTTTCCCGACAGCGATGCCTCGGTCGCGGCACAGACAGCGCGGGCCAGCCTCGGCTGCTCGTGACGCCCGAGGGGGCCTTTGCGCGGGCAATGGCCGATCTGATCGCGCAGTCCCGCCCCGCCGCCATCGGCCTCGCCGTCTCGGGCGGGGGGGATTCCATGGCACTGATGCAGATGGCGGCCCGGGCCGGGCTCGGCACGCCGCTGCGCGTCGTGACGGTCGATCACGGGTTGCGCGACGGGTCGGCCGACGAGGCGCGGCAGGTCGGCCGGGAGGCGGCGGGGCTGGGGCTCGCGCACGAGACGCTTCGCTGGCAGGGCTGGACCGGGCGCGGCAACCTTCAGAATATCGCCCGCCATGCCCGGCGCCGGCTGATCGGAGACTGGGCGCGGCGCAGCGGCTGCGCCCTGATCCTGACGGGCCATACGCTGGACGACCAGGCCGAAACGCTGCTGATGCGTCTGGCGCGCGGCTCGGGCGTCGACGGGCTGGGCGGCATGGCCCCGCTGCGGCGGGAACGGGATCTGTTCTGGGGGCGACCCCTGCTGTCGGTGCGCCGCGCGGCCCTGCGCCACTGGCTGCGGCAGCACGGGCTGGGCTGGATCGACGATCCGTCCAACGACGACGCCCGTTTCGACCGGGTCCGCGCCCGGCAACTGGCCGGGACGCTGGCCGATCTGGGGCTGTCGGCCGAACGGCTTGCCGGGATGGGCGAGCATATGCGCGCGGCGCGCCGGGTGCTGGATGCCGCGGCCGGGGCGCTGGCCGCCCGGGCGGTGCGGCAGGCGGCGGGCGACCTGCTGATCGACCGCGCCGCGCTTGCCGGGGCGGAGGCCGAGACCCGGCACCGGCTTCTGGCCGCCGCCCTGGGCTGGATCTCGGGGCGGTCCTATCGCCCGCGCTTCGCCGCCCTGGCCGATGCGGCAGCCGCCGCGGGGGCTGGCGAGGCGCGCAGCCTGCACGGCTGCCTGCTGCGCCCGGAACGGGGGACGCTGCGGATCACCCGCGAGTTCCGGGCGGTGCGCGATCTTCCGCCGGCACCCGTGGGCCAGGACTGGGACGGCCGCTGGCGGCTGACCGGACCCGATCTTCCGGGGGGGCATGTCGCGGCTCTCGGGCCTGCGGGACTGGCGGAATGCGCCGATTGGCGCGCATCGGGCGTGCCGCGCGCGGCGCTGCTGTCCTCTCCGGCCGTCTGGCAGGGGGACAGGCTGATCGCCGCGCCGCTGGCCGGCGCAGCGCGAGGTTGGCGTGCCGAACTGGTCCGCGGACGCGACGATTTCGCCGGCTGGCTGATCTCTCATTGAACCCGCCGGCCCGATCCTTATCTTGTGTGCAACCGGCGGGGCGGCGACCTCGCCGCCGTGATGTGAGGAGAT
>Ga0189283_10202_pt1 | contig 51709 bp, 53 predicted proteins | sample N26C4minimetaG_FD_130320 | JGI IMG/M metagenome (GOLD analysis project Ga0189283, IMG submission 130320) | Marine microbial communities from the Costa Rica Dome - N26 C4 mini metaG | ecosystem: Environmental > Aquatic > Marine > Oceanic > Photic zone | place: Costa Rica: the Eastern Pacific...
GACTCCTTTCTGCCCTACCAGCTTGCCGTCGCCGCGTCGCGGGTCAGCCGCGAATTTGCCGCGCTCTACCGCGAGCGGTTCGGCATCTCGGTGGCGGAATGGCGGGTCATCGCCCATCTCAGCCAGGCGGGCCGGGTCAGCGTGCGCGAGATCCACGACCGCGTGGACATGGACAAGTCGCGGGTCAGCCGGGCCGCGGCACGGCTGGAGGAGGCGGGGTACCTGGTCAAGGCCGCCAACAGCGCCGATCGCCGGCTTGTGGCGCTGGAACTGACCGCCGCGGGGCGGCGGCTGGTGGCCGAGCTGGCGCCGCTGGCGCGGGAATTCGAGACACGGGTAACGGCGGAACTCGGACGCTCCGCCCCGGAATTCCGCCGGGGGCTGGCGCGGCTGTCCGAGGCGCGGCCCACACGAACGAAGCCCGGCAACGGCGCGGACGGCTAGTCGTCCTGCGCCACCTCTCCCTCCCACAGGCCGGGATAGAGCGTCACGAACCCCGTGTCGTGCACGTTGAGCCGGGCCGAGAACCCGGTATCGGGCGATGTGTAGACCACCTGCCCCGGGCCGTCGCGCCGGTAGCTTTGGGGCAGCGGGCGCAGGCAGGTCTCGGGAAACGGGAACCAGACCGCGCGCACGGCGATCTCGCCGTCGCGGGGCCGCAGCCGCCGCAGCGGCAGCAGGTTGGTCGCGGGGGTGAAGGCCAGGTCGATATCGGTGCAACCCTCGGCCCGGTCGCCGTCCGCCGGCCTGTCGTTCAGCAGCCAGCCGGAGCCGTTGCGCCGTATCCGCCAGCCCACCGTCGCGCCGTCGTGCCGGCCCGAGACATCGGCGCGCAGGCTGTGCCAGCCTTCGTCGCACCAGACCACGTAATCCAGCGCCGACCGCACGCCGCCTTTCGCGAAACGGGCATGGCCGGCGAGCATCCAGCCCCCGGGTTCGCGGACCAGGCGGCAGACATCGTCGCCTTCGCCGTCCAGGCGCCGCCACCGAGCGATCGCCGCAACTTCGCCCTGCATTCCAAGCCCTCTTCCTGTCTCGCCCCGACCGTCGACAAACGCGCGGCCGCAGCGAAGGTGCCATCGCCGCCCCACGGTGGCACAGGCGTACGGGCCGGGACAATGGGCGCGGCGGACCGGCGTTAATCCGCCTTTCATCCGGCTTGCCCATCGTGCGGCGCGGCTTCGACCCGACATCAGGGGGCGCCATGACACCGACGGAACGACTTGCGCAGGAACGCCGCCGCCGGCTGGAGGCCGAGCGCCTGCTGGATCTGCGCCAGTGCGAACTGCGACAGGCCAATCGCCAGCTTGCGCGGCGGGCGCTGTCGCTGTCCGAACGCAGCCGCGCGGCCGAGGGGGCGGCCGAGACCCTCAAACAGGGCTATAGCCGGGCGCAGGCCGACCTGCAGCGCGCCGCCCGCGCCGCCGACAGGGCCGAGACGCGCCTCTGGCAGGCGCTGCGGACCGTGCGCGACGGCTTCGCCCTGTTCGACGCCGATCACCGGCTGGTCATCGCCAACCCGGCCTATCTGTCCATCTTCGAGGATCTGCGCTGCGTGGCGCCCGGCATCGCCTATGACGATCTGGCGGCGATCCTGATCGAAGAGGGACTCGCCGATCCCGAAGGCCCGCCCGATGCGTGGCGCGACCGGATGCGCGCCCGCTGGCGGCAGGACCCGGTTCCCGACATCACCCTGCGGCTGTGGGACGGTCGCTTCGTCAAGCTGGTGGACCGGCGCACCCCCGATGGCGGGATGGTCTCGCTAGGGATCAACACGACTGAGATGATGCGCATCTGCGCGGCGATCGAGACCATTCCCGACGGCTTCGTCCTGTTCGACCAGGATGACCGGCTGGTCATGTGCAACCGGCGCTACCGCGAGCTGTATCCCGGAAGCGCCGGCGCGATGACCCCTGGCGCCCGGTTCGAGGATATCCTGCGCGAAGGCCTGTCCAACGGGCAATACACGGCCGCGCGCGGGCGGGAAGAGGCCTGGATCGACGAGCGGCTGGCCCGGCGCCGCGGCCACCCGGATGCGATCGAGCAGCAGCTTTCCGACGGGCGCTGGCTCCGGGTCATGGACAGCCCCACCCCCGATGGCGGCCGGGCCGGTCTGCGGGTGGACATCACCGAGACCAAGCGGCAGCAGGTCGCGTTGCGGCAGGCCACGGCGCGGGCCGAGGCCGCCAACCGCGCGAAGGGCGCCTTTCTGGCCAATATGAGCCATGAGATCCGAACCCCGACGAACGGCATACTGGGCATGGCCGAGCTTCTGGCCGGAACGCCTCTTTCCGCCGAGCAGCGGATGTTCGTCGACACGATCCGGACATCGGGTGACGCGCTTCTGGAACTGCTCAACGACATTCTGGACTATTCCAAGATCGAGGCCGGGCGGATCGAGATGCGGCCCCTGCCCTTCGACCTCGAGGGTTGCGTGCACGAGGTCGCCAAGCTGTTGCAACCGCGGGCCGAGGCAAAGGGGCTGGCACTGGTCGTCGACTACGATCCCGACCTGCCGGATGCGGTTCTGGGCGATGCGGGGCGGCTCCGGCAGGTGCTGACGAACCTCGTGGGCAACGCCGTGAAGTTCACCCATAGCGGCCGGATCAGGATCGGCGTCGCGCCCGCATGTGGGGCGGGTGGCCGCCACCGCGTCAGATTCGAGGTCGAGGATACCGGGATCGGCATCCCCCGCGATCAGCAGGAGCACGTCTTCGGCAAGTTCAACCGCGCCGAATCCGGCCGGCATGGAGGTTGCGAGGGCACGGGGCTGGGCCTCGCCATCTGCCGCGAACTCGTGCGGCTGATGTCAGGGGCGATCTCGCTGTCCTCGACCCCCGGCGCCGGGTCGGTCTTCAGCGTCATCCTGCCGCTGCCGCCCTGCCCTGCGGCTCCGGCTACGCGGCTGCGGGCGCCGGAGGGGTTGGACCGGGCCATTCTCGTCGGCCCCGGGGGTACGCCGCGCGCCCGGCTGGCGCGGCAGTTGCGCGATCTGGGTCTGGATGTCTGCGAGACACCGGCCCAAGGCGACCCCGCGGATCTGCGGCTCGGCCCGCGGGATTGCGTCGTGGCGGCGGCGGAGGTTGCGGGATGGGCCGCCGAGACCGCGCGCCGGGCCGGCGCGGGGCGCATCGCCATCGCCGGCGGGCTGATGCGGGACCGGACGGCCGCCGCATCCGCCGAGGCCGAGGTCACACTGTGCCACCCGCTGTCGCGCGCGGCGCTGCGGGAGGGGCTCGTCAGGCTGGTGGATCGGCACGACGGGCAGGCGAGCCTGCCGGATCGTGCCTCTGCCCCCGGCCGGGACCCGGCCCGCCTGACCGTTCTCGCCGCCGAGGACAACCGCACCAACCGGCTGCTGCTGGAGCGGATGCTGGCCTCTGCCGGTGTGACGCTCCGCCTGGCGGCATCGGGCGAGGAGGCGCTGGCCGAGTTCGAGAAGGCGCGGCCCGACCTGGTGCTGATGGACATCTCGATGCCGGGAATGGACGGGCTTGAGGCGACACGCCGCATCCGGACGATCGAGGCCCGGCGCAACCTGCCGCGCACGCCGATATACGCGATGACCGCCCATGTTCTGGCCGCCGATACCGAACGGATCCTGGCCGCCGGTCTGGACCGCCACCTGACCAAGCCGCTGCGGCGCGCCGACCTGCTGGAATGCCTGGCGGGGCTGGCCGCTGCGCCGCCAGGCGCCGCCGCCGGATGACCCGCGGTTCGGCGGTTCGCCTCAGGCCACGGCCCGGTCAGATGCCCGGCGCAGAAAGGCGGGGCGGCCGGGTTCGGACAGGTCGGGCGCGTATTCGTACCCGCCCCGGTCGAATTCCAGGATCGCCTCGGGGCCCGTCAGGCGGTTGTCGATGACATATCGCGCCATCGCCCCGCGGGCGCGCTTTGCCTGAAAGCTGATGACCTTGGGGCCGCCGGGCCTGTCCTCGAGGAAAACCGGCGTGATCACCCGCAGGTCCAGCGCCGGCCGGTCGGCGGCCGCGAAATATTCCTGGCTGGCACAGTTCAGCAGCGTGTCGCCCCCCTGTCCGCGCACCTCCTCGGTCAGGGTCCGCGCCAGCGTGTCGCCCCAGAACGCGTACAGGCTGCCGCCCCGGCGGGTCTTCAGCCGGCTGCCCATCTCCAGCCGGTAGGGCTGGATCAGATCGCGCGGCCGCAGCAACCCGTAGAGCCCCGACAGGATGCGCAACCTTTCCTGCGCCCAATCCAGGGCATCCGCATCCAGCGACGCCGCATCCAGCCCGGCATAGGTATCGCCGGCAAAGGCCAGCGCCGCCGGCTTGGCGTTGTCCCGGTCGGAGGCAGGCGCGAAGGCGCGGAACCGGTCGCGGTTGAGCCGGGCCAGATCGTCGGACAGGCCCATCAGCCCTTTCAGCGCCGAAAGCGACAATTGCCGCGCATGCCCGGCCAGGAGGTTGGCCTCGCGCGTGAAGCGCGGCTGCGTCGCCGGGCCGCTCCAATCGCCGAAATCCAGCCGCTTCGCCGGAGAGATCACCGTCAGCATCCACGCCCCCTGTCATCGCGCCCGGCCGGGCCGGCGCGCTCGCCCCGCCCTGGCCTCACCCCTTGTCGAGCACGCTCAGGAAGGCCGCGCCGAACCGCTCGACCTTGCTGGGCGCCATGCCGGGCACCCGTTCCAGCGCCGCAAGCGACGTCGGCCGCCGCTCGGCGATGTGGCGCAGGGTCGACGAGGCGCAGGTCAGATACTTGCCGGTCCCGTCCTCGCCCCGCACCAGGTCGCGCTGCGCGGCCTCGAGCCGGTCGAAGACGCCGCCCTCGGCCCGGCCCGCCAGCCGCCGGCGCGCCGGGTGCGGCGCAGCCACCGCCTCGCCGGCCACCACCTCGAGGAAGACCTGACCGTAGCGTTCCAGCTTGGTCGCCCCGACACCGCCGATCCGCGCCATCGCGTCCAGGCTGTCGGGCCGCGTCTCGGCCATCTCGATCAGCGTCCGGTCGGTGAAGATCACATAGGCGGGCACGCCGGCCGCCTCGGCGAGGGCGCGCCGCTTCGCCTTGAGCGCGGACAGCAGCGGCGCGTCCTCCTCGGCGACCATGGCGCGCACCGCCGGCCGGCTGCCCCGCGCCGCCTGCATCGCATCCTTGCGCAGGTCGATCGACCGTTCGCCCCGCAGGATCGGGCGCGCCGGATCGGTCATGCGCAGCGCGCCGTGCCGCTCGGGGTCGGGCCGGACGAGATCGTGACCCATCATCTGCCGGAACACGGCCTGCCATTCCCGGCGCCCCAGTTCGCGGCCCACGCCGAAGGTGGGCAGGCCGTCATGGCCGCGCTGACGCACCTTGTCGGTGGCGGTTCCGGTCAGGATGTCGATCAGGTGGCCCGAGCCGAAGCGTTCGTCGGTGCGCAGGATCGCCGACAATGCCTTGCGCACCGCCTCGGTGCCGTCGAAGATCTCGGGCGGCTTGTCGCACAGATCGCAATTGCCGCAGGGCTCGGCCGTCTCGCCGAAATAGGCCAGCAGGCGCTGACGGCGGCAGCCGAGCGCCTCGGCCAGGCCCAGAAGCGTGTTCAGCCGGCCGTGATCGGCGGCCTTCCGGTCCGGGGGCGCCGCCCCCTCGTCGATCTGGGCGCGGCGCAGGCGAATGTCGTCGGGGCCATACAGGGTCAGCGTCTCGGCTGCGGCGCCGTCGCGCCCGGCGCGCCCGATCTCCTGATAATACGCCTCGATCGATTTCGGCAGATCGGCATGGGCCACCCACCGGATGTCCGGCTTGTCCACCCCCATGCCGAAGGCAACGGTCGCGCAGACGATCAGCTCGTCCTCTTGCTGGAACCGCGTCTCGACCTGTCGCCGGGCCTCGGCCTCCATCCCGCCATGATAGGCGCAGGCGCTGCGTCCGGCCTCGCGCAGGGCCTGAGCCAGCGCCTCGGTCTTGCTGCGGGTGGCGCAGTAGACGATGCCCGACTGGCCGGGTCGCGCGGCGGCGAAGGACAGGATCTGCCGGCGCGGCTGATCCTTGGGGGCAAAGGCCAGATGGATGTTCGGCCGGTCGAAGCCATGCAGGAACAGACGGGGCGGCACGTCGTCGAACAGCCGCGCGACGATCTCGTCCCGGGTCTCGGCATCGGCGGTGGCGGTAAAAGCCGCCAGCGGCACGCCGAGCGCGTGTCGCAGCGCCCCGACCCGCAGGTAATCGGGGCGGAAATCGTGGCCCCACTGACTGACGCAATGGGCCTCGTCCACGGCGATCAGCGACACGCCCGCCGCGCGCAGCAGCCGTTCCGTCCCCGACGCGGCAAGCCGCTCGGGGGCGATGTAGAGAAGCTTCAGGGTGCGATCCCGCAGGGCGGCCAGGGTCTCGTCGGTCTCCGCCTCGGTATTGCCCGAGGTCAGGGCCCCGGCCGCGACGCCGGCTTCGCGCAGGGCCCGGACCTGATCGCGCATCAGTGCGATCAGGGGCGAGATCACGACCGTGACGCCGTCGCGGCACAGGGCCGGCAACTGATAGCACAGCGACTTGCCGCCGCCCGTCGGCATGATTGCCAGGGTATTCTCGCCTGCCGCCACCGCCTCGACGATCTCGCGCTGGCCGGGGCGGAACGTGTCGAACCCGAAGACGGACGACAGAAGGGTATCGGCTGCGGGCATGGCGAACCGGTTCGTTGACTGCTCTGGGGGCGGACCATCGCAGATGGGGGTCAGGCGAACAAGTCTGCCCGCCGCGGCGGCCTGCCTCAGTAGAAGGCGGGCGCGTTGTTCACCAGGATGATCTGCAGCGCGTAGACGGCGATCAGCGCCACCAGCGGCGCCAGATCCAGCCCGCCCATCGGCGGCAGGATGCGGCGGATCGGTTCGTAGATCGGTTCGAGCAGGCGATTGAGCCCGTACCAGATCTGCGACACGAGCGGCTGGCGCAGGTTGAGAACCTGAAAGTTGATCAGCCAGCTCATGATGATGTGGGCGATCATGATGAACCAGACCACGTCGAGGATCAGAAGCAGGATCTGGATCAGGGACATCATCGTTCAAGCCATCCGCATTTGCACTCTGCACCGGGCGCAGAGGTAAGCGGCTCCGCCGCGTCGCGCAAGACATTGCCGCCGATCCGGGCTAGGCCGCGCCCGATCCGAAGCGGGAGAAGGGCAAGGAATGTATCCTGTCATACGTATGCTGAACGAGTTCCGGCGGTTCCGCCGCGCGCCCCGCCTGGGGCCGTTCGACACTCATGTCTCGCATCACCGCTGCTGGCCCCACGACCTGGATATCTGGTGGGAATTGAACAACGGGCGCACGCTGACGCTGTACGATCTGGGCCGCCTGGTGCTGTTCCAGCGGATCGGGTTCATTCCGGTCATGCGCGCCGAGGGCTGGCGGGGGACGGTCGCGGGATCCGCGGTACGCTACCGCCGCCGCATCCAGTTGTGGGAGCGGATCGAGATGCACAGCCGGCTTCTGGGCTGGGACGAGCGTTTCTTCTATTTCGATCAGTCGATGTGGACCGGCGCGGGTTGCGCCGGGCAGGTGCTGCTGCGCACCGCCGTCACGGCCGGCCGCGGCATCGTCCCCGCCGCCGATGTGGCGCGGGCGATGGGGCTGGACCCCGCCTCGCCGCCTCTGGCGGGCTGGGTGCGTGCCTGGATCGCGGCCGAGGCCGAGCGCCCCTGGCCGCCCCAGGACTGACGGCGCGGGACGGGCGGCGCGGGACGGGCGGGGCTGGACCATCGGCGCCCCCGGTGGTTAGGTCGCGGCGCGGACGGAACGGGGATCGGGATGGCGACGGGCAGCGAGATCAGGACTTATTTCAACGGCGCCTGGCATGACGGCAACGTGCCGATCATGCGTGCCGCCGATCACGGAGCGTGGCTGGGCACCACGGTGTTCGACGGGGCGCGCTATTTCCAGGGCGTCGCCCCGGATCTGGAGGCGCATTGCGCCCGGGCCAACCGTTCCGCCAAGGCGCTGATGCTGAACCCCGGCGTGGCGACCGACAGGATGGTCGACATCGTGCGAGAGGGGCTGAAACGATATCCCCGCGACGCGGCTGTCTATATCCGGCCTATGTACTGGGCCATCGATGGCGGCCAGGCGGCCGTGGCCCCGGGCCCTGCCGAAGCGGGCTTTGCGGTGTGTCTGGAGCGTATCCCCATGCCGCCCGCCGACGCCGCGACCACGCTGGCGACCACGCGGTTCCGCCGCCCGGTGATGGACGACGCGGTGGTCGACGCCAAGGCGGGCTGCCTGTATCCGAACAACGCGCGCATGCTGCTGGAAGCCGCCGCGAAGGGTTACCAGAACGCGCTGGCGGCCGATGCCCTCGGCAATGTGGCCGAGGCGGCGACGGCCAATGTCTTCGTCGTGCGCGACGGCGAGGTGCTGACCCCCATCGCCAACGGGACCTTCCTGGCGGGGATCACCCGGGCCCGGCATATCGCCAATCTGCGCGCCGAGGGCATCCCCGTATCCGAGACGGTGCTGAGCTTCGACGACGTGCGCGCCGCCGACGAGGTCTTTCTGTCCGGCAACATGTCCAAGGTCATGCCGGTTACCGAGTTCGAGGGGACGCATTACCAGGTCGGGCCGCTGACCCGCCGCATCCGCGAGATGTACTGGGATTGGGCGTTGTCCGGCGCGTAGTTGCCAGCCGCGGGCCGCTTCGCCAATATCCGCCGCGAAGGGAGACCCGAGATGCGCAAGTTCCTCGTCATCCTCGACGACAGCCGCGAATGCCTGAATGCCATGCGTTTCGCCGCCATGCGCGCCGCCAAGACCGGCGGCGGGGTCGAGATACTGGCCGTCATTCCGCCCGAGGAATTCAATCACTGGATCGGCGTGGGCGAGATCATGCGCGAAGAGGCGCGCGAGCGGATCGAGGCGCATTTCGAGGTTTTCGCCAAGTGGATGCGCGACAAGCAGGGGGTGAACCCGCAACTGGTGATCCGCGAAGGCGAACCGGTGCCCGTCATCCTGGCGCAGGTGCGCGACGACCCCGAGATCGGCGTGCTGGTGCTGGGCGCGGGCAACGACAAGAACGGCCCCGGCCCGCTGGTGACGCAATTGTCGCGCAACTCGGGCAGCCTGCCGGTTCCGCTGACCATCGTGCCGGGCGAGTTGTCGAAAGAGCGGCTCGAGGCCGTGACCTGAGCGTGCGAAGGCATCCCGGGCGTAGATTAGAACGATTCCAGATTACTTGACACGATCCCCCCCGAGGCGCATATCGGGACGGCGACAGGAGACACGCCCATGTTCATCCAGACCGAATCCACGCCGAACCCCGCGACGCTGAAATTCCTGCCCGGCCAGACGGTTCTGGACGCCGGAACCGCGGATTTCCCGGCGCCGGAAAGCGCGGAGAAATCCCCCCTTGCCAGCCGCCTCTTCGCGGTGGACGGGGTGGCCGGCGTGTTCTTCGGGACCGATTTCGTCACCGTGACGAAGGCACCGACCGTGGAATGGGATCATATCAAGCCCGGGATCCTGGGCGCGATCATGGAGCATTTCCAGTCGGGACAGCCGGTGATGATCGGCGACGGCCAGGCGGTCGGCCATGCCGCCCATGACGGGCCGGACGCCGAGATCGTCGGACATATCAAGGAATTGCTGGATACGCGCGTCCGCCCCGCCGTCGCCCAGGATGGCGGCGACATCACCTTCCACGGCTTCGACCGGGGGGTCGTCTACCTGCATATGCAGGGCGCCTGCGCCGGCTGCCCGTCTTCGACGCTGACGCTGAAGATGGGGATCGAGAACCTGCTGCGCCACTACATCCCCGAAGTGGTCGAGGTGCGGCCCGTCGCCCTCTGAACCCTTGCCGAACGTCATCCTGGCATTCGACACCTCGGCCGCGCATTGCGCGGCCGCGCTGATTTCCGACGGGCGCCTGCGGGCCGAAACCTGCGAGCCGATGGCACGGGGGCAGGCCGAGCGGCTGCTGCCCCTGCTGGAAGAGCTGTTGCGCGACCGGGGACTGGACTGGTCCGGGATCGGCGCCCTGGCCGTCGGCACGGGGCCCGGCAACTTCACCGGGATCCGCATCTCGGTCGCGGCGGCGCGCGGGCTGGCACTGGCGCGGGGCATCCCGGCCATCGGCGTGTCGGGATTCGAGGCGCTGACCGTGGCGGTCGAACCTGCCTGCCTGGCCGCCTTGCCGGCGCCGCGCGATGCCGTCTATCTGCAACCCATGGCGGCAGGGCGCGCCACGGCGCCGGCGATCCTGGCGCCGCTCGACGACGCCCTGCCGGATGCCGTGCCCGCCCTGCCCGTCATCGGCCACGAGGCCGCGCAGATCGCGCGGCGGATCGGGAGCCATGCCCTGGCGCCGCCCGCTGCCGGCCTGCCTGCGCGTATCGCCGAGGTCGCCGCGCGGCGGCTGGCCGCCGGCGCGCCCGCGTTGCGTCCGGCGCCGCTCTATGTGCGCCCGGCCGATGCCGCCCCGTCGCGCGCCGCGCCGCCCCCGATCCTGCCGTGACGCCCGACGATCTGGCGCGCCTCCACGCCGCCGCCTTCGACATGCCGCCGCCCTGGCCCGCCCGGGCCTTCGAGCAGCTCCTTGCGCTTCCGGGAACCTTCCTGATCGCCCGGGACGGCGCCTTCGCCCTCGGCCGCGTCGTGCTGGACGAATCCGAGCTCCTGACCCTGGCGGTGGCGCCGCCGCTGCGCCGGCGCGGGCTGGGGCGCACCTGCCTGATCGCCTATGAGCAGGGGGCCCGGCAGCGCGGCGCCACGCTGTCGCATCTTGAGGTCGCGGCGGACAATGGGCCCGCCATCGCGCTCTACGGCGCGCGGGGCTATCGGCAGACCGGGCGCAGGCCAGGCTATTACCGCGGGGCCGACGGCCGCCCGCGGGACGCGGTGCTGATGGCGCGGGGCCTGATCGCCCGCTGACGGCGCAGGCCGCGGACGGTCGCGCGATACGGTCGCGTCAAGGGAAAAAACCATTGACCGCCCTCATGGCGTGCGGCCTTATTCGGATGATCCCGCAGGGATCCACGCGGTTCGGCGGCGGGGGCATCCCGCACCGACGAATAATACCTGGGAGACCCCACATGACCCTTCAAAGAACCCTGCTCGGCGCTGCGGCAACTGTCGCGCTCGGCGCCGGCGCCGCGCTGGCGGAACCCGGCCTGATCATCGACCTCGGCGGGAAGTTCGACAAGTCGTTCAACGAATCCGCCTATAACGGCGCGCAGCGGTGGGTCGAGGATACCGGCGGCAGCTACATGGAGACCGAGCTGCAATCCGAGGCGCAGCGCGAACAGACCATGCGCAAGATGGCCGATCGCGGGGCGAACCCCGTCGTGGTGCTGGGCTTCGCCAATGCCTCGACCCTGGAAAAGGTGGCCCCCGACTATCCCGACACGAACTTCACCATCGTCGACATGGTGGTGGACCAGCCCAACGTGCAATCCGTCGTCTTCTCGGAGCATGAAGGGAGCTATCTGGTCGGGATGCTGGCGGCCATGGCTTCGAAATCGGGAACCGTGTCGTTCGTGGGCGGCATGGATGTGCCGCTGATCCGCAAATTCGCCTGCGGCTATGCCCAGGGGGCCAAGGCGGTGAATCCCGACGCGACCGTGATCACCAACATGACCGGCACCACCCCCGCGGCCTGGAACGACCCGGTGAAGGGGGCGGAGCTGACCCGCGCCCAGATCAGCCAGGGATCCGATGTGGTCTTCGCCGCGGCGGGCGGCACCGGCGTGGGCGTGCTCCAGGCCGCCGCGGACGAGGGGATCTATTCCATCGGCGTGGACAGCAACCAGAACTACATGCATCCCGGATCGGTCCTGACCTCGATGGTCAAGCGGGTCGACAACGCCGTCTATACCGCGTTCCAGTCGGCGGCCGACGGCGAGTTCGAGACCGGCGTGCAGGTTCTGGGTCTGGACAATGACGGCGTCGCCTATGCGGTGGACGACAACAACAAGGACCTGATCACCGACGAGATGACGCAGAAGGTCGAAGAGGCCAAGGCGCAGATCATCTCGGGCGAGGTCGAGGTGCACGACTACACCGCTGACGATAGCTGCCCGGTCGATCTGTAAGCCCGGCATGGCATCGGACAGGATACCGGGGCGGCCGGAAACGGCCGCCCCCGCCGCCTCGGCTCCCGCGATCGAATTGCGCGGCATCTCGAAAGCTTTCGGCCCGGTCCAGGCGAACAAGGACATCTCGATCCGCGTGATGCCGGGCACGATCCACGGCATCATCGGCGAGAACGGGGCGGGAAAATCGACGCTGATGTCGATCCTGTACGGCTTCTACAAGGCCGACGCGGGCGAGATCTGGATCCACGGGCGCAAGACGCCGATCCCCGACAGCCAGGCCGCCATCGCGGCCGGGATCGGAATGGTCTTTCAGCATTTCAAGCTGGTCGAGAATTTCACCGTTCTGGAAAACATCGTGCTGGGGGCCGAAGAGGGCCGCCTGCTGCGGCCGAGCCTGTCCCGCGCGCGGCAGCTTCTGCGGCAATTGTCGGAAGAATACGAGCTGCACGTGGATCCCGATGCCCGGATCCAGGATCTGGGCGTCGGCATGCAGCAGCGGGTGGAAATCCTCAAGGCGCTGTACCGCCGGGCCGACATCCTGATCCTCGACGAACCCACGGGCGTTCTGACCCCGGCCGAGGCCGATCACCTGTTCCGCATCCTCGACGGGCTGAAGCGCGAGGGAAAGACGATCGTCCTGATCACGCACAAGCTGCGCGAGATCATGGAGATCACCGATACCGTCAGCGTCATGCGGCGCGGCGAGATGACCGCGACCGTCCGCACCGCCGAGACATCGCCCGCCGAACTGGCCGAGCTGATGGTGGGACGGAAGGTTCTGCTGCGGGTCGACAAGGCGCCCGCCCGCCCCGGCGAGACGGTGCTGGAGGTTGAGGATCTGCGCGTCAGCGACGCCAAGGGGGTCGAGCGGCTGAAGGGCGTGTCGCTGACGGTGCGGGCGGGCGAGATCCTGGGCATTGCCGGCGTGGCCGGCAACGGGCAGTCCGAACTTCTGGAGGTGCTGGGCGGCATGCGGCGCGGCACGGGCCGGGTGCACGTCAACGGCGATGAGATCGATCTGGGCGGCCGGCGCGCGGACGGCCAGAGCCGGCGCGCGCGCGGCATCGCCCATGTGCCCGAAGATCGCCAGCGCGAGGGCCTGATCATGGATTTCTTCGCCTGGGAGAATGTTGGCTTCGGCTATCACGGCGACCCGCGCTACAATCGCGGCTGGCTGATGGACAACGACGCCCTGCGCGACGATGCCCGCGCCAAGATCGCGCGGTTCGACGTGCGGCCGACCGATTGCTGGCAGAAGGCCAAGAACTTCTCGGGCGGGAATCAGCAGAAGCTGGTGGTGGCGCGCGAGATCGAGCGCAACCCGAACCTGCTTCTGGTCGGTCAGCCGACGCGCGGCGTGGATATCGGCGCGATCGAGTTCATCCACCAGCAGATCGTGGCCCTGCGCGATGCGGGCAAGGCGGTTCTTCTGGTTTCGGTCGAGCTCGACGAAATCCTGTCGCTCTCGGACCGGATCGCCGTCATGTTCGACGGGCGGCTGATGGGCGAGCGGCTGCCCCACGAGACCGACGAGCGGGAACTGGGGCTGCTCATGGCGGGCATCACCGATACGGACCGCCCCCACGACGCCGCAGAGGTCGAGGCCAATCTGGCCCGCAGGACGGGAAAGGTCTGATGGACAAGATGCCGAAATGGGCCGACATCGCGCTCATCCCGCTGATCAACCTGGTTCTGGCCCTGATCGTCTCGGGCCTTGTGGTGCTGCTGATCGGCGAGGACCCGATCGAGGCCATGACGATCATGGTCAAGGGTGCCGTCGGCTCGACCTATGGCTGGGGCTACACGCTGTTCTACGCCACCAATTTCATCTTTACCGGCCTGGCCGTGGCCGTCGCCTTTCATGCGCGCCTGTTCAATATCGGCGGCGAGGGGCAGGCACAGCTCGGCTCGCTCGGCGTGGCGCTGGTGGTGCTGTCGGTGCCCTGGCCGCATTGGAGCCTGGCGCTGCCGGCGGCGATCTTGGGCGGGGCGCTGTTCGGCGCGGCCTGGGCCGCCATTCCGGCCTGGCTTCAGGCGCGGCGCGGCAGCCACATCGTCATCACCACGATCATGTTCAACTTCATCGCCTCGGCGCTGCTGGTCTATCTGCTGGTGAGCGCGCTCAAGGCGCCGGGCATGGCGCCCGAGACGATCCGCTTTCCCGAGGGCACCCGCCTTCCCTTCGCGCGCGACATCTTCGCGGCGCTCGGCATTCCCTTCGGGCGCTCGCCGCTGAACGTGTCCTTCCTGGTGGCGCTGCTGGCCTGCTGGCTGGTCTGGCTGCTGATGTGGCGGACGCGGCTCGGCTACGAGATCCGCGCCTTCGGCCATTCCGAACCCGCCGCACGCTATGCCGGCATCTCGGCCTATCGGATCATCATGCTGTCGATGCTGATCTCGGGGGGGCTGGCCGGCCTGATGGCGATCAACGCGGTGATGGGCGAACAGCAGCGCCTGCTTCAGGACAATGTCCTGGGCGCGGGTTTCGTCGGGATCGCGGTGGCCCTGATGGGCCGGTCCCATCCGGTCGGCGTGTTCCTGGCGGCGCTTCTGTTCGGGGCCCTCTATCAGGGGGGGGCCGAGCTGGAATTCGAGACGAGCGTGCCGCGCGAGATGATCGTGGTGATCCAGGCGCTGGTGATCCTGTTCACCGGGGCGCTGGACAACATGGTGCGCGACCCGGTGGCGGGGCTGTTCCTGCGCTACGGCAGGCGCGATCCTCAGCCCAAGACCGCGGCGCCGGCGGACTGATCCTATGCAGCACCGCCTCCGCCCCCCGCCCCTTCCCAACTCGATGAGCTGACATGGACCCGCTTGCAATCGTCCAGATCCTCGATTCGACCGTCCGGCTGGCCACGCCGCTGCTTTTCGCGTGCCTGGCCGGGCTGTTCTCGGAACGGGCCGGGATCATCGACATCGGGCTGGAAGGCAAGATGCTGATCTCGGCCTTCTTCTCGGCGGCGGTCGCGGCGCTGACCGGATCGGTCTGGATCGGGCTGGGCGCCGGTATTGGCGCGGCGGTCGTGTTCTCGCTGATCCACGGGCTGGCCTCGATCACGTTCCGGGGCGACCAGCTGATCTCGGGCGTGGCGATCAATTTCCTGGCCGCGGGCATGACCGTGTTGATCGCCCAGGACTGGTTCTCTCAGGGGGGCCGCACGCCCGCACTAAGCGGGGGCGCGCGGTTCGAAACCGTCGAATGGCCAGGCGCCGCGGCCCTGCGGGCCGAAAGCGGGGATTCGGCGCTCGCCGCCGTCTACTGGGACCTGATCTCGGGCCACACGATCCTGGTCTATCTGGGTATCCTGGCGGTGCCGCTCAGCTGGTGGGTGCTCAACCGCACGCGCTTCGGCCTCAGGCTGCGGGCGGTGGGAGAGAATCCCGGCGCCGTGGACACGGCCGGGATCTCGGTGGTGCGCCTGCGCTATGCGGCGGTGTTGATCTGCGGGCTGCTGACGGGGCTGGCCGGGGCGTATCTGGCCACCGGGCTGGCCGCCGGATTCACCAAGGACATGACCGCCGGGCGGGGCTTCATCGCGCTGGCCGCCCTGATCTTTGCCAAGTGGCGGCCGGTCCATGCCCTTTGGGCGACGCTTCTGTTCGGCTTCCTTCAGGCCGTGTCGAACCGGTTCAACGTCATCGATCTGGGGGTGATCCAGATCCCCAACGCCTTTGTCCTGGCCCTGCCCTACATCCTGACCGTGGTGATCCTGGCCGGATTCGTCGGCAAGGCGATCCCGCCCCGCGCCGGAGGAGAGCCCTATGTCAAGGAACGCTGAAGACCTGGCGGGGCTGATCCGCGACCGGGCGGGGCGCGAGCCGGTGCGCCTGGGCCTGATCCTGGGGTCGGGGCTGGGGGGGCTGGCCGGCTCGGTCGAGGGTGTGTCGATCCCCTATGCCGACCTGCCCGGTTTTCCCGGCGCCGGCGTGTCGGGTCATGCGGCCGAACTGACCGTCGGAGATCTGGACGGGGTGCGCGTGGCGGTGTTCGGCGGCCGAGCGCATTACTATGAAAGCGGGCGCGCCGATGCGATGCGGCTGCCGCTGGAGGTTCTGCGCGCCCTGGGGGCCGAGACGCTGATCGCCACGAACGCCGCGGGCTCACTGGACCCGGCCATGCCGACGGGCAGCGCCATGATGCTGACCGACCACATCAACTTTTCGGGACTGAACCCGCTGATCGGCGAGCCGTCCGATGCCCGTTTCGTGCCGATGACCGACGCCTACGACCCCGAACTGCGCCGCCGTCTGGCGGACGCGGCCGAGATGGCGGGGGTGACGCTGCACCGGGGCGTCTATGCCTGGTATTCCGGCCCGTCCTTCGAAACCCCGGCGGAAATCCGGGCGATACGCACGCTCGGGGCGGATGCGGTCGGCATGTCCACCGTGCCCGAGGTGATCCTGGCGCGTTTTCTGGGCCTGCGCGTCGCCGCGATCTCGGCCATCACCAACATGGCCGCCGGCCTCAGCGACGAGGCGATCGGCCACGATCACACCAAGGCGATGGCCCCCCTGGGCGCGGCGAAGCTGGAAAAGGTGTTGCGACGGTTCCTCGCCGGGCTGTGACCGGCCCGGCCCTGCCGGGGCCGGATCTGGCATTCGTCCGCGTTTGGTGGTTTCAAGGGGAACACGCTCCTCCAGGACGTCGCCGTCATGCAGATTTACCTCCCCATCGCCGAGGTTTCGGTGAACGCCTTCCTGCTTCTCGGGCTGGGCGGGCTGGTGGGGGTGCTGTCGGGCATGTTCGGCGTGGGCGGCGGGTTCATCCTGACACCGCTTCTGTTCTTCATCGGCATTCCCCCGGCCGTCGCCGTGGCCACGCAGGCGAACCAGATCGTCGCCGCCTCGTTCTCGGGCGTTCTGGCGCATCTCAGGCGGCGGACGGTGGATCTGCGGATGGGCACCGTGCTGCTGATCGGCGGCCTTATCGGTTCGGCCCTGGGGGTAGAACTGTTCGCGCTTCTGCGCCGGATCGGGCAGGTCGACCTGTTCGTACAGCTCAGCTACGTGCTGTTTCTGGGCGTGATCGGCGCGCTGATGCTGGTCGAAAGCTTTCTGACCATGCGCCGCGCCCGGAAGGGCGGCGCGCGGCCCAAGCGCCGCAAGCACAACTGGATCCACGCCCTGCCCTTCAAGATGAAGTTCCGCACGTCAGGGTTGTACATATCGGTCATCCCGCCCCTTCTGGTGGGGCTGCTGGTGGGGGTCCTGGCGGCGATCATGGGCGTTGGCGGCGGCTTCGTCATGCTGCCGGCGATGATCTACCTTCTGGGCATGCCGACCAAGGTCGTGGTGGGCACCTCGCTGTTCCAGATCATCTTCGTCACCGCCTTCACCACCATGCTGCACGCGGTCACCAACTATTCGGTGGACATGCTGCTGGCCCTGCTTCTGCTGATCGGCGGTGTGGTCGGCGCCCAGATCGGCACCCGCATCGGGCTGCTGCTGAAGGCCGAGCAGTTGCGGTTCCTGCTGGCAGGCATGGTGCTGCTGGTCTGCGGCAAGCTGGCGCTGGATCTGCTGCTGCGTCCCGACGAACTGTATTCGCTGTCCTACGAGGCCGCGCAGTGATCCGACTGGCGCTCGTCCTTCTCGCATTCCTGTCCGCCCCCTTCGCGGCCCTGGGCGAAGAGGTCGTGGCCGGGCTGAGCCAGAACCGGATCTCGATCAACGCGAATTTCGACGGTTCGGAAATCCTGGTCTTCGGCGCCGTGAAACGGACCGAGCCGGTGGGCGACGTGCCGCCGCTGGAGGTGATCATCACCGTATCGGGACCGCGCCGGCCGGTGATGGTGCGCCGGAAGGAGAAGCTGGCGCTGATCTGGGTCAACCGCGACGCCGTCGAAGTGGATGCCGCGCCGAGCTTCTATGCCGTGGCGACCAGCGGCAAGCTGCGGAACATCCTGACGGATACCGAGGATCTGCGGCACCGCATCTCGCCGGAACGGGCGGTCCGGTCGGTGGGGGCGCCGGTCACGATCACCGACGCGTCGAAATTCACCGACGCGCTGATCCGCATCAAGACGGAAGAAGGGTTCTATACCCTGCTGGAAGACCGGGTGCAGGTGCGCGAGGAAACGCTGTTCGACGCGTCGATCGCGCTGCCGGCCAACCTGGTCGAGGGCAATTATACCACCCGCATCTTCCTGACGCGCGGCGGCCGGGTCATCAACCGCTACGAAACCGTGATCTACGTGCAGAAGGTTGGGCTCGAGCGGTTTCTGTATAATCTGGCGCATGAGCAGCCCCTGGCCTATGGCGCGCTGTCGCTGGTCATCGCCATTGCCGCGGGCTGGGGGGCCTCGGCCCTGTTCCGCTATATCCGGAGCTAGGACTCGTCGCCCGGCATCAGCGCCAGCGGCGCGGCGGGCGCGGCGCGCAGGTCGTCGACCGACAGATGCGGATCGGCCGGGCGGCCCAGGCGATTGCGCACGACCCAGATCAGCCGCTCCTCGGCCCGGGTGATGGCCACATAGGCCAGGCGTTTCCATAGCGGGATTCCCGCCTCCATCCGCCCGGCCCGCGCAGCCGCCCACAGATCCGGCGCAAAGACCTGCACCGTCGGCCATTGCGAGCCCTGCGCCTTGTGGATGGTCACCGCCGCGCCGTGCAGGAACGCCGCCCCCATATTCGCGGCGAAGGGGATGAATGGTTCTTCCTCGTCCGGCAGCTCGATCTTGACGATCGAGGCCGCCGAAAGCTGCGGATCCTCGGCGCCGATGACGTGAAGCCGCGAAAAGCCGGGCTTGCGCCCCGGCCCCAGCCAGATCACCTGCGCGCCCTTGATCAGGCCCCGCGCCTCGAGGTCGATCCGCTTCTTGCGGTGCTTCAGCGGCAGTTCGATCCCGTCGCAGATCAGGGGCTCGCCCGGCAGCAGCGCATCGGCGGGCGCACCATAGGCGGCGCGAAAGGCATGGATCAGACGGATCCGCGTGGCATTGCGCCAGACCAGCACCGGCGAGCGGGCCATCAGCTCGGCCTCGACCCGCTGCCCCATCACCACCCGGTCGTCGCGCTGCGCCGCCTCGGCGACCATGTCCTCGAACCGGTCGAAACTCAGATCGGGATCGGACAGGGCATGGGCCAGATCCAGGATCGGGTTGTCGCCCTCCTGCCGGTGGACCCGGCTGAGCACCAGCTTGCGATCCTCGGGCAGCCCCTCGAACACCATGTGTCCCGACTGGTTCACCGGCGCGAGCTGCGCCGGATCCCCGAACAGAACCAGCGTCGAGAAGATTTCCTGCAAGTCATCGAACTGCCGCTGATCGAGCATCGAGCTTTCGTCGACGAAGCCGACATCCAGCGGATCGTCGCGACGCTTCCACCCGGTAATGAAGTCCGATCCGCGCAGCCCCGCCGCGGCCAGCGCCCCGGGGATCGAGCTGTGGGCCTGATAGAAGGCATGGGCGCGGTCCAGCGCCTCGGGCGTCATCCCCTCGATCTCGGGGCGGTCGCCCGTGCCGGCCAGCCATTCGGCGATGCGTTCGTATTCGGGGTCGTAGACCGGGGTATAGAGAATCCGGTGGATCGTGGTCGCCGGCACCTTGCGGCCCCGCAGAACGCTGGCGGCCTTGTTCGTGGGCGCCAGGATCGCCAATGTCCGCCGGTCCTTCTTGCGCCGCCCCTCCCAGTCGCCGCTGACCACCTCGACCCCGGCCTCGGCCAGCGCCCGGTGCAGGCGCGACAAGAGCAGCGTCTTGCCCGATCCCGCCTTGCCGATCACGGCAATCGTGCTGCGGCGGTCCTCGTCCAAGGGCGCAAGTTTCTCGCGCTCCAGGTCGATCCCGGCCGCCCGCAGCGTGTCGGCCACACGGTCAAAGGCCTGTGCCTGGTCGTCTGAAAGCGCGATCGGGGATACGGACATGGCGCGGACCCTATCGCCTGACAGCGGGCTTCGCCAGAGTCAGCGCGTGACCGTCAGGCTTTGCCCGATCCGCTTCACGGTGTCGTCGACATCGGCCCGCCGCGTCACGTTCCAGCGCAGGACGAAGCCGGCCCAATAGGCGCTGCGCTGCGCGGATTCGAACCTTTCATAGAAGATCCGGTCCCGCGCCGCGGTCTCGTAGCCCGAGACGACGGCCCATCCCTCTTTCGAGGCCTCGTAGGTGATCACCCGCTCGGGAAAACTTTCCTGCCGCAATGCCAGGATCCGGGCGGGCGACACCGCCATGCCGACGGGGAGCGAGAATGCCTCGAGCACGATATCGCCCGACCGCGTGCGCCAGGTGACCCTGTCCCTGTCGCCGCCCTTCTCGCGGATGTCGAACAGGCTGTCGGGCACCTCGATCGCAAAGCGGTAATCGGGCCGCTCGAACCGCTCCCAGATCTGGGCGGCGGCGGGGCCGGAGGCGATGAGAGCGGCGGTCGCGGCCGCGGCGATCCGGTGGCGCATGGCGTGTCCTTTCGCGGGTCGGCTTTCCGCATCAACCGACAGCCGCGGATCGGGGTCCCTGTACCGGCCGGTCCGGTCAGGTCCTCTGCACCGCCTCGACGGTATCGGCCAGCGTGCGCAGCCCTGTGCGCGGTGCCTGGACGAGAACCGCCATGTTGCCCGGCTTGTGACGGTTCTCCATCATCATGGTATGCGCGGCGGGGATCTGATCCCAGGGAAAGACCTCGGACATGCAGGGATCGAGCCGGCGTTCGACCATCAGCCTGTTGGCGGCGGCCGCCTGTTTGAGATGCGCGAAATGGCTGCCCTGAACGCGTTTCTGATGCATCCACAGATAACGGGCGTCCATGGTCAGGTTATAGCCGGTCGTGCCCGCGCAGATCACGACCATGCCGCCCTTCTTGCACACGAAGGTCGAGACGGGGAATGTCGCCTCGCCCGGATGTTCGAACACGATATCGACGTTGACGCCCTTGCCGGTGATGTCCCAGATCGCCTTGCCGAACTTGCGGACCTCGGCGAACCAGGTCTTGTATTCGGGCGTGTTGACCTTCGGCAACTGGCCCCAGCAGGCGAACTCGCGCCGGTTGATCACGCCCTTGGCGCCCAGGCTCATCACGAAGTCGCGCTTGTCTTCGTCGGAGATCACGCCGATGGCGTTGGCCCCCGCCGTGTTGATCAACTGGATCGCGTAGGATCCCAGGCCCCCCGAGGCGCCCCAGACAAGCACGTTCTGCCCGGGCTTCAACTCGTGCGGATGATGACCGAACAGCATCCTGTAGGCCGTGGCCAGGGTCAGGGTGTAGCAGGCGCTCTCCTCCCATGTCAGATGCCGCGGGCGCGGCATCAATTGCTGCGCCTGGACGCAGGTGAACTGGGCGAAAGAGCCGTCGGGCGTCTCATACCCCCAGATGCGCTGGCTGGGCGAGAACATGGGATCGCCGCCATTGCATTCCTCGTCGTCGCCGTCGTCCTGGTTGCAGTGGATGACGACCTCGTCCCCCACCTTCCACCGTGTGACCTTGTCGCCCACCGCCCAGACGATGCCGGCCGCATCCGATCCCGCGATATGGAAGGGCGCGCCATGCACGTCGAACGGGCTGATCGGCACGCCCAGCCCCGCCCAGACCCCGTTGTAGTTCACGCCCGCGGCCATCACGAGGACCAGCACCTGATAGCTGTCCGGCTTGGGAACGGGCACGACCTCGCACCGCATCGACTGTTCCGGCGGCCCGTGCCGGTCGCGCCGGATCGCCCAGGCATGCATATGCCCCGGCACGTAGCCGAGCGGCGGCAACTCGCCGACCGGGTACAGGTCGCGCTCGGGCGCGTCGTAACGGATCTGGGCGGTATCGGTGTCGAGCGCCATGGAAACCTCCTGCGGATGCCGCAGTGCAGAATCGCGGCTACAGCCGAGACATAGCGGCCTCAAAGCAACAAATCAACATTGTGCGCCGCGTTATTGTAATTTTATATCGCAGCGAGTTCCGCGGTGGCGGTTGCGGCAAGCCGCCCCTCGGCCGAAGCGGCGTAGAAGGCCAGCAGTGCACGGCATTCCGACCGCACGGCCAGCCCCGCGGGCGTCGAGACGATCAGGCGCCGCAGCTCCAGCATGTCGATCGCCGCTTCCAGCTCGGCCGCACCGATCTGCACCGGCCCCTCCGGCGCCAGCGCCCGACAGCGCGCGAGCAGCTCCCCCCGCGGCAAGGCGCCGCCCGCTTGCGCGAGCACCGCCGAGACAAGCGGCACCGGCAGAACCGGGACCAGCGCGTCGAGCCGCGCCATCAGCTCGGCCGCCACCCGCTCGGGCTCGGGCCCCTCCCCCGACGGCGCCATGTCCTGCAGCGGCACCGGGGCGCCGAACTGCACGGCTGCGATGCCGAACCGCCGGGCCTTGCCTCGGGCCCGCCGCCAGATCCAGCGCAGGGCGAATGCCGCGCCGGTCCGCAGCGAGCCCCGGAAGCGGCGGTCGCCGGTCGCCGCGGCCTCGGTCAGGACCCTGTCCTCGATGATCCGGTCGTAATTCAGCGCGACGGGCACGAAGACGACCGGCCGCCCCCCGCTCCGCGCCCCCTCGATGATGTAGCTCAGCAGGCCCAGGCGCGGGGCGGCCAGGCGCCCGTCCTGCGACAGCCCCCCTTCGGGAAAGATGGCCTGCGTCACCCCCTCTTCCGTCGCAAGCTGCACGTAGCGGGCCAATACCCGGCGATAGAGCGCGTTGCGTTCCCGGCGCCGGATGAAATACGCGCCCATGGACCGGATCAGCGACGACAGCGGCCAGACCCGCGCCCATTCGCCCACCGCATAGGACAGGACCGACCGGTCCGCCGCAAGATAGGTGACAAGCACGTAATCCATGTTGCTGCGGTGGTTCATGACGAAGACGACGGCGGCGTCAGGGGGGATGCTGTCCACCCGCTCGTCGGCGACGACCCGCACATCATAGAGGCGCGTCGACAGCCAGCGCGCGGCACGGATGGCGACGTCGAAATAGACCGATGCAGAAAAGCCCGGCACGATCTCGCGCGCATAGGCACGGGCGCGCTGAAAGGCGACATCCTCACGCAGGCCCCGTTCGCGTGCATGCCGCGTGACGGCGGACGCGACGGCCGGATCGTAGATCACCCGCTGGATCGTGTCGGTGCGCGCGGCCAGCTTGAACGGCTGGATCGGGCGCGCCAGCCGCCGGTTCAGCCGCGCCACCGCATGCTCCATCCGGCGTCGCAGGAACCACCGCACCGACGGCAGCAGGAAATGCGAGGCGAAGGTGACGGTGGCGAACAGCACCAGAAGCACCAGGAGCCACAACGGAAGCGTCACATCGCGAAACATGGCGCAGGATCGCAGATCGCCGGCGCCGGCGGAAGATGTGCCGGCGGCGCAGCCCGCAGCCCGGGCGGCCCGGACCCGCCGCCGCCGCCGCTGCCGCTGCCGCTGCGGAGCGGCGAAAACGTTGCCGCGGATGCATTGCCGCCCTTACGCGACAATTTAGTTTCGTGTAACAGGCCATATAGGAAATTTCGTAACCGAAGGTTGCCCATGACCAGCGCCGACCGCCCCTGGATGTTTCGCACCTATGCCGGCCACTCCTCCGCCGCGGCCAGCAATGCGCCGTATCGGAGCAATCTGGAGCGGGGGCAGACCGGCCTTTCCGTGGCATTCGACCTGCCCACGCAGACGGGTTACGACAGCGACCACCCCCTGGCCCGGGGCGAGGTCGGGCGGGTCGGGGTGCCGATCTGCCACCTGGCCGACATGCGGCGCCTGTTCGACGGCATCCCGCTGGCGCAGATGAACACCTCGATGACGATCAACGCCACCGCGCCCTGGCTGTTGGCCCTGTATGTCGCCGTGGCCGAGGAACAGGGCGCCGATCCGGCCGCGCTTCAGGGCACGGTGCAGAACGACATCATCAAGGAATACCTCAGCCGCGGCACCTATATCTGCCCGCCGGAACCGTCGCTGCGCATGCTGACCGACGTCGCGGCCTTCACCCGCGAGGCGATGCCGAAATGGAACCCGGTGAATGTCTGCTCGTATCATCTCCAAGAGGCCGGAGCCACGCCCGAACAGGAATTGGCCTTCGCCCTGTCCACGGCCATTGCCATACTCGACGATTTGCGGGGCAAGGTGCCGGCCCCGCACTTTGCGCAGATGGTGGGGCGCATATCGTTCTTCGTGAATGCGGGCCTGCGTTTCGTGGCCGAGATGTGCAAGATGCGCGCCTTCGGCGACATGTGGGATGAGATCTGCCGCGAACGCTACGGGGTGGAAGACCCCGCTCAACGCAGGTTCCGCTATGGCGTGCAGGTGAATTCGCTGAACCTGACCGAACAGCAACCGGAAAACAACGTGCCGCGCATTCTGCTGGAAATGCTGGCGGTGACGCTGTCGAAATCCGCGCGCGCCCGCGCCGTGCAGCTTCCCGCCTGGAACGAGGCATTGGGCCTGCCCCGCCCCTGGGATCAGCAATGGTCGCTGAGGATGCAACAGATACTCGCCTATGAAACCGACCTTCTGGAATATGCCGACCTTTTCGACGGCAATCCGGCAATCGCCGCGAAAGTCGAGGAACTGAAGGCCGGAGCGCAGCGCGAAATGTCGCAGATCGAGGAATTGGGCGGGGCGGTCAGGGCCATCGAGCACATGAAGCGCCGGCTAGTGGAATCGAACGCGCGGCGGATCGACCGGATCGAGCGCGGCGAGACGGTGGTCGTGGGCGTGAACCGCTGGACCGAAGGCACGCCGTCGCCGTTGACGGCCGGGGCGGATGCGATCATGGCGCCGGATCCGCGTGCCGAGGCGCAGCAGATCCAGGGGCTGGTCCGCTGGCGCGACAGGCGCGATCCACGTGCCGTCGCCGCCGCGCTGTCGGAATTGGAAAAGGCCGCACGCTCGGGCGCCAACATCATGCCGCCGTCGATCGCCGCCGCCAGGGCCGGTGTCACGACGGGGGAATGGGGCGCGGCTGTGCGGGCGGCTTTCGGCGAGTACCGGGCACCGACGGGGGTTTCGTCGGTGCCCGCGAACCAGCGCGACGGGCTGGACGATCTGCGTGCGAAGGTCGATGGCTTGTCGAAACGCCTGGGCCGGCGACCGGTATTGGTGATCGGAAAGCCCGGCCTCGACGGGCATTCCAACGGCGCCGAACAGATCGCGACCCGGGCCCGCGATTGCGGCATCGACCTGCGCTATAGCGGCATCCGGATGACGCCCGAGGAAATCGCGGAATCGGCTCGGGACGCGAATGCCGATATCGTGGGTCTCTCGATCCTTTCGGGGAGTCACCTGTCGCTGGTGGCCGATACCCGCACCGCTCTGTCCAAGGTCGGTCTGAAGCAGGTACCGATCGTGGTCGGCGGCATCATTCCCCCCGAGGATGCGGCGCGCCTGACCCAATCCGGCATCGCCGCCGTTTTCACTCCCAAGGATTTCGACCTGAACCGGATCGTCGAAAAAATCATTCTGCTCGTGGATGAAAATCAGGTTGCACAAGAAGCCTGATACTACCCTTTTTAATTGATTTGGCCTCACTTCGGGCGAATTAATTTGAACAGGTGCAGTTTTTCCCTATGCAAAAGCGGCTATGTCGCACTAGATCGAAGACTACATTCCAGTCGCAATAAGAAACGGAGTATTTCATGACGCCCGACCTGGACCAGATGTCGAAGAGGGAACTCGAAAAGCTGCGGGCCGATGTGGACCGCGCGCTCGCGACGCTGGAATCGCGCCGAAAGGCCGAGGCCCGGCGCGCGGCCGAGGAAGCGGCCAAGGAGCACGGCTTTTCGCTGGACGATCTGGTGGGCGCATCCGGCGGCGGACGCGCGAAGAACGCGCCGAAATACCGCAACCCGGAGAATCCGAAACAGACCTGGACGGGGCGCGGACGCCAGCCCGGCTGGATCAAGGACGGGCTCAGCAGCGGGAAGTCTCTGGAAGACTTCGCCATCTGACCGGCGGATCGGCGGCGGCCCTGTCAGGTGCCGTGGCTGCCGTCATAGGCGTTGGGTGCCGGAGGCTGCCAATCCGCGAGGATGGCGCGATCCGGCTCCCAAATCTCGACCTTCAGCGGATGGCATCGGGCGGCATCGCTTGAATGGACGGTGCCGCAATCGCCGCCCGGGCACGCACTCAGCGCCCCCAGAAGGTCGATCTCGGCGAACAACTCCAACGCGTCGCCGGGCCGAACCGGGCTGGCCTTCATGAAGTATCGCCCGTCGTCGGGGGTGAAGCCGGTGCACATGAACACGTTCAGGACGTCATGCACGTGCCGCTCCGCCTCCCGGACCGGCAGGCCCGTCTCCTGCGCCAATGCGCGGGTCAGGTTGGAATGGCAGCAATGGTGGTAATCGGTTCCGCTCAGCAGACGGCCCGTATAGGGGTCGCAGCGGGTGCCGATCACGTCATGCACGCGCCCTCCGAACGGATCGGTGCCGTACCAGTCCAGATCGTCGCCGATGACGGTGGCCATCGGGCGCAGATAGGGCAGGCACGACCACAGCCGGTCCCCGATCCCCACATGCGTTCCGTGCAGCGCCCGCGTCTTGCCCGAAAAGAAACGCTCGGACAGGTCGCCGGCCGCCCACAGGTTCAGATCCCCGACCTGCGGCCCCTCGACCGAGACGATGCGCATGATCTGCGCGGCCGAGACACGAAAGCAACGCCCTTGGCGCGGCGGCACGATCAGTTCCTCGACCCGCCGCGCCGAGACGCGGGCGGCGGCATAAAGCGCCATGTCCGGTTCGGGCAGCGCCCGGGTCGGATAGCAGATGACCGGCGGCACCGACCGCCGCGCCTGTGCGTCCGGGGGCGCCTGGGTCACTATCGCACCCGTCCGGTCATACCGTCCGCTCGACCATCAGCTTCTTGATCTCCTGGATCGCCTTGGCCGGGTTCAGCCCCTTCGGACAGGTCTTGGCGCAATTCATGATCGTATGGCAGCGATACAGCTTGAACGGATCCTCCAGATCGTCCAGCCGCTCGGGCGTCGCCTCGTCGCGGCTGTCGACGATCCAGCGATAGGCGTGCAGCAGCGCGGCCGGCCCGAGATAGCGGTCGCCGTTCCACCAATACGAGGGGCAGGCCGTCGAGCAGGACGCGCACATCACGCATTCATACAGACCGTCCAGTTTCTTGCGGTCCTCGATCGCCTGCCGCCATTCCTTTTCCGGCGCCGTCGTCTTCGTCTCCAGCCAGGGCATGATGCTGGCATGCTGCGCATAGAAATGCGTCAGATCCGGGATCAGGTCCTTGATCACCGGCATGTGCGGCAGCGGGTAGATCCGCACGTCGCCCGAGATCTCGTCCATGCCGTAGATGCAGGCCAGCGTGTTGATCCCGTCGATGTTCATCGCGCAGGATCCGCAGATCCCCTCGCGGCACGAGCGGCGGAAGGTCAGCGTGGGGTCGATCTCGTTCTTGATCTTGATCAGCGCGTCCAGAACCATCGGGCCGCAGCTATCCATGTCGACGAAATAGGTGTCGACGCGCGGGTTCTCTCCGTCATCCGGGCTCCAGCGATAGATGTGGAAGGTCCGGATATTGGTCGCGCCCTCGGGCCTGGGCCAGGTCTTGCCGGTGCGGATCCTGGAATTCTTGGGAAGGGTCAGCTGAACCAAATCGCTCTCCTATTGCAGAAGCGCCGGCAGGCCATCGGCCGCCAGGCAGTTCAGGGTCTGCGGCCGCGACGCGATGGCCGTGACGTTTTCGACGGTTGTCGCCGTCGGCCCCGTCAGGCTGTCCGAGGCGAGCGCCAGCAGCTCGTCGGTGCTGGCATTGTCGAGCACGCAGTCGATGGCCGGCTCGGCATTCACGCCCGGCAGCCGTTCGGCGACGACGGGCCGGATCGCGTTGCGGGCCGCCGCGCGGGTGAAATCGTCGCGCGCGGCCGGGGTGCAGGCGGCCAGGGCCAGCAGCAGAACCACCGACCGGATCATCGATCCAGCACCAGCGGCCGGATCGGCCCCTGCCCCGTCTTCTGCCGCACGCAGGAATCGTAGACGCTGTAGGGATCGCGCCCTTGCAGGTAATCGCTGGTGATGCCCACCTCGACCCGTCCGCCGACGCCGCCGCTGCCGACGCCCACCGCGATCTCGCCCGTGGGGCCTGTCGCCGCCCGCGCCCGTTCCTCGCACTGATAGGCCGCCAGTTCCGGCGAGACCGGACCGCAGGCTGCGACGAGCCCGGCGACAGCGAGGGCGGCGCGGCCGATCATCAATAGACCCTTTTCTTGGGCGCGATCTTCTTCAGGTCGATCCCGCCCTCGGCCTCCGCCAGGAGCGGATCCAGATGCACGGGCCGGTAATCCAGTGTCACCCGGTCGTCGACATGGGCCAGCGTATGCTTGCGCCAATTCTGGTCGTCGCGATCGGGATAATCCTCGTGCGCATGGGCGCCGCGGCTTTCCTTGCGCGCCTCGGCGCTGACGATCGTGGCCAGAGCGTTGGGCATCAGGTTGGTCAGTTCCAGCGTTTCCATCAGGTCGCTGTTCCAGATCATCGAGCGGTCGGAGACACGCAGATCCGACATCTTGTCGGCAACGGCATACATCTTTTCCACGCCTTCGGCGAGCGTCTTGTCGGTGCGGAACACCGCCGCGTCCTGCTGCATCGTGCGCTGCATCTCGTCGCGCAGCTCGGCCGTGGACACGCCGCCGCTGGCATGGCGCAGCCCGTCGAAGCGGGACAGCGCCTTGTCGATGCTAGCGCGGTTTGGCACCTGGTTCGGCGCCTGCGGGTCGACCACCTCGGCCGCGCGGATGGCCGCGGCCCGGCCGAAGACCACCAGGTCGATCAGGCTGTTCGAGCCGAGACGGTTGGCGCCGTGCACGCTGGCGCAGCCGGCCTCGCCCACCGCCATCAGGCCCGGCGCGATCCGGTCCGGGTCCTCGGCGGTGGGGTTCAGGACCTCGCCCCAGTAATTCGTGGGGATCCCGCCCATGTTGTAATGCACCGTCGGCAGGACGGGGATCGGCTCTTTCGTCAGATCGACCCCGGCAAAGATGCGGGCGCTTTCGCTGATCCCCGGCAGGCGCTCGGCCAGGGTTTCGGGCGGCAGGTGGTTGAGGTGCAGGTGGATGTGATCCCCGTTCGCGCCCACGCCGCGCCCCTCGCGGATCTCCAGCGTCATGCAGCGGCTGACCACGTCGCGGCTGGCCAGGTCCTTGTAGGTGGGGGCGTAGCGTTCCATGAACCGCTCGCCCTCGGAATTGGTCAGATAGCCGCCCTCGCCGCGCGCGCCTTCGGTGATCAGGCAGCCCGATCCGTAGATGCCGGTCGGGTGGAACTGGACGAATTCCATGTCCTGCAGCGGCAGCCCCGCCCGGGCCGCCATCCCGCCGCCGTCGCCGGTGCAGGTATGGGCCGATGTGGCGCTGAAATAGGCCCGGCCGTAGCCACCGGTCGCCAGAACCACCATCTTGGCGGAAAAGACGTGCAGCGTGCCGTCGTCCAGCTTCCAGGCGAGCACGCCCTGGCACTGCCCGTCCTCGGACATGATCAGGTCGATGGCGAAGTATTCGATGAAGAAGTTCGCCTGCTCTTTCAGCGACCGGCCGTACAGCGTGTGCAGGATCGCATGGCCGGTCCGGTCGGCGGCGGCGCAGGTGCGCTGCACGGGCGGACCTTCGCCGAATTCGGTGGTATGGCCGCCGAAGGGGCGCTGATAGATCTTGCCCTCTTCGGTGCGGCTGAATGGAACGCCGTAATGTTCCAGCTCGTAGACCGCCTTGGGCGCCTCACGCGCCAGATACTCCATGGCATCCGTGTCGCCCAGCCAGTCCGACCCTTTCACGGTGTCGTACATGTGCCATTGCCAGCTGTCGGGCCCCATATTGCCGAGCGAGGCCGCGATGCCGCCCTGTGCCGCCACGGTGTGCGAGCGTGTGGGGAACACCTTTGTCACGCAGGCGGTCTTCAGCCCCCGTTCGGCCATTCCAAGCGTGGCGAGCAGGCCCGATCCGCCGGCCCCCACCACCACCACGTCATAGGTGTGGGTCTCGTACTCATATGCCATCTGTCAGATGCTCCGTGTCACAGCGCCAGGCGCACCAGGCCGAACAGCCCGGCAGCCATCGCGGCGTAGCTCAGGCAGATTACAGCCACGATCAGGGCCTTGCGCGTCAGCCCGCCGGTATAATCCTCGATCATCACCTGGGCGCCGTTCTTGAAGTGGACCAGCCCGACCACCAGCGTCAGCGCCGCCACGACCGCGGGGAACGGCCGGCCGTAATAGGCCACGACCTCTTCATAGGGGGCGCCGAGGATGCGACCGAAGGTGAAGACGAACAGCGGCACCAGGATCGCCAGGGCGGCGGAACTGACCGTCATGTTCCAGAAATGCCCCGTCCCCTTCTTGGCCGAACCAAGGCCGACGGCGCGCTTGCGATCTGTCAGGAATGCCATGCCACCCTCCTCAGATGACCAGAAGCGTCAGAAGCGTCAGCACGACCGAGCCCACGAGACAGGCGATGCCGAGCCGCTCGGCGACCTCGATCTGCAGGCCGCGCCCCGTGTCCCAGTAAAGATGCCGGAGCCCGGCGAGGAAGTGATACCAGAGCCCGAGCAGCGACAGCGCCATGACCAGATCGCCGAACCACGAGGTGATGAAGCCGTCGGCGGCCGCGAAAGCCTGCGGCGAGGTCGCCGCGGCGACGAACCACCACACGATCAGCAGGGCCGCGACGATCATCGCGTTGCCGGTGATCCGCGTCAGGATCGACGTGACCGATGTAAGCTGGAACCGGTAGTACTGACCAAGCATGAACGGCGATAGCGGGCGATTGCCCCGGTTCACATCGGGCATGGCGGGTCCTCTCTTCCAGCGGCGGGTCTGCGCCAAGGGCAGTGATAACAACTTTCCTGCCCGAGTCACGGGGCGTTGGGCCCATCGGCGGGATTGCGGCAGCGGATCGGGGAAAAATCCGCGTTTCGTGATCACAGCAAGAATTCGTGTGATCACGAAGTACCCGCACGCCTATCGTGGCAGCAGGGCCCAGTAGTCCAGGTCCAGCAGGACGTCGGAATCGTACCGTCCTTCGGCGTCGCGCCAGGCGAAGGGTGCGGCCCCGTCCCGCAGCGCCACCAGCCGAAGCCGCAGCGCGCCGATACCGGGCGCCGGCATCTCAACCTTGTCCAGAACCTCGGACCAGGCCCGGACGGTCTGGCCGGCAAAGCACGGATTGGCATGGGCGCCCCCATTGAGCCCCACGACCAGTTGCGCATTCGCCAGCCCGTTGAACGACAGCGCCCGCGCCAGCGAGATGACATGGCCCCCGTAGATCAGGCGCCGGCCGTCCTCGCGCGCGGTGGCGTCGAAATGCACCTTGGCCGTGTTCTGCCAGAGGCGGGTGGCCAGCATGTGCTCGGCCTCTTCGATGGTCGCCCCGTCGATATGGTCGATACGCTCGCCGATCCGGTAATCCTGCCAGCGATGCCGCTCGCCGGCGGCGGCAAAGTCGTAACGCGAGAAGTCCAGCCCCTCGGGCACGACCAGATCCTCGGGCGCGACCGCCTTGTGCAAGTCCGGCACGACGGTGTCGGGCGCGGGCCCCGCGTTGCGCCGGTGCAGCATCGCCCACCGGACATAGGTCAGCACCGCTTCGCCCCGCTGGTTGCGGCCGGTGATCCGCACCCAGACCACCCCGGTCCGCCCGCTGGAATTCTGCTTCAGCCCGATGACCTCGGATTCCGCGCGCAACGTGTCGCCGGGATAGACGGGCGCCAGCCACCGGCCTTCGGCATAGCCCAGATTGGCCACCGCGTTCAGCGTGACATCGGGCACCGTCTTACCGAACACCGTGTGAAAGACCAGCAGGTCGTCCAGCGGCGCCGCGGGCAGCCCGCAGGTCCGTGCGAATTCGTCCGAGGAATGCAGGGCGGTGCGGGCCGGATACAGCGCGTGATACAGGGCGCGCTCGCCCAATGTCAGCGTGCGCGGAACGGCATGGGCGATGACCTCGCCCAGGCGGTAATCCTCGAAGAAGCGCCCGGTCGAGGTCTTGTCCATCACTGGTCGCCCAGCTTGAGGTCCGGCGAATACTCGCCCTCCACCTCTTTCGTCACCGCCTGCGCGCAGCGCATGACGCCGTTATTGGCGTCGAAGGCATAGGACGGGCCGCCATGCAGTTCCCACCCCCTGGACAGGGCTTCGCTGACCTTGTGGCAGAAGGACGAGGAATCGTCGCCAGTCAGGATCCGATAGAGCTTCATTCACGTCACCCCGGCAGCGGCGACGGCCCGATCCATCCATGGATCAGCACGATGACCACGAAGACGACGAGCGTGATGACCGCCAGCCGGATGTCGCCGGCCAGCGACCCGCCCGAGAACGGCACGTAGTCATGGGCCTGCCGGTTGATCAGAGACATCTCGGCCAGCGCCCAGATCAGCAGCGTGCCGAACAGCACGACCGAGGCCAGATCGCCGTTCACCAGAAGATGCGCCGCCGCCCAGATCGCGGTTCCCCAAAGCATCGGGTGCCGCATCATGCGGCGCAGGCGGCTTTTCGAATGCCCCACGCCATAGAGGCCCACGGCGAAGATCATCAGCAGATTGTTGATATGCACCATAAAGCTGGGCGGCTGCCACAGCGGCACGAAAGCGGCCTGCTTGTAGCCGATTACCATCAGCACGACGGCCAGGACCAGCAGCACCGCGATGACGCCCTTGGCGCCCTTGCCCATCCGATCATCGAGCCGCGCCCGCGCGGCCGGCGCGACGCGCCTGAACATGTGGGCCGCGATCCACAGCAGAAGGCCGAGCAACAACCAGATCATGAATTTACTCCCGTCGCCCTGGCGCGGGCCAGCGTGCGGCGGGCCCCCGCCACGTGAAGGTTTTCGACGATGCGGCCGTCCAGCACGGCGACGCCCCGCCCCTCGGCCTCGGCCGCCTCGAACGCGGCGATCTGCCGTCGCGCCGTTTCGATCTCGTCGGCGTCGGGCGAGAAGACGCGGTTCGCCGTCTCGATCTGGCCCGGATGGATCAGCGTCTTGCCGTCCATTCCCAGATCGCGGCCCTGCGCGCATTCCAGCGCCAGACCGTCCAGGTCCCGGAAGGCGTTGTAGACCCCGTCGATACACATGATGCCCGCCGCGCGCGCCGCCAGAAGGCAGGATTGGAGCGCCTGCAGCAGCGGCAGCCGGTCGGGCCGATGGCGGCAGCCCAGCTCCTGCGCCAGATCGTTGGTGCCGATGACGAAACCCTGCATCCGCTGCGCCCGTGCGATGGCCGGCGCGTTCAACACGCCCTGCGGCGTTTCGATCATCGCCCAGATATTCGTCTCGCCCGTGGCGCCGGCATCGTCGAGCAGCCGCGCCGCCTGTGCGATATCGTCGGGACCGGCGACCTTTGGCAGCAGGATCGATTGCGGCGCGACCGCGGCGACCGCCTCGAGATCCGCCTGACCCCATTCCGACGACAGCGGGTTGATCCGCACGAGCAGCGCCCGGTCGCCATATCCCCCCTGACGCAAGGCCTGACACAGCAGGTCCCGGGCGGTCGCCTTCTCTGCCACGGCCACGGCATCCTCCAGGTCGAAGATGATCGCGTCGCAGGGCAGATCGCGCGCCTTGTCCAGCGCCCGGGCATTCGATCCGGGGATATACAGCATCGACCGCCAGGGCCGGAGCGTCGCATCCATGATTCCCGCCTTTCCGTCTCGTGCGGCGCAGAGGACGCGGAATCGGACCGTTCCGCAAGGGGTCGGGTCCCGCCCCGAGAAACGGAGGGTTTCCAAACTGCAAGCTCCGCTGCGGCGCATCGGCCACTTCCCGCGCTGCGGCCGAGCATGATTTGTAGCGTCATTTCATCCGCTTAAGGTATGGCGCGTTCTGTTCCCTCCCCCGGGGAAAATTTTCCCGGGAACAGAGCGCGCGATCCGCGTCTTGCAGCCGCATCAGGTCGAGGAATCGCCTCCTGACCGCCGTGTAGAAATTCGAGACCTGGAGAGGAAGCCATGAAACGTCTTATGACTACCGCCGCTATGGCGCTGGTGATTGGCACGGGCGCCTATGCCCAATCGAACCAATCCGATCAGAATACCTTCATCGACTATTCGGCCCAACAGACCGGCGCGCAGGATCAGCTCCTCGCATCGGACTTCATGGGCGCACGGATCTATGCGACCGAGCAGCAGATCGACGCCAACGCGCAGGTTCAGCCCGATGCGAAGAACCAGTGGGAGGATATCGGCGAGGTCAACGATATCGTGCTGGGTCAGCAGGGGAACGTGGATGCCGTGATCGTCGGCGTCGGCGGGTTCCTGGGCATTGGCGAACGCGACGTCGCCCTGTCGATGGACCAGATCAAGATCGTCCGCGACGGCGAAGGCGCGGATGACTACTTCCTCGTCGTCAACGCCACGCGCCAGCAGATCGAGAACGCGCCCGAGTATCAGCGCCCCTCGGCCGGCCAGCAGGCCGCTGACGCCGGCAACGCCGCCGCGACCGGCGCGGCTGCCACCGCCACCGCAGCCGGCGGCACCGTCGCCGCGGGTGCTGGCGCGAGCAACCAGGCCACCGCCGGAGATCAGGCGACCATGCCGAAGGATCAGACGGCCATGGCCTCGGACTCGTCCGAGATGCCGAAGGATCAGATGCAAGAAGATCAGACGGCGATGAAGACGGATCAGTCCGACATGCCGAAGGATCAGATGCAGAAAGATCAGACGGCGATGTCCTCGGACACGTCCGACATGCCGAAGGACCAGGCCGCCCAGCCTGCGGATACGAGCGCCACGGCCAGCGCCACCGCCAGCCAGGGTGACACGACTGTAGCCGCCGAGAATTCGGCCGGTGCCGCGGAACTCGGCTCGAACACCGACATGGCGGCGGGCGATACCTCGTCGCGCGAAGAGGTGCCGAATGTCGTGGCCAATGCCGATGCGAACGCGGCCGGCACTGCGACCAACGGACCGACCAACAACGACACGGTCGCCCAGGAGCAGTCGCAGCAGCAGATGGAGCAGAACCAGCAGGCCGCCGAGCAGACGCAGCCCCTCGATCAGGCTCAGCCGCAGAACCAGCAGATCGCCGCGGGCGACCGCACCGTTCTGACGCCCCCGGCGGTTGAGCGCGACGGCTACACGCAGGCGAACATCTCGGAAATCTCGACCGACGAGCTGGACGGCACCCGCGTCTATGGCGCCAACGACCAGTCGGTCGGCGAGATCGACAAGCTGCTCCTGAACGATCAGGGCCAGGTCGAGCGTGTCGTCATCAATGTCGGCGGCTTCCTGGGCCTCGGCGAAAAGCCGATCGCGGTGACCTTTGACGAACTGACGCTGCTGAAGCAGCAGGACGGCAACGACATCCGCGTCTACATCGACTCGACCGAAAATGCGCTGGAGTCGCAGCCGCGTTATCAAGAGCAGAACTGACAGCCCTTGTGACGTGAGGAATGGCGGCCGGTCCTTCGGGACCGGCCGTTTTCATGTTCGCCCCACGCATCGGCTGCCCTTGCGCCACCCTGCGCGAAGGACTACCCAACGCGCGTCAGTTACAGTGAACCGACCGGAGATCCCACTCATGGCCAGACCCAAGATCGCGCTGATCGGCGCGGGACAGATCGGCGGCACGCTCGCCCACCTTGCCGCGCTGAAGGAGCTCGGCGACGTCGTCCTGTTCGACATCGCCGAGGGCATCCCGCAGGGCAAGGCGCTGGACATCGCCGAAAGCGGCCCGTCCGAGGGGTTCGACGCGGCGCTGTCGGGAACCAACGACTATGCCGATATCGCGGGCGCGGATATATGCATCGTCACCGCCGGCGTCCCGCGCAAACCGGGGATGAGCCGCGACGACCTTCTGGGCATCAACCTGAAGGTCATGAAGTCGGTGGGCGAGGGCATCAGCCAGCACGCGCCCGACGCCTTCGTCATCTGCATCACCAACCCGCTGGATGCGATGGTCTGGGCGCTGCGCGAGTTCTCGGGCCTGCCGCACGAAAAGGTGGTGGGCATGGCCGGGGTGCTCGACAGCGCGCGGTTCCGTCACTTCCTCAGCCTGGAATTCGGCGTGTCGATGAAGGACGTCTCGGCCTTCGTTCTGGGCGGCCACGGCGATACGATGGTGCCGCTGACCCGGTATTCCACCGTCGGCGGCATCCCCCTTCCCGATCTGGTGCAGATGGGCTGGACCACCCACGACAAGCTCGACGCGATCGTGCAGCGCACCCGCGACGGCGGGGCCGAGATCGTCGGCCTGCTCAAGACCGGCTCGGCCTATTATGCACCCGCCACCTCGGCCATCGAAATGGCGGAAGCCTATCTCAAGGACCAGAAGCGCCTGCTGCCTTGCGCCGCCTATGTCGACGGGGCCCTGGGGCTGAAGGGCCTGTATGTCGGCGTTCCGACGATCATCGGCGCGGGCGGCGTGGAACGGGTCGTGGACATCAAGCTGAACAAGGACGAACAGACGATGTTCGACCGGTCGGTGGATGCGGTGAAGGGGCTCGTGGCCGCCTGCAAGGGGATCGACGACAGCCTCGCCTGATCCTGGGACGATCTGACGCGAATGGCGGGGCCGGTCCCCGCCATTCGTGTTTCCGGCGCCTGATTCGCGACCGCCCCCGCCCATCGGCGGAACTGCGTGATCACAGCCTTTCTTGCTGTGATCACAGATGGCGTTTTTCCGCCGCGGCCCTCTGCCCCACCCCAGAAAATACTTATATCGTGGCCATATCCGTGCCATGCACGGGACCGAGCCAAGCAAGGGGGACAGTCTCCGTGAATATCCACGAATATCAGGCCAAGGCCCTGTTGCGCGATTACGGGGCCCCGGTTTCGGACGGAAGGGTCGTCACGCGCGCCGAGGAAGCAAAGACCGCCGCGGGCGAACTGGACGGGCCGGTCTGGGTCGTCAAGGCGCAGATTCATGCCGGCGGCCGCGGCAAGGGATCGTTCAAGGAGGCGGATGCCGGCGAGAAGGGCGGCGTCAGGCTGGCGCGGTCGGTCGAGGAGGCCGCCGCCGAGGCGCGCAAGATGCTGGGCCGCACACTGGTGACGCACCAGACGGGACCGGCCGGCAAGCAGGTCAACCGCATCTATATCGAGGACGGTTCGGCGATTTCGCGCGAGCTGTATCTGGCGCTGCTGGTCGACCGGCAGACCAGCCGCATCTCGTTCGTCTGCTCGACCGAGGGCGGCATGGACATCGAAGAGGTCGCCGCCGAGACGCCCGACCGGATCCTGTCCTTCAGCATCGATCCGGTGACCGGCTACCAGCCCTTCCACGGGCGCCGCATCGCCTATTCCCTCGGGCTCGAAGGGGCGCAGGTGAAGCAATGCGTCCAGCTCATGGGCCAGCTCTATCGCGCCTTCGTCGAGAAGGACATGGAGATGCTCGAGATCAACCCGCTGATCGTGACCGAGGCGGGCGACCTGAAGGTGCTGGACGCGAAGCTCGGCTTCGACGGCAACGCGCTGTATCGGCATCAGGACATCGCCGCCCTCCGCGACGAGACCGAGGAGGACCCCAAGGAACTGGCCGCGTCGAAATATGATCTGAACTACATCGCGCTGGACGGGCAGATCGGCTGCATGGTCAACGGCGCCGGCCTGGCCATGGCGACGATGGACATCATCAAGCTGTACGGCGCCGAACCGGCGAACTTCCTCGATGTGGGCGGCAGCGCCACGAAAGAGAAGGTGGCCGAGGCGTTCAAGATCATCACCTCGGATCCGAACGTCAAAGGCATCCTGGTGAACATCTTCGGCGGCATCATGCGCTGCGACATCATCGCCGAAGGGGTGATCGCCGCGGTCAAGGATGTGGGCCTGCAGGTGCCGCTGGTGGTTCGGCTTGAGGGAACGAATGTCGAGAAGGGCAAGGAGATCATCCGCGGCTCGGGCCTTGACGTGATCGCCGCCGACGACCTGTCCGACGCGGCCGAAAAGATCGTGAAGGCGGTGAAGGGATGATCCTCCGGAACCTGCTTCTGGCCGCCACGGCAGCCATGCCGGCGATGGCCGCGGCACAGGATACGGCATCGCCCGAGGGGCTGACCGCACTGGGGCTGGATACCTGCCTCGTGACGCGCCTGCCGCACGACGTCTCGGCCCCGGCCGGGTTTGCGCCCGCTGGCGAGGACGGCAAGATCCGTCGCTTTGACGGCCCGGGCGGGGTGACGCTGGCCGTGACGCAGCGCGACGGGTTCTACTCGTGCGAGATGACCGTGCCGAACGCCTCCGCCGCCACCTTCGACGAGATGATGGCCGCCGCATCCCCGCGCATCCAGGCGATGATCGACGCCGCAGATTTCGAACAGGTCGAGGACGGGCAGGTCTGGCAGTCGGTTCTGCCGGACGACGTCGCCGTGACCGTGAAGCTTCAGCGCCAGGAGGACGGGACGATCACCCTCACCTCCAGCACCGAGACGACGCAGGCGCCCGCGGCGCCCCGCGCATCAGATTGAGAAGGGACTGACATGGCCGTCCTCGTCGACGAAAACACCAAGGTCATCTGCCAGGGCTTCACCGGCTCGCAGGGCACCTTTCACTCGGAACAGGCCATCGCCTACGGCACCAAGATGGTCGGCGGCGTGACCCCGGGCAAAGGCGGGCAGGAGCATCTGGGCCTGCCGGTCTTCGATTCGGTGCACGAGGCCGTGGCCCGCACCGGCGCCGATGCCAGCGTGATCTATGTGCCGCCCCCGTTCGCGGCGGATTCGATCCTCGAGGCGATCGATGCCGAACTGCCGCTGGTCGTCTGCATCACCGAAGGGATCCCGGTGCTGGACATGATGCGCGTCAAACGCGCGCTCGAAGGGTCGAAGACCCGCCTGATCGGGCCGAACTGCCCCGGGGTCATCACGCCGGATGCGTGCAAGATCGGCATCATGCCCGGTCACATCCACCGCCGCGGCAAGGTCGGCGTCGTCAGCCGCTCGGGCACCCTGACCTACGAGGCGGTGAAGCAGACCACCGATGTGGGGCTGGGCCAGTCCACCTGCGTGGGTATCGGCGGCGACCCGATCAAGGGCACCGAGCATCTGGACGTGCTGGAATGGTTCCTGGCCGACGACGAGACCGAGGCGATCATCATGATCGGCGAGATCGGCGGATCGGCCGAAGAGGACGCCGCGCAGTTCCTGGCGGACGAGAAGAAGCGCGGCCGCTGGAAGCCGACCGCCGGCTTCATCGCCGGCCGCACCGCCCCGCCGGGACGCCGCATGGGCCATGCCGGCGCCATCGTCGCGGGCGGCAAGGGCGGCGCCGAGGACAAGATCGAGGCGATGAAATCCGCGGGCATCGTCGTGGCCGACAGCCCCGCCGGCCTGGGCGAGGCGGTGCTGAAGGCGATCGGATAGGCGCAGCCGCGCCGCAGATCTAAGGGTGGCCCGATGGGCTTTGCTCAAGCGATCCGGACGTGCTTCCGGAAATACGCCACCTTCTCCGGCCGGGCCTCCCGGCCGGAATACTGGTATTTCGCGCTGTTCGTCATCCTGGGAAACTTCGCCGCCGGCATCCTCGACGGCATCCTGAACGGCATCATGTACGGCCCGGGCGCGGGTGCGCCGGCCGCCCCGCTGTCGACGCTGTTCTGGCTGGGCACGCTGATCCCCGGCCTGGCCGCAGCCTGGCGGCGGATGCACGATACCGGCCGGTCGGGTCTCTACGTGCTCTACCCCCTTCTGGTGATGGTCGGGATGGGCACGTTCATGGCCTTCGCCGCCGGCCTGGTGCCGGTTCTGGGCGATCAGGCGGCGGGCGTCGCCACCGGCGCCACGATGATCCTGATGGGGCTGGCGATGGTGGTGCTGCTGCTATCGCCCATCCTGGTGATCTGGTGGCTGACCCGGCCCGGCCAGCCCGGCCGCAACCGCTATGGCCCCAACCCGCAGGAGGCCGCATGACCCGCCTGCCTCCGCTCATCCCGCTCTCCCTCTCCGGTCCCACTCCGCGCAAGGTGCTCCCATGACCGACCAATCCCCGAACGACCTGTTCCACGCCTCGTCCTTCATGCAGGGGCACAACGCAGATTACCTTGAGCAGCTCTATGCCCGCTACGCCGCCGATCCGCAGGCGGTGGACGAAAGCTGGGCGCAGTTCTTCCGTCAGCTCGGCGACGATGCCGCCAGCGTCACCCGCGAAGCCGCCGGCCCCTCCTGGGCGCGGCCCGACTGGCCCCCCGCACCGGCGGACGAGCTGACCGCTGCGCTGGACGGGCAATGGCCCGCGGCACAGGGCGACGGCAAGGCGCTGGCGCGCAAGATCGCCGACAAGGCGCAGGACCAGAAGGTCAGCGTGACCGAAGAGCAGATCCGCCGCGCCGTGCTGGATTCGATCCGGGCGCTGATGCTGATCCGCGCCTATCGTATCCGCGGCCATCTGGCCGCCGATCTGGACCCGCTCGGGATGCGGGACACGTCGAACCACCCCGAGCTCGACCCGCGCAGCTACGGCTTTGCCGAGGCCGACATGGACCGGCCCATCTTCATCGACAAGGTTCTGGGGCTTGAGGTCGCCACCCTGCGCGAGATCGTCGCCATCGTGCGGCGCACCTATTGCGGCACGTTCGCGCTGCAATACATGCACATCTCGGATCCCGAACAGGCCGCCTGGCTGAAGGAACGCATCGAAGGCTTCGACAAGGAGATCACCTTTACCCGCGAGGGCCGCAAGGCGATCCTGAACAAGCTGGTCGAGGCCGAGGGGTTCGAGAAGTTCCTGCACGTCAAGTACATGGGAACCAAGCGCTTCGGCCTGGACGGCGGCGAAAGCCTGATCCCCGCCATGGAGCAGATCATCAAGCGGGGCGGCGCGCTCGGCGTGAGCGAGATCGTGATCGGGATGCCGCATCGCGGGCGCCTGTCGGTCCTCGCGAACGTGATGAACAAGCCTTATCGCGCCATCTTCAACGAGTTCCAGGGCGGCAGCTTCAAGCCCGAGGACGTGGACGGGTCGGGCGACGTGAAATATCACCTCGGCGCCTCTTCGGACCGGGAGTTCGACGGCAACACGGTGCACCTGTCGCTGACGGCGAATCCCAGTCACCTCGAGGCGGTGAACCCGGTGGTCCTGGGCAAGGCGCGCGCCAAGCAGGACCAGATCGGCGATACCGAGCGCAAGAAGGTGCTGCCCGTGCTTCTGCACGGCGATGCCGCCTTTGCCGGACAGGGCGTGGTGGCCGAATGCTTCCAATTGTCCAGCATCCGGGGCCACCGCACCGGCGGGACCATCCACATCGTGGTGAACAACCAGATCGGGTTCACCACCGCCCCCGCCTTTTCGCGGTCCTCGCCCTATCCCACCGATATCGCGCTGATGGTCGAGGCGCCGATCTTCCACGTGAACGGCGACGATCCCGAAGCCGTGGTTCACGCCGCCAAGGTCGCGGTCGAGTTCCGCCAGAAGTTCGGCAAGGACGCGGTCATCGACATCTTCTGCTATCGCCGGTTCGGTCACAACGAGGGCGACGAGCCCATGTTCACCAACCCGGAGATGTACAAGCATATCAAGCGGCAGAAGACGACGCTGTCGCTTTACACCGAGCGGCTGGTCAAGGACGGGCTGGTCCCCGAGGGCGAGATCGAGGATGCCAAGGCCGCGTTCCAGGCGCGGCTGAACGAGGAATTCGAGGCGGGGAAGGAATACAAGCCCAACAAGGCCGATTGGCTGGACGGCCGCTGGTCGCATCTGGACAAGCAGGGCGAGAAGTACCAGCGCGGCAAGACCGCCATCGACGAAGAGACCCTGCAGGACATCGGGCGTGCGCTGACGACGGCGCCCGAGGGGTTCGATCTGCACCGGACGGTGGCGCGGCTTCTGGACGCCAAGGCCGAGATGTTCGCCTCGGGCAAGGGGTTCGACTGGGCCACGGCCGAGGCGCTGGCCCTGGGATCGCTCCTGCTCGAAGGGTATCCGGTGCGGCTGGCCGGGCAGGATTCCGCGCGCGGCACCTTCAGCCAGCGGCATTCGGCCTTCATCGACCAGAGCTCCGAAAACCGTTTCTACCCGCTGAACCACATCCGGCAGGACCAGGCGCATTACGAAGTCATCGACTCGATGCTGTCGGAATACGCGGTGCTGGGCTTCGAATACGGGTATTCGCTGGCCGAACCGAACGCGCTGGTCGCTTGGGAGGCGCAGTTCGGCGACTTCGCCAACGGCGCCCAGATCATGTTCGACCAGTTCATCAGTTCCGGCGAAAGCAAGTGGCTGCGGATGTCGGGGCTGGTGATGCTGCTGCCCCACGGCTACGAGGGCCAGGGCCCGGAACATTCCTCGGCGCGGCTGGAACGGTTCCTGCAGATGTGCGGCCAGGACAACTGGATCGTCGCGAACTGCTCGACGCCCGCCAACTACTTCCACATCCTGCGCCGGCAGTTGCACCGGTCCTATCGCAAGCCGCTTGTGCTGATGACGCCCAAGTCGCTGCTGCGGCACAAGTTCGCGATTTCCGACGTGCAGGATTTCGTGACCGGCTCGTCCTTTCACCGGGTGCTGTGGGATGACGCGCAGCGGGGCCATTCGGACCTCACGCTGCAGCCGGACGAGGACATCCGCCGGGTCGTCCTGTGTTCGGGCAAGGTCTATTACGACCTGCTGGAAAAGCGGGATGCCGAAGGGCTCGACGATGTCTACCTGCTGCGGGTCGAACAGTTCTACCCGTTCCCGGCGCTCAGCCTGAACAAGGAGCTGAAGCGTTTCCCGCAGGCCGAGATCGTCTGGTGCCAGGAAGAGCCGAAGAACCAGGGCGCCTGGACCTTCATCGAGCCGAATATCGAATGGGTGCTGACGCGGATAAAGGCGAAGAACCGGCGCCCGGTCTATGCCGGACGTCCCGCCTCGGCCTCACCGGCCACGGGGCTCGCCTCGCAGCACAAGGCACAGCAACAGGCGCTGGTGAATGCCGCGCTCGGAATCGAAGGATGAACTGATGAGTATCGATGTCCGCGTGCCCACATTGGGCGAAAGTGTCACCGAAGCCACCGTCGCCACATGGTTCAAGAAACCGGGCGACAGCGTGGCGATGGACGAGATGCTGTGCGAGCTCGAAACCGACAAGGTGACGGTCGAGGTGCCTTCGCCCGCGTCGGGCAAGCTGGGCGACATCGTCGCCGCCGAGGGGGAGACCGTCGGCGTCGACGCGCTGCTGGCGACCATAGCCGAAGAGGGCAATGCCGGCCCCGAAGAGATGACGCCCCGCCCGACCTCGGGCAAGGGCGACGCCCCCGCTCCGGCCTCCGCTCCGGCCACGCCCGCCCCGGCCGAAAGCCCGGAATCGTCCGAGGACGGCGGCAGCGTCGATGTGATGGTGCCGGCCCTGGGCGAGAGCGTCACCGAAGCGACCGTCGCCACGTGGTTCAAGGCCGAGGGCGACCGCATCGAAGCCGACGAGATGCTGTGCGAGCTTGAGACCGACAAGGTCTCGGTCGAGGTTCCCGCGCCGTCGGCCGGTATCCTGCGCAAGATCCTGAAACCCGAAGGCGCAACCGTCGAGGCCGGCGGCAAGCTGGCCGAAATGGCCGGCGGCGCTGGCGCCAGCGGCGGCGACGCGGCGACGCAGACGCAGGCCCAGGTCACCGAAAGGCCCGGCGGCTACGGCAAGGCCGAGGCCGAAGCGCCCGCGGCCGGACGCGATGTCGAGGATGCGCCCTCGGCCAAGAAGCTGATGGAGGAAAAGGGCGTCTCGCGCGACCAGGTCACCGCCTCGGGCCGCGACGGCCGGGTGATGAAAGAGGACGTCCTGCGCGCGATGGACCAGCCGCGGCCCGAGGCGGCGAAGCCCGCTCCGGCGGCCCGCGCCCCGTCGCCCGCGGCCGATGCGGACCGCGAGGAACGGGTCAAGATGACCCGCCTGCGCCAGACCATCGCCCGGCGGCTGAAGGATGCCCAGAACACCGCCGCCATGCTGACCACCTATAACGAGGTGGACATGACCGAGGTCATGGCCCTGCGCGGCGAATACAAGGAGCTGTTCGAGAAGAAGCACGGCGTGAAGCTGGGCTTCATGTCCTTCTTCACCAAGGCGTGCTGCCACGCGCTGAAGGAGGTGCCCGAGGTCAATGCCGAGATCGACGGCACCGACATCGTGTACAAGAACTTCGTCCATATGGGCATCGCCGTGGGCACTCCGACCGGCCTGGTGGTCCCGGTGATCCGCGATGCCGATGCCATGTCCTTTGCCGCGATAGAGAAGACGATCAACGAGTTGGGCAAGAAGGCGCGGGACGGCAAGCTCAGCATGGCCGACATGCAGGGCGGAACCTTCACCATCTCGAATGGCGGGGTCTATGGCTCGCTGATGTCGTCGCCCATCCTGAACCCGCCGCAATCGGGTATCCTGGGCATGCACAAGATCCAGGAGCGTCCGATGGTGGTCAAGGGGCAGATCGTGGCGCGCCCGATGATGTATCTGGCGCTGAGCTACGACCACCGCATCGTCGACGGCAAGGGCGCGGTCACCTTCCTGGTCCGCGTTAAAGAGGCGCTGGAGGATCCGCGCCGCCTGCTGATGGATCTGTAACCGCGCTCGGCCCGCGCCCGACCGGCGCGGGCCCCGGAGGATCAAGGTGATGTCGCACCCCCAGCCCGTCTATATCCCGCGTGAAAGCGCCGACTGGCAGTACAAGGACGAGCCGGGCCGCGCCCGCTATCGTTACCGGCTGCTGATCGATGCCTCGGGCGGCCCCACGGCCGGCCTGATCCACGGGATCGCCGAGTTTCCGGCCGATGGCGGGTTCGAGGCGGCGCATCGCCACAACCTTCCCCAGACCTCGCATGTCCTGTCGGGAAGCGGACGCGCCTGGATCGGGCAGCGGGAATTCCGGGCGCGCGCGGGCGACACGTTCTTCATCCCCGCCGGAACGATGCATGGCTGGCAGGCCGGAGACGAGGCGCTGGTCCTGTTCTGGAGCTATCCGGCCGACCGGTTCGACCAGATCACCTATGATTTTCAGGACACGTGATGATCGCCCTGCGCCGTCTTGCCCCGCTGCTTCTGCCTCTGCTCGCCGCCTGCGCCGCGCCGCAGGTGAACGTGCCGGGCGCGCCCGCCGTGCGCCATGCCGAAAGCACCCGGCCCTATCCCGGCGGCGGCCGCTGGCACCTGTTCTTCTTCCAGCCGCAGCAGGCCCGCAGCCTCGACGACCGGATCGCGCTGGCCCGCGCCGCCATCGCCCGCGAACCCGGCTGCCGCTGGATCGACGCACCGCGCGACGAACTGGCCGAACGAACCCTCGATCAAGGCACGCGTTACGCCGACACTGTGCTTGCCGCACCGCTCAGGTGCCGCGACTGACGCGAAAGGATCAGCCATGCAGATGCTCTATCGCCAGGACATCGAGGATTACGACACCTGGAAGCGCGTCTTCGACGCCGAGACCGAGACACGCGACGCCGCAGGCTTGCGGCTGCTTCAGATCTGGCGCGAACGCGGCGTGTCCAGCGTCTGGATGCTGTTCGAGGTCACGGACCCGGACCGCGCGCGCGCCTGGATCGACAGCGGGCGCGCCGGGCTGCACGGGCGCCATGCCGGCGTCACCGGCGGGCAGGCCCATTTCCTTGATACGGCCTGACGCGCCGTATGGGAACGGATCTGGGAATTCTGGCGATCTACGGGCTTGTCGTGCTCGCGCTCCTGCCCGTTCGGCTGGCCGCGGCGCGGGGGCGGGCCTGGACCCCCGTCGGCGCGGACGGGTCCGGCCGGGCGCTCCTGTCCCGGCGGCTCGACGCCGCGCTGGCCGATTCGGTGGCGGCGCTGGCGGTGTTCGCGCCGGCGGTCCTGATCCATGCCGCCCGCGACAGTTTCGACGGCTGGACGCTGCTGGCCGGACAGGGCTTTCTGATCCTGCGCCTGGTCCATCTGGCCGCCAGCCTGGCCGGGATGTCATGGCTGCGCCTGCCGGCCTGGGGCGTCGCCCTGCTGATGCCCGCCTTTCTGTACTACTACACCCTCAACCTGGGATGAGAATCCCCGTCCGATCCGTTCGTCTGAAGGAGCTCCAATGTCCAGCTATGACGTCATCGTAATCGGCAGCGGCCCCGGCGGCTATGTCTGCGCCATCCGCTGCGCGCAACTGGGTCTCAAGACCGCCTGCGTCGAGGGGCGCGAGACGTTGGGCGGCACCTGCCTGAACGTCGGCTGCATCCCCTCGAAGGCGCTGCTGCACGCCACGCACCAGCTTCACGAGGCCGAGCACAACTTTGCCAAGATGGGCCTGAAGGGCAAGGCGCCCAGTGTCGACTGGACCCAGATGCTCGCCTACAAGGACGACGTGATCGCCCAGAACACCAAGGGCATCGAGTTCCTGTTCAAGAAGAACAAGATCGACTGGCTGAAAGGCTGGGGTTCGATCCCCGAGGCCTGCAAGGTCAAGGTGGGGGACGAGGTGCACGAGACCAAGAACATCGTGATCGCCTCGGGATCGGTCTCGGCCGGCCTGCCGGGCGTCGAGGTGGACGAGAAGACCATCGTCAGCTCGACCGGCGCGCTGGAGCTTGCGAAACCGCCCAAGACCATGGTCGTGATCGGCGGCGGGGTGATCGGGCTGGAAATGGGCTCGGTCTATAACCGCCTGGGCGCCGAGGTGACGGTCATCGAATACCTCGACCAGATCCTGCCGGGGATGGACGGCGAGGTGCAGAAGCAGTTCCGCCGGATGCTGTCGAAGCAGGGCTTCACCTTCGTGACCGGCGCCGCCGTGCAATCGGCGACGGTCAAGGGTGGCAAGGCCAGCGTCAGCTACAAGATGCGCAAGGACGACAGCGAAAAGACCGTCACGGCCGACGCCGTGCTGGTCGCGACCGGGCGCAAGTCCTTCACGGACGGGCTGGGGCTCGAGGCGCTCGGGGTGAAGGTGAACCAGCGCGGACAGGTCGAGACCGACGCCCATTGGGCGACGAACCTGCCCGGCATCTACGCGATCGGCGACGCGATCAAGGGGCCGATGCTGGCCCACAAGGCCGAGGATGAGGGCATCGCCGTGGCCGAGCGGATCGCCGGCGGCGCCGGTCACGTGAACTACGAGGTGATCCCTGGCGTCGTCTACACCCATCCCGAGATCTCGACCGTCGGCCTGACCGAAGAGGCGCTGAAGGAACAGGGGCGCGCCTACAAGGTCGGCAAGTTCTCGTTCATGGGCAACGGGCGCGCCAAGGCGGTCTTTGCCGGCGAGGGCTTCGTCAAGATCCTGGCCGACAAGGAAACCGACCGCATCCTCGGCGCCCATATCGTCGGGCCCATGGCGGGCGATCTGATCCACGAGATCTGCGTGGGCATGGAATTCGGCGCGGCCGCGCAGGACATCGCCATGACCTGCCACGCCCACCCGACATTCTCGGAGGCCGTGCGCGAGGCCGCCCTGGCCTGCGGCGACGGCGCGATCCACTCCTGACGGCTCTCCGGGCGCGGCGACCGATATGGCGACGGGCGGCGGGTCATCCCGCCGCCACGCCCACGACCAGCGCCGCCTCGGGTGCGGCCATGTCGCCGGTGATCGCCGCGACGGCGCGCTCTCCCGCGGCGCTGGCGATGCCGTCCTGCGCGTTGGCGGTATCCTGCGCCCCCCGCCCCGCATAGGCGGGCTCCACCTCGTAGATCGCCGCGCTGACGCTGTCGGGAAAGAACATCTGGCTGGTCAGCACGCGGCCGTCCTCAAGCTGCACCTTGTAGTGGATGTGCGGCGTCCGCCCCGGATACCAGCCCGGATAGATCGTCGCGAAGGCGGCCACCCCGTCCGGCCCCGTCTCCTGCAGGCCGCGCAGGAAGGTGCCGCCCTGCCCCGACACGCCGGAATAGACGCCGGCCGCGTCGCAATGCCAGACCTCGACCAGGGCGCCCGGAATCGCGCCGCAATCGGCGGTCACCACCTGCAGACGCAGGGCCAGCGGCACGCCCCGGCGGCCCTCGCGGATGTCGCTGCGCCGGGGAGTGTCGTCCAGGTGAAACGGCCCCTCGGCCAGTTCCGGCTGCACCAGGCAGACGCTGCCGGTGATCAACCCCGCCTCTTGCGCCCGCGCCTGAAGCGCGAAGGGCAGCGCCCCGCTGACCGACACGGTGGCCAGGGACAGGGCGCGCAGAAGCTTGCGGCGCGACATCGGCGTGGGCCGCCGGTTCGGCGCGGGCGGGATCTTGGTCATCGGGGCCTCCTGCGATCTCTTTTCACAGAGTTACGCACAAGGGCGGGCGATTCCGTCGTCACGAGACCGGGATGGGCGGCGCGGCGCCGATCGCCGGGCTCAGCCCGCCAGCAACCGCAATCCCTGCGTCACGTCGGTCCGCACCGCCAGACGCAGCCCCGGCTCGTCCCCCGCACGCAGGGCGGCCACGATCAGCCGGTGGTTCGACGGCACTTCGGTCCGGCGCAACCGGCCGTAAAGCTTGCGCATGGTCGGCCCCAGTTGCAGCCAGACCGTTTCGGCCGTGGCCAGCATCGCCGGCGCCTGCGCCCGCAGATACAGCGTGCGGTGGAATTCCAGGTTGGTGCGGATATAGCCGGGCGCATCGCCCTTGGCGATGACCTCGGCGATGGTGCCGTTGATCGTCTGCAGCCGCTCGATCAGGGCCAGATGGGCCCGGGGCAGCGCGCGGCTGGCCAGTTCCACCTCGATCAGCGCCCGCAACGCCGCCAGCTCCTCGATCCGGTCGTTGGACAGTTCCGGCGTCGCCACCCGGCCCGAACTGGAGAGCGTCAGCGCCCCCTCTGCCACCAGCCGGCGCACCGCCTCGCGCGCGGGGGTCATCGAGACATCGAATTGCCGGCCGATGCCCCGCAGGGTCATCGCCGTGCCCGGCGGCACCTCGCCATGCATGATCTGGCCGCGCAGGGCGCGGTAGACCCGTTCATGGGCCGAGGCATTCGCGTCCGATGGGCGGATCTGCAGCAGCATGGGTGCGATGATCCTTCCGCCCGCGTCGATGGTCAATCGCCGAAGCGCCAGCGATGCAGTTCGGCGCCGTTTCGCCGCAGCCACAGGCGCGGAGCGTGGTAGCCCGGCAGCAGGTCGGCGACCACCGACCAGAAGGCCGGCGAATGATCCATCCGCACCAGATGCGCCACCTCATGCGCCGCCACGTAATCCAGCACATCCGCGGGCGCCAGGATCAGCCGCCAGGAAAACATCAGGTTGCCCGCGCCGCTGCACGACCCCCATCGCGACCGGGTGTCGCGCAGTGTCAGGCGGGCCGGGCGAACGCCCAGGACGGCCGCGTGGCGATCCACAGCCGCGCCGATCCGCCGCCGTGCCAGCGCCCGCAGCACCGCCGCAAGCTGCGGTCCCGCCGGCCGGTCCGCGCGCAGCACGATGCGGTCCGCCTCGACCCGGGCCGCGGCGACCGCCGCGGCCACCACCAGCCGCTGCCGCCCATCGACCGGAAGGGTCGTGCCCGGCCCGGCCGCCGCCGCGTCGGGACGCCGCGCCAGCGCCTGCCTGAGCCAGGCTTCGCGGGTGCGGGCGAAGCCCAGGCCCTCGGCCTCGGGGACCCGCTGCGGCAGGGTCAGCGTGACCCGCCCGTCCAGCCCCGAGACGCGCAGCGTCATGCGCCGGGCGCGTGCGGACCGCCGCAGGCTGATCTCGATCGGCGGGTCGCCCGACAGCACCCTCGTTCCCATATCCGCTCTCGCTCTTGCCTGTCGGCCAGCATACCCCGTGTGCGCCCCGGCCCGCCACGGCTTTCGCACCGCGGCAAAAGCCTTTGACTCACCCCCGGCCATGTGGCAGTTGGCTGCGAATCCCGGATATCGACAATGCATGAGGGGTAGCTATGCCCAAGGAAGAATGGGGCACGAAGCGTGTCTGCCCGACCACCGGCAGGCGGTTCTACGACCTGAACAAGTCGCCCATCGTCAGCCCCTATACGGGCGAGGTGGTGACGCTTGAGACCGGCAAGGGCGGCCGCACGATGCTCGCCGACAAGGCCGACAAGGCGAGCCGAAAGAGCGAAGACCTGGCCGATGACGAGGATGTCGTCCTGGAGAACGAAGACAACAGCGAATCGGATGTGGATCTGGGCGACGACGTGCTCGAAGACGACGACGAGGACGACAACGTCTCGCTCGACGACCTGGCCGACGTGCCGGGCGACGACGACGAAAGCTGACCGGATCGGGAGTTCGGCCCGGGGCGTTTTTTCCCTTGCGCCCCGACCGGACCTCTTCTAGAGACTGCCGGGCGAAGGCGAACAGCCTTCCCCTCATGGGGCCTTAGCTCAGTTGGGAGAGCGCTTGCATGGCATGCAAGAGGTCAGGGGTTCGACTCCCCTAGGCTCCACCAAAACCCCTGCCTGATCGATCACCCGTCTTCTGCGTCATCTTGGTAACCTTGCGTCCGCACATGGAACGCGGCCGGGTCTTCTGCGTTTCGGAAGCCGAATGATGTGGCAATGCGCGCCGGACGAATGGCGTCGTCGCCCGAATGGAAGGGACCGAATTATGCTGAAGATCGTGAAACTCCCCGCCGCCGCTATCGCCGTCGCGGCCATTGCCGCCGCCGCGCCGGCCGTCGCGCAGACCGCCAGCACCGACCAGACGCAGACGCAGACGCAGACGCAGTCCGGCCAGATGAACATGGACGGGATGAAGATGGGCCACGCACAGGGCGTGACTCCCGATGCCGAACTGGATGCGAACGTGATGTCGACGCTGCAGCAGTGCCAGCAGGTCGCCCCCACCTGCGCCCAGACGGTCGGCAGCGCCGCCGGCGTGCTGGTCTTCCCGAGCGTGCTGACGGTCGATCTGGGTGTCGGCGGTTCGGGCGGCAAGGGCGCGCTGGTGCAGAACGGCCAGATCACGGGCTACTACAACATCGGCGAGGCGTCGGCCGGGTTCCAGATCGGCGTCAAGGAAGCAAGCCAGGTCTACGTGTTCCAGAACGAAAGCTCGCTTCAGGACCTTATGCGGGACGGTCCCTGGGAGCTGGGCGCCGCGGCCGATCTGACGGTGATCTCGGCCAATGTGTCGGCCTCGGCCCAGACAGGCGATCCGCTGGTCTTCGTCTTCGACGCCGACGGGCTGAATGCCGGGGCGAATGTCAGCGTGCTGAAGATCTGGCGCGACGACGACAACTGATCGCGTATCCGGCCACGGGGTCGGGTGCGGTATGGAAGGGCGTCGCCATCATGCGGCGCCCTTTCCACATTCGCGGGCCTCATTCCCGCGCGCGCAGGACCCGTGCCGGCCGGCTTGCCAGCGGCCGCCAGGCAAAGGCCAGCCCGGCCAGGGTGCTGACCGCCATGCCCCCCAGGATGACGATCGCGGCCGAGACGGGGGCGAAGACATATTCCGTCTCCATCACGAACCGCATCACCGCCCATCCGGCCAGACCGCCGGCGGCCACCGCGACCGTGCCCGCGGCCGCGCCGGTCAGGGCCGAGCGCAGGGCGAAGCTGGTCAGGATCGTCCGCCGCGTCGCGCCGAGCGTCTTGAGGATGGCGGCCTCGAAGGTGCGGGCCCGCACCCCCGCCGCCGCCGCGCCGATCAGGACCACCGCACCGGTGATCAGGGTTGCGAGCGCACCCGCGGTCACCGCCGCCGCGATGCCGCCCAGGATGTCCGTCGCGCGGTTTACCGCATCCCGCACCGAGATCAGCGTGATGTTCGGGTAGGTCGAAGCCAGATCGCGGAACAGCCGACCCTCGGCGGCGGGATCGGCGTAGATGGTGGCGATGCTGGTATGCGGCGCCCCTGCCAGGGCGCCGGGGTTCATGGCCAGCACGAAGCTCAGCCCGGCATTCGAGAAATCGACTTCGCGGAAGCTGGTGATCGTGCCGGTGATGTCGCGCCCCAGGATGTTCACCGTCAGGCTGTCGCCCAGGGACAGGCCCAGTTCGGCCCCCTCCTCGGCGGCGAAGCTGATCTGCGGCGGGC